>Ga0101944_10000543_pt1 | contig 107554 bp, 110 predicted proteins | sample DewCreD2012metaG_FD_75245 | JGI IMG/M metagenome (GOLD analysis project Ga0101944, IMG submission 75245) | Hot spring sediment bacterial and archeal communities from British Columbia, Canada, to study Microbial Dark Matter (Phase II) - Dewar... ... | reverse complement strand
GCGGCTGGAGCGGTGCGACGCTGCTCATGAACCCCACGCGCATCGTTATGGATGGCAACAAGGTGCTGACGGCGACGTTCTTGCCCAATTATCACATCTATCTTCCGCTTATCCTGAGGAATTGCATTTAGGACATCTGTCCTGATACCCCATATATCCTAATCTGGCTGAGTGAACAATTCGGGATGATACTCGCGGGCCAACGCGATGTATTCTAGTACCAATACCCGTGAATGAATTTTAAGTTGCAGGTAAGCCTGATGGCTGCACGTCAATGATTTTTAATTCCTTGGCGATGTCGCGCATTTCAGACTTGTGGGTAGCATTCTTACACGGCCAATTGGACATTTTCACTTTGATGATGCGGGGGTTGCAACGCGGGCGGCGCGAACGCGCAAGCACACAATCGGTGATCACACGCAGCAAGGTCTGGCACTGCTGCCCAAAGGCAGCACGATTGGCCTCCGTATCCGGCATTGTGCTTGTGCTGCCGTCGAAAACCATGCCGCTACGGCCATGAAAATCAGCGGGCAGTGGCCGGAAGCGCGCCACCAACTTCGTGAACAAGACCTGGAAGACCAACACCCCCAGCTTGACGCGCACATGACTGATGGCGCCATCCTCCACGATCTTGTGGTGGGCGGGCAGCAGCTCTGTCAGCCACCGCAAACCCGACAGCATCCAGTTGAGCGCCTTATCATAGTTGAGGTCGCGCCGCAATGTCAACACCAAAACCGGCCACACCAGCACTTTTGGTATCAGGATGGTGCCTTTGCACTACTTGTGGTGGCTTTGTTCCTGCAAGGTCTCTTCGAGCAGCGGTTGCAGAATGGTGTCAAACTTCTAATCGGGTGAGCCAAGCTTCAGTCCAGATAACTACGTAGTACAGTGACGAATTTTTCGTCGCTCGGTGCCGGATTTTGTCGCCGCATTTTTTGGGGATAACTCGAATGGATTAGAGCGGTTAACGCAAAAGTCCTGGATACTATTCATCCAGGACTTGCTTGCCTGTATATTCGTGCTACAAATATAGCCAGTGTTTCACGCCACCATATATCTGCAAAGGAGATGACGAGTCGCTATGGACAAACCTAAACTCAACTATGGCAAAACCTTCCTCATTGGCTTTGGCTTCTTCGGTATCAGCGTGATGTGGAAATTGTACAATGACTATGTGCCGATCTTTCTGCAAGCTGGTAATCCTACTTTTGAGTCTTCTACTACGGCTTCTGGATTTGGCCTGGGCGCTACGCTTACCGGCTTTGTGATGACGCTCGATAACATCGCCGGGCTTTTCCTGTTGCCCCTTATTGGCGTGTGGAGTGACCGGGTGTGGACTCGTCTCGGACGCCGGCGGCCTTTTATTGTGGCCCTGGCGCCGATCTCTATCCTGGCCTTTATGGCGATTCCTTTTGTCGTGCGGCAGATTTCGCCTGAATTGAGCGGCCAGACTGCACTGCTGGGGCAGCCGTTAGCGTTATTCATGATCGTCATCGGGATTTTCCTGCTAACGATGGCGGGTTATCGCACGCCGATCATTTCATTGATGCCTGATCTAACGCCATCCCCGCTGCGTAGCCAGGCCAACGGCATTATCAATTTGATGGGCGGGGTAGGGGGCGTGATCATCACGCTTGTAGGGGCAACCTTGTACGGAATGAACATAGCCTTGCCCTTCATCGTTGCCGGAATTTTGATGGTTCTGGCGGTGTTGATGCTGCTCTTTTTCGTGCAGGAACCCCGACAGTTGACGGATGCGCCTGAAGAACGTGAATCAGAAGAGCGTCTGCGCGCGTTACACAATCTACGGAATGTTCCTGCCGAATCTCGGCGCAGTCTGTTGCTGTTGATGTTGTCGATTTTCCTCTGGTTTGTGGGATACAATGCCATAGAGACGTTCTTTACTTCCTATGGTGTCAATGTTCTTCGTATCAAAGAAAACCAGGCATCGTTGTTATCCAGCGTTTCCTACATTACGTTTATTGCCTTCGCAGTACCCAGTGGATATATCGCTGCGCGCATCGGGCGACGCAAAGCGATTACGATAGGACTGGCGGTGTTCGCGGGTCTATTGCTGATCGGTTATTTCTTACCGAGTATCTACGTTATCGGAGCAGCTTTGGCTTTGGGCGGGTGCGCCTGGGCAATGGTTAACATAAATTCTTTGCCTATGGTGATCGATACTTCACCGACCGATGCTAATATTGGTGCATACACCGGCTTCTATTATCTCGCTTCTCAACTGGCGGCCATTACCGGACCAATTCTGAACGGCTTTGTCATTGAGCAGTCAAACAATTATGGATTGACTTTGTTGATGCCGGTGATTTTCTTCGCCCTGGCTGTTGTGACGATGCGCGGGGTGAGTCGAGGTGAATCGCGCGAGCCCGTAGCCGTATAATCTCCCACTACGAAACAATCTTAAGCGCGACGGCGGGCGTATCCGGCAGGGTACGGGGCAGCGTGAGCGTCAGCGTTGATCCGCGCTGCTGCCACGCAAAGGGCGCATTGTAGCCGAGCACATAGACGCTGGCCGTCTCCGGCACCGACAGCGCGGGGATTTCCAGGTGATCGGTTCGCGGCTTGCCGAGGATGATAGCGTACAGCGCGTTATCCTTTTGTGTGAAGCGCACCGGCAAGCCGGCGCCGGTTTGCCCTTCGGCGCGGCTCCAGGGGCGTGTGCCGAAAATCGCCTCGCCGTTGCATTTGAGCCACGCGCCCAGGCCTTCCAGCCGCGCAGTCTGCTCAGGGGGGATGGTGCCGTCGGCCATCGGCCCGACGTTCAGCAGCAAGTTGCCGTTTTTGCTGACGATGTCGACCAGCAGGTGAACGAGGTCTTTAACTGAGATAAGGTCTTCCGGATGCTCGTTGCGGTTGTACCCGAAGGATTGCCCAAGTCCGCGGGTCGCTTCCCATTTCTGCACCGTTGCTTTGGGGTAGGTGGCGTACTCCGGCGTGCGGAAATCACAGTGCGCACCGCCGGTTTGCAGACGGGCGACAAGGCTTTGTGGATGCGTCATCGCCCGCCGGATGATCCAGCGGATGAGTTTGCGCGGCAAACCTGTCAGGTTTCTAAAACCTGACAGGTTTATCTGCGTGAAGCGGTCGTTGATCACGCCTTCGGGCACGGCGTTGTAGTAGTGGGCGAAGAGCGCCGGCAGGTTGGCGGAGGCGGGGTAGCCGATGTCGTTCCACAATACGGAGGGCGCGTAACGCTCGATGAGTTCGCGCCAGTGGGCGTCGGCATAGGCGGCGTAGGCTGGATCGTTGGGGATGGCGGTCAGCATATCGGCGAAGTCGCGGATGACGACATTTCTGAAGGTGAAATCCAGCCCGCCGGAGTAGTACAGGCCCAAGCGCATCCCGCGCGCGCGGACGGCGGCGGCAAGTTCGCCCACGCAGTCGCGCGCGGCGTGCCAGCCGGACTTGTGCGGATTTTGAACTGCACTCGGCCACATCAGAAAGCCATCGTGATGCTTGGCGACCATCACCACATAGCGCGCACCGGCCCGGCGGAAGAGGTTGGCCCACGTCGAAGGCTCCCACGCCCGCGCTGCCGCGTTGAATTGCGGGCCAAATGCAGTGTATGGGGTATGTTCGCCGTAGGTTTTCAGGTGATACTGCCGCGTGGGACTGCCTTCGATTTGCATCGCCTGGCAGTACCACTCGGCGTAGGGATTGTGCGTGAACCAGTGCGCATCGCCGTACCGGGCAATGACTTCGCGGAGGTTGCCCGTGCTTGGCGCCCATCCAGGCACGGCGTACGGTCCCCAATGGATGAAGATGCCCAACTTCGCATCCGCGAACCAGGCCGGGACCGGATGTTGCTTGACAGAAGCCAGGGTGGGTTGGTACATTTGCATGGCCCTATTAAACCACAAATCCGTAGAAGTGTAAGCGTGTCAACGGATGAAACGGATGAAACGGATTTTTTATTCTCCGAGTGCTTGCATCCACGGCGGCGCGATTGGATTCGGTCAACGGATTAAACGGATGAAACGGATGAAACGGATTTTTTATTCTCCGAGTGCTTGCATCCACGGCGGCGCGATTGGATTCGGTCAACGGATTAAACGGATGAAACGGATTTTTGCACTCTCCGAGTGCTTGTATCCACGGCGGCGCGATTGGATTCGGTCAACGGATTAAACGGATGAAACGGATTTTTGTACGGTGCTTAGACCAGTAGATCCAATTTCGCTTGGTCTGGATCGCCAGATCCAGACCAGAACGGGGATCTGACGAAACGGGGATCTGACGATCCCCTTGGAGCATTTTTGGATCTACTGAGACTATTTGACTAGCGACTATTTGACTAACGACTACTTGACTAACGACTATCGACTATTGACAGGAGTAGCCTATGCTTGACCAGATTCATATCAAAGATTTGTTGCTGAGGACAATCATCGGAATTAACGAGGAAGAGCGCCGCAATCGCCAGGATGTCCTGATCAACATGACGCTCTTCGCCGATTTGCGTCCTGCGGGTATCTCTGACCAGATTGCCGATGCGGTGAACTATCGTACCATCACCAAGCAGATCATCGCCATGGTCGAAGCGTCGAGTTTCTTCACGGTGGAGAAGCTGGCGGCGGAGATTGCGGCGATTTGTCTGGCAGACGTGCGGGTGGAAGCCGCGCAGGTGCGGGTGGAGAAACCCGGCGCGTTGCGTTTCGCCCGCTCGGTGGGTGTGGAAATTTATCGCACACGGGCCGATTTGGAGAAGCGGCGAAACCGCGCCTTTATCGCCATGGGGTCCAACATCGACGCCGAGAATAACTTGCGCGAAGCGACCCGGCTGCTGGCGGAACAGTGTGCCCTGGTGGCCGTCTCGCCGGTATACGAGACAGTGCCCGTCGGCAAACTCGACCAACCGAACTTCCTCAATGCGGCAGCGCTCATCGAAACCGAATTGTCGGCGGCAGAGCTGAAGCGCAAAGTGTTGTTGGAGATTGAGCGTCAGTTGGGGCGCGTGCGGGTGGCCGATAAAAATGCACCGCGCACTATCGACCTGGACATCGCTCTGTTCAACACGGAGGTGCTTGACGTTGACGCGCGCCATATCCCCGACCCCGACATCCTCAAGTATGCGCACATCGCCGTGCCGCTGGCCGATCTCGCCCCGCAGTACCGCCATCCCGAAACCGGGCAAACGCTGCGCGAGATTGCCGAGCGTACCTTTATGGGTGGGATGATGCGCCGCGACGATGTACAACTGCGGTAGGGAGCGGAGACGGACACCACCGGGCAACTCTGCCATCGTTCTACCGCGCGCAGGTCGAGTGCGGTCATCAATGGCAAAACTCTGTTCAACAGCACCAGAATCCGCCGGTTTTGTACATTTAATACCGTCAAATACTTGACAAAATCTATACAAAATGCTATACTATCGGTAATTCAAATCTATAGGATTGTTAACTGTCAAGGAGAAAACGATGAACCAGCCTTTGCAAATTACACCGAGCGATTACGACGTCTTTCGTAATGATCTGTTGGATATCCCTGCGCAGGAATGTACCGGGGAAATTGAGTGTGCCGTGGGGATGATCCTCGAAGCGATCGGCGAGGACCCCACCCGCGAGGGCTTGCTCCGCACCCCGAATCGAGTTGCCCGCATGTACGAGGAGTTGACCGCCGGCTATCACGTCGATCCGGTGCGCCTGATCAACGATGCCCTTTTCGATGTGAATTACGATGAAATGGTCATCGTCAAGGACATCGACTACTATAGCCTGTGTGAACACCACATGCTGCCGTTTATGGGCAAAGTCCACGTGGCTTACATCCCCAACGGCAAGGTGATCGGCCTGAGCAAAATTCCACGTATTGTAGAGATGTTCGCCCGGCGTTTGCAGGTGCAGGAGCGGATGACGCAGCAGATCGCGGAGTTCCTCGACCAGACGTTGCACCCCCAAGGCGTTGCCGTCGTGGCCGAAGGGTTGCACATGTGCGCGGCGATGCGCGGTGTGAAGAAGGCCAACGCTCGCATGAGCACCAGCGCGATGTTGGGCAGCTTCAAAACATCGCAAGCCACCCGCAATGAGTTCCTATCGCACATTGGACGGCGGCCTGTCAACCTTTAGCCGCGTATACAGAACAAAACAACCCCGGAAGCTTACCCTCCGGGGTTGTTGATTGGATTGGTGATGACCTACGTTCCCTCTTGCCAGGAATCCAGGTATTTCTTTTGCGCTTCGGTGAGCACATCGATTTTCACGCCCATTGCGGCGAGCTTGAGTTTGGCGATGGCCTGATCGATGGCCTCCGGCACGGCGTAGACGGTGTGCGCCAGTTCACCGGCGTGCGCCAGCATATACTCGGCGCAGAGCGCCTGGTTGGCGAACGACATATCCATTACCGCACTGGGATGGCCTTCGGCGGCGGCGAGGTTGACCAGGCGGCCTTCACCGAGGACGTTGATGCGGCGTCCATCGGGCATGGTGTACTGCTCGACGAAGGGCCGGACGCGGCGCGGCGCACCGACAGCCATCTCGGCCAGCCCCGGCAGGTTCAGTTCGACGTTGAAGTGCCCGGAGTTGCAGACAATCGCGCCGTCCTTCATCACGGCGAAGTGCTGCGTATCCACCACGTTGATGTCACCCGTGGAGGTGACGAAGATGTCGCCAATCGGCGCGGCCTCGATCATCGGCATCACGCGGAAGCCGTCCATCACCGCTTCCAACGCCTTGAGCGGATCCACCTCGGTGACGATAACGTTGCCGCCCATGCCTTTGGCGCGCATTGCAATGCCCCGGCTGCACCAACCGTAGCCGCCCACCACCACCGTCTTACCGGCGATGAGCACGTTGGTCGCCCGGATGATGCCATCGAGCGTGGACTGGCCCGTACCGTAGCGGTTGTCGAAGAGATGCTTGGTCATTGCATCGTTCACGGCGATGATGGGGTATTCCAGCGCGCCTTCCTTCGCCATCGCCCGCAAGCGGATGACGCCGGTGGTCGTTTCCTCGGTCCCGCCGATGACGGTATTCAGGACTTCACGGCGGTTCTTGTGCATCGTTCCCACCAGGTCGGCGCCGTCGTCCATCGTGATATGCGGCTTGTGATCGAGCGCGGCGTGGATGTGCTCGTAGTACGTGGCGTTGTCCTCGCCCTTGATGGCGTAGACGGGGATTTCATCGTAGGTGACAAGCGCAGCGGCGACGTCGTCCTGCGTGCTCAGCGGGTTGCTGGCGACCAGGACGAGGTCCGCGCCGCCGGCCTGGAGCACACGCGCCAGGTTGCCGGTCTCGGTGGTGACGTGGAGGCACGCCGACAGGCGCACGCCCTTGAGCGGCTGCTCGGCGGCAAACCGCTCACGAATCTGCCGCAACACGGGCATCTCGCGCTCGGCCCATTCCATGCGCAGGCGACCGGAAGGGGCCAGATCCAAATCTTTGACGTGGTATTTCTTCATTCAATTGACTCCTTATCTGTGATTATGGCTAGAGTTGGCTCTACCTGTCATTCATCAGCCTGTTGTAAGACTGCATCAACAACTGTTTGACTAAGACTGAATCCTTGTTGCCGTAGCTTTTTGATTTCAGGCGCAATAGCAGATAATAACCCTACCTGTTTGGCCTTTAGTAGAATCCCTACCGTGCCGATTTTACTAAGCTCAAACTGTTCGAGTTTACGCCGCCCTTTCTTTTCGTCCATTAACACCCAGTCTGCATGGAGTTCGCGCGCCAGCACAATGGTTTCTGCTTCTCCCGAATCCATTTCGCCGAGAAGTTCCTGGACGGCTGATTGATCCTGGACGTTTATGATTTTGATCCAATCCGCATCCATAACTTCTTTTCTTGCGCCGCCCACCTCACGTCCAGCGACAACGGCTTCACGATATACGGCCTGGGCGATGTATATCTCACCAAATAATTGCCGAAGTATATCGAAGCGCTGAATTGAGGCAAACCCAATCAGTGGTGTAGTGTTGGAGACGATAATCATTTGGCTGACGTGATTTTCAGGGCTTCTACAGCGGCGAATTCTGCGGCTAACTCACTTGGTGTGTAGTTGATATAGGCGATGCCGCGCGTGCGCAATAAAGCCAGGAATTCAACGCGGTTCATATTCATAAGCCGCGCCGCTTTCCCTGACGAAATGTAACCTTCTGTGAAGAGCGACAGCACCAGCCATTCGTTGACACGGCGTTGGATCTCACTTTGATCGAAGCCTAAATTGAGTAATGGCGTCGGTACACGCACCTGCAATGTGGTTTCAGTCATTGGCTCATACTCCCTTATTGTCATGAGCTTCATAAACTTCACGAGGTAACTTGGTATCCTCTACTTCTCTACTATACCCGTAAATGTGTCCTCTCCGAACCCCGCTTTATATCTCGCTCGGGCTGGCCTCCGACCGCGCCGCCGGCCTGGAGCACACGCGCCAGGTTGCCGGTCTCGGTGGTGACGTGGAGGCACGCCGACAGGCGCACGCCCTTGAGCGGCTGCTCGGCGGCAAACCGCTCGCGGATCTGCCGCAGTACGGGCATTTCCCGCTCGGCCCATTCCATGCGCAGGCGACCGGAAGGGGCCAGATCCAAATCTTTGACGTGGTATTTCTTCAATTGTGTGATTGACTCCTTGTAGGTTGTTCTTTTTAGAGTTGGTTCCACTCTTCTACGGATAACGCTTGTTCGATGATCAACTCAATTTCGCTGACCAACATTCGCAATTGTGCTACTGAATACTCGGCATTTGAGGGTATGGCTAATCGATGCTGCTGATAGATCATAAATTGATGTCGTGTACCGGAGTAAGGCCCATCGAAGCCGAGCTGCCGCAATTTGTGGATGAAATCGCGGCGTTTACATGGCGTCCATCGTGGCATAGGCTGGCTCCAGATTCAAATCGATGTCAGCGATAAGGGGTAGGGGGTGATTAAGTCTAAGTCCTACCAGGATCCAGTCTTCTAGCGTGGAACGCAAGTTGTTCTCACATTCGCGCAACGTGTCTCCAAATGCTATGACACCTACACACGGCGGAATGCGCCCGGCAAAAGTTCCATCCTCTAACTTGTCATATACCGCTTGCGCCAGCGCTTCTTCGACGTAATCGCTCAAAACAAAACGTGTTGCCATTTTTGCCTCATTCTGATTATACCTGACACCCAATCCGAAAATTCAACCCGTACACTGGCGGCAGTGTCTCCAAAGCTGTGGCACCAAACGTTTCGATATGAAAAGCAATGGCCGATTTGACATCCGCAAGCGCTTCTTCGTAAGTGTCTCCTTCACCCACGACAACGCCTTGAATCCCTAATGGATAGGCCACATATCCATCCGGGTGTTTTTCAACGACGATCTTAAAATATCGGGTCATGATATCCCCTCCTACGCGCTAAACCTGGCTACGTGCTACACTCTAATTATACCAGTAAATGCGTCCTCTCCGAACACCGTCTTATACCGCTCCCCAAACGCCGCCGGCGTGTACGAATGTGCCTGCGGGCCGTGGGTTTCGAGGACGTAGGTGGCGGCGAGCGCGCCGATCTGCCCGCAGATGCGCCACGGCAGGCCCAGCGCCAGCCCTTTGATGAGGCCCGCGCGGTACGCATCACCGACGCCGGTGGGATCGAGCACTTGCCGCGGCGGGACGACCGGGACGACGATCTCTTCCCCGTCGGCCCAAATGCGGGAACCCTGCTCCCCGCGTGTGATGATGACGGCACGCTGCACGGTGGCACAAATGTCGGCATCGTTCATACCGGTGCGATCTTTTAGCAACTCGTACTCGTAGTCGTTCACGATGAGGATGTCCGCCCCTTCGACGCCTTCGCGCAGCGCCGCGCCGTCCAGCCGTACAATCTGCTGGCTCGGATCGTAGATGTAGGGGATGCCGAGCGCCTTGCACTCCGCCGGATATTTCTGCATCGCCAGCGGATCGTTGGGCGAGATGATAGTGATATCCACCGGCGCCGTCATCTCGTGAAAGGACAGCTCACGCGCGTAGGCCATCGCCCCGGTGTAGAAGCTGGCGATCTGGTTCTGGTGCAGGTCGGTGCTGACGAAGAACGATGCGGTGAACACGTCCGGGATGACGCGCACGCCGGAGGTGTCCACGCCGTGCGCTTCGAGCCACGCGCGGTAATCGCCGAAGTCCTGCCCCGCCGTCCCCATCACCACGGGGCGTTCGCCCAGCAGCGCCAGCGTGAAGGCGATGTTCGGCGCGCAGCCCCCGTACTGCTTGCGCATCTCGTCCACCAGAAAGCTGAGGCTCAGCTTGTTCAGCTTGTCCGGCTTGATGTGCTCCATAAAGTTGCCCGGAAACGACATCAGATAGTCAAAGGCGATAGAACCGGTAATCACGATGTTCATGTTATCCTCCCAGCAGCACTTTCAGATAAATCCACAGCACGCGCAGGCCGGTGCGCACGGCTTTCCAGCCCGCCAATCCTTTGCCCTGCGCCACCGAACGCGGGTGATAGTTGATGGCGATTTCATCAATCGTGTGTCCATTTTTGAGCAGCTTGCACGGCAGCTCGAAATCCAGGTCGAACTCGTGGCTGCTCAGCTTTAGTGAACGTACCACGTCCACGCGCACCAATTTGGGGCCGGTGGCAATATCGGTCAGATGTCCGCCGAAGAGCAAATTGGCGACGGCGGTAAGAAAACGCACGCCCCAATAATTTTGCGCATACAGGTAGATTTTGCGCCCGCCGAGCGTGCGCGAGCCGAACACGGCGACGGTTTCGCCGGGCGTCACCGCCGCGGCCATGCGGGGGATGTCGGCGGCTTCATATTCCAGGTCGGCGTCGAAGATGAGGCCGTAGTCGCCGCCGGCCTCGCGGAACCCGGTGAGGATCGAGGCGCTCTTGCCCATATTGCGCGGGTGCAACACGACGCGCACGCCCGGCATATCCACCGCCTGGAGCATCTCGCGCGTGCCGTCGGTGGAGCAGTTGTCCACCGCGATCACTTCCTTATCCCATCCGGCAGGCAATGCTACCGCGCTTGCCTGCGCGATCGCGTCAAGAATTGTCCGCCGCTCATTATAGGCACAAATAATAATCGAAAGTTTGGCGATGGGTGATGGGTGATCGGTAATCAATGATTCGTGATTCGTGATTCGCTGATTCGCTGCTTCCCCGCTTCCCCGCTTCCCCGCTTCCGTCTCTTGCCTCTTGCCTCTTGCCTCTTGCATCATGTCAGTCCCCGCGCCTTGAAGAAGTCCTCGAAGACCTGCAAGATGTAGCTCAACCGCGCGTCGTCCATCCCCGGATACACGCCGATGAAGAAGGCGCTTTTGAGCACGCGCTCGGTCTCCGGCATCGGCGTGGCGACGCGGTGCGGAATGTAGCGGTAGCCCGGTTGGTGCAGGATGTTGCCGGCGAACAGATAGCGCGTTTCGATTTTACGCTCGCGCAAGTAGTCGTTGAGGTCGCGGCGGGTGAAGGGCGCATTTTCGCGCACCGCGATGGTGAAGGCAAACCACGCCGGATCGGCTTTGGGACTCCATACAGGCAAGACCAGATAATCGCTGTAACGGGATAACCCTTCGTAAAGGACGGTGAAGTTGCGTTTGCGCGCCACCGTAAAATCCGGCAGCTTGTCGAGCTGCGGCAGACCGATGGCAGCCTGGATATCGGTCATCTTGAGGTTATAGCCAATCTCCGTGAAGTAGTAGCGATGGTCGTAAGGTTCGCCCAGGCCGGGAATTTCCCAGTCGAAACGCTGGCCGCACTCGCCGTCGCGGCGGCTTTTGTGGTCGCACCAGCAATCGCGGCCCCAATCGCGGATGGAGTGCGCGATGTGATACAGTTTGGCGTCGTTCGTGCCCACCGCGCCGCCTTCGCCGGTGGTGATGTGGTGCGCCGGATAGAAGCTGAACGTGGAGAGATGGCCGAATGTGCCACAGTATGCGCCATCGTAGCGGCTGCCGAGCGCGTCGCAGGTATCCTCGATGACGTAAAGATCGTGCGCTTGCGCGAAGCTCATCACCACGTCCATCTCCACCGGATTACCGAGGATGTGCGGGACGAAAATCGCGCGCGTCTTTTCCGAGAGCGCAGCTTCCAATAAATCCACGTTGATGTTGTACGTTCCCAGCTTGCAATCGATGAACACAGGTGTCAACCGGTTCTGCACGATGGGGGCGACGGTGGTGGGGAAGGTGGCGGCGGGGGTGATGACTTCGTCGCCGGGTTGCAGGGGCTGCGCTATTTGGCGTGAGCACAGCGTCGTCATCGCCACCAGATTGGCCGACGAGCCGGAGTTGACCGTGAGGATGTGCTTCAGGCCCACGTACTGCCCCAAACGCTTGGAGAACGCTTCTACGCGCGGGCCGTCGGTGAGCCAGAAATCGAGCACGGCTTCGACGGCGCTCTGTAGTTCGCGTTCGTCGTAAACACGGCCACCGTAATTCACGAAGGTCTCACCCGGCGTAAACGTCGCCGGGCGGTGCGCCACGTGATAATATTCGGCCACGTTATCGAGTATCGCGCGGCGCAGCGCCTCCGCTCGCGCCGTTATGTGCTCATCTGTCATATCCATACCTCCCAAGTCTAAAACGTAATACGTAAAACGTAAAACGTAAACAAGAATTGCATCTCACGCTTTACGTTTCACGTTTTACGCTTTACGTTTTACGCTTTACGTTTCACGCATCACTTCAATCGTTTGTCGTAGCCCTTCTTCCAATCCTGTCCGCGCCTCCCAACCCGTGAGTCGCCGGGTGCGGTCTACGTCGGCGGGGATGGCGGGGACTTCGCCGGGCCGGTAAGGGAGCGTCCCGACGAGGATGCGCCCCTGTGCGCCGCTCAGTGTCCAAATGCGTTCGACGACACTGCGGACGCGGTGCAGTTGCCCGGTGCCTATATCCAACGCGCGCCCTTCGATGCCGGGCGCAACGGCGGCAGCTAACAATCCCTCGACGACATCCTCGACAAAGACGAAGTCGCGCTGCTGCTCGCCGGCCGTCATGCGGAAATCGTCACCGTTCAACGCCGCGCGAATCGCCGCCGGGATCAACGCCTGCTCCCGCTGGCCGGGTCCATAGACCTGAAACAGCCGCATCCACACAATGGGTGCGCCCCAGGTGTTAAAGGCAGCGCGCGCAAAGGCCCACCCTGCAACCTTCGAGGCGCTGTAAGCGTTGAAGGGGTCCATCCCCTCATCCGTGCGGCGTGCGCCATATTCGTAGGATGAGCCGATCATCACAATGCGCCTTATCGTTTGTGCTTGCCGCGTCGCATCCAAAACGTTGATCACCCCCCCGACATTGACGGCGCAGGCGGCAGCGAAGGGCAAATCGGGATTCGTGATCCCGATCGCCGCGAGGTGGATGACTAAACCCGGCTGTGCGGCATCGATGGCTTGGGCTACGGTTCCCGGAACGGTGATATCGCCGGGAATCGCACGCACGCCGGCGGGCAGTAGATTGGCTTCGCCGGGCAGCACGAGCGCCGTCACGTCGGCGCCAGCCGTGACCAGGCGTTGTGTCAACTGCCGTCCAATGAAGCCCGTCGCGCCGGTCACGAAGACCGGCGTTCCAGGTTCAAAGTTCACAGTCGAAAGTTGGTCTATAGACGAGAGCATAACTGTCAATGGTCAGCTTACAGTTTGTAACCCAGGTATTGCGCATACCACGCCATCGTCTCCACCATCGCCGCTTCGCGCGACCAGGCCGGTTGCCAACCCAGGGCCTCATGGAGCTTCGCGCTGTTCAGGTATTGGTCTTTGATTTCGTTCTTCACCTCGTTCAGTACGATGGGTTCGAGCCTCGGGTGGGGCGAGAGCCGCAAAATCAGGCGCGTCATCTCCAGGACGCTCACCGGCTCATCGGTGCTACAGTTGAACGCCTGACCGCGAATCTCCGGGCGGTCGAGCGCCTGGGCGAGCATCATGTAAGCCCGAACGGCGTCGCGGACGTAGAGATAATCGCGGACGAACGTGCCGTCGGAGCGGATGATCGGTGCCTGGCCCTGGAGGGCGCTGCGGATCGTGCCGGGGACGAGGCGGTTCCAGTTGAGGTCGCCGCCGCCGTAGAGGTTAGCACAGCGCGTGATGGCGATGGGCATGTCATAAGTTTTAGCGTAGGTTTGCGCGAGCAGGTCGGCGGCGCTTTTGGAGACATCGTAGGGGTGCTCGCCGTGTAAGGGCATGTCTTCCGTGTAGGGCAAGATGGGCTGCGTCCCATAGGCTTTGTCGCTGGAGGCCACCAGGATGCGCTTGACGGTGGGCGAGCGCCGTGCTGCCTCCAGCATCGTCCACGTCCCGCGAATGTTGGTCTCGAAGGTGGAAAGCGGCGCGCGGTTGGCGATCCCCACGATGGTCTGGGCTGCCAGGTGAAAGACGGCGTCGATTTCGTACTCGTTGAGCACCCGTTCCATCGTGGCGTAGTCGGTCACATCGCCGCGCGCGATGCGGATGCGATGGATGATGCCGGAACGCACGAGATGCGACTGGGGTACGTCGTCGCGGATCAGCCCGACGACATCGGCCTTGGCCTCGACAAGTGCCTGCGTGAGCCACGAACCGAGCAGCCCGGTACAACCTGTGACCAGCACAGGACGGTCGCGCCAGAAAGATGGACTCATTCCATTACCTCCTCATCGGGAGTAAAGAGTGAAGAGTGAAGAGTAAAGAGTAAAGAGTAAAGAGTAAAGAGTAAAGAGTAAAGAGTAAAGAGTATCCGCAACTCATAACTCATAACTCATAACTCATTTCTCATTACTCATTACTCATTACTCATTACTCATTTCTCATTACTCATTACTCATTACTCATTTCTCATTACTCATTTCTCATTACTCATTTCTCTTTACCAGATTTTCCACGGCGCGCCTTCTTCCCACAGCGCAGTCAATTCTTGCGCCTCTTTGAAAGTGTCCATCGCGCGCCAAAACCCGTGATGTTCGTAGACGGCCAATTGCCGGTCGGCAGCCAGATTGGCGAAAGGTTCGCGTTCCAGGATCAGGTCGTCGCCGCCATCGAGATAGCGCAGTGCGTCGCGTTCGAAGACGAAGAAGCCACCGTTGATCAGCGTGTCGACCAGGGGTTTTTCCTGGAACCCGGTCACTTTGCCTTGCCCGTCGGTTTCCAGGATACCAAAGCGCGAGAATGCGCGCACGCCTGTCATCGTGGCGAGCAGCCCTTGCTGGCGGTGGAAAGCCAGCAGCGCGTGCAGGTCGATGTCGGCGACGCCGTCGGCGTAGGTGACAAAGAAGCGCGGCGTCTGGACATAACGCGCCGCCTTGCGCACGCGCGCCCCCGTCATCGTCTCCAATCCCGTCTCGGCGAAGGTGATGCGCCAGCCGGCGGTGTCGTTGGGCGTGTGGTAGAGCGGCGCGCCGTCGCCGAGCGTCAATGTGAAATCCCGACTCTGCCAGTCGTATTCCAGGAAATACCGTTTGATGAGATCACCGTGATAGCCAAGCGCCAGGATAAAGTCGGTGAATCCCTGCGCGGCGTAGATTTTCATCACATGCCACAACACCGGCCGCTCACCGACTTCGACCAAAGGTTTGGGAACGGTACGGTCGCCCATCCGCGTGCCCTTGCCGCCACAAAGAATGATTACGGGAATATGTTCATGGTTCATACATCTGCCTGGATGCTAATATCAAACGGAAACGTGAAACGATGTCTGGATGCCCATCACGTTTCACGTTTCTAGCGTCATTGCGTGTCGCCGGTTTATGTGATCGATATAATGGCTGTTATGGTAACACGGCGGGGCGTTTTGTCAAATGCAGTGGTTGACAAAATCGCTGCTTGGCAGTACAACGATAGACGGTAGACGGGAATACGAGAGCAAGCTGATAGCTGTATAAGGAGGATCAGCATGGCGGTGATTACCATTTCGCGCGAGTTGGGCAGTTGCGGCGATCAGGTGGCGGAACTGCTGTGCGAGCAGCTAGGATACTGCCGCGTCGACAAGGATATGCTGTTGCAGATCGCGCAGGAGGCCGGTGTCGACACCGAAACCGTCTTGGAGAAGGAGCGTGGCGTCACCCAACGCGCCCGGTTGGTCAGTGGCGAGATGACGTCGCTGTATCGCAAGCAGGCTTCTGCTTTCGAGAAAAAGACCGCGCTCGACGATCAGACTTACGAGCAGGTGGTGCGCGAGACGATGGAGCGCTTCGCCCGCGCGGGCAATGTGATCATCGTGGGCCGGGGCGGGCAGATGGTCTTGAGTGGCTGGCCTACGGCGCTGCATGTCCGCCTCTATGCGCCGGTGGAGGTGCGCGTGCAACGGCTGATGGAGCGCGACCACCTGTCGCAGGCAGAAGCCGAGTATCGCATCGCGCAATCTGACGAGCAAAAGCGCCAGTACATTCGGCATTGGCACAACAACGCCGATTGGCGAAATCCCAAATACTACCATTTGACCATCGACACGGCGCGGATTTCGCTTGAGACTGTGGTGCAAATCATAGTGTTGGCGGCGCGCGATATCGATCGGGCCGGCTGAGCTTGCGGGAAAATGCGAGCGAAGGGCACCGGTTCGCTACTTTTATAATCACTGAATCTGCTCGTGCAAATTGAAAGCGTCACCGGTGGCAAGCCACATCCCAGGGGGGCAGATATTGGCGATTCGACGACAAGACTAACGACTCTGCGACTATTTTATCCGAGGCGTCAATGGCAAAGAAACATTGGTTGAGCTATGTGGTGTTTTACCTGTTATGGACGGTGCTGATTGCGCTGGGCTTCTGGTTCCTGATCCTGAGCCGGGAAGCATTTTTGACCGGCGCGGCGTACTATGCCGGGGATTCTTTCACGCGGGGATGGCAGACGCGCTTTTTCGACAAAGTTTTCTTTTTGTCCGCAGGGATCGCCGTGTTGGTCTTCTTCTATGGGACGGAAGGATACTTGCGCGCCGGCATCGAGAAACATGACCTGCTCCGGCGTTTTTTCAAAGCAGCAGGCTGGATGCTGCTTGTGATTTTTGTGACAGACTTCATTCTACTGGCGTTACAGCAATTTGCCGGCGGCGTGTGGCTGCGCTGGGTGATTCTCGCTGCGGAACTGGGCCTGGGCGTGGCTTTATCCTGGGCCGGTCGCCGTAAGCCGGCAAAGTCCATCGAACCGCCCGCAACGATGAAATCAGGCTAACTCACGGTAGAAGCTCAACGCTCGCCCTTTGGGGTCGTAAAAGTATAACTTCCCGAAGCTGTGGCCGGTCTCCGCCCGCGACACCGTGGGAGACCGGCCCGAGCGGGAAATTGTTTGTTTACACACCCTTTGACTACCCGACAACCTGACTACGGAGGCTAAGTATGCGCATCAAACAGTCCCTGTGTTATCCGATGTTCAAACCTGCCGATATGAGCCTGGACGATTTGTTCAAAATCGGCGCGGAGATCGGCTATGCCGCCGTCGAATTGTGGACGCGCGGCCCGGATTTTGAGGAAGTCGTCGAGACCGCGCACAGGTATGGCCTGGTGGTCGCCAGTATGTCGGGTCACGACTCGCTGCCCGATGGGCTGAACAAACGCTCGAACCACGACCGCATTGAGGCCGAACTGCGCGAATCCATCGACATCGCGGCTAAACACGGCATCCCCGGTTTGATTTGCTTCAGCGGCAACCGCCAGCCCTTCCAGACGGAGATCGAGGCCATCGAGGCCGTCGCCGACGGGTTCAAACGCATCGCCCCTTACGCTGAAGAGAAAGGCGTCAACCTGAACATGGAATTGCTCAACTCCAAAGTCGATCATCCCGGCTACCAGTGCGATCACACAGCCTGGGGCGTAGCCGTGTGTGAGCGCGTCAACAGCCCGCGCGTCAAGCTGCTCTACGACATTTACCACATGCAGATAATGGAGGGCGACATTATCCGTACCATCCGCGACAACATCAAGTGGATCGGTCACTTTCACACCGCCGGCAATCCCGGACGCAACGACATGGACGACACGCAGGAGCTGAACTACGCCGGCATCTGCCGCGCGATTGCCGGAACCGGCTACCCCTACTATGTCGGCCACGAGTTCAGGCCCAAAGGCGACCTGATCGAGGCGCTGCGGAAGGCTTTCGAGTTGTGCGATCAGTCGTAGCGTTGAGCAGGAATTTGTTGTCGGCGACATAAATTTCTACCACGAATTTTCACGAATCCCCACTAATTTTCTTCCCATTCGTGGAAATTCGTGAAGATTCGTGGTTTGTTTTGAGGTGATCAAGATGAACGTTCTGGTGATTCAATCAAGTCCAAACGATGATGGGTTGACGGCAGCGTGTGCGGCAGCGGCGGCTGAGGGGGTGCGCGAAGCCGGCGGCATAGCGGAAGAAATTCGCCTCAACACATTGGACGTCGGCATGTGCCAGGCGTGCAACCGGGGGTGGGGGACGTGCCAAGCCGAGCACGCGTGCCAGGTGGTGGACGATTTCCAGGCGTTGCACGCGCGTATCTGCCACGCCGACGCGCTGATTTTGATCACGCCCGTCTACTGGGGGGAGATGAGCGAATCGGCGAAGGCGCTCACCGACCGGCTGCGTCGTTGCGAGGCCACGCGCGGTGAGGGAAGCTGTCTCGCGGGCAAGCCGGTGATTGCCGTCGCGGCAGCGGGTGGCAGCGGCAACGGCACGATTACGTGCCTGCTCAGTATGGAACGCTGGATCCAGCACGTTCGCGCGCGGGTATGGGATTTGCTGCCGGTCAATCGTTGGAGCCGCCCGTACAAGCTCACGGCGATCCGCGCGGCCGCACGGGCGATGGTTGCAGAAGGGGCGTAGCCGCCATTCAAGTGCCAATCGTACACGGATTAACACGGATTTCACGGATAAAAACAAGAGAAAATCCGTGTTTCATGTTCTGAAGTCAGTTGACGGCAATTTGGGCTAAAATACGAGCGGCGGATCATCCGCCGCTCGTCCTGTTAGAGCCACTTTTCGCCCTGCGTATACTTCGCCACGGCGTCCATATCCAGCGTGACGCCCAGGCCGGGCGCATCGGGAATCGCCAACATGCCATCGGCATCTAACGCCCAGCCGCCCACACTGAGTTCATCCACATAGGGCGAGCCGGTGAGATACTCCACCAGGTCGGTTTCGGGGAAAGCGGAGGCCAGTTGCAGGTCGGCGGCGAGGCCCACGGCGGTGTTCCAGCCGTGAGGGATCATCCGCACGCCGTGATCCTGCGCCATCCACGCGATGCGGCGCGATTCGGAGATGCCGCCCACCTTGGTGACGTCGGGTTGCACGATGTCGAACGCGCCGGCTTCCAACCACGGCTGGAACGCTTGACGGCGCGTCAGCACCTCGCCGCCGGAGATGTGGACGGGTGACGCCTGCCGCAACATCACGTAATCGTGCAGCGCGTCGGGCTTGAGCGGTTCCTCGAACCAGGCTACATCATAGTCCGCCAACATCTGCGACGTGCGCAGCGCCCACTTGTAGCCGTTGGGCCAGAAGGCGTCGCTGCCGCCGGCGTCCACCATCAACAAATTGTCCGGGCCGATGGCGTCTCGCGCCGCGCGCACAATGGCCTCATCCAGCGCCTGGCTTTTGCGGCCAAACGGCCCCCAGCCCATCTTGAAAGCGCGAAAACCTTGCGCTTTGAGGTACAGCAGATGCTCGGTCAAACGCCCCGGTTCTTCCATCAACAGCGAGGCGTAGGGCATTACCCGCTCGCGGTAGCGCCCGCCGAGCAAGCGCCCCACGGGTTGCCCCGTCGCCTGGCCGAGGATGTCCCACAGCGCGATGTCGATGCCGCTGATGGTGTGCTCGATGCTGCCGCCGCGGCCCAGCCAGAACATATGCTGGCGCAGTTTCTCACTCACGCGCTCCGGCTCCAGCGCGTTTTCGCCGCTGTAGAGCGGCTCCAGCACGCCGAGCGCGCCGCGCACCAGCGCGTCGTTGGTGTAGACGCTGCCGATGCCGGTCAGCCCTTCGTCGGTGCGCACGGCGATCAGCGTGTGGACGCAATCCTCTTCGAGGATGTCCTCGCTCCACCCACCCTCCGGCGTCGCGCCGCGCAGGCCCACGGCGAGAATGTCACGAATTCGCATGGGTAACTCCGGTGAATTAATGGTGTTCGGCTGCGTCAGCTTCCTCTTTCGTCTTATGCACGGTTCCGTCCGGATGTTCTGGCGGCGTGTAGACGGTATAGAGCCTGAGCTTCTTGCTGGAAGAGGCATTGATGACGTTGTGGTAAACGCCGGCAGGTACCACCACTGCATCTCCTGCACCGACCAGATGTTCTTCGGTGTTGTTAAAGACAAACTTTGCTTTGCCTTTTTCGATGCGGAAGAATTGATCGACATCGTCATGAACCTCGTTGCCGATTTCTTCATCCGGCTGCAAGCACATCACCACGAGCTGCAAGTGCTTGCCGGTGAACACCACTTGACGAAAGTTCTTGTTCTCTTCGGTGAGTTTTTCGATAGGGCCAACGTAAGCGGTCATTTTCTTTGCCTCCTGACTGTTGATCTGGATATACTTTACCTCAAAGGAAGGCGGGAGGGGCGCTCTGGTTGCCAAACGCTCTTCTCATCTTTCAGTGCAGGGAGGGCGACCACACCAGCGCGCTCGAATTTGAGCATTTTTAAGGTGCTCCCTCTTGACAACGGCATTCATCAGTGGGCGTTTGCGAGATAGCTTATGCCGGTACATCTACCTCTAACTGCGCCCATACATCATCGTGACTCATTCCACCAGTTTCTTGAATACGGCGTTCCGCTGCATCCAGCAAGGCTTGAAATCTGGGCGAAGTGGCCAACATAATGCGTTCCAAATCATCCTTATCCAGAATGCCCAACATGATCGCCACTGGTCTGCCATTCTTCGTCACGATCACAGGTTCATCTTGCACTTTCTTGATATAGGCGCTGAAACGCGCCTTAACATCCGCGAGTGGTGCTATATTCATACGCTCACTTCCTTTCCCCCAATATACAAACGCTCCCGTACTTTGACGCCAATGGCCAAAATATGCACTTCCGCCTTTTCTGGATAGACGCTGTAAAAAACGCGAAACTTGTTATTGACACCAAAACGCAATTCCCAACGCGCGCCGAAATCGGATGCTCTGGTCAATCTTTTACGGTTGCGCGTCTCGACATTCGGTTCAAAAATCAGTTGTTGCTCAATCGTAGTGCGGATGAAGGCGTGATATTTACGCTCAATGGAATGCATGTGAGCAACAAATTCGGTATCATAGATAAGCTCGAAGCGTTTGCCGGTCATATTGACTAATATTATAGTCAAAACAGAGCGTTGTCAATAATTTGGAAGGGGTAACTGTGTTTCTACTGTTCCGCGCTTGCACCGCCCAACGGTAGGGTTCAGGCGCGTGGCGGGTGTGGCATTTCCCCTTCGAGAGCAGACCTGGTTGCGCGCGTTTCCCCTCCGCCTGCCGGCGGCAAAGCCGCGTCGCTTGCAACCAATGTTAGGCCGGTTTTTCTTCAACGATGGTGTTAGAGGCTGGCTTGCGTCGCTGAAATTCCATCGCCTGGCGACTAATTTCCTCACCGCTTAACTCCGCAAAAAGATTCTGTCGCCATTGGGTATAGTCGAATTTCTCCCGCTGGATTAACGCAATGAAGCGTTCGGCTTCTACCAACCCTAAATAGCGGGACAAAATCTCAAACCCCGCTACTTTGATTTCTGCATCTACTTTTATGGCTGTCATTATCACAATCCTTGCTCAATCACAAAATCTAACGGATTCACAACCCGTATCCCCGCAATCAGGGACGCTTTTTTCAGAATGCCTTTGTCCACCGTTAGAAAGTAAGCACATTCTAACGCTTGTGCGCACGCTAGATGCAACGCATCTAACGGCTTAACCCCTTTAGTACACAACTCATTCATTGCCGTCAGGATGGCTGGCGTTTCCACCACAAATGCATCAGCCAACGCTTCCCATTTCTGAATCTCGCTGCGTCGTTCTGCCAATGGATTGGCAGCATTCTCATAATCGAGGATGTAGGACCAACCCAAAGTATACTGCCCAGCGCGAATGGCCGCCTGAATATGCAACTTTGCTTCAGTTTCCAACCGGATCGTGAGTGTACTCTGGTCATCAAATGGCCGATTAAAACAGCAATTATCCAAATATAAGCGCATACGCTATGCCTCGTAAGGAATACTATAGATTACGCCAAAACGTTGTGTGGGCAAAGACGGCCTAACATGCACTTTGCCGCCACGGTTTCAACCTCCGGCAACACCTTCCTGGGCCAGGAACCAGTTCAAATTGCTGACCACGTGACGCGGCAGGTGAACCGGTCATGTTGAAACATCATCGCTCACCCCTCGCACCCACGGTTGAGCGGCGACGTTGACTAGACGTTGATCCGCCGTCCATAGTTCACAATTCAGACGCTCGGCCAGAGCCAGATAGTAGCTATCATACGCAGCAGCGCGATTCAACTTCAGCGTCCATTGCATAACGTTATGATTGTCTATTGCATCGGGAGATTTCAGTGTTACGTCCAATGCTGCCAATTGATTGAGCGCCCGCCATCCTTCATCTTCCGTCAAATAGGCAAAGTGAACGGCTTTGCATATTGCAGAAGTCGTTTCATAAGACCACAATGTGGGAGCTACGAATGCATAGCCTTTATGCACAAGATTATCCAACACCGCACAACATTGCACGCGCAGCGCATTTGGGATGACGGTCTTTATGACCAGGTTGGCGTCAATGACGGCGACTTGTTTAGACACTGCGTTCCTCCAGTTCTTCTCTGTCTTCTCTCAATAGATCGTCTACTGGAATGAGTTTTCCTTCACGCCGCGCCAGTATTTCCCCCACGAGAGCGTCTGTCTCTATAACCCAGTTTTGCCATTGGGTTAATCTCTCCCCCACACCCTCTTGTTGGAGTCGTTGATAATCCTCCATACTGACCAGGGCGGCTTTGGGTTTGTCGCGGGATGTGATAATGATACGTTTGCCGCCATAAGCAATTTGGTTGACCAGATCGGAGATGTCCCTTTTTACCTGACCGATAGGAATGGTTGCATCTGGCATAAAATCCCTCTCCTTTTCATTGCATAATCCTGATAAGGATGATAATGCAATATGTGAACCTTGTCAAATCCTTTCGTAGTTTCTCTACGTCCACCATCAAAGATCGAACAGCCAAAGAATCCGTTGCATCCGTTCAATCCGTTGACATTCCTATCGGATCACCGACTTCTCCGTCGGCGCGATGCGCCGGACGACGATCTTCTCGCGGTCCATCATCTCTGGGATTTGCGGCGCGATGACGTTCTTCCATTCGTCGCTCTGGTAGACGGCGGCGTACAGGGCTTCGCGTTGCTCCTCGCTGTCGAAGCGGCGAATCCAGATGTACAGGTCGTCCTCTTCCGTGCCGATGAAGCTGCCGATGACGACCATCCCTTTGGAAATCTGGAACGGGAGGATGACCTCTTCCATAAACTTGACCCAACGCTCGCGTTGGCCTGGCTTGGTGCGGTATTCTCGTAGTTCGAAAAACATAGTCTGCTCCTTTGTGATCGTTTCAGATTATTGGGACAGGATTAACAGGATTTACACGATAAAAATCTCGTAAAAATCCTGTTAATCCTGTAAATCCTGTCAAAAATACGTTACCCGCCTTCGATGACCGGCAGGAAGCGGAGGATGCTGTCGGCTTTGACGGGCGCGCGCAAACCCAGGCGCGCAACGGCCCCATCCACCGAGACGGCGACGCCGGGCGCGAGGCGGTCGCCGTCAGCCACACGGGCCTTCACGCCAGGGTAAGCCGCATCCAGCGCCTCAATCACGTGCGCCACCGTCTTGCCCGGCACGCTGACTTTGTCTCGCCCGCCGGTCAGGTCACGCATCAAGGGTGGAATGATGACTGTTGCCAAGAGACCCCCCGATAACAGATATCGAGAATCAGCGAATGAGCGAATAGGAGAATGAGCGAGTTGTGGGTTGGGCGATTTATATGTATGACTCATTTCCCTTCACTCATTGCTGATGACTCATTTCTCATTACTCTTTACTCATTTCCCAATCCCTAATTCCCAGTTACCGATTACCAATTACTCCCATTTTCTCCAACAGATGCGCGGGCGTCATCGGCAGATGATCCGGGCGGACGCCGACCGCGCGGTAGATGGCGTTGGCGATGGCGGCCGGCGGTGGCACGATGGGCGGTTCGCCCACGCCGCGCACGCCGAACGGGTGCCTGGGATATGGCACTTCGACGATCACCGTCTCGATCGGCGGCACGTCAAGCGCCGTCGGAATTTTGTAGTCGAGAAAGTTGGCGTTGAGCATGTGCCCCGCTTCGTTGTAGACGTAGCCCTCGTAGAGCGCCCAGCCGATGCCCTGCGTTGCGCCGCCCTGCATCTGCCCTTCGACCATCGTCGGATGGACGGCCTTGCCCACGTCCTGGACGACGGTATAGCGCAGCAGCGTCACCTTGCCCGTTTCGGGATCGACTTCCACGTCGGCGATTTGCGTGCTGAAGCCGGCGCCCCATTCCGGCACATCCACATTGGCGATGCTGGACACGCTGCCACCCGCGCCTGTGACCTGTTCTGCCAGTTCCGCGAAGGTGCAGCGCAAATCGGCGCCGGAAGCAAAGACGCCGCGGGCATACACTACACTTTCCACCGGGACGTCCCACAGCGCCGCCGCGCGCGCTTTCATTTGTGCGATGACGTCCTTCGCCGCCTGGATCGCCGCGATGCCGGTCGCATAAGTCGTGCGGCTGCCCGCGCTCACATCGGCGTAGCCGGTGTTGTCGGTGTCGCCCACGCTCGGCTTGATCCGCTCCGGCGGCAGTTCCAGCACCTCGGCGGCCTGCATCGCCAGGGTAGTGCGCGTGCCGCTCAGGTCCACAGAACTGGTCACGAGATTCAACGTGCCATCCCCATTGACGCTGAGGGTGCAGCTCGAGCGCGCGCCCCAGTTGCCCCAATAGCCGTGCGCCACGCCGCGTCCCCGCCGCATCCCCGGCCGGGGGTCGCCCAGCGGGGCGTTGTAGTGCGCACAGGCGCGCGCAGCTTCGAGCGTTTCAATGCCGCCGATGCTGCCGTGCGTCCCGCCGTCGAGGCGTGCGTCGCCCTCGCGGGCGTGGTTGCGTATGCGGAATTCGATGGGATCGAGGCCCAGTTTTTCGGCCAACTCGTCAATGACGGTCTCGGCGGCGAAATTGGCCTGGGTGGCGCCCGGCGCCCGGTACGACGACACGCGCGGGCCGTTCGTCACCACATCGTAGCCATCAATTTGCCCGTTGGGGATGACGTAAGGCCCAAACATCACGTTCGCGCCGGAACCGACCGGCGAACCGGGATACGCGCCCGCCGCATAGAACAATTCGGCCTGCGCCGCCGTAATGCGTCCGTCGCGCGTCGCCCCCATCTTCACGCGGAACACAGCCCCGGAACTCGGCCCGGTTGCCAGGAAGACGTCCGGGCGCGGCATGGTGATTTTTACCGGTCGGCGTGCCTTGCGCGCCAGCAGCGCCGCCGGCACGTCCAGATAGCTGGTGTTTTTCCCGCCGAACGCTCCGCCGACCTCCGTGGGGATGACGCGCACCTTGGACATCGGCAAACCGAGCAGCCAGACGACGTGATCGCGCACGGCGAACGAACCTTGCGTCGTGGTGTAGATGGTGAATGTGCCATCATCGCTCCAGGCGGCAACCGATGCGTGGCTCTCGATGTAGCCTTGGTGAACGGTCGAGGTGTGGAACTCCCGTTCGACGATGACATCGGCCTCGGCAAACCCTTGCGCCGGATCGCCCTTGAGCTGTTGGAAGTGGCTGGCGATGTTGCTTGGCCTGTCGCCACGCCCGGCGAGTGAGTGCGTGCGCATTTCCGCGTGGAGGATGGGCGCATCGTCGCGCATGGCTTCCAGCACATTGGTGACGGCGGGTAACACCTCGTATTCGACTTCAATGAGTCGAGCGGCCTGTTCGGCGATAGTCGGCGTGCGCGCGGCAACGGCGGCGACGGCGTGCCCCACGTAGAGGACTTTGTCGCTGGCGAAGGTGTTGTCGCGGGCGTAACGGTGGTCTGTGCTCTCCGCCGGAGGCAAATCCGCCGCCGTGACCACGGCGTAAACGCCCGGCAGCGTCTCGGCGCGGCTCGTGTCGATGGAGCGGATGCGCGCGTGAGCGTGTGGGCTGCGCAGGATGAAGCCGTAACACATCCCCGGCAACGCCACGTCCGGCCCGAAGATGGCCTTGCCGGTCACTTTGTCCGCGCCATCGTAGCGCGGCAGACGTTCACCGACGACAGTAAACGGTTTTTGCTCTGGTGTGGTCATGCGTCCACCTCACATTCCGTGTTCAGGTGACATGCCGCCGCTTGCACGGCGCGGACGATTTTATCGTAGCCCGTGCAGCGACACAGATTGCCCGACAGCCACGCGCGGATTTCTGCCTCGCTGGGGTTGGGCTTGCGGTCGAGCAGGGCCTTCGTGGCAATGAGGATGCCCGGCGTGCAGAACCCGCACTGGAACCCGCCCGTTTCCAAAAATGCTTGCTGGATGGGATGCAGTCCGCGCCAATCGGCCAACCCTTCCACGGTGGTGACGGCGCGGCCTTCGATTTCAACGCCGAGCACGAGGCACGAGTTCACCAGTTGGCCGTCCAGCAGTACGCTGCACGCCCCGCAGTTGCCGTCGTTGCAGCCTTCCTTCGTGCCGGTTAGCCCCAGGATGTCGCGCAGACATTCGAGCAGGCTCTGCTGTGGTTCGCAGAGAAACTCGACAGGTTCGCCGTTGATCGTAGTAGAAACGAGTTGTTTGGTGATCTTACTTTGCGTCATAAAACACCTCTCTCGTAAACAATAGACCTCGAATCTTCACCAATCTTCACGAATAGAAAAATTAGTGCAAATTCGTGAAGATTAGTGGTTAGTTTACTTATTTTGTGCGTTGATATGCCCCTTGTAGCGCGCGGCGGGTGAGGACGCCGACCAGGTGACGGCGTTGCGCTGCCGTGCCGCGCACGTCGCTGATGGGGCGGGCGGCTGCCTGGGCAATGGCGGCTGCTTCCTTGAAGGCGTCCTCCGTGGGCGACTGACCGATGAGCGCCTCACCGGCGGCTTTCACCCACAGCGGGGTCGGCGCGACGGCGGAGAGGGCGATGCGGGCGTCGGTGATGCTGCCATCCTCCCCCAACGCCAGCCACGCTCCGGCGCCGGCCACGGCGATGTCCATTTCGCCACGGGGGATGAAACGCAGGTAGCACGCGCCGCTACGGGGTACGGGAGGCGGAATACGCAAAGCGACGAGCAGTTCGCATGGGCCGAGCACGGTTTTACCCGGCGCGATGCAAAAGTCGGCCACAGGGATGCTGCGCGTGCCGTGTGGCCCGGCAACGGTCGCGGTTGTGCCGAGGACGATCAGCGCCGGGATCGAATCGCCGCTCGGGGCGGCATTGCACAGGTTACCTCCCAGGGTCGCGCGCCGCTGGATTGCCGCCCCGCCGATGATGGAGGCTGCGTCGATCAGCCCCGGATAGTGTTGCCGCACGGCGGGATGGTCGCATAGCCACGCGCAGGAAACCGCCGCGCCGATAGTCAATCCCGCGGTGGGATCGAAGGCGATGCGGTTCAATTCGGGAATGTGTTTGACGTCCACCAACATCTCCGGCGCATACAGGCCGCGGCGCATCTGCACCAGGAGGTCGGTTCCTCCGGCGAAGGGGCGCGCTTGATGAGTCGAATCGGCCAGCAACGTCACCGCTTCCCCAACAGATGTTGGCGCCTGATAGGTAAATGGTTGCATAGAGGTCCTCCTATTTGAATCGGCGAATAGAGAATCAGCGAATTCCTCAACTTCCCAATCCGCAATCCCTTGCCCCTCAATCTCTTATCCTTCAATCAACAATGCCTGGAATTTCTTGTTACCCCGAATGTACTCAAAGTCACTGTCGCGTTGGGCCATAGTGCGATAGCGTGGGTTGAGGGCGATGGCTTTTTCCAGCCAGGTGCAGGCGACGTTGGCGTTGTTCATCAGGCCGGCAGCACAGGCGGCGTTGTAGTAGGCGGTCGCATACTGCGGATTGGCGATGACGGCCAGTCGGTAGTCGGCGATAGCCTGCGTGTGGTTGCCCATCCGCACGTGACACAGGCCGCGGTTGTTGTAGGCCACGGCGTAGTTTGGATCAAGCGTGATGGCCTGGGTGTAATCTTCCAGGGCGCGCGCATACTGTTGCAACCGGGCGTAAGCCTGTCCCCGATAGTTGTAAGCGATGGCGTTTTCGGGATTGAGTGCGAGCGCCTGGTTGTAATCGGCGATGGCGCGTTGATACTCCTCAAGCGCGGCGTGGGTCAATCCCCGGTTAAGGTAAGCGTCGGCATACGTCGCGTCGAGCTGGATGGCCTGATCGTAATCGGCCATAGCGCGCGTGTAGTCTTTGGTTTTGTAGTATACATTGCCACGGCTGTTGTAGATCAGGGGGTCTTCTGGATGGAGGGCCAACGCTTGATCATAATCGGCCAGGGCCTCGGCGAAGGCGTTTTGCCGCGCGTAGACCAGCCCGCGGTTGTAATAGGCATCCGCGTGCTGCGGGTTGAGCGCAAGCACCTGGCTGAAGTCGGCGATAGCTTGCGCGTATTGCTGCCGCTGCGCAAAGGCCAGGCCGCGGTCATAATAGGCAGGTACATACGCGGGATCGAGTTCCAGCGCCTTGTTGTATTCGAGAATGGCCTTGTCATATTCCCCCATGTTCAGATAGATGGTGGCGCGGTGGTGATAGTTGACCGCATTGCTATCAGGCCCAGGAGAAGGGGGGGAAACCGCTTCCGGCGTTTCTGATGCTTCAGGGGCGGCGGGCCTTTCCGGCGGCGCCGATGCTTCCGGAGGGATGCCTATTTCTGGCGGAACTTCTGCACCGCTTGCGGGCGCAGCGGCGATGGATGCCGTTTCGTCTTTCGGTGCGCCCGTCTCCGGCACGGCGACTTTGGCTGTAACCGGCGCCATCGGTGTGGTGATGTCTTCCTTGAGTGGCGTTGGCGTTTCCTTGATCAGCAGATGCGACAGTACGGCGGATTCAGCCTCTGGTTCCACATCAGCTTGGGCTTTCTCTGCAACGGCGCTGAGGGGTGAAGCTACCACCGGCGACACTGAGGTCGCCGCACTCTCCGGCATAACCGGCTCAGGTGTTGGTACGGCCTCTTCAGCAATAACTGCCTCACCTTCGAATGTGCTCTCTTCAGGTGCTTCCTCTGCCGGCTCAGCCGTGAAGCGTCCCAGCCGGGCCAGGACGATGGGGCGGATGGCCTGGAGTTCGCGTTGGATCGTCTCACCGGCATCTTGACGCCGGGTGCAGGCATCGCAGAAGGCCAGAACCGCTTCCCAATCTTGCTGTTCCAGCGCATGCCAGGCTGTATGCAAAAGGTTGCTCCATTCAACGACGGGGTTTTCGGTCAATTGCGCCTGGGCAGCCTCTTGCCACGTCACCACGATCTCGCCGGCGAGTGGGTAGTAGATACGTAGCGCGGCGAGGAAGGTGGCAACGCCTTGTTGGACGGTTTCTGTATCCTTGAGCATCAACCCGTGATACAGCGCCTCGAGCTTATCGGCGCGCCAATGCGGGTCACGGTAGAGGGTGAGGCCGCCAGGCGTGGCGGTGTTGCCATTCTCGGCGCTGCGCTGCTGATAATAGTTATGGAGTCGAGCGTGGGCAGCCTGCACAAGCGTGGGCGCTTGTTGCTGCGCATAATCGAGCAGGCGGCGGCGCAATGCCGGATGATAGCGCGTAAATCCAGGCGCCGATACAACGAGCGGAGAAGCCAGTAGCCATGCGCTCAGGTCAGGATCGGCGCTGTCTGTTGCCGTGTGGACGACGTCCGCATCCAGACGACGCGCGACGGCGCACTGGAGGACGGCGTCGCGGCGCCGCTGTGGTTCCAGCCATTTGAGATAGCGATCCACCGGCGTGAGCGCCAGGTCTCCGGCGCGCCCGCCTTCGGCGCTCGCCAGCAGCCGCGCCAATGCCGGTAGCCCCGCCGAGAAGGTCACGATGTCCCTCACGCGGTCTGGGGCGGCAATTCCGCGGGCCGCGAGATAAGCGCGGGTCTCGTCCTCGGTGAATGGGGACAGCGTGAAGGTCGCCGTCACCGGCTGGAAGGCCGTCCACGTTTCGTCAAGGGACTGCGCGCCGGCCAGAACGAGCCAGATATTGGCGCGCATCTCGTAGCGGGTGAGCCAGCCCTGCAGCCAGGCTTGCAGGTGCGGGCCGAGACATTCCCAATCATCGAAGCCCACGACGATAGCGCGTACCGTCGCCCAGGCGTTCATATCCTTGACGAAGATCTGGGTCAGTGTTTCGACCGGCGTTTTGACCAGCGCGATCTTGGCCGGGTTGCCGAAACGCTCGAACAGGTACTTGTTCCACGCCTCAGTTTGCATCTCCTGCGCTTCGGCCACGTCGCCCAGCAAGTCGAACACCCCGCCCGGCGTGTGGAAGTCCTCGGCGACGATGCGCGTGCAGGCTGTGTATTCCTCGTAACGTTCCTCGAAGGCCGAGAATGGCGTCCCCGCCTCGGCGAACTGCTGCGCCAGCCGGAGCATCGTTTGCAAAATGGTTTGTTCGCGGACGGCGGTAGCCTGCGTTGCATCCACCTGAACCGTCACCGCATTGTGTTCCTCTGCGATGGCGCGAAATTGCCTTAACAGTGCGCTCTTGCCCACGCCGTCCGGCCCGTGTAGGGCAAAAATCAGATAAGCGGGCACTTGATACAAAAAGTTTAGCCGGAACAGCTCCTGTTCACGCTCACGTCCGATAAAGAGCGAGCCGTGGCGCTGCTCCAGAAGTTTTTGCCAGGTAGTGGCTTTTCCGATCATATATCCTCCTCCGTTGTCTGATAGTCGTTTGTTGGGTTGTTCGGGCGGCAATACCCTGTGATGACGACCTCGTCATTGTGTGTTGTCTACACTAGTTTATTCCGATTGGGGAAAAGGCAACTGAAGGGGTACAGGGCTTTATCATTCTCGTCACAGTTCCCTGTTTTTTCTTCGAGCGGATCGCCAGGTCCGCGTCTTATGAGCTTAAAACGGGGGACTGGCGTTCCCCTCGGAGCAAGTATGATAAGACCCTGGCAGGAGTATATCCGCAGTTGTAAATGCTCCAGAGGGCGATATAATAATTGAAGAATTAATTCGTTGCTGTGAGCTAGCCGGAAGCCGTCAATATGAAAAGACTCCCAAAAATCTCCTTCAGTTTTTCCTGGCATATATTGACGGTATAAGATCTACAAAAAAGGAGATAGACATGCGCAGGATTCTATGTTGTGGCATTGGTGTTTTGTTGGCATGGATGGGAGTTTTAATCTTGACCATACCGCAAGAAGTCCTGGCTGATGGCATCGTGATTTACGTGGATCGAGATGCTCCTGGTCCTTTGCATAATGGCGCTTCATGGCAAACGGCTTTTACAACTGTGCAAGACGCGCTTGACTTTACGGCCATTTTAACCCCCACGTCTTATGAAATTTGGGTAGCAGAGGGCGTTTACTATCCAGACGAGGGCATAGGGCATGTGAATAATGCGTTGACGGAGACCTTCCGCATAGCCTGGAACAACGTCGAACTCTACGGGGGATTTGTCGGCGCCGAGACGTTGAGAACGCAACGAGACTGGCTCGCGCATCCAACTATTCTGAGCGGTGATGTGGATGGCAATGATACAAACACCGATGGGAACTTTATTGCCGAGACATGGAACGACATTCAAGGTAGCAATGCTTACCATGTGTTGTTCCTGGGCGGCGTGGTTGGTCACTCGATTACGGAGACGACCGTGATAGATGGTTTTATTGTGACCGCGGGGAACGCTATGGCAGCATCCGCTCCGGATGATGTCGGCGGTGGTTACTATTGCGCCATCCTTAGCGGCAACGCGGCGTGTAGTCCAACCCTGACTAACCTGGTCTTCAGCGGTAATCAGGCCCGACATATCGGGGGCGGGATCTATAACTTTGCTAACGACGGCGAGAGCAGCCCGACACTGACCAACGTTCTTTTCCGTAGCAATCGAGCTGAGTTCGGCGGTGGGATGTATAACGGAGGCATAGATTTTGGCAAGGCTAATCCAATCTTGACTAATGTGACCTTCGACGGCAATACGGCTGATCAACGGGGAGGCGGGATGTCCAACGGTGGTTCGGGATTGGGGATGAGCAATCCTGTGTTGGTTAACGTCACGTTTAGCGATAACTCCGCAGTATATTATGGCGGCGGCATGTATAATGAAGGTTATGCTGTAGGCACTAATTACGGTCAGTGTAACGCTACGCTGATCAACACCATCTTCAGTGGTAACCAGGCCATGAACGGCGCCGGGATGTTCAACTACGGCAATGACGGAACAACCAGCCCCGTGCTCACCAACGTCACGTTCCACGACAACCAGGCGACCACCGGTGGTGCGATCTACAGCTATGTCGACGGTAATGGCGTGAGTGCTCCGACGTTGGTCAACTGCATTTTGTGGGGCAATACCGCCACGACAGGGCCAGAAATCTACAACACAGGTGATAACGCCGTGCCTGTTGTTACCTACAGTAACATCGAATGGCCGAGTGGCACGTACACCGGCACGGGCAATCTCAACGTTGATCCCCAATTCATCGCCCCCACGACCGGCAACTATCGCCTGCAAGCCAACTCTCCCATGATTGATGCTGGCGACCCGAATCGAACCACCTGTCCAGCATTTGATTGGGCCGGTGCATTCCGCAATGATCTGCGTTGTGATATGGGCGCATTCGAACGGGTGTACAGTGATGGCGACACGGTGATCAAGACAGGCTTCACCGGCGGTGTGCCGTACAGCTTTGGCCCAACGTGGGTCAGTCTGATGCTAACGGCGGCCGATAGTGGCACGGTGACCGTCACCAAACACCTTGCCTATCCGGGCGGGACGCAGGATGCAGGTGAGATGCGCGCCACGTGGTGGATCAGCAGCAGCTTGAGCGCTGGTTTGCCAGTCACGCTCAGTCTGTGCTATACCGATGCTGAAGTTGCCGGCTTGAATGAAGCTGCCCTGGAAATGTTCCGTTGGAACGGCAGCGTGTGGGTTGACCAGAATGCTACGCCTGACCCGCTCAACAATTGCGTTACGCTGGCGGGCGTTGCAGGATTCAGTGCATGGACACTCAAAGATACAAGTGTGGGCGCCGCCACGCCGACGGTACTCACATTAACGACCTTGAAGGCCGCCAGGACTTTTGGACTTTCAGGTATCGTGGCTGTAGTGAGCCTGGTGGGGGTGATCGCGCTCAGGCGCAAGCGGTGGCAGTAGACGATATGGCTCTCTAGAAGCGCTCTATTTTCTGGTGGGGGGAGTGTTTTGGGGACGGCGGCGACGTGTGGTGTCGCCGCCGTTTGTTTCCGAGCGGCTGAATTGTGGCTTTATGTCTGGGGGTGGTTTGCAAATTTCTCTTATTGCACTAAAGTATAAAGGATAGTGAGTGGCGATTAGGGATTGGGGCATTCAATCCCTGATCTCAGTAGATCTGGTTTTAGCCGGTTTGGATCGCCAGATGCAGACCGGAACGGCGATCTGCCGATCACCTTGGAGTATCTTCCGATCTACTGAATCTCCAATCTTACATTTCGATCTTAGATTCTGGTAGAGGAGCTACGATGAAATCCAAAATGACTTCACAAAAGGCAATCTATGCCGATCCAACTCAGCCTATTTCTGTGCGGGTGGCCGACTTGATCTCGCGGATGACGCTGTCCGAGAAGGTCTCGCAGATGTTGCACAGCGCACCAGCGATTGAGCGTCTGGGCATACCGGCCTACAACTGGTGGAACGAGTGCCTTCACGGGGTGGGACGAGCTGGCATTGCCACGGTCTTCCCGCAGGCCATCGGTATGGCCGCCACGTGGGACGTCGATTTGCTGCACCAGGTTGCCGTGGCGATCTCCGACGAGGCGCGCGCTAAACATCACGCGGCGTTGGGAGAAGACGGCAGTTCGGCGCAATACTACGGTCTCACCTTCTGGACGCCGAACATCAACATCTTCCGCGATCCGCGCTGGGGGCGAGGGCAGGAGACCTACGGGGAGGACCCTTACCTGACCTCGCGGATGGGGGTGACGTTTATCAAAGGATTGCAAGGCGATCATCCGAAATACCTTAAGCTCGCGGCGACGGCCAAGCATTATGCCGTTCACAGTGGGCCGGAGAGCGAGCGCCATCACTTTGATGCCCGTGTGGACCAGCGTGATTTGCGTGAAACGTACCTCCCCCAGTTCGAGGCGGCGGTGCGCGAGGCCAAAGTCGCCGCGGTGATGGGGGCATACAACCGCACTAACGGAGAGCCATGTTGTGCCAGCCCCACGCTGTTGCAAAAGATTCTCCGCGAGGAGTGGGGGTTTGGCGGCCCCGATGGCGTGGATGGGCACGTTGTCTCGGATTGTTGGGCAATCCGCGATATTTACGCGCATCATCAAGTGGTTAAGACGCCTGCCGAAGCAGCGGCCCTGGCCGTCAAGAACGGCTGTGACCTGAACTGCGGGCATACTTACGGTGCGCTACTGATCGCGTTGGAGCAGGGTCTCATTGATGAAGCTACCATCGATGCGGCTTTGACGCGGCTCTTTACGCTGCGTTTCAAATTGGGCATGTTCGATCCGCCGGAGATGGTGCCCTATGCGCAGATCCCCATTGAGGTGAATGATTCTGAGGCGCACCGCGCGCTGGCCCTGCAAACCGCGCGTGAGTCGATCGTGCTGCTCAAAAACGATGGCATCCTGCCGTTGACCAAGAGCGCTCTCAAGACTATTGCCGTTATCGGCCCCAATGCTGACGACGATTTGGTGCTGCTGGGCAATTACTTTGGTATGCCATCGCGCTCGGTGACACCGCTGCAAGGTATCCGAGACAAGGTGGGGTCGGATGTGCAAGTGCTCTATGTGCCCGGTTGTGGCCTGCGCGATTATGATAAGTCGGGTTTTGCGGCGGCTGTCGCGGCGGCGAAACAGGCCGACGTCGTGATTGCGGTGATGGGGCTTTCCCAACTTGTCGAAGGCGAGGAGGGTCAGGAAGAGGGCATCAAGAACGGCGAGCATAGCACCGGCGACCGCACGGATCTCAATCTGCCAGGGGTGCAGGAGGCTTTGTTACAAGCTGTAGCTGTCACCGGCAAGCCGTTGATCGTGGTGTTGCTCAATGGGAGCGCGGTCGCGGTTAATTGGGCCGCTCAAAATGCGGCGGCGATTGTGGAAGCCTGGTATCCCGGTGAGGAAGGTGGGACGGCGTTGGCCGACGTGCTCTTTGGGGATTACAATCCCGCCGGACGGCTGCCGGTCACGTTCTACAAATCGGTGGATGACCTGCCGCCGTTCCGTGATTATGCGATGGCGGGCCACACCTACCGTTATTTCGCCGGCGAGGTCCTCTATCCGTTTGGCTATGGCTTGAGTTACACCACCTTCGCCTACAGTGATTTAACGCTCAGCGCAGATAAGATCAAGGTGGGCGAAAGCCTGGAAGTCGGCGTGACGGTCAAGAACACGGGTGACCGTCCCGGTGATGAGGTAGTGCAATTGTACGTGCGTGATGTCGAAGCCTCCGTGCCTGTCCCCATTCGGCAATTGCAAGGGTTCAAGCGCATTCATCTGGAACCCGGTGCGCAGCAAACCGTCATGTTCACCCTCACACCCCGGCAAATGGTGTGCTTTACGGATGATGGGCAGCCGATGGTCGAACCCGGGCTTTTCGAGGTGTCGGTAGGCGGCGGGCAGCCCGGCACATCTGCACCGGTGGTTCAGGGCAGTTTCCGAGTTTTGGGCTGAGATCGCGGATTCGTGAATTGGAGGTTGGGTGATTGTGGGAACGTGGTACGTCGAGTGGAGGAGGTGTACACCATTTGCCGTGTTCCCATGAACCATTTGCCGTTCGCCATACGCACATTCTCTTGGGAGGGGCGATGAGGCGTTTTCGATCTATCAACACCGCTGCATTGCTGGCATTGATGATGGTGACGCTTGTTGCCTGTGCGACGCCGTCGGCTGAAAGCGTTGTCGAGACGGTGGTGGTGACACACGAAGTTGAAAAGGAAGTCATTGTCACTCAAGAAGTTACCGTCGAGGTGCCGGTTGAGAAGATCGTCCAGGTAACGCCGACGCCACTGGTTCCGGTGGTGGTCAGTGTCACCGACGCGGCGCTTGCCGATGACGCCGTGGCGATTGAACGGCAACGCTGGCTGCTCGAACAATTCCGTGCTATTCGCCCCGAAGTGGTCATCAATCCTAATCCTTACCGTTACGATCCACAGACCTTCATCGCCCGGGCCAATAGTCCCCTGGAAGACACCTATGCCGTGCGGCTGACCGACGCCCGCACGCTCATCGAGCGCGGTTACGCGGCGGACATCACCGATTACGTCAAAGACACACCTTATCTCGCGGCCTATCATCCGGCGCTTCTGGCGTTGGCGCAGGACGCTTACGGAAAAGTCTACGGGTTGCCGCATACCGCCGCCGGCATGGGGCTGATGTACAATCGGCGGCTGTTCGCGGAAGCCGGTCTCGATCCCGACAAGCCGCCACAAACCTGGGGGGAGGTGCGCGAGTATGCGCGGCGGATTCACGCCAGGCTTGAGGGCGTCGACGGGTTCAATATCCGCAACGAGGGCGCGTTGGGCGGCTGGATGAGCGTGGCGTTGATGGTCACGTTCGGCGGTGAGACGGTGCAGTCGGTGGATGGCCGGTGGATCGCGGTGTACAACAACAATGCCATGGTCGCCGCCATGCAATTGATGCACAACCTGCTTTGGCAGGACAACGCGACCACTCCCGACATCGCCACCTGGGGCAATTACGCGCTGGTGCTCGATTTTGGCGGTGGCAAGACGGCGATGACCATCGCCAGCGCCGACACGCTCGGCTGGATGATCCGCAATCTCACCGATTTGCCCATTGATGAGATCGGCTTTGGCCGGATGCCCAACGGTGGCGCGAATGCCACGCTTGGCACGGGCAGTGTCTGGCTGTACAATCCCGCATCTTCGCCGGAGGTGCTGGATGCGGCGCTGGATTTCAACCTTTGGCGCGAGTTCGACCTGGCGGCGTTCGAGCACGCCGTGCAGCTCCAGGCCGAGCATGGCGAACTGGTGGGGCTACCGTACCTCAACCTTTTCACGGGCGAATACGGTCAACAGCGGGCGGCTATCATCGAGAAATACGCCAACGTGCCGGTGACGAATTACGCGAACTTCATCAACTCCGGCGTCGCCGTGCGGGGCGAGCCATCCGTCGCCGCGCAGGAACTCTACGAGGAACTGGGACAGGTCTTGCGCCAGGTCCTCGCCGCGCCCAACCCCGATATCAAGGCGCTGCTAGATGCCTCGGCAGCGGGTTTCCAAGCGCGGGTGCTCGATGTGATCAATGCGGAGAGAAAGGAATAGTGCATGGCTTGTTGTACTGTGTGCTTTATGAGGAGCGATGACTATGGAAACTTATAGATTTGAAACCACAGTTAAAGATAATGGCATCATCCAGATTCCCGAAATTGTGCATCTGGCTCGCCAAAAGGTTGAAGTTATCGTTATGGTTAGTCCTGTCTTTGCGCAGGAAACTGACAAAGCATACGCGATAGACCGATTTCTTGATAAATGGCGTGGATTTCTGAAAGATACTGATCCGGACGAATTAAAATCTCAATATTTGCAGGAGAAATACGGTTGAAGATATTACTCGACACAAACGTAATCCTGGACATTGTATTGGAACGTCATCCGTTTGATGAATCGGCCATTGCGTTACTACAAGCGATATACCACAATGACGATGTGCTATTTGTGACGGCTACGACAATTACTGATCTGTACTACGTGACTCGGAAGGCGAAAGGTCATACTATTGCTCTGAACTTCATTGTGGATTTGCTCGAATTTGTTAATGTCGCGGGAGTGGATGAAGAGGTCATTACACGTGCCTTACACTCACAGATTATTGACTTTGAAGACGCTATTCAAGAAAGCGCCGCAAAGATACAAGAGATAGATGTAATTGTAACGCGCAATGTTACAGATTTTGTTAACTCGGAGGTAGAAATCCACACTCCTGACTCTTTTCTTAAGATGTACAAGCAAATGTAATATGATGAATTCTCGTCTCTCCTCCATCATCGTCGCCGGGCATGTGTGCCTGGATGTGATCCCGACGCTGCCCGAAAGCTGCCGCGACCTGACCACGTGGCTCGTGCCGGGTGGATTGGTCAACGTGGGGCCGATGACGATTTCAACGGGCGGCGCGGTCTCCAATACCGGGCTGGCGCTGCATCGCCTGGGCGTGCCGGTGCGCTTGATGGGCAAAGTCGGCGATGATACTTTCGGGCGGGCAACGCTCGACGTGTTCCGCAGCTACGATCCTGCGCTGGCCGCGGGGATGCTGGTCGCGGCGGGTGAGTCCAGCTCGTACACACTCATTTTCAGTTCCCCCAACATCGACCGTACTTTCCTGCACTACCCTGGCCCCAACGACACCTTTTGCGCCGCCGACGTCCCGGACGAGGCACTGGCAGGCGCGCACATCTTCCACTTCGGCTATCCCACGTTAATGCGCAGCTTCTATCGGGATGAGGGGCAGGAATTCGAGACATTGCTCCGGCGCGTCAAGGCGCACGGCCTGGTCACCTCGCTCGACGTGAGCCGGCCCGATCCTCACGCCGAGGCCGGAAAAGTGAACTGGGCGGCGTGGCTGGCGCGTGTCCTGCCCCAGGTGGACGTCTTCTTGCCGAGTGTGGAAGAGGGCTTGTTGATGGTGGACCCGGCGCGTTATGCCGCTCTGGAAGAGAACGGCGACATCCTCCCTCAAGTGGATGGCGACCTGTTGAGCGATGTAGCCGGCCAACTCGTGGCGTGGGGCGCCGCCATTGTCGGATTGAAGCTGGGCAGCCAGGGCATCTACCTGCGCACAACGCCCGATGCGGCGCGCATGGCAGCCGTGGCAGAACGCCTGGGCCTCAAACTGCGCGCGTGGACCAACCGGGAATTGCTCGCTCCGGCGTTCAGTGCCAACCTCGTGGGCACGACCGGCGCGGGCGATTGCGCCATTGCCGGATTTCTGACCGGCCTGCTCAACCGGCTGTCGCCGGAGGCCGTGTTGACCGGAGCCGTCGCGGTGGGCGCGTGCAATGTCGAGGCCGCGGATGCGGTGAGCGGCGTGCCGTCGTGGGAGGCGGTGCAGCGGCGCATCAAGGCGGGATGGGCGCAGTTGCCGGTCACACTCAAGCTGCCAGGGTGGGGCTGGGACGTCGGCCAAAAGCTATGGCTCGGTCCTCAAGACCACGGTGGGCAATGGGCGAATCACGAATCACGAATCATGATTCATGATTCATGATTTTTCGATCACTCGTTCTCAGTTTTAAGGAGATTGCTATGAAAATGAACGAACCACGTAACCGTTTGATCGGGAGTATGCCCAAGATCGGCATCCGCCCGGCGATTGATGGGCGGCGGCGCGGGGTACGCGAGGCGTTGGAAGCGCAGACGATGGGGATGGCGAAAACCGTTGCCGCGTTCCTTACTGCAAATTTGCGCCACCCGAACGGCCTGCCCGTCGAGTGCGTCATCGCCGATACGTGCATCGGTGGGGTGGCGGAAGCCGCGATGACCGCCGAGAAGTTTGCGCGGGAGGGCGTCGGCGTCTCGCTCACCGTGACGCCGTGCTGGTGTTACGGCGCGGAGACGATGGATATGGACCCGCTCATCCCCAAAGCCGTGTGGGGCTTCAACGGCACCGAGCGGCCCGGCGCGGTCTACCTGGCGGCGGTGATGGCGGCGCACACGCAGAAGGGCCTGCCCGCGTTCAGCATCTACGGGCGCGATGTGCAGGACGCGGGCGACGCTAGCATCCCCGCGGACGTGCAGGAGAAGCTGCTGCGTTTTGCGAAGGCCGGTTTGGCCGTGGCGGAAATGCGCGGGAAATCGTACCTCTCGATGGGGGGCGTCTCGATGGGCATCGCGGGTTCCATTGTCGAGCCGTGGCTGTTCGAGCAGTATCTGGGGATGCGCGTGGAAGCTGTGGATATGACGGAATTCGTCCGCCGCTTTGACGAGGGCATTTACGACCCGGTGGAGTTCGAGCAGGCGCTGGCCTGGGTCAAAGCGCACTGTCCTGAAGGTGTGGATCGCAATCCGCCGGAAAAGCAGCGCAGCCGTGCGCAGAAGGATAAGGATTGGGAGCTGTCGGTGAAGATGGCGCTCATCGCCCGCGATTTGATGGTGGGCAACCCGCGCCTGGCGGAATTGGGCTACGAGGAGGAGGCGCTCGGCCACAACGCCATTGCCGGTGGCTTCCAGGGACAACGCCAATGGACCGACCACTTTCCCAACGGCGACTTTATGGAGGCGATTCTCAACTCGTCCTTCGACTGGAACGGCATCCGCCAGCCCTACATCGTCGCCACGGAAAACGACGCGCTTAACGGCGTGGCGATGCTCTTTGGGCACTTGCTCACCGGCACGGCGCAGATGTTCTCCGACGTACGCACCTACTGGAGTCCCGAGGCCGTCAAGCGCGTGACCGGCTACGAGCTGACCGGTGACGCGGCGGGCGGCTTCCTGCACCTCATCAACTCCGGCCCGACGGCGCTCGACGCGACCGGGCAGCAGGAGCGCGACGGCAAACCGGTGATGAAGCCCTACTGGGAGATCACGCCGGAGGAGGTGGAACGCTGTCTGAAGGCGACGACGTGGCACGCGGGCAACGTCGAATACTTCCGGGGGGGCGGCTGGTCTACGCACTTCGTCACGCGCGGCGGGATGCCGGTGACGATGTCACGCCTCAACCTGGTGAAGGGTCTGGGGCCGGTGTTGCAACTGGCCGAGGGCGTCATCATCGAGCTGCCGAAAGAAGTCCACGACAAGCTCGACCTGCGCACCGACCCGACGTGGCCCACCACCTGGTTCGTGCCGCGCGTCACGGGCAGCGGGCCGTTCCGCGACGTGTACACGGTGATGTACAACTGGGGCGCCAACCACGGCGCGATCAGCTACGGCCACATCGGCGCGGACTTGCTGACGTTGGCCTCGATGCTGCGCATTCCCGTCTCGATGCACAACGTCCCGGAGGAGAACGTCTTCCGCCCGGCAACGTGGAGCGCGTTCGGCGCGCTGGAACCGCAAGGCGCCGACTATCGTGCGTGCGCTAACTTCGGGCCGCTGTACGGGTAAAGAGGCAATGGGCAGGAGGCAGGATGCAGGAGGCAAGAGGCAGGAGTCAGGAGTCGGGAAGCAGGCGGCAAGAGGCAGGAGAAAAGAAACTTGCATCTTGCGCCTTGCATCCTTTGCGGGTGATCAACAGCGTCGCGCCGATTCGCATCTGCGACAACGGCGGCTGGACGGATACGTGGTTCGCCGAGCACGGGAAAATCTTCAACATCGGCGTGTATCCCTACGTCGAAGTGCAGATCGAGGTGTTCCCCTACGAGCGCGGGACGGAGCGCATCGTGCTCTACGCGGAGAACTACGGCGAGCGGTTCGCCGTTCACCCGGATGCACCTGGCTACGAACGTCACCCGCTGCTCGAGGCGGCGATTGAGCGCATGGGCGTCCCCCAGGAATACGCGATCCAGGCTACGATTTACTCCGAAGCGCCGAGCGGCTGTTCGACGGGCACCTCGGCGGCGGTTTCCGTGGCGCTGATCGGCGCATTGGACAGGCTCACGCCGGGGCAGATGACGCCCCATGAGGTGGCGAATACTGCGCACGCCGTCGAGGTGGAGATGCTCAAGCAGCAATCGGGCGTCCAGGATCAACTGTGTTCGGCGTATGGCGGCATCAACTTCATCGAAGTCTACAAGTATCCGTATGCGTCGGTGTCGCAAATCCAGGTCTCTAATGCCATCTGGTGGGAATTGGAGCGACGGCTGGCGTTGATCTTCCTGGGCAAATCGCACGTCTCATCGCACATCCACGAGAAAGTCATCGCGGAACTGGCGAACGAAGGCCCGGACTGCAAGCGCCTGCAAGACCTGCGGATGACGGCGGAGAAGTCGCGGGATGCCGTCTACGCGGGCGATTTCCCGGCGCTGGGCCAGGCGATGATCGAGAACACAGAGGCGCAGGGCCGCCTGCACCCTGACTTAATTAGCCAGGACGCGCAGCAGGTGATCGAGATTGCCAAAAGCTACGGTGCGCTCGGCTGGAAAGTCAACGGCGCGGGGGGCGAGGGTGGTTCGGTGACGCTGCTCTGCCCGGCGCTCTCGTACACCAAACGCGAGATGCTGCGCGCGATTGAGGCGGCGAATCCGCTGTACAAGAGCATCCCGATCTATCTAAGTCGTTACGGTCTGCGGATATGGGAGCAGGAGCCGCATAACGGCGGGTGTTAATCAGGGAGCGAGACGCATCAAAAACCGCAGATGGAATGCAAAGCCACCTGCGGTTTTTGTTTAGTGCAGATTTCACTTAACCGGCATGATGATACGTATACTCATCCAACAAACGGCGAATCAACCGTTGGTAAGAAACCTTGTGCTTCGTCGCTTCTTGTTTGAAGAATTCGACACTGGCCTTGCTCAGCGCAATGGTAACTTTGACCGTATCCTCCCGGAACACCAATTCGGACGGTGGCGGTAGAAAATCTGCCACCACCTGCACCTCACCTAATGGTTCATTGCTATAGTTGATTTTGTTCTTCATAGATCTGCTAGCTGCGCGGCATCTCCCGGCTGGCGAGGATGTCAATGCCGGTACCCAGCGCGTTCGCCAGCACGACCTGACCCATCGCCACGGGCGCTTCGAGTTCCACCTGGCGCAGCGCGTCCAGCAGCTCGAAGAGGCGCGGTTTGGGGAACGCCTGTGCGGTGTAGACCGGCACCAGCGGGTGGATGCCGCCTTTCACCCGCACTGTCGTCGCCGCCATGCGTCGTGGATCGGTCAGTTCGCGGCGCACGTAATCCTCGCCGCGTTTGCAGGTGTTGCCGTCTACGCTGAGCAGCGTTTGTCCCTCGCGGGTCACTTCCACCGAACACCCCATCGGGCAAGTGATGCAGATCATCTTCTCAGTAATGGGCATATAGTCCTCCAAAGAGAATGTCAACGGATTTAACGGATGGAACGGATTTTTCTTCTTCTAATCCGTTAAAATCCGTTCAATCCGTTGACTGACTTCCTATTTTGCCTCTATACAACCGGTCTCGGCCATCATAACATCCAAAGAGAATGTCAACGGATTTAACGGATGGAACGGATTTTTCTTCTTCTAATCCGTTAAAATCCGTTCAATCCGTTGACTATTTTGTCTCTATACAGCCGGTCTCGGCCATCACCTTCCGTAGCGCGGTGACGGCGATCTTCATCCCTTCCGCGCCGCTGAAGCCGCTGCTGTGCCCGGCGATCTTCAGGTGCGGCTCCAACGCGAGCACACCCTGGTAGCCGGCTTCCTTGAGGTGCGTCAGCAATTCTGGCAGTTGCCCGTCGCCTTCTCCGGCGGGGACGACGTGCCCATCGCTGAGCACGGCATCCTTGATGTGGACGTAGCCGATGAGATCGCCGACCATCGGCCAGCCGCGCTCGACGACGCGCGCTTCGCCGACCTGGACGAAGTTCGCCGAATCCCACAGGAAGCGCAAGTGTGGGTTGTTAATCGCCTTGACGACGGCCTCGCAGCGCGCCAGCGTGTCGGTGACGATGCCCTTCTCGTTTTCGAGCAAGAGCGTGAAACCCTCGGCTTGCGCCATCTCGGTGAGCTTCGCCAGACGCGCGGTTGCTTCTGCAACGTAATCGTCGTAGTGTTCGTTCGTGCTGGTGTCCGGCGGATAGAAGGAGAACAGGCGCACGCGGCGGCAACCGACGATCTCTCCAACCTGGAAAATGCGCGTGAGGTTGCCGATTTCGTAGTCGAGGGGTTCCGTAATCGGCGATTTGCCGATGGGACTGCCGAGACAGGCCACCTGGACGTTGTGCGCTTTGCACACTTCGACGACATGCGCCAGATCATCGTCGTCCATCCGCAGCACATTCTTGCCCCACGCGCCGCGCAGGTCCAGCCCACCGATGCCCAACTCGTTGAGCGTCGTCAATTGTTCGGCCAAATCCGGGGCGATTTCATCGCCAAAAGCACTGAGTGTAAAGGTTGCGGTCATCGTATCGACTCCTTGTCAGTCATTGGGTAAAGAGTAAAGAGTAAAGAGTAAAGAGTAAAGAGTAATGAGTAATGAGTAATGAGTAATGAGTAATCGGTAATCGGTGATTCGTGATTCGCTGATTTGCCGATTAGCGTGGAACGACGTGTACGGTGAGTTTTTCGGCGGCGCGCACGGCGTCGTAGTCGCGCCCGCGCAAGGTGAGGTTGACCATCTCGCCGGGCCGGGCGTAACGCTCGTTTTTCTGCGCGATGACTTTCTCCCCGTCGCGCACCTCGATGCGCACAGGCTGCTCCAAGGGGCGCGTCACCCGCATTTGCAGCATCACCGTGTCCGCCGTGAGTGTCTCCGGGTTCACCTTATGCGGCACAACATAGCGCACGTTCTCGCCGGCCTGCGTCGGCACGTAAGTCGTCATTCGTGATTCGTGATTCGTGATTTGCCGCGCTGCCCGTTTTCCCGCCGTCATCCCTGCTTGTGTGACCCAATCCACCAGGTCGTAGACATGCACGACGTTTCCCGCTGCGTAGATGCCCGGCACGTTCGTTTGGAATCCGTCATCCACATACGGCCCGCCGGTGATGGGATCGAGTGCCACGCCGGCCTTGAGCGAAAGTTCGTTCTCCGGGATGAGGCCCACGGAGAGCAGCAGCGTGTCGCAGGGGATGATTTCTTCGGTGCCGGGGATGGGCTGCCAGCGTTCATCCACCGCCACCGATTCGACGGCCTCGACGCGGTGCTTGCCGATGATGCGCTTGACGGTGTGCGACAGGTGTAGCGGGATGTCGAAATCCAGCAGGCATTGGACGTAGTTGCGACTCAGGCCGGTGAGGTAGGGCATCACTTCCAGCACGCCCTCGACCTTCGCGCCCTCGAAGGTGAGCCGCCGCGCCATGATCATGCCGATGTCGCCGGAGCCGAGGATGACAAAACGCTTGCCGGGCATGTAGCCTTCGACGTTGACCCACCGCTGCGCCGTCCCCGCCGTGTAGACGCCGGCCGGGCGCGGGCCGGGGAGTCGGATTTGCGCGCGGGTGCGCTCGCGGCACCCCATCGCCATGATGATCGCGCGCGCCTGCAGCTCCACCAGGCCGCTGCGCGAACTCGTCACAAAAACGTGGCGGTCGGGCGTCACGTCCAGCACCATCGTGTCCAGCAAATACTCAACGCCGATGGCTTTGGCTTCGTCTGCAAATCGCTGGGCATACATCGGGCCGGGCAAATCTTCCTTGAATGTCTCCACGCCAAAGCCGTTGTGGATACATTGCAGCAGGATGCCGCCCAGTTCGATGTCGCGTTCCAGCACGAGCACGTCGTCCGCTCCGCCTTTTTTGGCCGCAATCGCCGCCGCCAATCCGCCGGGGCCGCTGCCGATCACGATAACGTCGTAGATAGATTTGAGTTTTTGCATAGCTTTCATTGTTTATCTTTTTGGATATCAGCCAGAGTCAATCCTAGATCTGTCAAAATGTTGCGCAACGTTCCCATTTTGAGGTCTTTGCTTCCCCAATCAGGAATCGTCGTGTATTGTCCGTTACTTGGATTCCACCAGATGCGATGTGAACCAGCGGCGTTTCTGACGAACTCGCAACCCAGGGCGCGTAATCTCTTGACTAGTTCTCTGTATTTCATGCCGGTACCATACGCAGCACAAATGGTGTTTGTTGGTTTGTTTGCTCGAATAATGATGGAATGGGGGCTTGTTTTATGCGACGCGCCTCTAGCATAGCACGAATATTCCCTGGGATGGAGCGCATAGCCTCGTCCAGCGTCTCGCCCCAGGCATGACAACCTTGCAGAAGCGGGCAACTGATTTTGTAGACCCCATCCTCTTCGAGGTATTCCACTGTGACAGGGACCGTCAAACTATCCAGCTCAATTGTCTCCATAGGATTTATACTCCTTTTCCGCGTTCAAACTTGAGTCTACTGAAAAAACCAAGATTTTCACCACGGAGACACAGAGGTCACGGAGTTCTATTTAACTGTATTTTGATAAAATTGATATTGCTAACCGGAAAATCAATTTCATTCAAGATAAAAATAAAGATTCCTCTGTGTTCTCCGTGCCTCTGTGGTGAATTTCCCTTTTTGCAGTAGAGTCAAACTTGCTTTGTGCGCCGCATAATGAATTCGGATCCTGTTCCCTTCTTGCTCACTTCTAAGGGCGACACACCCAACTCCCGCGCTAGAATGTCCACGACGCGCGGCATGTCGAAGCCGCCCAGACAACGCCCGGTCCCGAGCCAGGTACGGCGCTTGATGGCGTCGTAGGTGGTGGCGGGGATCGGGGCGTGGATTTCGGCGACGATCTCGCCCTCGGTGACGGTCTCGCAGCGGCAGATGACCCGCCCGTAGCGCGGATCGCGCGCGATGAGCGCCGCCTGCGCCTCGCGGTCGAGGTGACGGAAGACAGGGCGCGCCGGGCGGATGGGATTCCAGTCCGCTTTCGCGTGCAAATCCTCGCCCGCGCTCTGTAATAGCGCGACCACGCGCTCGGCGATGGCGGGCGCGGCGGTGAGCGCCGGCGACTCCATCCCGCCCAGGTTGACGAAACCGGCGACGTTCTCTGGAATCTCGATGATGAAGTCCTTGTTGTATGGCGTGGCGCAGGTGAGACACGGCGCGTTGCCGCCGGGGCGCAACCCCGCGAACGTCGCAATCACGTCGCGCTGGCTCAGGCCCGGCACGAGCTTCTGCGCGCCCTCCCAGATTTCGCGCATCCCCTCGGCGGTGACGGCGGCGTCGGTCTTGTCGGTGATTTCCTCGGCGTTGGGGCCGATCAACGTGTTGCCGTGCAGCGTCGTAGTGACCAGGATGCCTTTGCTGACCTTGCTCGGCACGGGGAAGAGCACGTTGTTGATCTGCACTCTGGCACGATCCATCACAAAATACTCACCACGCCGTGGCGTGATGTGAAATTCCGGGCGCACCCCGGCCTTGTGCATCACCTCATCGGCGAACAGCCCGGCGGCGTTGACGATCCAGCGGGCGTAAAAGTCACCCTGGTTGGTTCTCACGCCGGCGATTTTGGATTTTGGATTTTGGATTTTGGACGATTCGCCGATCCCTTTATTTGCGGATTCGCTGATTCGCCCATTCGCTGATTCTTTGTCCCAGATGAAATCCTCGAAAGCAGTGTTCAAGCGCAGTTCAACGCCGTTCATCACGGCGTTTTCGGCGGCGGCGATGGTCGCGGCCCACGGATCGCAGATGCCGCCCGTGGGGCAGTAGAGCGCGCCGCTCACGTTGGGGTTGATCGCCGGCTCGCGCTCGCGCATCGCTGCGCCGGAGATGATCTCCGTGGGAACGCCGCCGATATCGCCGCGCTGCTTCAGCTCCTCCAGCGCCGCCAGCTCTTCCGCGCCGATGGCGACGACGTAGGTGCCTGTCCGCGCGAAGGGGAACTGCAATTCGGCGGCGAGCTGATCCCACATCGCATTGCCGGCGATGTTCGTCTGCGCCTTGAGCGAACCCGGCACTGCGTCATAGCCGCCGTGAACGATGGCCGAGTTCGCCGCCGTCGCCCCGGTGCAGATGTCGGACTCCTTCTCGATCCACAACACGTCGAGGTCGTAGCGTGAGAGCGTGCGGGCGACCATCGCCCCCACAATCCCCGCGCCGATGATGATGATGTCGTATTGCTGCATAGCTACCTCATTTGACCATTTCTGTCAGGATGAAATTGGTGAAGTCAATCAAATCGTCCAGGTGATGCTCAATGACGTTGACCATCAACTGGATACTAAAGCTTTCATACTGATGTACAAGAATGTTGCGAAATCCCACCATGCTTTCCAGATTGGCGGCCAGTGTTTCAGGGATGATACCATGTTGCGCCAAAAGCCGAAAGCTTTCTCTGGACGCTTTGGGCAGGCCGAGCTTTCGCGTCTTGATGACATGGTTCGCCAGATCAATACACTGTTCGCACGCACGCTGCAAATTGATGGCGATAGCGTCTTGCTTCATAAAATCTTCTTCGAAGGGTACGTCACTAGGCAGTGCGTAATAGGTGCGTACCTGCTTGATACATCGCTCGATGCTCTCTTTTTTGTTCAACACGATATCGTCCATCAGGTAATGAACCTCCCGGTCGTTAAGGCATCGCGGATGATGTTGCCGCGTTCTTCATTGAGTTTTTGGTAAAACGAAAGCGTCAACATCTCGAATTCAGCGGCGGCATATTCATCAGCGAGATAAATCCGGCGGTCGGCGGCAACGACTTCCTTTTGCAGCACCGTGGAAGCCTGGCGCACGTTGATCAAATCCACGTCTCTTTCCAGGTAGACCTCCAACTCAGAGCGCAACGCGCTTAATGCCAGCGTACCGGCTGCTTTGGCTTGCTGTGGTGGAAGCAGTAAGGCAATGTCCACATCACTGTCTGGCCGTTCATCGGCGGTTTGATATGAGCCGAAGAGATAGATGGCCTGCGTCTCTGGGTAATGTGCCAGAATGATGTTAATAAGCATGGAATTGGACTTCTGTATGTCTATCCGGGAGATTGTGACGCCAGCTATCAATGATTGTCTCCCTGTATTTATGTGATTAACATGGCTCATACATGACCCCATGAAATCCAAAATAATCTCTTGGGCCGTTTAGTGGATGCAATCATCCAGTAGTACCCGCCTTAAGTTTGTTAAGTCGGGCAGGCGCGCGTCATTGGTCAGCAAATACTGCGCTCCGGCGTAGATCGCTGTTGCCATTTGGACTGCATCTGGTGTTCGCAGCGTGTACTTGGCGCGTAGATCAGCCGCAATCGCGGCGATCTCTACAGTCAATGGGTAGGTTGTTAACCCCGCAACATTGGTAAGAACCTCACGGTATTGTTTGACCAGATTGTGGTTATTCTGTCTGAGCGGTTGCACTAAAACTTCAATCAACGTTACTGTGGATGTGACCACTTGAATGATTTGTTGATCTAAGGCTTTGAAGAATGGTAATACCACGGGCAAGTAGACGGGGCTTTCCTCAATGAAATAGATGAGAGGCGCAGTGTCTATGGCGATAAGTTGGCCTTCTATGGCATCTACCCATCCCATGAATCGCGCTCCTGGTTGATGTAAGCATCCACATCAATATTTTGCCATATCTCTTTACCTAATCCACGCAATTCCATAATGCTACGTGAGTTCTGGATTTTGGGTGTATGTTGTAGCCATTGTGTAAGCGTTTCCAGCAATTGCAACTGCTCTCCGCGCCTCAGCTTTTTTGTCAAATTGAGAATCTGATTATAGGCGATATTGGGTGTGGTCATGACTACCTCCCGCTTTCTGTTTCTTATACCCAAAGTATATCACGTTTCTACCCAATCGAGCGTCCGCTGCACCGCTTTCTGCCAGCCAGCATATAGCGCCGCGCGCTTGTCCGCCGCCATCCCCGGCTCGAAGGTCTTGTCCACACCCCAGTTTTGCCGCAGCGCGTCGAGGTCTTCCCAGAAGCCCACGGCCAGCCCGGCGGCGTAGGCTGCGCCGAGCGCCGTCGTCTCGGTGACGGTGGGCCGCACGACGGGCACGCCCAGGATGTCGGCCTGGAACTGCATCAGCAGCTCGTTGGCGACCATGCCGCCGTCCACCTTGAGCGAGGTGAGCGCGACGCCGGAATCTTTCTCCATCGCCTCCAGCACATCGCGGGTCTGGTAGGCGGTGGCTTCGAGCGCGGCGCGGCAGATGTGGTTTTTGGTGATGTAGCGTGTCAGCCCGACCATGACGCCACGCGCGTCGCTGCGCCAGTAGGGCGCGAAGAGGCCGGAGAAGGCGGGGACAATGTACATCCCGCCGGCATCCTCGACCTGGCGCGCCAGCTCTTCGATTTGCGGGGCGCGGTCGAAGAAGCCCAGGTTGTCGCGCAGCCATTGCACCAGCGCGCCGGTGATGGCGATGGAGCCTTCCAGCGCGTAGACGGCGGGCGCATCGCCGAATTTGTAGCCCAGTGTCGTCAGCAGGCCGCTGGTCGAGGGGACGATCTCCGTGCCGGTGTTGAGCAGCATAAAGCAGCCCGTCCCATAGGTGTTCTTAGCCTCACCGGGCGTGAAGCACGTCTGCCCCACCAGCGCCGCCTGCTGATCGCCCAGGTTGCCGGTGACGGGCAAGCTCTCGCCGAACGGCCCCTCCTTGCGGGTGAATCCATACGGGCGGGGCGCACTCGAAGGACGGATGTCCGGCAGCATGGAGCGCGGAATGTCCAGCGTGCGCAGGATGTCCGCGTCCCAATCCAGCGTCTTCAAATCCATCAGCAGCGTGCGGCTGGCGTTGGTCACGTCGGTGACGTGCGCGCCGCCGTGCGGCCCGCCGGTGAGCCACCAGATCACCCACGTGTCGATGGTGCCGAAGAGCGCGTCGCCCTTGTCCGCTGCCGCGCGCACGGCGGGGACGTTGTCCAGCATCCACTTGACCTTCGGCCCGGCGAAGTAGGTCGCCAGCGGCAACCCGGTGACGGCGCGGAAGCGATCCTGCCCGCCGTCTTGTGCCAGCACGTCGCAGATGCCTTTGGTGCGCGTGTCTTGCCAGACGATGGCGTTGTAGAGCGGTTGGCCCGTGCGCCGGTCCCAGACGAGGGTGGTCTCGCGCTGGTTGGTGATGCCCACGGCGGCGATGGCCCCGCTGGGGATGTTGCCCCGCGTCAATGTCTGGCGGATGACTTTCTGCGTCTTTTCCCAGATTTCGAGCGGGTTGTGCTCGACCCAGCCGGGCTGTGGGTAGATTTGCGCGTGTTCTTCGTAAGCCCAAATAGTGGGGCGACCACTGTGATCGAAGAGGATACAACGGGTGCCGGTGGTGCCCTGGTCGATAGCGGCGATGTATTGTGTCATAGATACCTCCTGGGATGATGGTCGTGAAATATTACGGCGTTGCCACGAATATGAAATCGTCCACGAAAAGATTGCTGGTAAGTGACCAGTCGGTGGTTGCCGAGATGGTGAGTGTGACGGTCAGCCCGGCATACGCTTGCAGGCCGAGAGTCTCTGCGACCCAACCATTCGTTTTCTCCGCAGAGCACAAATCGTAAGTCTGGATGACCGTGTCGTTGACGCGCACCTGGCCGACGTCAAAGCCGCAAGCGTCTGGGGAATCGATCCAGTACCAATAGCTCAGATAGGGCGTGTCGCTTGGAACCCACAACGGGCGTTGGATGTAGGCACTTTCGTTGTTGTCGCCCCCCAGCCACGCAGCCCAGGCCCCACCATGCGCTGTGACCGGGTTGGGGAATGTGTTGGCAATCACTATCCGCCCCTTCGCGGAATACGTATCCCAATAATCAAGACCGCTCTCGAAGCTTCCGTTGGCGATGGGAGTTTCGAGCACCGGCGGCGTGTAGGCTTTGAGCGTCAACGGCAGATACACGTAGCTGGTCACAATGACCGTTTGGGCTGCACTCCACGGGCTGCGCCCGGCCGGCCCGGCGGCGCGGACGCGATAGTGCCATTGCCCGCCGGCTTGCTCGGTGACAGTATAGACCGATTGCGCACCCGCGTAGACGACGAGCGGGTTGGTGAAGTAAGGGCTGAGGCTCTCTTCCAGTGTGTAGACCGTCGCGCCGGCAACAGCGGTCCAATCCAGTGTGTAATTGCCGTCGCGGTCATCGCTGAGGACGGTGATGACCGGGGCCGATAGCGCGGCAGGCGCGACGGTGGTGGAGACGAGCGTGCTCCATGGCCCGATCAAGTTCCCGTGAGTCGCGCGCACGCGATAGTACCACGTCCCCTCCGGTTGTCCGGTGACGTTGTAGGCCGTGGACGCCCCGACGTAGCGAGTAACGGGGTTCAGGAAGGTCGATGTGGTATCTTGCACAAGTTCGTAGCTATACGCGCCGGCTACAGCCGACCACTGAATTGTGTAAGCGTCGGCATTCGTCGGATTGTCGATAGGCATCATCACGGGCGCAGCAGGCAGCACCGTGACGGATTGGACGTTGCTCCACGCGCTGGCGGTGCCGTAGGTGTTGATCATTCGGACGCGATAATACCACACACCGACGTTTTGCCCGGTGATCTGGGTCTGGGTGTTCGATCCGCTGTAGCGGGTCGTAGGAGCACTGAAACTTGCTGAGCCGGATTCCTCAAGCTGATAGCTGACCGCTCCGGCGACGGCGCTCCATGTGACCGTGTACGTGTGGTCGCCGTCAAGGTTGTCGATGGCGGCCAGCACCGGCGGATTGGGTGGGGCGATCGTGGCGAGTGCGGCGTGGGCATTGATGCGCCCCCAACCGTAATCGGGGTCTTTGCCCACCGGTCCCAGATCAACCGCCGTCTGCTCGATAAGGTTCTGCACTTCGTCATTTGTCATGGCGGGAGCCATCGACCAAATCAACGCGGCTAACCCGGAAACATGCGGTGTGGCCTGCGATGTGCCCTGCAAGAAATCGTAGTTGGTCAGATAACCGTAGTATGTCGTCATATACACGGCGTAGGTAGGCATGGTACTGTAGATGCCGTTGGGATCGCCGAGCCGGGTCAACTCACCGCCGGGCGCGGCGATGTCGCAGTGGCTGCCGTATTGGGAATAGTAGGCATACGTGTCGCCGCTATCGGTGGCAGCGACAGCCATCACATTGTCATAAGCGGCAGGATATTGGGTCGGATTGGCTGAAGAACAGCCGCCGGTCGCGTAGCGGCAGTTGCCCATCGCCGCCACCACCAGACTGCCCGCTGCGTGGGCTTTGTTGATTGCATCCTGCATCGAGTCTAATTTAACGGTGCCGCCCAGGCTTAAATTGAGAATGTCTGCGCCGTGCTGGTATGCCCAGGTGATACCTTCTACAATGTCAGCGTTGTAGCCATTGCCCTGATGGTCCAGCACCCGCACAGGCATAATCTTCGCACCCCACGACATCCCCGCTACACCGACCCCGTTATTCGTGACGGCAGCCGCAATGCCGGCGACGTGCGTGCCATGGCCGTTGGCGTCGACAGGAGCGTTATCGTCGTCCACGTAGTCGATGCCGGCGACGATCTTGTCTATCAGATCGGGATGGCTCGTATCCACGCCGGTGTCGATGATGGCGATCACGATGTCGCTGCTGCCGGTGGTGATGCCCCATGCGCCAGGTGATTGGATTTTGGGATGCGCCCATTGCCTGCCGTAGTCGGCATCGGTGGGGACGAGATCGAACGCATGATAGATGTAGTTGGGTTCGGCATAGATCACACCAGGGTCGGCGTTGAGCGCAGCAGCAACCTCCAGTTCTTGCCCTTCCTGCACGCGCATCAATTGGACATCGCTGTTGTACAGCGTGCGGATGGTGCTCATGGCATACTTTTCCAGCGTGAGCTGGGTGGTATTGCTCACGGCGCCGGCCGCAAAACGCACCAGCAGCTCTCCCGGCGCGAACGCCACGTCGAGGGGATCGGCAGCGGGGTCTGGTGATGGTTTCGCCCGCGTTGGCACAGGCGCCGTGCTGAGGAGCATGCCAGCGATCAACAACAGCGTAAAAATCAAGCGTATAGGGCGAATATCCATTATCGCTTCTCCTGGAAACAGCCAGCCTGTCTCATCGTGATTCGTTGTGTAGCCATCTAGGGAAAGTATGCTATCCTTGAGTATAGCGCGATTTTGCAGAAAGACCATAAAAGTGCCCTCGTTCCGGGGCTTTATCATTCTCGTCACGGTTCCCTATTTTTGCTTCGAATGGATCGCCAGATCCGCGTCTTATGCGCTTAAAACAGGGAACCGGCGTTCCCCTCGGAGCAAGAATGATAAGACCCTGCTCTTGTTCTCACTCTGGTGATTACTCCTATCTCACCGCAGAGTACGCTGAGGCCGCAGAGAGATATGAAAGAAGCTTTCTCTGCGTGCTTTGCGACCTATGCGGTGAATGAATCGCGCGCATAGTGCAACATGTGGGTAATCACCAATTCTCACTTGCTTGACACGGCCTACAGGGTACAATGGACCTGTCGCGTCGAATGAGTACCGACTCACCCGTTTGGCGAATCCCTGCCGCCGCTCTGCTCAATGACTATCAGACTATTCGACGAATGACGACTAGATTATATAAAGGAGCATGCTATGAAGGACTTTTTGTTCCATGAATCGCTGGCCGACCTGGACCCGGAACTGACGCGTCTGATCGGCTATGAGACTGAGCGCCAGGCTCGCAAGCTGGTGATGGTGCCGTCGGAGTCCATTGCGCCGTTTGCCGTCCACGAGGCGCTGGGATCGGCTTTTTCGCACATTTACGCCGAAGGGTATCCTGAAGAACGCACGCGGAAGCTGAAAGAAGCGGAAATTCTGGACTACGAGACGATTTTGGGCCGTTACCGTCGTTATGCCGACCAGCGGTATTACAAAGGGGTGGAATACGCCAATGTATTGGAAATGCTGGCGCGCCGTCGCGTGGCCGAGGTCTTCGCTACTGCCGCCGCGCCTGCCGACCAACTCTACGTCAACGTGCAGACGCTCTCCGGTGCGCCTGCCAATACCGCCGTGCAGTACGCGCTGCTCTCTCCCGGCGAAACTATTCTCGCTATGGCGCTGCATGTTGGTGGACATCTGAGCCATGGTAGCAAGGTCGCCTGGTCGGGGAAAACGTATGAAGTGGTCAATTATGGCGTCGATCCCCACAGCGAACGCCTGGATTACGAAGCCCTGCGCGCGCAGGCATTGGATGTGCGTCCCAAGCTCATCATCGGCGGGTACACATCCTATCCCTGGGCGCCGGATTGGCAGAAACTCCGCGCTATTGCCGACGAGGTGGGCGCGTACCTCCTCGCCGATATCGCTCACGTGGCCGGGTTGGTGATCGGCGGCGTGTACCCCAATCCCGTGGGCATCGCCGACGCGGTCACATTCACCACGCACAAGACGCTCAACGGGCCGCGCGGGGCCGTCATCATCACCCACAAGGCCGCGCTGGGGCGCAAATTCGATCGCGCCGTCTTCCCTGGCTTCCAGGGTGGGCCGCACATGGAGACCATCGCCGGGTTAGCAGTGACGATGCAAATCGCACGCACCGAGCAGTACCGCGAGCTGCAACGCCAGTCGGTGCGCAACGCTGCGGCGCTGGCCGAGGCGTTGCAGGCGGAAGGCATCCGCGTTCCCTACGGCGGCACCGATACCCATCTGCTGCTCTTCGATTGCAAGACGATCGTTGGACCAGACGGCACGCCGCTGATGGGCGATCCGGCTGCCCGTATCCTGGACATCGCCGGAATTGTAGCTAATCGCAACACCATCCCCGGCGATACGACGGCCGCTTATCCTTCCGGCGTGCGGCTGGGGACGCCGTGGCTCACCCAGCGCGGTTTCACCGAACCGGAGATGCGCCAGATCGCGCAGATCATCGCGCGCTTGTTGCGTGGGATGCAGCCGTACAAGCTGACGCACCGCACCGGCGACGAGTATTGCGCGCGGGTGGATTTCGACGTGCTGGAAACGGCCAAGCTCGATATTGCGGCGCTGGCCGAACAGGCTGCCACGCCGGAATGTTTCCTCTCGTGTCAACGCGCAGTCGACAGTGGCTATCCCCATTTCTACTATATCAATGATCCATTGCGCGGCAGTGGCGTCTATGAACGTTTGGAGCTGGTGGGGGCGCAGGCCGGCAGTTTTGTGGATTGGCTGACGCCCTCTCACGTCCTGGATATGGCCGATGGCGACATACGCCCCATCACCCTGCTGGAAGCCGATGGTCGGGTGATGGCTGCCGGCGTGTTGACGCGCGTGAGCGCGTCGATTTACTGGTTGGATGTTCCTACCACCGTTGCGGCGCGCGTGATGACGTGGCTGCGCGCGCTCGTCGATGGCTATGTGGCTACCGACGATGTCTATGGACGGCTGCCATTCCTCAATGCCGTCCGGGACCTGGGCGAAGTTCCCGCACCTCCTGACGAAATCACGCCGGACAGCGGGCCGTTCACCAAACCGTACTTCATCGGCGCGTGGTCGCGCAAGGAGCCTGCCGGCGATCCATTACCGCGCTTCGAGTGGCATGAGCCTGAAGGTGGCGAGTTGCGCAAGACCCGCCTGTACGCTGTGCATCGCGCCATGGGGGCACGGATGGTACCCTTTGGCGGATGGGACATGCCGGTCTGGTACACCGGCAACCTCGAGGAGCATCGCGCCGTGCGCGAAGCAGCGGGCCTTTTCGACGTGAGCCACATGGGGTGTTGGGATGCGCGCGGCCCGGAAGCAGCGCGTTTCCTCAATCTGGTGCTGGTCAACGATGTCCAGGACCTGGAGGTGGGGCAGTCGCAATACACGGCCTTTTTCGACGTTGACGGCATGCCGCTCGACGACTTGCTGGTGTACCGGCTTGACGTAGACCACTACCTGCTCGTCGTCAACGCCTCCAACAACGACAAGGACTGGGCCTGGATCAACGCCGTGCTCAACGGTACGGTGCAGATTGACCCACAGCGCCCCTGGGTGAAGTGGACGGGCGCGGGCGTCACCTTGCGCGATTTGCGGGCCGAAAGTGCCGGGCCGGACATGCGCGCGGAACTGGCGTTGCAAGGCCCGCGTTCGCAGGACATCCTGCTGGCGTTGGGCGGTGCGGCGCAAGACGTGAGCCAGATCAAGCGCCTGCCGTGGGCCGGAATTACCCGCGCCACTTTGGGCGGTTTTGACCTCATCGTCAGCCGCACGGGGTATACCGGCGAACGGGTGGCCTATGAATTGTTTGTTCATCCCGACCGGCTGGTGGAGTTCTGGCAGGCGCTGCTGGCGGTTGGCGCGCCGTTTGGGTTGAAGCCGTGCGGTCTGGCGGCCCGCGATAGCCTGCGTCTGGAAGCCGGCCTGCCGTTATACGGGCACGAAATGGCCGGCCCGCTCAATCTGACAATGGCCGAGGCCGGTTTTGGCCTCTACGTGAAGATTGGCAAGCCGTTCTTCGTCGGTCGGGAAGCGTTCATCGCCCGCGATGCGCAGCGTGAGGGGGGGGTGATCCGTTTCGGTGTGCCGGAGAAAGGTCCCATGCCCCAACAGGGCGATCCCGTGGTCGATGACAAGGGAAAGGTTGTGGGCTTTGTGACGAGTTGCGCCATCGACAGTGAGGGGCAGCAGGTGGGCCAGGCTTACGTGCGGAATGCCTACACCGCTGAGGGAACGCAACTGGCGATCCTCGTGTCGCCGCGCCGCGAACCTAAGCCGCGCGCGCAACTCACCTTGGGAGATCGCACCCAGTTACCGGTGGCGATTGTGGTGTTGAGCCGCTTCCCCAAGCGGTAGAGGGATACCGCGCACGCCGCGCAAGGACAACTTGCGCGGCGTTTTTTATTCCCAATCCTCGTCGGCGTCAGGGTCTTCCCAGATGGGCAGTGTAAAGTAAAAGGAAACTCCGCCTTCGGGTTGATTGCGAATCCAGATTTTTCCACCGTGTGCTTCCACGACCAGGCGGCAGAATGCCAGGCCTAAGCCATAGCCGCGTCCCTGATATTGACCGGCGACAAACTTGGTGAAGAGCAGTTTTTGGGTTTCGGGTGGAATGTGGGGGCCGTTGTTGTAGACTTCAACCTGTACCCATTTCCCTTCCTGGATTGCGGCGACGCGGATGCGCCCTGCTTGCTTGGGAACAAACTTGCGCGCGTTGCTGAACAGGTTCTCGAAAACGCGCGTTATGGCGGAAGCATCCACCCACAAGAACGGTAGCGTGTAGGGGACATCCACCTCTATCTGGATATTGTCGGCGGAAGCAAAGGTGTTCTTGACGATTTCGGCAACATGATCGGCGAGGATGAGCGCCTGTTGCTGGAGTTCGAAGCGTCCGGATTCCAGGCGGCTGATTTCCAGGATAGTTTCCACCAGTTTGGTAAGCCGTTCGGTGCTGGTGATGGCGATGTTGATCAATCCATCGGTGACATCCTGCATCTCGGGATCTTGCAGCAGGTGGAGTGCATGCTGGGCCGCTGAAAGCGGGTTGCGCATATCGTGAACCAGCATATTGAGCAGGTCTTCGCGCATCCGTTCCAGTGCTTTGACTTCGGTCACATCGCGGAAGAGGAACAGCGCGCCCAGGGATTGGTTTTGTTCGGCGTAAACATCCCAGCGTTGCACCAGCAGCGTCAGACCACTGGCGGTTTCGAAGACCGGTACATAGCGACTCTCTGCCGTCGTCTCTTCTACGGTGTTCTCGATGTCGACAGCTTTCTGCACTTGCCCGGCAGCCTCGGTGAGCCATTCGGCAAGTTTAGGGGCATTTGCAGCGGCTGCTTCGATCATTTCGGGCAACGCACGGGATTCCCAGTGTGTTGTATCGCCAGGTAGCGCCAACATCCGCAAAGTTGGCCCGTTGAGGTAGCGGATCGTGGGCTGCCCGGTATCGAAACCGACCAGGATGATACCATCCCGCGAGGATTCCAGGATCGCGCGCATCAGACTCTCGCTCTTCTGGGTGGCTTCGTAGAGGTTGATCCGCACCAGAGCCGCTATCCCTTGCTGGACAATGGCCCACGCCAGGATAGTTTCATTCTCATCCAACGCATTCTCTTCGGCCATCAATACGGCCACGATACCGGCGCGATCGTCCCTGGAAGCAAAGAGCGGCAGGTATAGGACTTGTTTGGCTCTAACTGCGGCGACGTGCTCCCATAAAGTGGGGAATTCATCTCGTCGGGCTTCGGTTAGGAGCTGCATACGTTCCTGGCGGCTGGCCTCCAAAAAAGAGGCTTCGCCTTCCCAGACCGGGCCTTCTGTCCAATGTGCCTTAAAGAGGTTATCCCCGGAGGCATAAACTTGCGAGCGCACCCATTGGCCGTTTTCAACCCGGTAAAAAGCTGTGCCAATAGCCCCAGAGATGTTATCGTGCAGCGCGCGCAGGAGCAGGAAAATGGTGCCGTGACTGCTGCTCTGCGAGAGAAAAGCCGTGGTGATCTCGTAGAGGCGGTGCATAATTTGGAGTTGTTCCCGCATTTGATCGGCGAGTTGCCCGCGTTGGAGGGTGAGGGCCAGTTGGTCGGCGATGGTCACCAGCAGTTGGGTCACTTCCAGAGACAGGGCTTGTTTGTTGAGCGTGCTGAGGCGCATCACGCCGACGGCTTTACCTTCAACGATGAGCGGAAGGTTGACATGGCTTTGCGGCTCCTGCGCCTCCGCGCTGTCCTTAGCCGCTACAGGCGGGTCGTGTTCCACCACCATCCATTTTTGAACCAGGGCACGTCCTGGCCCACCTTCTCCGGGCATAAAGGTGGTTTTCTGGTCGATGCCGTCTAGCGGGCTACCCAGGCACACGCTGAGTTTGAGAACCTGCTCTTTTTTGTCCAGCAGGTATATTTCCCCCTGCACCATATCCGCGATTTGCATTGCCTGGCTCAAGCCGGTCGTGAGAATATCCTCCAAATTGGTAGCCGTGTTGATGGTGGAGATGAGGGTGTACAGGCTCTCCAGATAGGTTTGCCGTTGCCGTTGCTGGCGTGTAATCACGGAGTCTGAGGGACGTTTGATGCGGCTGCTTTCGCGTTCGCACTGCATCAGGGCGTTGTGCATAAGCGGTGTAACCAGCGCCCCTCCCTGTTCGAGCAAAGCTTGGGGGAACGCATCGCCCACATCGGTGAAGACCATCACAGCCCTGGGTGTTTCTGAGTTGGGGGGGATGGGGAGTAGCCACATAGGTGTGACCAGTTCGTGGATGATCAGGGTGTGGAACCCACGTCGGGCGAGACCCTTTTGCCAGCGCGAAGCATATTTTTGCAGCGCGATACAGAGCACTTGAACCTCTGGCTGTTGATGCTGCGTGCAGTAGAGGGGCATGCAGCTCTCGTCAAGCAGTAACAGGGCGACATTTTGCGTTTGAGCCGTTTGGGCAAAAAGCGCGAGAGTTTGCTGGATTGCTGTTTGCCAGGGCAGGTCGCCGCTGAGACGGCAAATCTCACTCAGCTCTGTAATGAATGACTGCGAGTTTTGTGCCTCCACGCTTTTCCCTCCAAAGAGACCACTGCTGACTAATCTAATAATACCATAGGGTGTGGGGGTCTGCAACTGCAACGCTACTCCTGGGGCTCTTTATTATTCTCGTTCCGAGGGGAACGCCAGTTCCCCGTTTTACGCTGCGATAGGTCGCAAAACGCGGATCTGGCGATCGGCTCGCAGCTAATATGGACATTGTGACGAGAATGGTGATATCCTGTGGAAAGTACTTGCTCCTTATGCACCTTATGATAAAATGTGCAACGTGGAACCGCGAATCGTTTTTATGGGAACACCCGAATTTGCGCTGCCGACATTGGAACGGCTTGCCTCGCATTATCCGCTTGTCGGTGTGGTCACGCAACCAGACCGACCGGCCGGACGAGGGCGGCATGTGGTTGCTTCTCCGGTCAAGGAGTTTGCGTTGGCCGAAGGCATCCCTGTTTTCCAGCCGGAGCGGCTGCGGCGTGTGGAAGCCGTCGAACGCATTCGGGCCTGGGCGCCGGATGTGATCGTGGTGGCGGCGTATGGGCAGATTCTGCGCCCCTCCGTCCTCGAAATCCCGCGCTTGGGGGTGCTCAACATCCATGCTTCATTGCTGCCGCGCTGGCGTGGTGCAGCGCCGGTGCAAGCGGCAATTCTAGCCGGCGATACCGTTACCGGCGTCACCATCATGAAGATGGATGAGGGCCTGGATACCGGCCCCATCGTCGCCAAACGGGAAGTGCCTATTTTGCCGGGGGAAACGGGCGGAGAACTGGAGGCGCGACTCGCCGAAATCGGCGCACAGTTGCTGCTGGAGGTGTTGCCTGACTATGTGGCCGGGCTGATCCAGCCTCAGCCCCAGCCCGAAGAGGGTGTAACGCTGGCGCCGCGTATTTCCACGGAGGCCGCCGGTATCGATTGGACATGTCCTGCAGATAAGCTGGAACGGCATGTGCGCGCTTTTGCGCCTACGCCGGGGGCGTTCACCACATGGAATGGCGCACGGCTGAAGGTCTTGCGCGGTGAGGCGGTGACCGGCAATACGAAAGCGGATTGTCCAGGCACTGTCTTTCTGTGGGAGAAGTATCCCGCTGTGGTCGCGGGAGAAGGTGCGCTCATTTTGTTGCAGGTGCAGATGGCCGGCAAGCGTCCGATGAACGGTGATGCATTTGTGCGTGGCAGAAAGGATTTACTGGGAGCCGTGCTTAGCTCCCATAGACCGGGCGAGTAGTAGCAGTCGCCCGGTCGATTTTTCGATGGTGGGTTTGTGCGCTTCTGGCGCATGTCAATTAAAGCTGAGGTTCTTGAATCTATATCACAATGAGGAGGCTGTATGTCAGGTCATAGCCATTGGCAAACCATTCGGCGGAAGAAAGAAGCTAACGACGCCAAGCGTGGCGCCGTGTTCACCAAAGTCGCGCGCGAGATCGTCATCGCCGTGCGCGAAGGTGGGGGAGGAGACCCCGAGAGCAACATCCGTTTGCGTATGGTGCTGGATAAAGCGCGCAGCCTGGGCATGCCGCGCGACAACATCGACCGCGCGATCCGGCGCGGTACCGGGGAGGACAAGGACGACGCGGAGATCACGGAGATCACGTATGAAGGTTACGGTCCCAACGGCGTCGCCATCATGATCGACGTCGTTACCGACAACCGCAATCGTGCGATCGCTGCCGTGCGTCACGCATTGAGCCGAGCCGGCGGTTCCATCGCCAGCCCTGGCTCGGTTGCCTGGCAATTCAATCGCAAGGGCGCAATCCATGTCCCGGCGAGTGTCGATTTTGATACCTTGTTCGAGGCCGCAGTCGAAGCCGGCGCAGAAGATGTCATCCAGGGCGAGGATGAGGACGATCACATCGTTTATACTGACCCTACCGATCTGCACGCGGTCAGCAGTCACCTCAAAGAAATGAACATCCCGGTCGATGAGGCCAATCTGGTGCTGGTCCCGCAAAACGAGGTGTCGCTCGATGAGAAGAGTGCCGTGCAGGTGCTCAAGCTCATCTCGAGCCTGGAAGAATTGGATGACGTGACCCAGGTGTTCTCTAACCTGGAAATGTCGGACGAAGTGATGTCGGCCTTCGAGGCCGCGATGGCCTGACGTTTGGGGTGCAACGCACGGGTACCGCCGTGCGTTGCACATGGGACGCTATGCGCGTTTTGGGGATTGATCCCGGTACGGCTATCACGGGATATGCAGTGGTTGAGGAAACGGAAGGGCGTTTATCGCCGGTGGCTATCGGCGTAGTCGATACACCGGCGAAAATGCCCCTTCCGGCGCGGTTGCAACGCATTTATGCGGGCTTGCAGGCTGTGATCGGCGAGTATGCGCCGGAGACCGCTGCGGTCGAGGAACTTTTCTTCAGCCGTAACAGCCGCACGGCGATGTCCGTGGGGGAGGCGCGTGGCGTGGTTTTGCTGGCCCTGGCCGATGCTGGTTTGCCGATCGTCGAATACACGCCGATGCAGATCAAGCAGGCGGTCACCGGTTACGGCAGCGCCGACAAGCACCAGGTACAGGAGATGGTGCGGCTGCTGCTCGCATTACCGGACATCCCCCGGCCCGATGACGCCGCCGATGCCGCTGCGGTCGCCATCTGCTGCTTGCACCGGCTCAAGCTGGATGGGTTGCTGAAAGGGGAGGCATGATGATTGCACAGTTGGAAGGCGTCGTGCTCGGCGCGGATAACGGCGTTGTCGTGCTGGATGTGGGCGGTGTAGGATTCGCCGTGCATGTTCCTCTTACCGTCGTGCTCCCACCGGGGAAGCGGGCGACGCTCTACACCTATTTGCACGTCCGCGAGAACGAACTGGCGCTGTATGGTTTCCCCGATCAGGATCAAAAAGATTTGTTTGAGATGCTGTTGGGCGTCTCCGGGGTAGGGCCAAAAGCGGCGTTGAACGTCCTCGGTACGCTTTCACCGGACACGCTGCGCCGGGCCGTGCTCAATGGGCAGCCTGAAGTCCTTTCCCGTGCGCCCGGCGTCGGCAAGAAGACCGCCGAAGCGATTGTGTTACATCTCAAGGACAAGATCAAGCGGCAAGGCGTTACGGTGATGGAGGTCGCTGAGGATGATGCCGACGTGATCGCCGCGCTGACGACGCTCGGCTTCAGCATTGTCGAGGCCCAGCGTGCCCTGCAACAACTGCCCCGTGATGTCAAATTGACCCTTGATGAGAAAATCCGCCAGGCGTTGGCGATGCTTGGCAAGTGAGAGCGAGTCACAGTAGATCCCAAAATGCTCAAAGGGGATCGTCAGATCCCCGTTCCGGTCTGGATGTGGCGATCCAGACCAAGCAAAATTGGATCTACTGAGTCAGGTTGTCTTTAGTCGGATAGTCTTTAGTCCGTCGTCGGTTAGTACGTTGCTCCCCACAGACATAGTCTTATGATGACTAATCGCTGGCCTCGTGTTTGGCGCGCGTTGCTGCTCACCAGCCTTTGCGTGTTGGCGGCATGTCTTCCCCCTGCTCTCCCGCGCGTGCTCAAAATCGGCCTGGTTGCGCCGTTCGAGGGGCGTTATCGCTACGTGGGCTACGATGCGGTCTACGCAGCGCGACTGGCGGTACGCGAGATCAATGCAGCGGGAGGCGCCGGCGACTGGATGCTGGAACTCGTGGCCTACGACGACCGCGCCGATCCGGAGTTGGCGGATACGACGGCGCATAACCTCGTCATTGACCCAGACGTTATGGCGGTGATCGGGCATTACCGACAGGCCAGCACGGAGGCTGCCGGCGCCGTCTATGCCGAGGCAGGGATGCCGCTGCTTGCCGTGGGGGCGTGGCTCACGTCGACGAGCGCGCCGGCGTGGTCCATGGCGCCGCCGCCAGAGCAGGTCGCCGCAGCGATGCGCGATGCAGCAGCCCTTCCCCCCCTTACGTCTCTCCCGGCGGGGGGGATAACGTCTTCCGCTGCTCTCGTGGCGGGGGGAATATTCCCGTTCAATTCACCCCTGGTGGAAGGGACATTCCTCCTTACTTCCCCCCCCCTGGGGAGGATTGAGGGGGGGAACGTGTGGCCCGAGGGAACGCTGTTCGTCACCCCGTACCCCTTACCGCGTGACCTCCCCGGTCTGGAAGCCTGGGACATGGCCTACCGCGCCGTCGGTCCGCACGTACCTGATCCTGGCGTCTATGCCTTGCCGACATACGAAGCCGTCTACACACTGGCTGAAGCCATTGGCGCTGTGGTGGAGTCCGGTGAACGACCTTCTCGCGCGGGCGTGGCAGCGGCGCTACCTGGTGTGCAGCGCGTTGGTGCATTGGGAACAATCACGTGGGATGCAGCGCGATACTGGCAAGAGATGCCGCTGTACATATACGTGTGGGAGCGGGGGCGCGCCGTATTGGTAGACAGTAAGCGGGAGACAGGGGAGGGGCGTTGAGTCGGGTTGAGTTGGCGAGCAAGGAAAAAGTGTTGGTGGGGGTGTTCCTGGCGGCATTTGCGGCGTTGGTGATTCGTAATGCCTGGCTTTCCGATGATGCCTACATCACCTTCAGAACGGTCGATAACTTCGTCAATGGCTATGGGTTGACGTGGAACGTGGCCGAGCGGGTGCAGACGTACACGCATCCGCTGTGGATGTTCCTCGTGTCGGCGGCATATTTCTTCACGCGAGAGATTTTCTTCACCAGTCAAATCTTGTCGATTGTGCTCTCGCTCATCGCGGCGGGCCTGCTTGCGTTTCGCGCGTCGCGCTCGGTGTGGTTGGCGTGCGCGGGCCTTGCTGTCCTCACGCTGTCGAAAGCTTCGATCGATTACGCGACTTCCGGTCTGGAAAACCCTCTCGCGCATTTGCTGCTGGTTGTGTTCCTGCTGGTTTATTTCGATGCCGAATTCTTCCCCTCCCTTCATCCCCCCCATCGGGGGGGAGGGGCTACGCTCTTCTGGCTTGCTTTTCTGGCTGCGCTCGGCATGGTCAACCGTGCGGATATGCTTTTGTTTTACGCGCCGGTTATCCTTTATGGGTTGGTCAGGACGCGTAGCCTGAAGGCCGTGGGGGTCGTGGCGCTCGGGTTTCTGCCGTTCGTTCTCTGGGAGCTGTTCTCGCTCTTCTACTACGGGTTTCCATTTCCCAACACTGCCTATGCCAAACTGACCTCGGCGCTGATCAGCCGCCAGGATTTGATGATGGAAGGGCTGAAGTACCTGCACAACTCGCTGCGGGCCGACACCATCACGTTGTTTGTCATCGGCCTGGGGACGCTCACGCTGTTTCTGACGCGCGAATGGCGCAAGTTGCCCGTCGTTGTGGGAATGTTGCTCTATTTGCTGTACGTCGTCTACGTCGGGGGCGACTTTATGAGCGGGCGCTTTTTCAGCGTGACATTGTTCGCTGCGTTGATGCTCCTGGTAAGCAGTCCCGTGTTGGCTCAAAGGCGGACAGTGCAGGCGATCGCGCTGGCGGGTGTCGTGCTCGTGGGATTGAGCGCGCCGTTCTCACCGGTGCGGGCGAGCGGCGAGGTTGGTGCGCGCACCGGTACCGAGCCGGGATGGCTGTACGGGCGTACCATCACGGATGAGCGCGCCAACTATTACCGCAACACCGGCCTGTTGCGCGCGTTCCAGCAGCCCAATCCACTGCCCGATCACGATTGGGCGTTGGAAGGACGGGCGGCGCGAGTGGCTGCTCCGCCGGTGGTAGAGAAAGGTTCGGTGGGCTTCTACGGTTATTTCGCCGGGCCGCAGGTCTACGTTGTCGATTTGCTTGGACTGGGCAATCCCCTACTCGCGCGCTTGCCGCCGGCCGATCCCGACTGGCGCATCGGTCACTTTGGGCGACTGATGCCGGACGGTTACCGGGAGACGCTCGAAACGGGCGAGAACCGTATCGCCGATCCGCATCTGGCGGCGTATTACGATAAGCTGGCGCTGGTCATTCGTGGCGACCTGTTCAACGGTGAGCGGCTGCGCGCTATCTGGCAGCTCAACACCGGCGCTTACGACAGCGATCTGGACGCTTACGCCTACTTCCGCGGCGCGATGTTCGTCCGGCAGTTCCGCGTGACCAATCCCACGGAGCGTCCGTATGTCGTTGCCTACGTCTGGAATAACGGCGCGGGTGAGACATACTTGCTGGATGATGCTTCATCTCTGGGCGATACATATACCCTGGTGTGGCATATCTCGCGCGATGGCGTGCAGTTTGATGGCCCCTCTGTGCAGAGACTCTCATCGATTGGTTTGCTCTCCGACACCGAGACATTGAACGTCGGCGTTCTCTTTAGTCCTACGCCTGACCTGGCTGTACGGGACGTGTACGAGTACCGCTTTTGGTTCCGCCTCGAGGACAATGGGCAGCTAACCGTCGTTCTGCCGGGCAAAGGTTTCCACAACGCCGAAGCGCCGCAAGGCTACTGGTTCCACGAGGACATTGGTGCTGTGATGCGCCTCATCCTCAACTAGTTCGCATCCTGCCTTTTGCCTCCTTCCTCCTGCATCTTGCATCCTGCATCTTGCCTCTTGCATCTTGCCTCTTGCATCCTGCATCTTGCATCCTGCATCTTGCTCTTCTTTTGCTTTCAAGTATACTGCACGACAGATCACAAAAGTGAGGTGACGATATGCGCTTTCCACGTGCTGCAGGTATTTTACTCCATCCTACATCGCTGCCCGGTGGGTATGGTATCGGTGAGTTGGGGGAACAGGCTTACAAATTTGTCGATTTTCTGGTCGAAAGCGGGCAGGCGTTGTGGCAAATTTTGCCGCTTGGCCCCACGGGCTATGGCGACTCCCCCTATGCGTGTTTCTCGGCCTTTGCGGGCAATCCGCTGCTCATCGATCTGACATGGCTGGTATCCGAGGGTGACATTAATCCTGCTGACCTGGAACCGGCAAGTCGTTTTCCCACGCATCAGGTCGATTTTGGGGCGGTGATTTCCTTCAAAACCGCGATTTTGCAGCGTGCGGCCCGCACGTTCCGCCAGCAGGCGCGGGGTGAACGGCGTGACGCCTTCGACAAGTTCTGCGCCGACAACGCCGAATGGCTGGAGGATTACGCGCTTTTCATCGCCCTCAAGGACGCGCATGGCGGCGCGGTATGGAACACGTGGGAGCCGGAGCTGGCTTTCCGTGAACCGGAGGCGTTAGCCGCCTGGCGCGAGCGCCTGGACGAGGCCGTCTTCGCGCAACGGTACTGCCAGTACCAGTTCTTCCGCCAGTGGGAAGGCGTGAAGAAATATGCCAACGACAAGGGGATCAGCATCGTTGGGGATATTCCGATTTTCGTGGCTTACGATTCCGTGGACGTATGGGCGCACCCGGACTTGTTCTTCCTGGACGAAGATTTGTTGCCAACCGTGGTCGCGGGCGTCCCACCGGATTATTTCAGCGCAACGGGGCAACTGTGGGGGAATCCGCTTTATCGTTGGGATGTGATGGAAGAGCAAGATTATGCCTGGTGGATCGCCCGTATTCGCCAGACTTTCCGCACGGTGGACATTTTGCGGCTCGACCATTTCCGGGGATTTGCTGCATACTGGGCAGTTCCTGCCGGAGAGCCAACCGCCATCAACGGCGAGTGGGTGGAAGGACCGGGAGCGGCGCTGTTCGAGACGTTGCGCGACGCGTTGGGTGAGTTGCCCATCATCGCCGAGGACCTGGGGCGTATCACGCCGGATGTCGAAGAACTGCGTGATCGATTCGAGTTCCCCGGCATGAACATCCTGCAATTCGCCTTCACCAGCACTGCCGAAAATCCCTATCTACCCCACAACTTGCGGCATAATTCGGTGATCTACACCGGCACGCACGACAACGAAACGACGGTAGGCTGGTATGCGAGTCGAGAGAAGGCCGAATTGGAGAATCTACACCGCTATCTGGGTCCGATTGCCGAACCGATCCATTGGGCGTTGATTCGCATGGCCTATCGCTCGGTTGCCGACATGGCGATCATCCCCTTGCAGGACGTGCTCGGCTTGGGGAACGAAGCGCGGATGAACTCCCCTGGCAAGTTCGGCGGTAACTGGGCGTGGCGCTTCCGCGAGGGCGACTTGTTGCCCGAATACAGCGCCAGGCTGCGGCAGATGGCGCAAACGTATGGGCGCGCCGAAGTCGACGAAGTGGCAGCCGGCCGGCCGGATTGGATGTGATTCTTGGTAAACGCCAGAAAGACACGATATGCCTACAATATGGAAGAGTGGCCCGTATCGTATCTACTGCTATAGTCACGATTTACAAAATGAGCCGCCTCATGTGCATGTTGATCGTGAAAACTTGTCTGCCAAGTTCTGGCTCTCTCCGGTTGCGTTGGCGCGCAACTTGGGTTTTAGTCCTTTTGAGCTCCGTAGGATAGAGCGGCTATTGCAAGGACATCAACGAGAATTACTGGAGAAATGGCATGCTAGTTTCGGATATTAAACCAGGTGAACAGGTCAAGGACGTGCATTTTACTGAAGATACATTGAGTGTAGACCTGATGGATGGGCGCACCATAACGGTTCCTTTGGCGTGGTATCCTCGGTTGCTTCATGCCACTTATGAGCAGCTTGTGAATTGGCAAATATGTGGCGGGGGGTACGGCATTCATTGGCCTGATCTTGATGAGGATTTAAGCACCGAAGGTCTGTTACGTGGAGCGCCTGCGCCGCGTATGCGTATCTTGGCCGAACATCTTGCCTAGTTTTGGACTGTTAACGTATCAGGGCATTTCCCCCCGATACAACCACGCATAGCGTGCGTAATGCTCGCGGATGCGCTCGACGTAGGTGCGCGTCTCGGCGAAGCCGATGAGTTCCACGAAGAGGTCTTGATCGGCGTTGGCGGCGCTCCACCAGCGCATGGCATTGCCCGGCCCGCCGTTGTAGGCCGCCATCCCCGCGAAGAGATTGCCGTCGATGTAATCTCGCTGGCGGGCTAAATACCACACACCGTAGTGCACGCTGACCATGGGGCGGTAGAGATCGGACGTCTTGTAGCCTGGCGGCCAACCGAGCGCATTGAAGATCTCCTGTCCTGTCGCCGGGATGACCTGCATCAGGCCGTGCGCGGCGGCGTAGGATGTGGCGTACCCCTCGAAGAGGCTTTCCTGCCGTAGCAGCGCGTAGACGAAGAGCGGGCTGAGGCCGCGCGCGGTGGCTTCTGATTCCACCAAATCGCTGTAGTAGGTGGGATAGATCAGACAGCCGAGGAAGCGCGGCGCTTCCTGAATCGGCGGCGCGCCCGCAAGTCGCCATACCGTGGACGCGGCGATGATCGACGAGCGGTACAGGCCGAGGTCCCGGAAGTAGAGCGCCAGCCGGTACTGCGTCAGCGCGTCGCCGGCGGTGGCTTCGCGCAGGGCTTCCAGGTCCGCGCGGCCCTCGTCGAAGTGGCCCAGGCGTAGAAGCAGCGTCCCGCGCCGCAAGTAAACGTTATCCAGTAGTTCTGGCGGCAGCGCCGCGATGCCCGCACTCGATTCCAGCCCCAGCCACCCCGCCAGCCATGCTTCGGCGGCGGCTTCATCCTCAGGAGAGTCGCACTTCATCACCGGCGTATCTGTGACGACGAAAGGTTCGCGCCCCTTGAGCAGATCGGCGGCCCGCAAGCCATAAAAATCCCACGGCCCACTGGATACTGCCTCGCCGAGTTTCTCTGTGGCGCTGATGACATTGCCTGCTTGCAGGTATGTCTTGCCGAGCCAGAAACGCGCACCCTGCGCCGGTTTGCTGTATGGATACCAGCGGATGAGATCGTCCCATGTCTGCTGTGCCGTGACGGTGTCGCCATCGCGGTAGTGCAACAGCGCGGCGCGAAAGCGTGCCGCCGGCGCGTTCTCGTCGTTGGGGTAGGTTTCGGCCATCTCCAGATAGAGATCGGCAGCCTCGTCGAATCGCTCGGCGCGTTCGAGCAGATCGGCGGCGCTGCGCAGCGCTTCCGCCGCGCGCGGGTGATCGGGCAATTCGGCCGGCAGCGTCTGGTAGGCTTTGACGGCTTCGTCAATGCGGCCTAGCGCGGCGAGGGCCTGGGCTTTGCCGATCCATCCGCTGCCCCAGTAATCATCCCCTTTGTGATCGCGCAGCAATGCCTCGAATGTCGACAATGCCTGCGCGTAATTTCCCGCTCCCAGATGCGACAGCCCAATGTAATAATGTGGTTCGCCGCCGTGGGCTGCGCTGGCATTGATGACGCGGGTGAAAGCCTGAATCGCCGGCTCGTAAGCCCTGGCGTGGTAGTTGACCTTGCCGCGCAGCATGTCATCCACCGGTTGTCCGGCGTTCACCAGTTTGACCAGCGCCGGATGCGCAGCGGCCTGGGTGGGATAGGTGGCGATGAGGACTTGCATGCGGCGGTAAGCTTCGGCGTCGTCGCCGAAGATGAGCGCGGTATCGGCGGCCTGGGCCATGATGCGCGCCCGGTAACTGGCGATTTGCGCGACGTTGAGAATGTCATCGTAGGCCTTCAGGGCGGCGGCGTAATCGTTGAGCGCCGCGTAGGTGAGGCCGAGTTTTTCGCCCAGGAACGCTTTCTTGCTGTTGGTGTCGGCGGCGGCGAGCGCCAGGTTGTAGGCGTCGCGCGCTTCTTCGTAGCGCCCGGCGGCGTAGAGCGCGTCGCCCTGCCACTCGCGTGCCGGGTGGGTGAGCAGCGGATACGCCTGCGCGACGATGTCGTAGTGCGCGGCGGCGGCAAGCGGATCGCCGGACGCCATCAGCGCGTCGGCCAGATAAAGGTGGGCCTCGGCGAGCTGCGGCGCGTCGGTGAGCAGGGTTTGCAGCAGTTCGATGGCTTCGGTGTAAGCGCCGCGCGCCAGGCGTGTCTTTCCCAGGCCGAGCATGGCCTTTTGCGCTTCTTCTTGCGTGATCGAAGAGAGCGGCAGCAATTGCCCATACAGCGTCTCGGCGGCGTCCCAATCGCCGATGCGGTAGGCGTGTTCGGCCTTCGTCAGGACTTCGCCCGGCATCGGCGTAGGGGTGGGCGTGGGGGTTGGGGTGGGGGTGGCGGTCGGTGTGGGCGTCGGGGTGAGGGTGGGGGACGGTGTGATCGTTGGTGTAGGCGTTTTCGTTGCCAACAGGGGGATGTCCACCGGCAGGTCAATGCCAGAGCAACCGCAAAGACCGGCAAGAAGGATAATCCACAGGATAAAGTATCTTTTCATTTAGAAAGTCCCAGGCCACACTGCTATCTGTACTTGTTTTGCTATCGTCCATAACTGCTGGTCGTATGTAGCAAAAAGCACCGGGATATCCAGTGTGTCCTGCCAATTTAGGACTGTCGCCAGGTGAACGGCGTCGTATCCGCGTAACCCGTAACTGAACGCCAATGTTCCGGCTTGGGTCGCGATGGTTTCATTGATCGCCAGACGCACTAAAGACGGCCACGCATCGAGGAAAGCTCCCCATGCCGCTCTTGCCTCTTCAGGTGCAATGTACCCAACCCTGATGGCTTTGCTAAAGGCTGCAGCAGCTTCAGCTTTGCTGATGAGACTTGTCCCGGTGGCTGTCGAGTTTTTGACGAGTCTTTGCACGTCATCCGTGCCGGGTTCTCGAACGTAGAGTTTGACCAGGGCGCTGGTGTCAAGATAGATCAAGTTCACGCTCTCGCTCCTCAACGACGAGATCGGAGAGTGTGCCTGGCCCGCAATTGACGGCTATTGGCTCACCGGGTACAAATCGTTTGCCGTTCCACGCGCACAAACCGGCGGCGACCATACCTTCCAACCGGCTGTGCAAGTCATGGCTGGTTGGCACGATGCGTCCAATAGGCTTCCCCCGTTCGGTGATGACCAGACTTTCGCCGCTCTTGACGCGCTGCAAATAGTGGCTGAGCTGCGCTTTGAATTCGCGTATACCGATGCTCGTCTCTCCCATGCCGCCCCCTTTCAGCCGGATGTGACTACATTATACCATAGAAGAGGGAACATAAGCCGGTTTTTACTCCGCCCGCTCTGCAATCTCCGGCGCTTTCTTGAACAGTCGCCACAGCACCGGCAGTGTGATCAAGTTGACCAGCGCCAGTAGCCAGAAAACCGCCGTGAAGCCCAGGTCGTCGCTGAGGGCGGTGGCGAGGCCGTCGGCGACCGCCGATCCCAGGTTGGAGATGCCCATCATAATGGCGAAGACCGAGGCGGCGATGCGCGCGTCGGCGATGTCCATCGTCAGCGCGAAGAACAATGTCTCCTGGAATGCCCAGACGATGCCCCACACCAGCCCCATCCAGAGCACGCCCCGTGCGCCCGTCGCTGCGCCGATCAGGACCGCCATCACGGAGATGAGTACCACCCCAGCGTAGGCGCTGCGTTTGCGCCCGATGCGGTCGATGAGTGCGCCGCCGGCCAGCGCCCCGATGACCGCTCCAATCCCCCGCAGCGCGCCGTACTGCCCGATGGCGTTTTCCGTCGCGTTGAAGTTCAGGCGCATAAAGTAGGTGATCAGTCCATCCGTACCAAAAGAGCCGATCGAATAAACGACGGCGTACAGGGCGAAGAGCAGAAAGCGCGGCTGCTTGAGCACGCCGAACGCGCTCCATTGAAAGCGCGTGGTGGCATCGCGGGCCGGTTCGCGCACACGCGCGACCCATAGCAGGGGAATCAACATACTCAGCCCGATGATGGGAAAGACGACGCGGTAGCCTGTCCGCTGCACCAGCGTCCCAAAAATGAGCGAGAGCGCGATAAAGGCCGCCGCGCGCCCGCCCACCATCACGCCCTGCACCAGCCCTTGCTCGTCGCGGGGTGTGCTGTCAATCGCCAGGCCGTCCGTCGTCGAGTCGAACAGCGTCACACTGAATGAGCCGAGCGTGATGAGCACGGCGAAAAGCGGGAAGTTGGCGTCGGGAAGCGCGAACGTCGCCCCGCCGAACGCGATGGCTGCCAGAATCAACCCCAGGAGCATGTACGGCTTGCGGTGGCCCATCCCCAACAGGTTGACCTTGTCGCTGAGCATCCCGATGAAGATTTTGAGGATAAAGGGGATTTGCAGGACGAAGGTGAGCGCCCCGATGGCGTCCGGGCTGATGCCCAGACTGTCAAGATACGGCTTCTGGAAATTGCTGAAGTAGGCCAGGCCGACGCCCTGGACGACATAGAGCGCGGCAAACATACTCAGGCGAAAGGAACGGGATGGGGTTTGTTTCATGTCGGGCTCCTTGTTCATAGTCGGGTAGTCGTTAGTCGGGTAGTCAGTAACGTTCCCGCGTTAGTCTGGATTGTACTGTAGTTTGAGCGGGGCCAGGTGGCCCTGATCACCAGCATCGAACCAGTCTTCGATGAGGCGGAACGAGATCGAGCTGCGCGAGGGCAGGCCGAACGTCCCGGCTTCGAGGCCCTGGCGGATTTCGGCGCGGGTGAACCAGCGGAAGTCCTCCAGTTCGCCATCGTTACATTCCGGCCCGGCGCAGAGCGTCTCATCGACGGCTTCGGCGGTGAACCCTAACATCAGCGAGCTGGGGAAAGGCCAGGGCTGCGAGGAGTGATAGTGCACGGCAGCCACGCGCGCACCGGTCTCTTCCTGCACTTCGCGCACGACGGCGTCTTCCAGGCTCTCGCCCGGCGCAACGAACCCTGCGATGTTAGAGTATCGCCCTTTGGCCCAGGTAGGTTGCCGTCCGAGCAGAATTTTGTCGCCGCAGGTGGTGCGGACGATGATGGCGGGATCGGTGCGGGGGAAGTGCTGCTGCTTGCACTGCGGATTCGTGCAGACGCGCAGGTGTCCGCCCTCGCGGCTTTCCGTGGGACTGCCGCACGCGCCGCAAAAGCGGTGCTGCGCGTGCCAGAAAGCCATCGCCCTGGCGTAGGCGAGGATGCCGCCATCGAAGCGGCTCAATAGCGGGCTGATCCGGCGCAAATCCTCGAATGTGCCAAGCGCCGTCAAGTCGGCGGGTGGCTCGGCGGTCGCAGGCAGGTCGAAGGTGGCGTAAGTGTGGCCTGCGGCGACGCCCAGCACGGTGACGGATGCCGCTTGTGTCAGAAAGGCCGCCGCAGCGTCTGGCGCGAGCCATACCGGCTGTGGTGGGTCGCCCGGCGCGATGAGCGGCTGTAAACGCCATACTGCCAGGAAACGGGTGTTGGGATGCGTAAGTTGGGCGGCGACCCAGGCTTCATCTTGCAGTTGGCGATGCACGCGGTCGAGGCCGTAGTCGGTGAAGAGGTTGCGGGTGGAAAGGGGCTGTATGTTCATTTGTGGGCCGTGCATCCTTCCAACTGAGCGCAGAACGCCTGGCAGATCTCCTGCGTCGTGCCGGCATAGAGGATATAGAATTCGTTGTCATCTTTCGTGAGGGTATAGCTGGCGGAGCATGGCTCAATGGCGAAGCTCTGGATACCCGCTTCACCGGCTTCTGCTGAGGGCTTGAGGCATGCCAGGAGGTTCCGCGGGTCGAGCAGGGCGTTCCGGTCGGCGATGGCGACTGCACCGGCCGAGAGCGGATTTTGTTTGTTACTGTAGACGCGTGCCTGTACCGCGCCGACGTCCTGATAGCAGCCGATGAACTTATCCACGCCCAGGGCCAGCGCCGCCAGGTCGGGACGGCCCGCCAGCAACGAAGCGCCCTCCGCCAGCGATCCGAGATACTCGGTGAGCGTCTGCCCTTCGACGACGGTGTGGTCCGGCAGATCGGGCAGCATCTCCACTGCCGGCGGCACGTCCGGCTTCGGTTTCAGGAGGCCGGAGATGAAGTCGCAGCCGCTCAGCAGGGCGGCAAGGAGGGTAAGGAGAAGGTAAGTGTTTAGTTTTTTCCCCATCATTCTCTCCTTTGGCGAATGGCAATGCACACATTCCGTATTATACTTGAGAAAAGCGTACTGCATTGTCCGTAGTATACGGAGCAACGGGCAGTTAGTCAAATAAGGGAGATGTTATGCTGGCTGAAAAGATCGGCGCCGAATTGCTGACGCGCGGCTGGCGCGTGGCTGTGGCGGAATCTGCCACCGGCGGCCTCATTGGGCATAAGCTGACGCAGGTATCGGGCAGCTCGCGGTACTTCTGGGGCGGCATTATTGCCTACGACAATGTCGTCAAGGTGCAACTGCTAGGCGTGCGCGCGGAAACGCTCAGCCGTTGGGGCGCGGTGAGCGCTCCCGTGGCGCTGGAGATGGCGGCAGGGGCGTGCCGGGCGCTCGGTGTGGAAGTTGCAGTCAGCGTCACCGGCATTGCCGGGCCGACGGGAGCGACCGCCACAAAACCGGTGGGGCTATACTACCTCGGCCTGGCGACGTCAACCGAACGTTACGCCTGGCGGCATCTCTTCACCGGCGACCGCATCGCCAACAACGAAGCCGCCGCCCAGGCCGCTCTACAGCACCTTCTCGATTACTTGCGCGGGTAGTCGGGTAGTCAGGTAGTCGGGTAGTCAGGTAGTCGATAGTCGGGTTGTTGAGTGGGCACGGGGTAGACTATTCGTTATTCGCTATTCGCTATTCTCCCTCTCTTCCCCTGACTCCGCTTGCGTCTGTTGAATTTCCGCGACGAGGCGCTCCAGGCCGGCTTTGATGCGCTTGACGGCTTTTTGCCCCTGGGCGTTGTAGAAAGCCTGTCCTAAATCCTGCGCGCATTGGATGAGACGGAAGTTGTCCGTCCCTGCCAGGGTGCGCGCGGTGCGGCGCATCACCCGCATAAACTCCCGTTGGGTTTCGATGTCGCTATGCTGGATGGGAGCCTTGCCGCGTCCGGGTACGATGTGGCGGATGGTGGTTCGCCGTGCCAGGGCGCTCAAGGTGTTGAGCCAGCCCTTGGAATCCGGTGTGCGTTCCAGCAACGCCGGTTCATCCACGATGATGGTATCCCCGGCAAAGAACAGGCCGTGCTCAGGTATGGTGACCCACAGGCTGCCGGGCGCCCCGCCTGCCACACTCTCGAATTCCAACGGCGGTGTGCGGTAGTGGAGCAGGAAATGCTTGTCGAGGGTCAGGGTGGGCAGATGCGGCTTGATCCGTAGTACCTCATCGGCCTCTTCGGGATGTTGCGCGATGTAGCCCTGGAGCATCTCGCGCCACATGCGCTCATCGTAGGCCATCAAAGCCCGCAGCATGGCCTCTCCGGCGATGAGCGGCACATCCCATAGCGACGCGGCGATCTGCCGCTCCAATGATGCGTCGGTGAGGACGGCGTAGCGTGGTTTGCCCGCGACCTCCTCAACCTGCTGCTGCCAGGCCCAGGCATGGCTGGGGCGGGGCGGGATGTCGATCACAATCGAGCCGTGATCCGTCACGATCAAGCCGAGATTGTACGGCGGATAAGCGGATTCGACAAAGATGCCAGGTACAATTTCTTGCATTTTTACCTCTGATGATCCAAACTTTCCCGAATAATCGTCATAATGACATCGGCGGGGTGAGTTGGCGCGCCACCCTGCGCGATGGATGGCGATCCCCCACCGCGTCCCCCGAGCGCCTGCGTGACCTCGCGCAGGATGCCCCCCGCATCGATGTGCGGCAGATCGTCGCTGCGCGCACAGACCAGGCGCATGCCATCGCTCTCGCTGACGGCTAACAGCAGCAGTGTGCGCGGGCGTTCGCGCAGCCGGCCTGCAATCGCGCGGGCGTCGGCAAACGCCCGTTCCGTCCAGTGGACGCCGATGCGCCGGATGCCGTCTGTTTCAGGTGTCGCTTCCCAAAGGCGGTCGGCCTCGAATTCCAAAAGCTGGCTTTGCGCCTTGTTCAACGCGCGACGGGTGGTTTGTAGCTCTTCCTGGAGCCGGGCGACCGTCTGTGGAACCTCGTCCTGGGCCACGCTGAGATTGCCGCTCGCGGCGCGTAGCGCGTGCAGGACGCGGCGATAATCGCGCAGAGCGCGCTCACCACAGAGGAAGGTCACGCGCGTGCCACCCTTGTAGCGTTCGATTCCCGTAATTTTCAATATCCCGATTTCGCCCGTCGTGCGGACGTGTGTGCCGCCACACGCCGACGCATCGTAGCCCTCCACCCAGATCACGCGGATGTCTCCGCGCACCTGTGGCGGTTTGCGCAGGGGGATGTTGCCCAGGTCATCGTAAGTGACGGTGTGGATCGTCACCGGGCGGTTTTCCCAGATCACGCGGTTGACGGCGTCTTCGACTTTGAACGCTGCTTCCCACGTGAGCTGTGGCAGGTCGAGATCGATGGTACTGGCCTCGCTGCCCAGGTGGAAGCCGATGGTGTTGCCCTGGTACAGTTCCACGCAGGCCGCCGAAAGGATGTGCTGCCCGGTATGCTGCTGCATGTGATCGAAGCGCCGCGGCCAGTCGATGACGCCGCGCACCAGGTTGCCAGGAGCAACTTCGGCAACCACGGCGGGTGTGGCCTCCAGGAGATGCCAGACTGTGCCCGGCCCCCCGGCGTCTTCTTCGTCCCACACATCCACTACCGGAATCCCGGCGAGCGTCCCCGTGTCGTGCGGCTGTCCGCCCGATGTGGGATAGAACGCCGTCTGATCCAACTGCACCGCCAGGCCGCGTTCAGTCTTTCGTTGGGCGACGATGCGCGCGTCGAAGGTGACCAAGGCGGCGTCGGTGTAATAGAGGCGCCGGGTCACAGGACGTTCTCCCCCACACTTGCCTCATGATAAATGGCGCTCTCCGGCAGTTGGCGCGGAATGCTGAAGGCGAACGTTGAACCTTTGCCGGGTTCGCTGCGCATGTCGATCTTGCCGCCGTGCGCTTCAACCGCCAGTTTACAGAAGGCCAGGCCGATGCCGGCGCCGCCTAGCTGTGGGTGGGTGCGCGCGCGGTAGAACATTTCAAAGAGGTGGGCTTGATCCGCCGGCGCGATGCCGGGGCCGTTATCGCTGACGGCGAAGTGGAAGTTGTGCTCATCGGCTTGCACGACGAGGGTGATGGCGCCACCGTCCGGTGTGTATTTGGCCGCATTGTCCAGCAAGTTGAGCAACACCCGGCGCAGCAGGTCCAGGTCGCCCAGCATCGGTGGCAGATTATCCTGAATGCGACGAATCAGGGTGTGCCTGCGCCGCCGGATAGAAGGCTGAATGATCTCGATTACGTCGGCTACCATATCAGGGATGCGAATCATCGAGACCGTCAGCGTTTTGTGCGTGGTCAGTCTGCGTGCGTCCAGGATGTTGCTGATGAGGCGCTCCATGCGGTGCGCGCTGCGTAAACCGATTTCCAGAACCTGCTCAAACGGCACGGAAACGTCTTTTTCGCGCCAGGCCGTCAGCACCAATTCCAGCGTGTTGGTGATGTTTCCGAGCGGTACGCGCAGGTCATGGACAATCATATTCGAGAGCTGCTCGCGCATCTCAGCCAGCGCTACATGGTCGGTGATGTCGTGGGCCAACCATTGGTATGCGCCGCCGGGCAGGTAGCGCGGTAAGGCAGAAAAGTAAACTTCCAGGGTGCGTTCTTCGTCGTCCGCAGTACGAGTTTTGATCTCCCAGGTTGTGATACTCTCGGCATCCACTTGTGCTTTGAGGGCATCGTACTGGGCTGGCGTGAGCATCAGTTTTTCGAGATCGGTCTGGGGGACGTAGTCGGTATCGTCTTCCGGTCTGGTTAGGGGGAGCAGTTTCTGGGCTGCGCGGTTCACTTCCAGAAAATTCCCGCGCGGATCGAGGATGATAATCGGATCTAGATTCTGCTCGAAAAGGCTTTGGTAACGGGCTTCGGCGCGTTGCACCTGTTCAAAGAGACGCGCGTTTTGGATGGCGGGGGCGGCCAACGAGGCCAGCGCGGTGATGGTATCCTGTGCTTCTTGCAGGTCGGTATCCGGTGCCGGATTGATCATTTCGACGACGGCCAGGGTTTGATCGCCCATGCGCACGGGTACAGCGAGGATGGCGCTGGTTTTGAAGCCGGTTTGTTTGTCTGCATTTGGATAGAAGCGTTTGTCCAGATAAACGTTCGGCACCCACAATTGCTGGCCGTTTTCTGCCACCCAGCCCACAATGCCTGCCCCCCTGGGCATTTCCATACCCAGGATTTGCTGGGCGCTCTCGCCGGAGGCCGCACGGAAAACCAGTGTGCCATCCGGATTGACAAGGGCGACGGAGGCTGCGTCGGGCTTGAAGTGTTGATGCGTAAGGGCCATCAATCGTTGCAGGACTTCGTTGGTGTCCAGCTTGGCGCTGATCGTGAGCGCAGCTTCATAAAGAAAAGTGCTGGTTTTATTTTCAGTCAAAGTTCACAACCTCCTTCCCGTGGAGTCTTTCCAGGATGCGGGTGATGATCAAGTCGAGATGCTCACCGTTGGCGACAAAATCCAGCCGGTCTGCCGGGATGGTCAACACCGGACACAGGGCGAAGTGGTTGAACCAGTCCTCGTACAACACATTCAGACTTTCCAGATACTCCGGCGTGATCTGGCGTTCGTAAGGGCGCCCGCGTTGCTGGATGCGTTTGATGAGCGTCGGCGTCGAAGCGCGCAGGTACAGTACCAGATTCGGTGGGGGCAGGATGGAAATCACGGCTTGATACAGTTCGCAGTAGGTTTCGTAGTCGCGCGCCTCCATCGATCCCTGTTTGTACAGGTTGCGGGCGAAGATCTCGGCGTCTTCGTAGACGGTGCGATCCTGGATGACCGAGTTGGGGCGGTCGAGCAACTGCCGGTGGTGACGTAACCGCCGGGCCAGGAAGAACACCTGTGAGTGGAAGCTCCAGCGTGACATATCCGAGTAGAAATCCGCCAGGTAAGGATTGTCCTGTACGCCTTCCATGAACGGTTCCCAGCCCAGATGCTGGCTGAGGAGCGCCGTCAGTGTAGACTTGCCTACCCCGATGTTGCCGGCGACCCCAATGAAGTGTTTGGTCATCGCCTTTCCTCCTGTTTCTCGAGGCTGACACCCGTGCGCAGTGACAGAATGTTGAGCGCGCGCGCGGCATCTTGCAGGGCTGCCTGTATCGCTTCCGGCGCACCTTCCGGCCCGATGGGCGGTTGCTGTGAAAGCGCGCCGCCGATGCGGCCCACGGCTTCGGCCAGCGCCAGGAAGTCGCCGAGGGCCTGCCAGTTGGCTTCACTGCGCGGTTCGGGAGCCGGGGCGGAGATGAGCGTCCAGGCCGGCCGTGGCGGGGCGCTCGTGACGATGTCGGGCAGGGTGGGCTGGCGCACCCCGGCCAGCGCGGCGCGGACCCGGTTTTCGATGTCGTCCAGATCATCGGTTTGGCGCACGAAATCGATCTCGTCCGTCTCGATAACCAGGAGTGGCGTGGCGGTGTAATTGGCGAACAGCGACTCGTAGGCCTGCCGCAGGGCCGCGATGTAGGCGCGTTCCATCTGGCGCTCGTAGGTGCGGTCGCGCATCGCAATTCGCGCCATCAGCGTGTCCATCTCCGCGCGCAGGTAGACCACCAGGTCGGGTGTTCTTACCCGTTCGGAAAGCGTGTCGTAGAGGCGATCATACATCGCCAGCTCATCTTCGCTGATGATGTTGAGGTGGGCGAAGAGCCGGTCTTTGGCGAAGAAATAATCGGAGAGCAGCGCACCGTGGCGTAGATATTCGGCAGCCATCTGCTGCTGGCGATAACGGCTGAGCAGGAAGAACAATTGCGTCTGGAAGGCGTACCGCGCGCGGTCGCTGTAGAAGTCGGAGAGGAAGGGGTTCTCGTCGAAGGCTTCCAGGATCGTGCTGCCCTTGAAACGGGATTGCAACAGCCGCGCCAACGTCGTTTTTCCTACACCGATGACGCCCTCAATGGCGATGTAAGGATGTTGTTCGGTCACTTCGCCTCCCTGTGCATAGTCAAAAGTCTGAAATTGAGGGTCGAGAGTCCAGGTTGGAAATCTGAGCACAGGATACCTGTGTTGGCAGAAAAGTCAAGAGCGTTGTAGTAAATTTTGCTAAATATTTGATTGAAGCATCAAATATTGGGATAGCGCGGTCTGGAGACTGGCCACAGCGCCTTTTATGTCTTGGGGTGGCGCGGTCTGGAGACCGGCCATAGCGCCTTTTATGTCTTGGGGTGGCGCGGTCTGGAGACTGGCCACAGCGCCTTTTATGTCTTTTCTCCGCTCCCCGCGTGTTCGCCGGCAAGATAACCGGTACTGAATGCCGCCTGCAAGTTGAACCCACCCGTGTCGGCGGCAATGTCGAGCGTCTCGCCGACGATGTGCAACCCCCGCACGAGGCGCGACTCGAAGCTCACCGGATGCACTTCCTTAAGCGCCACGCCACCCGCCGTGACCATCCCCGCTGCCAGCGGCAGCGAACCGGTGATCGTCCAACGGAAGTCCTTGAGCAGCGCGGCAAGGTGGGCGCGCTCTTCGGCGCGGATGGTGTGGACGTGCCGGTCGGCGGCGACGTCGCTCAGCCCGGCGAGCGCGTCCGCCAGCGTCGCGGGAACCCAGCCCCGCAGCAAGTTCGCCAGTTGGCGGTGGGCGTGTTCCTCGAATTCGCGTTGCAGCCGGGCATGGACGTCTTGTTCGCTCATCCCCGGCTTGAGATCGATGCTGAGTGTCACCTTTGCGCCGTCGCGCAGTGCATCCACCACTGCCAGCGATGCCGTGAGGATCAGCGGGCCGGAGACGCCGAAGTGCGTGAACAGCATCTCGCCGGTGGGCGGCATAGGGTAGGGGAGGCGCAGTATTTTCGCCGGCCCATCGCCTTTTTGCGTGTAGAACGTGCAGGCCACATTGCGCAAGCTCACCCCCTGGAGCGCTTTTGCCAATGTGCGCTCGGCGACGGTCAAGGGGACGAGCGCCGGGCGCAGCGGGACAATCGTGTGTCCGGCCTCCTGCGCCATGCGGTAGCCATCGCCGGTAGAGCCGGTGGCCGGCCACGAGGCGCCGCCCGTCGCCAGGATGACGGCGTGCGCCGGGACGCGCGTGCCGTTCGCCACTTCCACGCCGATGACCGCGCCCTCATCAATGAGCAGCCGCCGGACTTCAGCGCGATAGCGAATCTCGACCCGGTGGGATGTGGCATAGCGCAGTAGCGCATCCCGCACATCACCGGCCTGCCCGGAGGCCGGGAAGACGCGCCCGCCGCGTTCTTCCTGGGTTGTCACGCCATAACGCGCCAGCAACGCCAGCAACTCATCACGGAAGAATCGGTGGTAGGCGTTGCGCAGGAATTGCCCGTTCCGTCCATAATGACTGAGGAATTTATCCAATGGCGCGGTGTTGGTGAGGTTGCAGCGTTCCTGCCCACTGACGAGGATCTTCTTACCTGCCTCGCGCATCTTCTCTAACACGATCACATCCGCGCCTAACTCGGCGGCGCGCCCGGCGGCGATTAATCCTGCCGCTCCGGCTCCGATGACGACGACGCGGCGGCTCATGCGTTCTCCTGTCGCGTAGGTGTCTCGCCTGACCGACGCAGGCCCAGGACAATCAGGCGCAACTCGTCCTCTGCCTCGTTCGCTACACTGTGGAGTTCATCACCCCGCACGAGGGCCGCGTCACCGGGGCGCAGGACGCGCGCGATCACGGGGCTGCCATCGGTGGGGCGGTGATAGAGCCGTCCCATGCCGCTCACGACGTAGTAGATTTTGTCCAGGCCGGGATTGGCTTTTTGCCCGGTCGCTGCGCCGGGCGCCAGCGTGAGGTCGTGCAGAAAGGCGAAAGTTGCGCCATCCAGCAGATGTTCCGCCGTGCCGGGAAGTTCGCTGAAGAGCCATCGCACCACCGCCTCGCCGCTGCCCTGCCACGGCTCCGGCATCTGCGGCGCGGGTTCCGCCGGATTGTAACGCACGCGCTTGCTGTGGGCGGAGCGTTTGAAGGTCACACCAAAGACTTGATCGTAGGGCGCGCGGTTGATGTTGGGCTGAGCGTCCTGGTGAAACGCTGCGGCGTCGACCGGTTCCGATTCCCAGGGTGTCTCTGAGTCTTGCATAGGCTATCTCCCTCAACGGATTTAACAGATCGAACGGAAGTACATCCATTGAGGATAGCCAACTTTGCGCGCTTGTCAATGTTATCTTTGTACTGACATAAAAACGCCCCAAAGTCGACCTGTGGGGCGTTATACGGCTTGTATGCTCTTCACACGTAAGGTATTATTCCAACTGCTTAAGAAAATCTAACACACTTACAATCTTGATCCCATACGTTTGTTCCATTTTTGCCATCAGTGTTTCGTCTCCTTTGAGATCGTCATCGCCGGTGACGAGGTATTGTGCCCGCCCAGCGATCGCCGCATCCAAGAATATATCATCCTTTGGATCTCGACAAAGCGTTACATGGACGGTCGGGGCGACAACTTCTGCCCGCTCGTAAATCAAATCTCCCAATTCTCGAGCATCATCTTGTGTGAAATAACGTGCAAACTTGGGCCGGGCTAATACTTCGAACAACTCGCCTAACATCGATTCCGAAGTCACCAGTTGAAAGCGCTGTGCTTTCCATGCTTGGATAAGGGGCAATGTCGCCGGTCCTTTGAGCAATCCACGCACAAATAGATTCGTATCAACCACAGCTCTGGGTGTGGAGTGTGTGGCGTGCGAGCGTGACTTCGGCATCTATGTCTTCCTCCGATAACGGTGATTCATCCAACCTGGACCAAACGCGTGCCAATAACCCCTCAAGCCGCTGTTCCCAAGATGGCATCAGGGTTCGTCTGACAATTTCACGTTCTTGAGGTTGTAGTTGTCCCATCAATGCGAGAACTTGATCAAAAGTTAGATTCAATTCTACTTCTTGCGCAACAACCTTTATCATCGCCCACCTCCATCTTCAGTATATCCGAGTCGCTCTTGGCGTCAACTTTTTCTTGTGCAAGACGATGCCCATACTCACGCTCAACAGGATCGCCGCGCTGCTGCACAGTCCGGGGCCGCCGGACGAGGAGGGCGGCGCGGGTGAGATGGCCGGCGAGGTAGGTGTGGGCGTGGTGCTGATTTCCGGTTGCGGTGTTGCAGTCACCAGCGCGGTTTCCGGGCGGGCGACGATGTCGGCCTCCGTCCCCAGCCGGAAGTGATAGGCCGTCCCATCCGGCGCGACGAAGTACGATTCCTCGGCCACGGCGAAGTAGGCGCTCAACTCTGGGTGTGTCTCGGTCAACTGCCAGTACGCCTCGGACATAAAGATAATCGTCTGCGGCGTCATTTTGTCGGGGACATAGGCTGTGTCGGTGCAGACGTTGGCCTGGCACAGGAAGGTCTTGTCGCCCACGTAACGGACGCTGCTGGCGTTGGCGAGCATCCCGTCAGGCGCGGGCATGGCGCCGGCGGTGGGGGCCGCGGCAGCCGCCTCTAGCTCCTGGCGCATCACCGCGTCCTCCACGGCTTTTTCGCCTGAAGGCGCCAGCGGCGCGGCATTGAAGTACTCTGCCGCTTCCTCGGTGACGCGCAGACGGCCTTCGCTGCTCAGAATGACGTTGGGTTCTTCCACCAGGAACGAGGTGTAGGGCGTGATGATGCCGTAGCGCAGGCTCAAATTGACGACGGCGCTGATCCATTCCTCGTTTTCGCCGTTAAGCCGGATTTGGGTGAGCAGGTAGCCGATCTTGCGGGAAGCCCATAGCCTGGGGATGAAGTCCCTGTCGTCCGCTGCGGTGAAGTTCACCGCGTAAGTGTACGTCTCGCGCTGCCCTTCGACCTCGCCGCTCAGTGTGATGGTGCGCGCGCCCGATCCGCTGTACCGCCCGGCGACGATGAGCTGTGTCCCGGCGTACAGGTCGGGAAGGGGGGTGGGGAACACGTCGTAGGTCTGCACGCCACCGAAATCCAGCGCGATGTTGGTCAGCACCGGGCTTTGGATGCGCCCGTAGAAGGCCGATACTTTCTCGTCGATGCGCTCTTCTGGCGCGACGTAGGCCGGGACGCCGCCGTGGTCGGCGGCGAGTTGATCGAGGAACAGCGTGTTCACGTCATAGCCCACGCCGAAGGGGAAGATGCGGGCGGCAGCAAGCGCATTTCGCGCCGTCTCTTGGGCGAGTGTGCTCAGCAGTGTGTCGTTGTCCACGATGCCTTCGGTCGCCATCCCATCGGTCAGGAAGACGATGACGGTGGGCCGTGTGCCATCGGCCTGCGCCAGCGCCTCGGAAAGTCCCAGGTAGATGTTGGTCCCGCCGAGCGCCTCCAACCGATAGACCCAGGCGATCGCAGCCTCGGCTTCCTGTGGCCCCTGCAACGTTGGCGCATACAGGCGCACCCCACTGCTGAAGGCGACGATGTTGAACCGGTCTTCGGGATTTAGCCGCTTGAGGATGTAGGCGAGCGCGTCCTGCGCCTGCTTGAGTTTCTCGCCGTCCATCGAGCCGGACGTATCCAACACGAGCAGGATGTCTCTGGGCAGCACGCGGCGCGTTTCGGTTTCCAGGGCCGGCGTTAGCATCAGCAGGAAGAAGCCATCTTCAGCGCCGGTTTGATACGTGAGCAGGTTCGCACCGATGTCATCTACCGTCGCGCTGGCGTACAGCTCGAAGTCCCGGTCGGGCAGGACGTGGTTGGCCTCGTAACTGATGTTGGCCCGGTACGCCCCTTCGCGCGTAATGATGACCTCGTTTTGGTGACTGGGGGAGTAGACGGCTCGCAGCGGCGTCTGCGATGTCAGGCTCACGGAGATGCTCACCTGCTCCAGCGGCAGCGCGGAGAAGCGTTCGGTGTTCAAGGGGTAGCGGTAGTGCAGCATCCCCTCCTCGAGCGAGAGGATTTGCGTGTATTCCAACTGGATGCGGCGCTCTTCGCCTGCCGGAATGGGGAAAATGCGCGCGCGCACCGCGTCACGCCCGACGTATTCCAGCAAAGCCGGATCGCGCTGCCGGCGCACGTAGTCCTCGTAAATCTCGCGGGCCTTGTCCGCCGGGAGGATTTCGCCCTCGATCGGCTGTCCGTCCACCCACATCACGAAATGTTGCACTACCGCGCCCGGCGGCAACGGGAAGACGTAGGTGCCTTCCGCGGCCATTCTGCCGTCGTTGCGGAAGACCTGATCCACCTTTGTCGTCGCCACCTGGTCCTCGATAGTCACCGTCACGCGATGATAGCGGATCGTCAGCCATGGCGTCCAATCGGGGGGCGGTGGCACAATGGGGGGATCGATGATGATGATCCCATCGGCCAGGACCGGCCCCGCGTGCAGCAGCATCACCATCACCAAAATGAGCGCCATCAGTTGTCTTCTCATCGCTTCCTCCTTGTCTCCGATGTGGAGTAATGGGTAACGAGTAATGAGTAACGGGTAACGAGTAACGGGTAATGAGTAATGAGTAATGAGTAATGAGTAACGAGTAATGAGTAATGAGTAATGAGTAACGAGTAATGAGTAACGAGTAATAAGGAGATATATCGTACCTTTTCACTCTTCACTCTTCACTCTTCACTCTTCACTCTTCACTCTTCACTCTTCACTCTTCACTCTTTACTCTTCACTCTTTACTCTTCACTTTTTACTCTTTACTCTTTACTCTTTACTCTTCACTCTTCACTCTTTACTCTTTACTCTTTACTCTTTACTCTTTACTCTTTACTTCCTTTAAGACGTTCCCCAGTTGATGAAGGTTCCAGGGCGCGGTTGTGCCTTGTGTCAGCCAGAGTATAATACGGGTGTGACAGAGAACGGTGGCGCGCGCGCAAGTTGGTGGCAATGGGGATGCCTGGCCTTGTTGATCGGCGGCATCCTCCTGGTCATCCTGACGGGAATGTGGCTCTTTTCCCGACCGGCGACGCAGCCACCCGGTCCGCGCCCCACGGCTATCGTGTGGACGGCTTCACCGACGCCTTCGCCGACACCCACAACCACGCCAACGCCGACGCCGCAGCCTACACTGCCTCTCTCGCCGACCGAAATCGGGGTGGGAGTGCGGGTGCAGGTTAGCGGAACGGGTGCGGCGGGCCTGAGCATCCGCGCCGGCGCCAGCACTTCCGCCGAGCGGCTGAGCATCGCTGCCGAGGGCGAAACCTTCATCGTTGCCGCCGGCCCAGAGCAGGCCGACGATTTGACGTGGTGGTTCCTGCGCGACGAGGCGAATCCGCAGCGTGAAGGTTGGGCCGCCGCCAATTATCTGATCGTCGCGCCGTAGAAATTCTTAGCACCAATCTTCACGAATTTACACTCAGTAATCCAAAAATGCTCCAAGGGGATCGTCAGATCCCCAGTCTGGTCTGGAGCGATCCAGACCAAGCAAAATTGGATCTACTGACACTGATATGTTTTTCATTCGTGAAGATTGGTGGAGATGCGTGGTTTATGTTCACGGGAGTCAATATGGATCAAGAAATTGTCCTTCGGGCGGCAAAACTTCGGGAAGAGATCAATTATCACAACTACCGTTACCACACGCTTGATAGTCCCGTTATCAGTGACGCGCAGTTCGATGCGTTGGTGGACGAACTCCGCGCGCTTGAGGCTGCGTATCCGGAACTGATCACGCCGGATTCGCCCACGCAGCGGGTCGGCGGCGCGCCGGCCGAAGGCTTTGCGAAAGTTGAGCATCCCGCGCCGATTCTCAGTCTGGACAAAGCGTCCAGCCGCGCGGAACTTTTCGCCTGGCACACCCGCATCAGCAAGTTGTTGCCCGAAGACGCGCCGCCTTTGGCCTACACGGTCGAGCCGAAATTCGACGGGCTGACGGTGGTGTTGCACTATCGCCAGGGGCAGCTTGTGCTCGGCGCAACGCGCGGCGATGGACTGGTCGGCGAGGACATCACCGCGAACCTGCGCACGGTCAAAACGCTGCCGTTGCGCATCCCGGCCGATCCCGACGGCCCGCAGCCCCCGCCCTACCTGGTGGTGCGCGGTGAGGTGCTGATCCTGCTCAAGGATTTCGACGCACTCAACGCCCGGCTGATTGAGGCCGGCGAATCGCCGTTCGCCAATCCGCGCAACGCCGCTGCCGGGTCGCTGCGCCAGCTCGATCCGGCGATCACCGCGCAACGCCCACTGCATCTCTACGCCTACAGCATCGTCACGGCGGACGGTCCTGTTCCCGCAACCCAGCAGGAGACATTGGCTTACCTGCGCGCGCTGGGCTTTGCGCAGCCGTCCGAGATGGCGTACTTCGCCGACCTGGATGCCGTCGCCGATTACTGTGAGCAGATGATTGCGCGGCGCAACACGTTGCCCTTTGAAGCCGATGGCCTGGTGGTCAAAATCGATGATCTGGCGACGCAAGCCGCGCTGGGGGTTGTGGGTGGGCGTCCGCGTGGGGCGGTGGCCTACAAGTTCCCGGCGCAGGAGGCGACGACGACGCTGCGGGATGTGGAGTTCTCCGTAGGGCGCACGGGCGTCATCACCCCCACGGCGTTGCTGGACCCTGTCCTCATCGCCGGGGTGACGGTGAGCCGCGCCTCGCTGCACAACTTCGACTTTATCGCCGAGCGCGACATCCGCATCGGCGACCGCGTGTTGGTTAAACGAGCCGGGGACGTCATCCCCTACGTGGAGGGGCCGGTCGTTGATGTGCGCGACGGCAGCCAGCGTCTCATCGAACCGCCAACCACCTGCCCGGCGTGCGGCGACCCCGTCGTCCATCCCGAAGGTGAAATCGCCTACTACTGCGTCAATGCGGCGTGCCCGGCCCAACTGGTGCAAAAGCTCACCTACTTCACGCATGTGCTCGATATCGAGGGCCTGGGAGAACGGACTGCCGTGCAGTTGGTGGAGCAGCGTTTGATCGAAGACCCCGCCGACCTCTATTTTCTCACCAAAGAGAGCTTGCTCACGCTGGAAGGCTTCGCCGACAAGAAGGCTGACAATCTTCTGGCTGCCATCGCGCAGGCCAAAGACCGGCCCTTCGATCGGGTGCTGGCGGCGCTCGGTATCCGGGGCGTCGGTGTCACTGTGGCCCAGGTGTTGGCGGAGGCGTTCCCCACGCTGGATGCACTGGCAGCAGCGCCCGCCGAGGTCATCGCCTCTGTGGAAGGGATCGGGCCAATCACGGCGCAGAACATCCTCACGTGGTTTGCCCACGTCCACAACCGGGCGATGGTCGAAAAGCTACGACAAGCCGGGTTGAAGCTGGCGGTGGAACGCAAAGCTGGCGTAGTAGCGGGTGAACAGCCCCTTGCGGGCCTTACTTTCGTCATCACCGGCACGCTCTCGCGCCCGCGTGATGACATCAAAGCGTGGATCGAGGCGATGGGCGGCAAGGTCGCCGGTTCGGTGAGCCAGAAGACCAGCTACCTCGTCGTCGGCGCGGATCCGGGCGGCAGCAAGTACAATCGCGCCCAAGCGCTGAACACCCCGTTGCTCACCGAAGAACAGCTTTACGCGCTGGCGGGCAGCCATCCATAACGGGGCGAGAGAGGCTCTTGTGTGTTTTTCTTGCACTTGCGTCCTTTCCCCGTTGCGAGTATCATTACTATAGAGAGTCAGTAGATCTAATTTTGCTTGACCTGGATCGCCAGTTCCAGGCCAGGACGGGGATCTGGCGATCCCCTCAGAGCAATTTGCGATCTACTGAGAGTGCCGAACGTGAAATGAGCAATCGCTAATCTGTAACTGCTTTTAGGAGGAGCCATGGGACTTTTAGGAAGGGCACAGATGGGTTCGCCGCTTCAGGCGCATGAGGTTTACATCGCCAATGATTTGCTGTGGGTCACTGGCGAGATGGAAACGCTGGGCAATCCTCATAACTATATCAATCAGGATGGGCTGGATTTTATTCGCATCGGCAATCCGCACATTGCGCCGTGGTCATTCTCGGGCCTGCCCTCGAGCCGTGTCCCGTCGCTGATCCTGACCCGCGAACGCATACAATTCTTGATGTTCGTCCACGCGGCGTCTCTGGAAGAATTCCGCCCTGCGCCGCGTACTGAAATGCTGGTCTTGCACCTGCCACTGGCTATCATCCGAGGCAAGGCGCCTTTCTTGAGTGAGGCCAAACTCCAAAACTTTCTGGATTTCTGGAAGGGTATCTTCGTTCCCATCGCCGATGCGGAGATCTATTTCCTCTCCGATAGTTCGAGTCCGTTACCCGCACAATCGCCTTTGGTCTACGTCAACCGCCATACTGTGTTGAGCTATATCGAGGGCTGACCAGGGCTTCCGCGATGCGCGTACCTGATGGGAGAGAGTGCCCCTATTACGACGGTGGTTATTATCGCCGGGCGGCGGCTAAAGAACGCTGTCATCTTTTAGACGGCAAGCCTGACGCCAGGCATTGGACGTCGGCGTTGTGCCGGCACTGTCGCGCTCCCGATATCCACCGGGCCAATCACTGTGCCAGTATGATCTTGCACGCCCGCGTTGGTGGGGTTGGCTGGCGCTTTTGGGAGATTCGTCGTATGCACATCTGGGCCACATGCACACGCAGCGGCACTGTCGTTGAGGACCCTTTTCGTGGCTGTGGATTGTGCCACTCTCCGCTTACCTTCGTTGTCGGTGCAGAACCGGAGGGATCACCCTGAGCAGACAGAATTCCCTGCCCACGTGCCCATCCGTCCGAAGACTAACGACTACTCGACTAATGACTATCCAACTAACAACTACTCAACTATCCAACTAACGACTACTCGACTAACGACTACTCGACTATCCAACTAACGACTATCCGACTAACGACTACTCGACTAACGCCTACTCGACTAACGACTATCAGACTATCAGACTACGCAAGGAGTGTGTTCTATGGACTATGATCCTATCCGTATTGGTGTCATCGGTGGTTCGGGCCTGTACCAGATGGAGGGCCTGGAGGACGTTCGGGAGATTCGCCTCACCACCCCGTTTGGCGATCCCAGCGACGCGCTCATTGCCGGGCGCATTGAAGGCATACCGGTGGTCTTCCTGCCGCGCCACGGGCGGGGGCACATTCATACGCCGACTGAGGTGCCGTATCGTGCCAACATCCATGCGCTGAAGCAACTGGGCGTCGAGAAGGTCATCAGCATCTCCGCATGCGGCTCGCTGCGCGAACACCTGCACCCCGGTGACATTGTGGTGCCGGATCAGTTGTTCGATTTTACCCGGCACCGCACCAATTCGTTCTTCGGTGAGGGAATGGTCGCCCATGTCTCGGTGGCGGAGCCGTTCTGTCCGGCGCTTTCGGCCTTGTTGTTCGATGCCGTCGTCGCTGCCGGCGGGACAGTACATCGTGGCGGGACTTTCATCACCATCGAAGGCCCGCGCTTCAGCACCAAGGGTGAGAGCCTCGTCTACCGTCAGTGGGGGATGGACGTTATCGGCATGACGGCGTCGCCCGAAGCATTCCTGGCCCGCGAAGCTGGCATGTGCTACGCCACGATGGCGCACATCACGGACTACGATGTCTGGCACGAAAGTGAGGAGCCGGTCACCGTGGAGATGGTGATCCAGGTGCTGCATCACAACGTCGGGTTGGCGCAGCAGGCGCTCCGGCTGTTGGTCCCGCGCCTGAGCGAGATGTCGACCGATTGTGCGTGCGCCCGTGCGCTGGAGACCGCGCTGATCACCGCGCGCGAGTGCATCCCGGCGGCGGCTCTGGACAAACGCCGTTTGTTGGTGGAGGCGTACCTGGGCTAGATGAGCACCCAACCCATTCGGGGGCATTGGCGACCGTCTGCCATCATCAACCCTGCCGGTCTACTGGTCGCCCTCCCCATTTGTTTTGTCTGTCTCGGCGCGGTGACGCTTTATCTCGCTGCGCCCCTCCCATCGCTTACCCTGCCGCGTTTGATTGCGCTGGTGTTGGGGTGGATGACGATCTGGGGGGCGACTTATGCGTTGTTGTACCGTAAGCTCCCCGGCGCGGACCCCTTCATCCTGCCGATTGTGAGCCTGCTTACCGGATGGGGGCTGCTGCTGCTGGCGCGGATGGCCCCTTCCTTTTTACCCCGCCAGATCCTCTGGCTCGGCATCAGTTGTGGCGCGCTGTGCGTCGCGGCGCTGACCCCCATTTTGCCGCGCCTGTTGCGACGTTACCGCTACACGCTCCTGGTGGCGGGACTGCTGCTGCTCGGGGCGACGTTTTTCTTTGGGGTGAACCCTTCGGGGTACGGCCAGGAGTTGTGGTTGGGGGTGTTCGGCATGTACTTCCAACCTTCAGAATTGCTCAAGTTACTGCTGGTGATCTACCTGGCCTCTTACCTCTCTGATCGACGCGACCTTTTGCAACGGCAGGACGGCGGCAAGGCGCTGTGGATGGCGATTCTCGGCCCGATGCTGACGATGGTGGGGCTGGCATTGCTGTTATTGGGATGGCAACAAGACCTGGGCGCCGCGCTGCTCTTTTATCTCACGTTTGTCGCCATGCTTTACCTGGCCTGGGGCAAGGGATGGCATGTGGTGGTCAGCTTGCTGCTGTTCGTTCCCATCGCGCTGGCCGGATATTGGCTTTCGAGCCGGGTCGCCTTGCGCGTGAGCATCTGGCTCGATCCGTGGGCGCCGGAGCAGGCCGATCGGGCGTTCCAGATTCTGCAGTCACTCTACGCTTTCGCCGCCGGCGGGGTGTTTGGGCAGGGACTGGGACAGGGCTTGCCCACGCTCATCCCTGCCGTCCACACCGATTTTGTCTATGCTGCTTTAGTGGAAGAATTCGGGCTGGTTGGGGGGCTGGCTGTGCTGCTGTTGTTCGGCCTGCTGGTCTACCGGGGTATTTTGCTGGCGCAACGCGGCTCCGCTTCTGGCAGCGGTTCGCCTTTCGAGTCACTTCTGGCGGGTGGAATTGCCGCGTTGTTTGCCATTCAGACCTGGGTCATTATGGGAGGCAACGCCAAACTCATCCCCATTACCGGCGTCACCTTGCCCTTTCTGAGCTATGGCGGTTCGTCGTTGCTCACCTTTTTCATCGCCACAGGGTTACTGTTGAACATCTCCGCACCTCACCCGGAGCCGATTACCCTTACCCTTGCTCCAACAAGTATGCCGCTGCGACAGACGGCGGGGCGTCTGGGAAAGGCGCTGCTGCTCCTGTTGGCGAGCATTGCTTTGATCAGCGGGGTATGGACGGTGCTCCGGGCGGACGAACTGCGAAATTACTTGACTAACCCCCGCCGTATCCTGGCGGAGTCCCGCATTCAGCGCGGGCGCATCGTCGACCGCAACGGCGTGATCCTGGCCGGTATTACCGTCGACGACAGAGGCTATGTCACTCGCACTTACCCTGTTCCAGAAGCTGTACCGGTGATCGGCTACAACACCTTGCAGTACGGCGTCAGTGGGATTGAAGCCGCGTGCGATTCCCGGCTGCGCGGCGATACTGGCCGTACCCCCTGGCAGGATTTCCGCATGGAATTGTTACATCAATCGCCGGTTGGGCGGGATGTGCGTCTGACGCTCGACGCACGCTTGCAGCAGACGGCGCAAAACCTCCTGGCGGGTTATGAAGGCGCGGCAGTGTTGGTCGATACGCGCACAGGCGAGATTCTGGCGTTGGCTTCTACACCCACCTACAATCCGGCTACCGTCGAAGCTGACTGGGCCGACCTGTTTGCGGCTCCCGATGCCCCTTTACTCAACCGCGCCACACAAAGCCTGGCCCAACCCGGCACAGTGCTGCAAACGGTGGTGCTGGCAGCGGCACTGCAAGAGGGCGAACTCCCCGATCCGGTGTTGCCTCTCAGCGCGGTTGTGGACGTCAACGGTGAACGGCTCACCTGCGCCCAGATGCCGTTGGCCAGTACCTGGCAAGCAGCCCTGAGCGCCGGCTGTCCGGCGCCTTTCGCCGCATTGGGGAACCATCTGGGAATTGCGCAGTTGGCGGCCAGCTTTGCCTCATGGGGGCTGACCGATGCGCCAGCCCTGGAAATCCCCACCGTCGCCGCACCCTGGGAAGCCACCGCCGCCGATCCTGTCCGCGAGGCCATCGGGCAGGGCGATCTGTTGGTGACACCGTTGCATATGGTGAGCGTCGCCGCCATTGTCGGTAATGGCGGGGTGCGCACGCCGTTGCACCTGCTCAACGCGCCACTATCCGGCTGCGCATCCCCAACTGCATCGACCAATCAAGTCACGACTCCTGCCATCACTGCGCGTATTCTTGAATTGTGGCCTCGTTATGGCAATGCTGTGGGACACGTCGGCGAGGCGTTGGCCGGCCCCAATCGTACGCAAACGTGGTTCATCGGGCTGAACTCGCCACAGGTACCCCGTTACGCCGTGGCGGTTTTGCTCGAAAATGTGTCTGATCGTCAGATACCGGTTCAAATTGGACAGCAACTGCTCAGCCAGGCGGTCAGTCCCTAGGCGAGTGGAATGTGAAACCAACGTACCTCATACCTCAAGTTTAATCATAGTCGATTTCTAACCCCACACCTCACTTTTGGTTTGACAAACTACGATTCTTACATATCATTAGAGATGTTAGCGTAGGCTGATTTGTCGCCACATCCACGCTGTTGCGTGACCAGGCGTGTTGATTTAACGTGTCGGGGAAGCGTTCCCATCATAAAGCATTATTCTATCTGCACCACAAGGAGCATACAATGAATGACATGATCTTGGTAATTGAAGACGATGAGGCCCTGGCGCAGTTGGTTCAACTGCTCCTAGAACGTGCTGGATATACAGTCAAGGCTGCCAGTAATGGAGAAAGTGGCCTGGCGCTGGCGCAGCAAACCCATCCCGATCTGGTCTTGCTTGATATTCTCATGCCGGATATGGACGGCTGGCATGTCTACGAAGCCTTACGCCGCATTACCGACGTGCCGGTGCTCTTCCTGACCGCTTTAGGGGATGAGCACAACATCGCTTATGGCCTCGGGCTGGGTGCGGATGACTACATCGTCAAGCCTTTCGGTTACAAGGAACTGGTGACCCGGGTCAAGGCAGCCCTGTCGCGTGCGCGTCGCGCGCGTGGCGAACAGACGATCTTCCAGACCGGCAACCTATGGGTCAATCTCGACACGCATGAGGTCAAGGTGAATAACCGCCTGGTCAGCCTGACACCCACCGAATTCCAGTTGCTTTCGGCGCTGATCCAGGATGCCGGGCGGACGGTGAATCACGATACGCTCCTCCGCCGTGTGTGGGGGGCAGAATATTCCAACCGGCGCGACTACCTCAAACTCTACATCTGGTACCTGCGGCAAAAGGTCGAAGCTGACCCGCGCGATCCCAAACGTATCGTGAGTGAGCGTGGTCAGGGGTACCGCTTGGTCATTGAACCGCCAGAAGCGTAGAGGTAAAGCGTGCTATTGGGCGGTTTGTTGCAGCAGCGGGGCTGGAGATTCGATCTTACTTCAGCACTGATTGGGGCTGCCGTAGCCCTTATCCTCGCGCGCATCATCTACCAGCGGCGCGAGCAGATTAAGGCGTTCGCACTCAAGTTGTGGTCACCGGTGGTGCGCCTGCGCAGCCGCGCGCAGGCCAGCCAGGAAGACCGTTACATTACCGCCCTCAAAAACGAGTTAAAGAGCCTGCTGCTCTTTCAGCCTGCGGACCCTCGGAAGATTTTCCAACCCCCAACCTTTGCCGCACCACCGCCGCTACCGACAAAAATGGATACGATTGACGATCTCTTTGTCGAGCCTTTAGCGGTGCGCTATGCAAACCTCACCGCAGGGCATCCGCGGCTTGTCATCACCGGGCCACGGGCTGCGGGGCGCACGATGGCCCTGGCAATGCAGGTCTGGCAGACGGCAGAGAGCGCAACCCTGTCCCAGGCTCCGCGCGGTGGGAAGAAACGCCCCTATGAGCGTTTCCCCTTGTGGATCGACCTCGCGCAGTACAAACATCTCCCTGAAGCGCAGTCTGAGTCACCCGCGGAGAGACTGGTGCAACTTGCCGCCTTGTTTATGCCGGGGCTGGTTCCTCGCTGGGTACTGACTCATCTGCGCAATGAACCCGCGCTGATTCTCGTCGACAATTGGGAAAGCTTGCCTCACGACGCTCGGCGCGTTGTCGCGCGCTGGTTTGGCGAAGTTGCGCAAAGTTTGCCTAAAAGCTGTTGGGTGGTCGCCAGCGGTGAAGAGGGGTACGGCCCGTTGATCGAAGCCGGATTTGTATCGCTGGAATTGATCCCGCCTTCCGGCAAAGATATGCTGGCGGCGCTTTACCGTGGATGGGCGGAATTGCTTGGCGCTGAACCTGTCGAACCGGCAGAAGAAACCTTTGCTGTGCTGAAGTGGGCAGAGGAGGCGGGGGCTTCGCTGCTCGAACTCAACACCCGCGTGCTGGTCTATTTGCGCACGCGGCAGCTCCCCACGCGCCCGGTCGATGTTCTCGACCGCTTTCTCGATCACTGTATCCCCACGCCCAACCTGGGGGAGGGGCAGGCTGATGTGGTCGAGCAGGCGCGGGTGCTTACGTTGAGCGCCCTCAGTTACCTGGCGAAGATGCACCGTTTAGAGGGGCGCGCGTTTACCCAACAGGAAATCTACGATCAGATCGGGACTTTGCTCCCGCCTGAGGAGGTGCGGCCGCCCAAACTTGAGGGCGCGATTCGCCGCATGCTCTTCGATACGCAGTTACTCAAGCGCGAGGGCAAGTTCTGGGTACCGGCGCACTACATCTGGGACGACTTTCTTACGGCATGGGCGCTCGTGGAGGATGAAGTCGGGGCGGATATCGTCAAGGCGCATCTGGGTGACCCGACGTGGACGCTGTTGATGGAATTCTACGCCGCCCTGGAAGACGTGACGCCGCTGGTGCACACGCTGATCCAAACGGCGAGGGTGCATGGCGATATGTCCAGCCTTCTGCGCGCGGCGCGTTGGGGCGCCATTGCGCCGCCAGATGCCCCATGGCAGAAATCCTTGATGAAAGCCCTGGCGCAAACGTTTACCGATCCTGATCTCGACCAATCCCTGCGGCTGCGCGTGGGGCAGGCTCTGGCGGTTGCCGCCGGGGAAGGCGCGCGCGCGTTTTTCATCCAAACTCTGCGCCAGCCTTCTGTCGCCATCCGCAGTGCGGCGCTCCGCGGTTTGGGCTGGTCGGGATCGCCGCGGGAGATGCCGCTTTTCGTGGGGGCGCTGCAAGACCCTGATCTCGAGGTGCAGCAGGCCGCGATCGAAGCGTTGGGCGATATGGGCACGGCCGGCGCGGTGCGCTTACTGCGGGACGCGATGTTGGAGGCCGATGATCACCTGTTGCCCTTTTTTGCCGAGGCGCTCTCCAAAACGCCTGACGGTCTGGAAGTGCTGAAAGAATCCGTCGATAGCGAATCGCTGCTGATTCGCCGCACCGTAGCGCAGGGATTGGGCCGCGTCGATCAGCCCTGGGCCATCGAAATTCTCGAAAAGTTGGCCCGTGAGGATGCTGAGTGGTTGGTGCGTTCGGCTGCGCAGATTGCGCTCAGCGCCCTGAAAGAGAAAGCCGAGGATAAAACCGTCCCTTTGCCGCCGCCGCAAATCGATCAACTCGAATGGCTCATTGCATGGGCCGCCAGCCAGGGGATGGGGCTTGGGGTGGGGAAGGCCGCCGCCGCGATGTTGGAGCGGGCCATCACGCAGGGCGATCCGAAGGCACAAATTTTGGGGATTCTCACCCTGACACACGTAGGCCGCGAGGCGCACCTCAAATTGTTGGAGCCGCTGTTGAATAGTCCTGATGCGGATGTGCGAGACGTCGCCGAGTCCGCGCTGCGCCTCTTCGAGCGGCGCTATGACATCTATCAACCGTAATCCCGGAACAACGCAGCATCCCTGCTTACAAAAACAACCATCCGCCGGCTGCCCGCCGGCGGATGGCTTTGTCTGAGCGTCAATCCTCCGAAGATGCTGCTGGCGGCGTCCAATCCGGCTCGTAGCCGTCGCCACGCAGCAGTTCCCTGGTCAAAAGGCGGTAGGCCAGCGCCCCCGTTGAGCGCGGCGCGTAGAAGATGCCCGGTTCGCCAAAGCTGGGCGCTTCGCTCAGGCGTACACTGCGGGGGATGATGACGTTGAACACCCGGTCGGCGAAGTGCTTGCGGATTTCCTCGGCAACCTGCCGGGAGAGGGTGGTGCGGCTGTCATACATCGTCATGACGACGCCACGCACCACCAGCGCCGGATTGAGGCCGCGTTGCACCAGGGTGATGGTGCGTATCAACTGCGCCAGCCCTTCCAGCGCCAGGTACTCGCATTGCACCGGCACGATGACCGCCTGGGCGGCACTCAAGGCATTGACGGTCAGCACACCCAGGCTCGGCGGCGAGTCGATGAGCAGATAGTCGTAGTCGGTAATGGCGGCGAGCACATTTTTGAGATGTTCCCCCCGCTCGCGTGGGTCTGTCGTGCGGTTCAACTCGACGGTGGCGCCGGCCAGGGCGGGCGCGCTGGGCAAGATGTCCAACCCCGGCCAGCGGGTTCCCCGGATGACTTCGCGCGCATCTTGCCCGCCGGTCAGTACATCGTAAATGGACGAAGAGAGGGTGCGCGAGTCCAGGCCCAGGCACGTCGTGGCATTGCTTTGTGGGTCGATGTCGACGACCAGGACGCGGTACCCCCAGTCGGCCATCGCCGCAGCGATGTTGACTACGGTGGTGGTCTTGCCGACGCCGCCTTTTTGATTGGTGAAGGTGTAAACTCGCGTCATTTCAATCGTTTTTCGTTTTGGTCAGCAGATTGAGCAGATTCAGCAATTATGACCTGTAATCGGGCGAAAAGCTGCTTGAGTTTCTGTCACAGTTCGAGCCGGCACGTGGCGACTTCGTGCGGTTGTGGCGTCGAGGCCAGGCCCACGCGCGTGACCGAGCGCGCCGCCAGACACGCCGCGAAAGAGGTCGCGGCCATGGGGCGCGCGCCTGAAGCCAGGGCAATGAAGAACGCCGTGGCAAAAATATCGCCGGCGCCGGTGGGATCGACCTGCGTCACCGGAACGGCGGGGAACGGCAGCGGCTGCCCGTCGAGGAAGAGCGTTCCGCCGTCCCATCCACAGGTCACCACCAGCACGTGCGTCTGCCGGGCGAACTGTGCGGCAAGGTCCCAGTTGCCGCCGATGTCTTCGATGCTCAACACAACGGCGGACGCCAGTGGCAGCAGATGTTCAGCTTCGACCCAGGGGGTGGGGAAAACGTGCCCGCGCGCGTCGCTGCTGCGCATCCAGCCTTGCGGGGTGAGACCCAGGAAGGTTCTCCCGGCGTAAAAGTCGGCCAGGGCGGGATCGCACTCGCGCATAATGGGGCCGAGATGCACGATGGGGGTGGTGTGCCAGGGATGCGGAATTGCAGCCGGCGTCAAGGGCGCGGCCGGAGTGTAGACATACTGCTCACGGCGTCCGTCGACGTAAACGTTCTCGAATGTGGTGGTGGAGGGGGACGGGTGCCGCACCAGCGTAGCGAGTGTGTCCAGCGGTGCCAGATCGGCATCCGCGGCGGCGCTCGTCACAATGCCGACTGCGCGTCCCAGTGCCACCGCCGTCAGCGACGCATACGAGACCGTGCCGCCCAACACGCGGGTTCCATCGGACAGAATGTCGTGGGTGACGTGGCCGATGACCAGGTAGTCGACGGGCGCACAGGTCAGGTCCATTACGGCTCTGTTTTGTTGGGGATGATCGTGATGGCGCGCTCGTGCCCTTTGCCGGAACTTTCGGTCTTCACGCGCTTGTCTTTGCGCAGGATCATGTGGATGACGCGGCGCTCGTGGGCCGGCATGGGTTTCATCCGCACGCTGCGCCCGGATTTGACGGCTTGATCGGCCATCTTGCGCGCCAGGGATTCCAGGCTGCGCTGGCGGCGTTTGCGGTAGCCGTCGGCGTCGAGCACAACGTTGTAATCGCCTTCTGTCAGACGGTGAAGCAAGGTGCGGAATAAGTACTGGACCGCGTCCAGGGTCTGGGCGTGTGGTCCCACCATAATGTCGGCATCTTTACCGCGCAGCGATATCCAGAGCGCCGGGCGGTCTTCTTGCTCCCAACTCACGGTGTATTGGATGTTGAATCCGGCGAACAAGTTGGCGGCCACTTCAAGGGCCGTCTTTTCCACCAGCGCGCGGTCGAGGACGTTGGATGATCGTTCGGGGCGGGGCTTTTCCTGAAGTTCTACCGGTGTCAATTTGGGCGTGGGGGCAGGTTTTGCCGGCCCAACCGACTCCGACGTCGGGACAGCTTTTTCGGCAGGCAGCGCGGCCTGGGCCGTCTTTTGCGGCTCTGGTTTGGGCATGGAGACCGGTGCAGGTGGTGGCTCAGGGGCTGTCGGTTTAGGTTCAGCTTTCACCGGGGCAGGCTTTGGCTCAAGAGGCGTTGCCGGTTGGACCGCAGGGATGGCTGGCTTGGACTCGGAATGTGAAACAGCAGGCATGGTTACCTGGGCACGGCGTGCAACCCGCACACGGGCATCGCGCGCGCCGATACCGAGAAAACCACGGCTACCTTCGTCCAAAACTTCGATATCGACCTCATCGCGGGTGGCGACCAGACGGGTCAATCCCAGGATGATCGCTTCATCCACGGAAGACGCGGTGACAACGACCGCTGCTGTCGATTCTTCAGACACCGATGCTTCTGGCGACATGCACAACCTCCTTGTCGCTATGATTTGGCGCCGGCGCGCGGCTGCTTCTGCGGGACGGATTTTTTGTCCGTCGCTTCAGGTGTGGGATAGGTGTAGTGTTGGCGGAACAGGTAATATTGCAGGATGCCGATCAGGTTCGTGATCAGGAAGTATATGGCCAGCCCCGAAGCATACTGGAGCGCGAAGAATCCCATCATCAGGGGCATCATGATCATCATCTGTTTGTTCATTGCCTCTGCCTGGGCATCCAATGCCGGAGGCGTAATTAACTTTTGATAGAACCATGATGTGGCGACGACGAGGATCGGCATAATCAAGAGGGGATCGGGCAAGGCCAGGTCCAACCAAAGGAATTGGCTCTTCAACGGGATCAGCGAACTAAAACTCGGAATCCAGCGGTAAATGTCGCGGGGCAGCTCTAACAGTTGCAATGGTGTGCTGGCCAGAGCGCGGATAATGGCCTGATACAGGCCGATCATCAACGGCAATTGCACCAGCGAAGGCAGACACCCACCCAGCGGGTTGAGGCCCAGTTTGCGCTGTTCTTCCATCAACTTCTGGGGATCATCTCTGTATTTCTTTTGGATCTCCATAATCTTGGGGCGCAACTCTTGTTGCTTGCGCGCGGCCTGTTGCTGTTTCAGCATCAAAGGCGTGACCAGGAGGCGCAGCACCAGGGTCACCAGCGCCACGGCGATAATCGTTTCGCCTCCCAGGTATTTGTACAACAACAGCAGCATGTTGAGAATTGGTCTAACTATCAATACATCCCACATTGTCCGTTCCCCCTATTTCCCTGGCTCGGTGGCAGGATAGGTCCACACGGTTTGGCCGGTAGTCAGTTCGAGCGCCTGGATGCGTATGTCGATCAGAATGGGCATCGCGTACAGGTTCGTTTCATCCGCTGCCAGGTCGCCAGGGAGACGGCCCGGTTTATTTGTTTGCTCTCCCCACCAGCTCATCACGGCGCCGGTTTTGGTGTCCAGGGCCTGGATGAGACCCTTTTTGTATCCGGCCACGTAGAGCAGGCTACCGTCAGGGTTCAAAACCGGGCGGCTGCGGATGATGTCGTCAATCTCTGTGGGGGCGCTCCACACCATGGTGCGGGTTGCCGTATCCAGCGCATAGACGTGGCCCCCGACATCTGTAAAGTACAGGCGCGTCCCATCGGCGATGGGGGTAGCCCACAACCAATCGTTTGCTTTGAACGTCCAGACAACCTGGTGTGTCGCCAGATCGACCTGGGAGAGTGTGCTGCTGAAGTCTCCCACCCACAGCGCACCATCGATGTACACCGGCGTTGCCGCGATAGCCCCGTCCATTGGGATTTGCCAGCGTTCCGCGCCTGTGGCGACGTTCACTGCGTAAAGGTGATGATCGAGGGAGGCGATGTAGACGGTATCTTCAACGACGACTGGAGTAGCCCACACCCGGTCCTGCGTCGGGTATTTCCACGCCAGGGTGCCATCGGCAAGGTTGAGGGCATAGACGAAGCCATCGCCGTTGCCGATGATGAACTTCCCATCTGCCACGACGCCGCTGCCGACGTATTGCCCGGTGGCTTCCGCGAATGTCCAGAGCAAATCAGGCCGCTCGGCAGGGGATTCACCCAGGCTGAGCGCGTAGACTGTCTTGTCCTTATACCCGGCGATCAGGAGTAGGCCGTGTGCGCCGTAGTCCTTCGCCAGCACCGGCGTCGCATAGAAAGGCCGCAGGTTTTTGTCCGTTTCTTCGGGATAACTCCACAGCCATTTGCCGGTTTCGGCATTGAAAGCCTGGACACGTTCCAGGTTGGCGGCGTAAATAATGCCATTGTCCACGATCAGACCCGGCCAGCTTTCATGGCGCAACCCGCCGGCGCAGCCGCTCAGCACTGTCAGCAGTACCGTCAGTGCCACTACAGCGCCGATTGTCCACCCGCGCGTTCCGGCGTGGGGGGTGTTTCCTCGTTGAGAGAGGCGGTCAGTCATCATCCGCCATAAGTTCATATTTCCTCCTGTAGAGTGTGGGGCAAGGGTTCGCGGTGCGAATTTTTCGTACCACACTCCGTTACATTTTTAAGGAACGGGATCATATCCACCTGGATTGAAAGGGTGACAGCGTGCGAGACGCTTGATGCCCAGCCACCCGCCACGCAGGAGGCCATAGCGTTGTATGGCCTCGTAGGTGTATGCCGAACATGTCGGGGTGAAACGACAGGCAGGTGGGAAACGAGGCGAAATCGCGGTTTGATAGAAGCGCAGCAACCACAACGCTACGGCTTTCATCTTTCGTTATCGTCCATCAACGGTGCCCACAATCCGGCAAGAGTCAACATCGCTTGAAGCGCACTTTCCACTTGAGGCTCTTTTACTGTGACCAACGCAGGGCGCGCCACCAAGACCAAATCCCAGCCGGTGGCGATGTGTGGATAGAGATGCCGGGTTGCTTCACGCAACAAGCGCCGTGCCCGATTGCGGGCCACGGCGTTGCCGATTTTTCGACTGGCGGTAATGCCAACGCGGACATGATCCAGATCATTCGGGAGCGCCCACAGCACGAACAAGGCATGCGCCCACGACCGTCCAGCAGACCAGACCCGTCGAAATTCGTCCGGACGGCGCAGGCGCATTGCTTTTCGCCAATGGGAGTGCTCCAACAGTGCTACGCACTTCGGTGAGATAAAGCTGTGCGCCGCTTAATCACGACGGCGCGGGCGTTGGGCGGCTTCCTTCCAGTTCAGGCGCTTGGCTCCACCCAGACTTACGGGAATGAGCTTATGGCGCCCCTTGAGCCGACGGCGCTTCAAAACATCGCGTCCGGTGCTCGTCGCCATGCGCGCACGGAACCCGTGGGTGCGCATCCGTCTGCGTTTTTTGGGTTGATAAGTTCGTTTCGTCATTGTCGTTTACTCCTCTTTTATAGCATCGTCCTCTGGTGAGGACGTTGGACAGCGATTGTGATCCGCGCCTGGCCCTTACAGTGAAAACCGCGCGGTCGCCCGCGTGGTTTTCGAGATCGGCTGCAGAACGGACGTATTATACCTTAAGGGATGAGTAAGTCAATCGCAAAATTGTCTCTTTCAGAAATTGTCATACCCATTCAACAATGGTATATTGTAGTCAATGAAATGGCATTGATGCAAGAGTCAGTGAGGATGTGAAAATGACTTTACACTCTATTCAAGTCCAGGATTTGGTCGAAACGCAAATCTATGAAAATGAAGAACAGGTCGTGCAAGATGCCCTGCATTACTTCCTGTTGGAACGCCCCGATTTGCGTATTCTTGCTGCGGTCCGGCGTTATCAAAACGATCCGGAGCTTTCCCTGGCCAAAGCTGCCGCACTGGCCGGCGTCAGCCTGGAACGGATGAAGGAAATCCTCGAACGCCACAATGTCCCTTTGCGCTTAGGCCCGGCTACCCTGGCCGAAGCCCGCGCCGAGGTGGCTACACTCAAGGGTTGGACCGATGCCGATCCTGGTTGATACAACCGTGCTCTCCAATCTTGCCGTAGTGGATCGGCTAGATTGGCTTACTTTCCTGTCAGACACCTGTTATCTGGCTTCCGCCGTTTACGACGAAGTTCAGTGTGGTCTGGCGGAAGGGTACGCATTTTGGGAGCGCATTGACCAGGCTTTGGATTCAGGACAATTGCTGTTGACCACCCTCGAAAACGAAGCTGAATGGCAGCAGTATCGGGCCATTCCTGTCAAACTCCAACACGGTGAAGCGATGTCGCTGGCGATCGCTTGCATCCGGGGATGGCGATTCTTGAGCGACGACCGCGCGGCGCGCGCCTACGCCAATCAACTGAACCTATCTTATTCGGGAACGTTGGGACTCCTGGGTTATGCAATTAGCAAAGGAGCTGTGACCGTTGACGAAGCCAATGCCCTCTTACACACGATGATCGTCCAAGCGCGTTATCGCTCACCGGTCGATGACCTCCATACCCTCTTTGAGGATACGCATTGTGCTGACCGGTGAACTGGTAGCGCGTCGGCGTCGTCCCGGAGGTGTAGCGCGTTCCACCCCACGGATGATGCGCCTACAAGACAGGCGGCGCCTACAAGACAGACGAGCGCCGTTCCGCCACTTTGCCACCGCCGCTGTTAGCGGTGATGGACAATGAAGGCTACAACTGCGCCATAAAATCTTCGACCGTCACTCCGGCTTGCTTCAAAATGCTGTGCAGTGTGCCGATAGCCAATTCGCGGTGCAAAGGGACGACGCACCCGGCCACGCCGTGCGCCGTTTGCTTCTTCAAGATGACGTGACTTCCCCGCTGGCGGACCTGCTCGAATCCCAATCGCTCCAAAGCGCGGATTGCCTCGGCGCCGGATACGCGCCGCAGCTTAGGCATAGACCGCTTCTCCTACAGCCGCTTCGAAGACGGTCAGGAGCGGACGATTGATACGCCCAAGTGGGAACTCTTCCAGGTAAAGCTCGGTGGCTTCGCGCAGATTCGCCAGGGCTTCTTCAATCGTATAGCCCTGGCTCACCGTGCCGACTTCTGGACATTCAGCCACGTACAAATCATCTTCCTGGTGGATCACCGCCGTCAAAGTAAAGCTTGCCATTGGACTACTCCTGTTCACCTGCGTTTCCACTATCATACCGCAAACCCGGGGAATTGTCTATGCCCCTCTGTAGAGAACGTAAAATCCGCAGGGTGACTGACGCTGCCAGCACCCCGATTCCTTAGCGCTCTCCGCGAACACTGCGGTGAAAGCTGAACGTTGGGATGCCGACCTCCGGCGTGACAGGCGACGCCGGCCACAGTCCACCTTCCACGACGGCGCGGTGACGGCGACAACCCCCGCGAGGACAAAACCATTGCCGCCGTGCGGCGACTCGGCAAGCGCCTGGCAAAGGGAATGGCGGTGTAATTCGACGGGCGCGCGGACAACTCGCCGACATGTTCTCAAAGGTGTAGCGCGTGCAACTAATACACAGGGTTAATTCTGGCGAAGACATGAATCGAACGCTTTGATTTTTACTCCCAGGCCCGGCCAGGGTTGTAATTCGTCAACTATGGTTTCAGCAGAAACACTTGGGTCTAGCAAAGAAAAGTATCCCGACCAGCGGATGCTTTCTCGAACACCTAACAGCCACTCGTCGTATTGTGCCGGGTCGAAATACTGGACACTCAATACTGGTGTATGATCATCAAGGATGATCTGTGCGGCACGATCATGTCTGATTTGACGCGTTGCCGGATATTGTAAAATCACTTCAATGCCTTTATCACGGTAAAACAATCGTGCATGAATGTGTTCTCCCGCTCGACCGCACCCCAGCATTAGAAACATCTCATCTGGCTCTCCAAAGGCATCCAACACGGTCTTCAAAGCCACGCCTTCAATACTCAGTTCCAAACCAGATACGATCTTCCAACCATTATCGGCAAAGAGAACCATACCAGAACCACCCTCGTGGATAGAAAAACTGATTGGCATTCCGCCACTATCATTGACGCCATATAATAAGCCACTTTGCGAAAGCCTCTCAAATACCACATCGCGGCCGGTCATACCAATACATACATCGGCAACACAGGGAGCTTGCGCTAAAATAACAGGGATGTTTTTCATAGACGGTGGATTTATCCAATATTGGATTCGGGCAATTCCGACACCATACAACAGACATCCTGCGAGTGATATCCCTGCAATTAAGAATAATGGGAGTTTAGTCACCTGCCAGATTTGCCTAATACTGTGCTTAAGTTGCATTATTCACCCCCATTTATTGAAATAAGTTTTTATCTCTCATACCTAACGGGGCAGAACCGCCAAAGCCTGGTATTCCACCCTGTTGTTGAAAATTGGCATAGGCTGATCCCTGAAATTCCCCTACATTTGTAGCAAACGACTTACCCAAACGCGCCATAAAACTTGCACGTTGTGGAGATATTGTGCTCAATGCACCTGGATTCAACACAGAAAACATAAAGGACTCAGCAAAATCCTCCGAGGGGCCCGCGCCAGCATAGTTTGACGGGAAATTGTTGTCGGCGGGATTATACCCTGGACAATCTGAACGATTAAATCCACAACTCGTTGGATCGCCTCCTAGCTGCCGCGACATATCATCCGCTGGCCCCCCTCCAAACAAAGCCGCGCCAATGGGGATATTAGGACCTAGTCGGTTATCGAGAACGTGGCCTACTTCATGAACGACATCATCTACCACAAAGCCCCTCTGCTGGAAATATACCGTGCTGCCCCGCACATGATGGACCCCGGGAAGCACCAAGTTGCCAACAATACCGGCATGAGAAAAATGAGTTCCACCGAGTGCCGCACGCATCCGACCTCTAGCGTCACCCCCACCCATTCGAGCGAACCACAGTTCAATTTTCAATGCCCCTTCCAGAAGAACCCGGAGCTGCTCCACTGTCCAAGTCCCGTGAGAATGCAAACCGGCAAGCGACCATCCATACTGTTGGTACAACTGATCGGCCAATGCCCAACATTCTGAATCGCCAACAGCGCAATGACCGCTTGGATCCGTATACCTGAGCGGCGAATTCAGCACGTAGCTATACCGATTGAGACTCTGCGGATTGGCCGGGCTGGGGACAATCGTATCGGCGCTGAGGAATCGGCCTAGCAACGGATCATAATATCTTGCATTGTAGTCATACAATCCCAACCCAATCTCGCGCCGTTGACCGGTGTACTGGCGGTCGGTGGCCATCGCGCCACTGCGCGTCTCGCCATACGGATAATGCGCCTACAAAACAGGCGAGCGCATTTCCGCCGTTTTGCCACCGCTGGCGTTCGTGCTCAAGGACGCGCTGCCCAGGTGATCGCCGTGCAGGTAGGTGAGGGTCGAGGTCGCGCCGTTTGTCCCGCAACTGCCGTTGGCGCCCGTACACACGCGCATCCCCACGCGCTGGCTGCCGGCGTAGTAGTACTTGACCATCGTGCTCGTGCTGGCGTTTGGCAGGCTGCGCCAAACGTCGTCCACTCGAAGTGGGCGCCCACGTAGTAGGTGGTCACGCTGTTCAGCACGGATTTGACGCGGTGGCCGTCTACATCACTGAGGCAGTGCCTTGTACACTGACGCTGATGGTGTGGCTAAGGTTTTCTAACGTATTGGCGTGAATCATTTCCGAAATATCCCATCTCATGCACCGGCGAATTCAAAGACCGGTGTTGCCAGCATGCGGACCGGCCGCTTTTGTTCCCACGCCATACGTTGCAATTGCTCCACAGTCTCTGGGGCAAAATATTGTTCACCGGACTCCAGGCACACTCGCGCCGGTACATTCTCAATAATGATGAATCGACCGCCATATTCGAGAGTGTAAGTCACCTTTTGCTCAACGAATGTCTCTTTCCGGACGCTCGTCTCCATATTTATCGTCTCCTCACTTTGAAATCCACCCATTTGCGCGCATCCGGTTGATAGAGAGTGATGATTTTTACCAGGGGGCGCGAAGGATAGCTACACTGCACATGGATGGGTCTCCCTTGGCTTGTCATGCCGAAAACCAAACAACTCGGTCCATATTTACGGGTGGTGTGAAATAGATTCACGCTCGCTGTGGGGCTTGACGAAATGCCGGGCATGGCTACAGTAAGTAGCAACTTTAGCCCATAGCCCAGGAGGTAGTATATGGCGGCACATCCGAATCAGTCCCAGATCGAGTTGTCCATTGATATGGAAACCTTGTTCACGGTGATCTTTGTGATAGTGGA
>Ga0101944_10000542_pt1 | contig 107562 bp, 78 predicted proteins | sample DewCreD2012metaG_FD_75245 | JGI IMG/M metagenome (GOLD analysis project Ga0101944, IMG submission 75245) | Hot spring sediment bacterial and archeal communities from British Columbia, Canada, to study Microbial Dark Matter (Phase II) - Dewar... ... | reverse complement strand
ACCCTCTGGTTGTAGGAGCCGACGTAAGGAGGCTCAAATTGGTCCCCGGGCGTGATGGCCATGAAATCAGAGCCTCCTTACGTCGGCTCCTACGCGGTTCAGGGGTGGCAAGGCGCGAAACCGGTTTTCGGGGAAGTCTCTCCCTGGGGGAGAGGGATCAAGGGTGAGGGGAAAAGGCGCCAACGAAAACGAAGGTTTTCCGATGTTAAACAGCGGGCTGACCGATGCTCCGTGCCCCGCCTTTACCCACTGGAAACGTCGAGGAACGAGAAAATGCCAGGCGGGGGCGAAGGGCATACTTATGAGTGCTTGGGATAAACGACACGCGCCCCCTCACCCTGCCCTCTCCCCCCAAGGGGGAGAGGGAAAACGCCGCCCGCGGTGACAAATTGTGTATTGCCTCCCGGAGACCATACAGTAAATCGCCCTGGAGGTTAAAGTTCCGCTCTACTTGTCCCGGTCCAAAGGCATGAAGAGGCGGTCATAGCCGACCAGGTTGGAATTAACACCGGAGATATAAATCTCTACGCGGGCCAAGACCGCTAATCCCTGCTCGCGTTGCGCCATGGTCACATCTTTTCTCCACCAACACGCGGAGTAATAGGGGAGAAGATAAGGTTTTTCGTACCCTCCTTTCACCCGGGCGAACTCCTCGGGATGAAAATTTTTCGGGTCATGACCGTTCAACTTGAAATAGTGGAAAGCGAGGGCGAGAGCATTGGTTGGGCCGACAACATCGGTTTGCGAAAGGGCTTTCTGAATCAGCGGCAGGTTTTTAGGCGAGGGATCGGTCAATTTTAGCCAATTTTCGTTATCATCTATAAATCCTTTTACCGCCTGAACGCCTCCGGTGCGTGAGAACGAAAAAATGTAATTATTAGTAAGGCGGAGGTGAGCAATCACCGAATCGCGGTTTCCCTCAAGATCCACCATGAAACTTTTAACCGCGTTCGTGCCAAAAGGGATTGGCATGAGCAATTGATTCGTCGCCATGAACGAACGCACGGCCGGCAAGACGTGATTGGTCAGGGCGGCGAATTCGAGGTCGCCGCCCCGGCCCAGGAAGGGCATCAGCAATAAAACCAAAAATATTTTGCGCATTATTCCTCGTAGGTCAGATTTTGGGTGCCGTAAACCACCGGCACGGCGGTGTTTAATACTCCCGGATATATCTGGTTAGCTTCATCAATTGCTTGACCGAGACGAACGCTAAAATCCTCCCCGCTTTCCCCGCCAATCCAGAATTGGAGCAGTTTTTTGGACCATAATTGAAAGTCATTATTGAGCAGGGTGTTTTTGGTTTTCGCAGTCCATCCCAGGAAGGCCCGGGGGCGGTTCGGCTCGATGGTGAGGCCCGGGGGGGCGTTGCCGGTCAGCCAAGCGGGGGTCCAATTGATGTTGCGCGGCCATTGTTTGGGAATGCCGAAGGCCTCGGGCCAGATTCCGGCGGCCGAGAGGCAGCCGTCCAGGAAAACAAAGCGGTAAGGCTTCAGGGTTTGGAAAACCACGCGCGGATTGTTGGTGCCAAAGGGGCGAAAGTAGTTGCCGAGCACGGTGGCCACCGTTTGGGCGCGGATGCCCGCGTTGGGGGAGCCTTCGGAAAAACCAATGGCCTGGCCATTATTGTGTCCATGGTAATAAAAATGGGTCAGGTCACTGGCCGGCAGCGTGTTGAGGAGCGTGGTGTAATCGGCGGGCTGGTCGCACACAAAATGCCGGGCCGCGTTGATTTCATACAAACCGCGATTAGGCAGGTCCGCATCCTCGATCAAATCGGCAATGGCATTGAGCGCGGCGCCCAAGCCGGCATTGAAGACCTGCCACATGTAGGCTGAATAGTGTTGCCGGCTCAGCAGCATTTTCCGGCTGGGGGTTTCGGGTTCCCGCCAGACGACCAGGGTCGTGGCGGCGGCGGGCGGCGGCGGCGGGGCGGCCGGGTCGGGATCGGGCTGGGGCAGGGAGAACAGGATTTGCCCCGCGCTCTTCGGTTTTTTCGCCAGCTTCCGATTTTGCTTCCAATCCATCGAGGGGGGCAGCGGCGGCAGGGCGATGGTTTCTTTCGCGCCGGCCACCTCCATGATGGGGGTCGCGATTTCGATTTTCTCTTCTAAGCTGGCTTGCTCCGTGGCTGCGGCCAGTTCGTATTCCAGCACGCCGTAGCGGTTCTTTTTGCCGGTGGTTTTCAACGCGGACAAACTCAGGTCCTCGGCCAGGGCGCTCATTTGGCCGGCGTTGAGGGATTCCAAGCCGCCCAAGGTCACCAGCACCTGGTAGGCGGCGCCGCGCGGCACGGTGACGTTGGTGGCGTCGGCGTAGAAGCCGTAGGAGATGATGCCGTCCTCGGTGTAGCCGGAGTATTCCCAAACCGCCGTGCCGGACTCATCCACGAGGGTGAGGGTGTAGTTGGTCGGGTAATAGTCCGAAACCACGGTGATGGGGAGGGTGCGGTCAAAGGTCAGCACCGGGTTTTGCCAGCGCACCGGGTTGTTGAAGGTGACGGTGACGACGGCGGAGGTCGCGCTGTGGGCCGGGATCTCGCTGTCGGGATCGCCGCCGAGATAGGAAATGCCCACGTTGTCGAAGGCCACCACCATGAGCTCGTGCTGGCCGTTGGGGAAATGGCTGGTTTCGATGTTAAAAAGCAGGTTGCCTTCGGTGCGGGTGGCGTAAATCTGCCCGTCCACGTAGAGGTTGACCATGCTGATTTGGCGGTCATCCGAAGCCCCGGCCCGGACTTGGCACAGGCCGCTCAAGGTCGCGCCGTTGGTGGGCTGCAGGAGGGTCGCGAAGGGCAATCCCAGGTCGCCCTCGATCACCGCCCGTGTGCGGAAGAAGGCCTTGGCGGCCGTGTCCACAGGCAGGCAGACCGCGAGGGTCTCGTTGGAGGCGGAGGCGGCCTGGGTCAGCGGCCACCAATGCGCAAACGGGTTGATCTCCTGGGCCGCTTGCAGGGCGTTGGTGGAAGCCGTTGGCGCGGTCCAGGCAACCTCCACGTAATTCGAGGGGGTGGGCCGGATGGACAACCACGGGGTTTGCGCGAACGCCGCATTGGCGGCCAGCCACGCGGCCAGCGCGATCAGCGCCCGGACAACTCGCTTGCTTTGTCGGTGTTTATTTTGGGAATTCATAGTCTCAGTCAATTTTTTGTTTTTTGTTCAAATTTCACCTTCCGTTTTCGCCTGTCGCCCAACCGGCCCCCGCCCCGCGCGAACTTGGAAACTGGGAAAACGCAAGCGGCTGCGGCGTCGGAAAAAGCGCCGGCCTTTGCCATTACCTCTGCCCGTGTGTTGACCATACCCGTATTTTTTACCTTAAAGCCAACCGTCCATCGGACTCTAAGCAACAGTGGAACCAAACGACCTGTTATTAGAAAATTTCAAGGCCCTCGGCAATAAAAATTGGGAAAAAAACGCCGCCCCGAGTTCCGTCCAAAGGGCGCGCAGGAGCATTTAACCGCCAATGGCCGGCATAGGCCGGCAGGGTTGGTAGGCATCGCGAAAGCGGTGTTCCAGCGGTTTGCGGCGCAGGGCCAGGAGCAATTGTTGGCGCAGGGCGGCGTCGTCGCCGGATGCCCGCAGCATCTGGCGCAAGTCCAGTTCCCCGTGATCGCCCAAGCAGGGCCGGATTTTGCCGTCCGCCGTCAGGCGCATCTTGTTGCAAGTTTCGCAGAAATGCGGATTGGTCAGCGCGCCAATGAAACCGACCAGGGCGCCGCAATGCTTGAGGAGGTAGTAGCGGGCCGGCCCGAAGCCCAAGCGCCGGTCGGGCTGGGGAATCAATTCGTCCTTCTGCCGCAGCAATTCCATCGCCTCGCCGACGGGCAGGAAATGGCCGGGGTCCAGCGCCGCGGTGGTGGTGACCGGCATCAGTTCGATCAGCCGCAGCGGCAGGCCGTGCTCCGCCGCGAAGAGGGTCAGCGGCCAGATTTCCCGCTCGCTCACGCCGCGCATCAGCACGCAATTCAATTTCACCCGCTCAAAGCCCGCCGCCACCGCCGCGCGCAGGCCGGCCAGCACGCTTTCCAGCCGGCCGCCGGTGAGGCGGCGGTAAACCTCGGGCGACAGGGCGTCCAAACTAACATTCACCGTGCGGAGACCGGCCTCGCGCAGCGGTCCGGCCAGGGCCGCCAGGCGCGTCCCGTTGGTGGACAGCCCGACCTGCTCCACGCCTGGCAAGGCCGCGAGGCCCCGCACGATTTCCGGCAAATCCTTTCGCACCAGCGGCTCGCCGCCGGTCAGGCGAAACTTGCGGAAACCCATCTCCGCCGCCACCCTCGCCACGCGAATGATTTCGTCCGACGCCAGATGGTCCGGCTTTTGCCGCCAGCCCCGGTAGCCCTCGGGCAAACAATAAAGGCACCGCTCGTTGCAGCGGTCGGTGACCGAGATGCGCAGGTAATCCACCGTCCGCCCAAAGGCGTCCGGCGGCGCGACCGCGCCCGGCAAAAGGGCATTGGGGTGGCAGAAATCACTCATGGGCAAACGGAGGTTGGGAGGAGGAAACGTGCGGATCCTCCCCGCGCAGATGGGCGACTCCCTCGCGAATCGCGGGCGCCAGGATTTCCAGGCACTCGCGCACCGCCGCGGGCTTCCCCGGCAAGTTGACAATCAGGCAGCGCCCGCGCGTGCCGGCCGTGGCGCGCGAAAGAATCGCGGTCGGCACCCGGGCCAGCGAACCCATCCGCATCGCCTCGCCAAAGCCGGGCAATTCCCGGTCCAAGACGGTTCGCGTGGCTTCGGGGGTCACGTCCCTGGGAGTGATGCCGGTGCCGCCGGTGGTCACAATCAAATCGCAGCCGGCGGCGTCCGCCAGCTCCCGCAGCCGCGCCGCAATCAAATCCGGCTCGTCCGGCGCCAGCGCGGCCGCGAATTCCGCCCCCGCGCCAAACACCGCGCGCAACACGGCCTCGATCTCCGGCCCGCTGCGGTCCTCGTAAATCCCCGCGCTCGCGCGGTCGCTGATGGTGAGACGTCCGATCTTCATGCCTTGATCTTTTCCACCACCCGCACCCCCTCGATGCGCATGGTTTTGTCCACCGCCTTGCACATGTCGTAAAGCGTCAGCGCCGCGACGCTCGCGCCGGTCAGCGCCTCCATTTCCACCCCCGTTGGCGCCAACGTCTCCGCCGCGCACTCGATTTCCACCCGGTCGCGCCTCACCCGAAAGCCGACCGCCGCGTGGCTCAGCCCCAGTGGATGGCACAGCGGGATCAAATCCGCCGCGCGCTTGGCCGCCTGAATGCCGGCGATTTGCGCCACCGTCAGCACATCGCCCTTGGGCAGCGCCCGGCGCCGGAGCGCGCGGATGGTCGCCGGCCGGCAAACCAGCACCGCCGCCGCCACCGCGCGACGACGCTGCGCCGGCTTGGCCCCCACGTCCACCATCCGGGCCGAACCGGCCGCGTCGAGGTGCGAAAATTTTTTAGCGCGCTTCATGCTCCCAACTTTCTTTCAGCATTCCAGGAACTCCACCCGCTCGCCGGCGGCCAGGTCCCGCGCGCCGCGCGGCACCCGTATCAGAGCGTTGGCCGACGCCAACGCCGTCAAGTCGCCGGAACTTTTCCAGCGCAAGGGTAGCAATTCCGCCCGGCCCGCCGTCAATCGCCAATGCGCCGGCCAGAAAGTCTCCCGCCCCTCGCCCCCGGCCGCCAAACCCGCCGCGAGCGCGCCCTCCTGAAAATCCCGCCCAGCCCCCTGCCCCGACCAACACTCGAGCGCGCAACGGACATACAGATTGAGACAGACAAAATGGGCCAGCGGATTCCCCGGCAGACCAAACGCCAACGCCCCGCCCCGCCGCGCCACGATCAGCGGCTTGCCCGGACGCGCCGTCGTTTTGCTCACCTGGATGGCGAACCCCCATGCCTCAAGCCACTGCCGGGTAAAATCGTGTCGCCCCACGCTCGCGCCGCCCGAAATCAACACCAAGTCCGCGCCCTCCAGGGCGGATTGATGCAGTCCGCCCTCCTCGGCTACGCGCCGCTGCTCCGGCGCAATCCCCCACTGTCCCAGGAACGCCCGCACCAGCGTCGAATTCGAATCCCGAATCTGCCCGCGCCCGGGCGTTTGCTCGGGCGCCACAATTTCGTTGCCGGTCGCCACGTGCAGAGCGCGCGGCCGCCGCGTAACCAGCGGCTGCGAGCAGCCGACGCTGGCCAGCAAACCCGCCACCCCCGGCGATAAAACGGCGCCGGCTTCCACCAGCGCCTGCCCGGCGGCGGCGTCCTCGCCGCGAAAGCGGATGTTCCGCCCGCCGTCGCGCCGCCTTACTGCCAGCGCGTCGCCCTCGACCAGCGCGTCCTCCTTCATCACCACCCGGAGACCCTCGCCCGGCAGCGCGCCGCCGGTGGCGATCCGCACCGCCTCGCCGGGCTGCAGGACGCGCGGCTTCCAATCCCCGGCGCGGATCTCGTCCACGATGCGAAACCGGGCCGCGCCATCCTCCAACCGCACCGCAAAGCCGTCCACGGACGACCGGTCGAAGGGCGGTTGGTCCTCCGGCGCCGCCACCGTTTCGCGCAAAACCCGCCCGGTGGCCTCCGCCAACGCCACCCGCTCCACGCCCAACGGCGGACACCATTGGCGCAGCAACTCCCGCACCTCGGCGGCGGAATGGGCCGCTGGCGGCAGGCCGCCCGCCGGAGCCGCGGCCTTTTCCAACCTGGGCAGGGCCCGCCGCTTCCAAATGGGCACATCCTGTTTCAGCCGGTCCATGAACTCGCCCAGCATCGCCAAGGCCTCCGCCCGATGCCGCCCGGCAATGGCCGCATAAATGGCCGCCTCCCCCGCCGGCACGATGCCGGTTCGGTGGATCACCCTGGCGGCCAGGCAGGGATGGCGCGCGGCAAGGTCTTCCAGGATTTTTCGCATCTCGCGCTCCGCCATCGGCGCGTAAGCCTCGTATTCCAGCGCCGCAATCGGCTGGCCGTTTTCCTCCCCGCGCACCACGCCGGAAAATTCGACCCAAGCGCCCGCTCCAGCCGGCAAAGGTGATGGGTGCCGAGCAGAGATCGGACCGCTGACCAGTTGGATTTCGATCTCCATCGCGCCGCCAATTTAGCCGCCGGACACCGGCGGGATCAAGGCCACCTCATCCGCGTCCTCAAAGCGCGCGTCCGGCCCGACGTATTCCGAATTGCGGGCCAGCCGCACCGACGAACGGTATTTCTCAAGACCTGGATGCGCCTCGAGCAACCGGCGCCACAGGCCGTCGGCGTCCATGCCGCCGCCCACGAGGCTCATTTCCGCGCAGCGGGTCACATCCTGGAGATGGGCAAAAAATCGAATGCGCATGGGGAAATTTATTCGAATTTTAGGACGAACAAAACCCCGAACTGATGGTGATGGGACGGCAAGGATGCCTCAAGCTCCCGGCGAATTCCGCGAGGTCGTGGACTGCGGTAGTCCTCTACCGTTTTCGCTCGGGCATCACAGCTCGCGAGTGTCTGTATTATCCGGTTTGGAAAAGCGCCTCCGCCAACCGAAAGCGCCAGAGGGCTTGCGCACTCCACGACGCTAGCGCGAACATGCAAGCGGCTGCGCATCCCATTAACACCCAACTTTAGTTGGGTGGATGACAGGCGCGAGAGCCGGCCAACTGTTTCAACAGTTTCCGGCGCCCGAAAAAACGGTTGAAACCGTTGGGACGCTTTTGGCGTCCGCTCGCCACCTGGCTTAAGCCGGGTGTTAATGAGATGCTCCCCTCCGGGAGCTTGGGAACTCTGCCTGCCGGAATCCTGGGTAATCGCTGTCCGCATAGCAATGCCTGTCATCATTCCGCCTAATCTGCCGCAAAAAAAAGATAGGCGCGTTGACTTGAATCAAATGCCGAAGCGGTGAAATCAAAGGTCGGGTATTGCCGGCAGAAAGGTTTGGGGGCAAATTAACCGCCAGATGGCCGCCACTAAATCCACCGCGCCGAGCGCCTGGCGCAGCCGGCTGGGACGGGCCCCGCTTTTAATGGCGGGGATGGCTTCGCTTTTGGCGGCAGTCTGGGGCGGCCTGATCCGCCTGCCGTTCAACCTGCCGCTCCCCGCCGAGCACGCCAACTGGATCACTTTTCACGGCCCGCTGATGGTCTGCGGCTTTCTCGGGACGGTGATCGGCCTGGAGCGGGCGGTGGGCCTGCGCCAGACTTGGACTTACGCCGCCCCGCTGCTGACCGGCGCGGGCGCCATCAGCCTGCTTTTGGGTGTTCAAACCAGCCTCCCGGTCTGGCTGATTCTGGCAGGCAGCGCCCTGTTCGCGGTGGTCGCCTGGCGGGTGGTATGGCTGCAGCCGGCTGTTTTCACCGTGTTAATGGCCATCGCCGCGCTGGCCTGGGTCACCGGCAACGCGCTGTGGATCGCCCAATGGACGTTCCCGCGAATTGTCCCCTGGTGGATCGCTTTCCTGGCCCTGACTATCGTCGGGGAACGGCTCGACTTGAGCCGCTTTCAAAAGCCCACACGCAGCGGGCCGCCCCTGCTGGCGGTGGCGCTGGGCATTTTCGGAACCGGCGTGCTGGTATCCGTTTTCTTCCAGGTAGCGGGGGAGCGTTTGCTGGGCGCGGGCTTGTTGGCGCTGGCGCTGTGGCTGGCGTGGTTCGACCTGGCCCGGCGCACCGTCAAGCAAACGGGCCTCACCCGCTTCATGGCCGTCTGCCTGCTGGCCGGCTACTTTTGGCTGGGCGTCTCCGGCGTCCTGCTCATGGCGTTCCCGCCGCTGACCTCGGGCCTGCTGACCTACGACGCCGCCCTGCACTCCTTTTTCCTCGGCTTCATATTCTCGATGATCTTCGGCCATGCGCCGGTCATTTTTCCGTCGGTGCTGAACCTGCGGCCCGTGTATCGGCCGATTTTTTACGGGCCCCTGGCGGTGCTGCACGCCGGCTTGCTGCTGCGCGTGGTGGCGGACCTGACGGGATGGTATCCGGGACGGCAATGGGGCGGCGCGATCGGCGCCATCGCCCTCGCGCTGTTCCTGGTCAACACGATTTTGAATTTCGCTTTCCCGCCGAAAAATCCGTGAGCAACCTATCCGCAAAAACTTCCGCTGACGATAAATTCAAAAAGTTCTTTTTTGGAATTTCTTTTGCGGATGTTTTCGATGCGGACATTGTTAAATCCGTTAGCCCTTAACAAAACCGCATAAATCTGCTCCGTAGGGACCATTACGTCGTAGAACTTTGAATTACCCACGATGTAGTGCACTTTGGCGCCGCCACGCAGCACCCGGGTAAGCGCCCGGATGTGACAGGCGCAATCCTCGAAGTATTTATGAACATAGCGGGAGAGGACTTCGCTGCGTTGGCGGATACCGCCAATCATTTCCATGAAACCGTCGTAAGGCGGGGTTTCCGATTTTGAGGGTTGCCATTGCATCAACTTGCTGGTGGCGCACCCCCAGGTGCCGCCAATCGCCTGCCAATCCAATTCTCCGGCTTGCCGTCCGCTATGCAGATACCCCAGCCAATACATATAGGGCCGAAGTTCGCGGATGTAGCTCATCCGATTGGGATAGGGCGGAGAAGTGATGACGCAAGAATAGTCGCCTGCAAGAGTTTGGCGAAGATTACGGGCGTCACCAAGATACGCCTTGGCTAGAGAGCCGTCCAATTCCGTGGCCGCCGCCGCGAGCACTTCGGCGAGCCGCTGACGAAACAAACCGGCGACCCGTTCACCAGCGTAAGTCCTGCCGATGCCAGCCTCGCCATTCCGCGGCTTGAAAGACATGGATTGATGCCCAAAGGAAACCGCGGCGGTTTCGATGGCGACCCGGCAAAATGCCGTGCAGAGAAGGTTTCGGGCGGGGGTGGAGATTTTCGCCTCCTTGATGCCGTCAAACAGCGCGGACAAAGCGCCCAGTTCTTCCTCGTTCCACCACTTTTCAATATCCGACAGCGGCGGATGCCAGAAACAGTCTCGGGCGGGCGGAAACGCCCAACGCGCTTGAAAAGCTTTTGCCTCCGCAAGCTCGGCGGGCTGGTAGGCCGAAAACTTGGCGTTAGCCAGCCAGACCAGAAACGGATTGATGTCCATGGTGTCGGCGCGGATGCCATGTTCGGCGCAAGCAAGGGCCGTTGTGCCGGTGCCGCAGAATGGATCGAGCACTCGATCGCGGGGGCCCAACGAGCCGACCAACTGCTCCACCAAATGCCGGGAATATGCCGGCGTCAACCGCAGCCAATTATGTCGTCCCAAAGTGCGATTGGCCTTGAAGGTAAGATGGGCCTGTTGCCGTGCCGGGGCATCGGAAACCTCGGGGCTGGCGAAAAGGAGGGGCTGGCAATTACTCTTCACGAAGCAGTTTTTTCAGGACTTCCTCGACCTGTTTTTTTATCGCCGGGGAGTTGCGGCGAAAGAAGGCCGCCAAATCATAACCAATGACTTTTTGAGTAAACGCATAGGCGCTATTAAGCGTGGTGCCATGCGTTGTCCCGGACAGCAAGAGCCAGCGAGCGCGCCGGTAACGTTCGGCCACATCTCCATCAATTTGAGACGAAAGCAACAGCACCACTGGCAAATACCGATAAGCGTAGGCGCTCGCGGCATTGGAAACGTCCGCGTTTTGACGCTTTGAATCCTTGCTTTTATAGCCCTGGCGGACTTCAAAGACGCAACCGCGCAAACTTCGACAGGTGGAACTGGGTAACCCGATTTCCCGGCAAGCCGCAGCCAGCCATGCCTGAACCCGCTTTCGGTCGGCGGCCCGGCGCAATTCTTCCAGCGGTATGCGCCCATCGAGCGCCAACCGGCGCATTATTTTGCCGCCGCCCTTTACTGAATATGACCAAGCTGCGGCTTCCGCGGCCAAGCCGAGTCTGTCTTGAAGAATGCTCGAAAAGACCCGCTGGCAGCCTATGCCGATTTGCCGATACACGGAGGTTATGCCGCCAGCCGCCTTATGCGCCGAATACATCAACGGCAAACTCAATCCAAACCACCCATAAAACTCGTCTGTCTCGTAAAGTTCCTGAAACTCTTTCAAGGTCAGCCCAGCTTCGCGCCCTTGTCCAAATTTCGGACGGTAGTCCGCGCAGACAGCAACCGCATCCGTGATCAGTTTCAGATACTTTTGGTCATGAGCAATCATTCTGGAGCAATGTTTGTTCAACCGTCACCTCATAGAGGCATACAACAGGGGGCCGCGGTTGACAAGATTTTCGCGATGCGAAAGTTTTCCCAACTGCCGTCTGGGCGGGCTGTTAATTGACGGTCTTCTTTTCGTTTTTTCAGCCATGAAACTGTTCATTTCGGTTGTCTGTTATTTGCGGCGCTTGTCTGCAATCGTCGGGGGAGTTCCAATTGGCGAAAAGCGCTTCGTCCGCCGACTTGACCCGCACCAAACGAACAGCGCGTTCACGAAGGCAGGCTTCAGCAAAAGCGGAAGCGGAGCGCCGGCAGTTGACCAAGGCATCCAGCGCCAAGGCGTGGCAGCGCCGGGGATAAATGGCCGCCAGCGGCTGAAGCCGGCCACCGGGCTTCGGTACCGCGCCGGTCAAATAGTCGCAGCCAGCCAGCAGCCGTCCAAGAAAATCGGCAGTCAGGCAAGGCAGGTCCACCGCCAGCACCAGCAGCAGCGGCGCCGAACAGGCCTGCAGCCCGCGCTCGACCCCCCCCAGCGGCCCGGCATCGGGCTCCAAATCCAGCAGCACGGGACAGCCCAAGGCGGAGTAATCAACCCCGGGCCGGCCGGAAATAAAGATTTCCGCCACCCCCAGCGCGCGTGCCTTGTCCCTCGCGATTTGAAGCAAGGACCGGCCGCCAATCTCCATCCATGCTTTGTCGCGACCCATCCGCCGGGATGCGCCGCCGGCCAGAATGACGGCACTCACACACATTTTGATTCTCCGGTTATTTCAGGAGGATTGCAGAATACGAGCGAAAGTGGGCCAAGTCAGGTTTGGGGTTTTCGCCGGCGCTGTTGCCCCTCACCCCCTGCCTGCGCCCGCCTGCCGAAGGGTGGGCAGTCCGCGGGCGCGGCAGGCAGGCATCCCTCTCCCTCAGGGAGAGGGAGCCCCGTTCGCCGGCGCTTAAAGTCATCGAAAGCCTCGGCTTCACCAAGCGCCGCCAGCGATGCTTCCCTCTCCCCAAGGGAGAGGGACCAAGGGTGAGGGGAAAAGGCGCCACCCAATTCAAAGGGCTTCCGATTCCCAACCGCAGCTTAGGCGCTTTGATCTCCCAGCCATTGCCGGCGGAAAAACGTCGAAGAGCCATACTACTCCTCTCGAACCAGCACCCCGTCCGCAAGGATGCGCGCGCGCAGGCCGGCGCGGCCGCGCAGCCAGGCCTCCGCTCCCGGCCCGAGCGCCAAGTTCATCCAATCGCAGGGCCGGCACTCCTCCACCCCCTCGAAGCGCACCCCTTGGATTTCAAAGGGCTGGCCGATAAGCGTGTTCAGATCCACTCCTTCCGTGAAGACATTGCGCCGGGTGGCTTGCGGCTGCGCGTCCGGCAGGTTTAGCTCCCGCCGAAGCGCCGCAAAAACTTCCAGCGCAAAGAAGGTGATCTGCCCCTTGTAGTTTTCCTTGTAATCAAAAAAACGGTCGCCGCGCAGGCCCCGGCCGGCGACGCATTCCACCCGGTCCACCGCCACGATCGAATGCTCCCCTGCCGGGTGGCCGTGGTGGCCAAAAAAATTATGCCCTGGTGAAATGAACAAATGGCGGACTCGAATCATGCGGCTATTTTGACTCCTCGAACCGGTTTTGCAAGTGCGGCGTGGCCTGACGCATCATTTGATAGACCACCCAATGCAGCCAGGCGAAGCTCGCCAGGGTGATAAGGAAGAGGATGGCAAAAGTGGTTTGCGCGATGCCGGTGGCCTTGTATGCATAAGCAAACAATGGAGGCAAAAAGAAGCCTCCCAGTGCTCCCAGCAGGCCGACCAACCCGCCCACCGCGCCGACATCCTTGGGGAAATACTCGGGGATATACTTATAGACCGCCGCCTTGCCGATGCCCATGCCGCAGCCGACAATGAACACCAAGAAGGTGAAAAGCGTTGGCCCCATCACAAACCGCATCGTCTCAATGCGTCCAGTGGCATTGATCTGTTCCGGCACGTAAAAGACGATGTGCCCATAAGGAGCGGAAAGCACCAGCAGCGCCAGCAGCATGGAGCCGAAAACCCAATACATAATCCGGCGCGCGCCGAATTTGTCCGAAAGCCAGCCGCCTAGCGGACGCAGCAAGCTGGCGGGGAAGATGAACAGTGCCGTCAGCAAAGCGGCCTGGGACAGGGGCAGCTTGAAGACATCCACGTAATACTTGGGCAGCCAGACCGACAGCGCGACATACGCGCCAAACACCACGACATAATAAAGGCTGAACCGCCAGACCCGCACCTCGCGGAGCGGGCGCAGCAACTCGGCCAGGGGCCGTCCGGCGCCAGGCTTGCGGTCCTGGGCCGGGGCAAAAACCCAAATGGCGGCCGCCATCAGCAGACAGAGAATCCCGTAAAGGAAAGGCACAAAACGCCAGCCGCCGGGCACAAAGCCGCCCGCCAAACCAGCCGCCGGAACCAAAACAATCAAGCTCGGGCCAATGAACTTGGTGACCGACGCCCCCACGTTGCCCGCGCCAAACATGCCCAAGGCGAAACCCTGGCGCTCCTGCGGAAACCAGGCGGAGTTCCAAGCGATGCCGATGGAAAAGGCGTTGCCGGCCATGCCGACCAGAAAGGCGTAAAACATCAATTGATTGAAGCTGGAAGCCGTGCTGACCAGGAAGGCAGGGATGGCGGTAAGCCCCACCAGGGTCGTCAACACCAGCCGCCCGCCAAAACGGTCGGTCCAGATGCCAAAGAGCAGCCGCCAGATGGAGCCGTTCAAGATGGCGATGGCGGTGAGCCAGCCAAATTGGACCTCGGTCAGCTTGAACTCCTTGCGAATCGGGATGCCCAGCACCCCGAACATCAGCCAGACTGCGAACATCAGCGTGAACGCCACGGTGGAGAGCGTCAGGATGGTGTTGCGTTTGGCGGCCTCGCTTTTATCCCAAACATGCAAGTGGGGGGTGGCCAAGCCGGCCAAGGTGTTTGTTTCAGGGTTAGCGGTTCCATTCATAAAATCATCGTGATAACTGCACAGAGCGTATCACGATGCCGCCCGCGCCGATTTGACCAAGGTCAAAGAGTTCAAAAAAAGGATCGCGACACCGCTCGCAGTCCCGCCTTCAGGCGGAAGCGTTGGCGCGGGGTTTTTCGCAAGCCACACAATCGGACGGAGGCTGGCCGGCAAACAGTATTGTCAGGGATCCCGTCGTTAGTTGAAAAGGAAGGTGTCCGGCCTTAACTCGGTTTCTCCGCGCCTTGGCGGGTGTAGAACCACCAGTTAATGGCGGTCGCCAGCAGGCAGTAAATCATCAAGCCGATGAAGAAAGGCTTGGCGGAGCCAGTGCTGGTTTTTGACCATCCGATGAGCGTCGAAAACACAAATGGGCCATAGGCGGCAATCGCCGCAGTGAAACCAATCACGCCAGCCGCCTGGCGCGGTGAGTGAGAAAAAATGACCGGGTATTGCCGGAACGTGGCGGCATTGCCGATTCCTGTGCAAAAGAACATTCCCAGCATCACCCAAACGAAGAGGGGGAATTGGTCCAGGGAGGCCGGCGTCAGGAGGCCGCCAAAGGCGAGCACGGCCGCGCCGATAATCAATCCCAAGCCGCAGAGCTGGGTGAAAATCGCCCCGCCCCATTTATCGGTCAGCGGCCCGGCGGCCACCCGCATCACCGAGCCGATCAGCGGGCCAAGGAAGGCGTATTTCAGCGGATCAGGCGCGTCCGGAAAATGGCCGTAAACGGTCTTGATCAGGAGCGGAAAGGCGGCGGAAAGGCCGGAGAAGGCGCCGAAGGTCATTACGTAGGTGATCGTGCAAAAATAGGTGTGCTTGTTCTTGAAGATGTCGAGCTGCTCCTTGAACGAGGCCTTGACCGGCACGCTGCGCAGATAAACCCACGCCAAAATTCCCAGCAGGACCAGAAAAGGCACATACCAAAAGACGGCGTTTTGCAGCCAAATTTGCGAGGATTTGCCGCCCTTGGTCAAGGTCTGCGATCCTCCAAACAAAGTCCCGGCGACCGCGAAAGAGATGATCCACGGGGTGACGAATTGGGTAAGACTGACGCCAAAATTACCGATGCCGGCCTGGATGCCCAACGCGGTTCCCTGGAGCCGTTTGGGAAAAAAGATGCTGGTGCTGGGCATGAAGGAGGAGAAATCGCCGCCGCCGAACCCAGCCAGGAACGCCAGGCCAAGGAACACCCAGAAGGGAGTATTAGGGTTCAAAATGGCGAAGCCAAGTCCAAGGCACGGCAGCAGCTTGGCAAAGGTGGCCACGGTGACGACTTTGCGGGTGCCAAAGATGGGGATAAGGAACATATGCACCAGGCGCAGAGTGCCACCCGCCAGCCCCGGCATCGCGGCCAGCCAAAACAGTTGCATCTCGGTAAACTTGAAACCGATGGCCGGCAGCCGCACCACCACGGCGCTCATGACAAACCAAGTGGCGAAGGAGAGCACCAAGGCCAGGGTGGTGATGGTGAGGGTGCGCCAAGCGATGCGCTTGCCGGTTTGCTCCCAAAACGCCGGATCTTCAGGACGCCAGTCGGTGATAGGGGTGGACATAAATAATATATTAGTTACGGACACACGACATTTTCGGTGGAATCGCAGAAAGCGAGCGGCGATTCATAACGCAGGGTCTGGAGTTTTTGCCGGCGCTGTTCCCCCTCACCCCGCCCCTCTCCCTTAGGGAGAGGGAGCCCCGTTCGCCAGTCTTGTCTATCATCGCAGGCTGCGGATTCAATAAGCGCCGCCAGCGACGTTTCCCTCTCCCCAAGGGAGAGGGATCAAGGGTGAGGGGAAAGGGCGCCACCAAAAAATGAAGGGCAGCCGTATTTGACCGGCAATCGTTCAATCCATTTTGTTTCGGCATATCCATTGGAAACATCGTTTGAGCTTAGTGGTAATGTGTCGCGTTGATTATTCCTGCGCCTCCTCGGCTTCCTCTTCCGCGTGCGCTGCGGCGGCAAAACCGCGCAGCAGATGCCCCAGCCCCCACAAGCCAAGAACCGTTGCCGCCAGGGCCAGCAATATCTGGGGAAGGTTGCTGAGGAACCCTGCCTTGAACAGCAGCCAGGGATTTCCGTCACTCTTGATCAGCGGATGGGTGCCCATGGCCAGTTCGGTGGCGTCGGGAATGCCATCCGCATCCAGGTCACTCTCCTTGGGCAACAACCCCGGCAGTTGCCCGGGCGCCAGGCGCGCCTCCAGGAATTTTTTCTTGCCGATGCTGTTAATAATATGGTTGCCGAAGGCATTCAGGATTGGGCTGTTCGGCTTGGCGTTCGGCTCGAAAGCCGCCCGGGCCCGGCCCAGTTCCGCCTGCTGGGCCAGGGTCAAATGCCCGATCTGGCCTGGGGCCGTGCCTTCCGGGCCGTCGGCGTGGGTGTGGCAGAGCGCGCAATTGACCGGCCGTCCGGTGCTCTTGACGATATGTTGCTGAAATTCCGGATGGGCTTGGACGTGTGCCGCTCCACCCATCCCAAGCCCCAGCACGATCACCGCCATCTTAATCATAATCTTGCTCTTAATCTTAATCCCTTCGCCTCCGGCCCAGCGGAGACTAAGAGTAAGATTACGATTAAGATAAAGAGGGGCAGACATGATTTGGACCTCGTTGCTCATGGTGTTCTCAGCCTTTGAAGAGGTGATAAATTTGCTCGCCGAACAGCGTCATGACCACCAGATATGCCCCAGCGGCGATGGCCAAAATGACCAGCGTGCGACGGCTGGTGTTGCGGAAAATCCAAGGGGTGCCGACCAGCACGCCCCCCAGCAAAGCCGACCCAAGCATGATGACCCACAGCGGCAGCAGTTCCAAAGGGTAATAGACCCAGAAGAAATACCATTCCGGTTTGATGCCATCCGGCGTCGAGCCTTTGGGGTTGAACGGCTCGAACAACGGGTAGCTGAAGAGCGACTCGAACGGGAGGCAAAGCCCCAGGACAAACAGGGCCATGAAGGCGACGCCCCACACGCGCAGGTCCTTGAGAAAGAACGTGGGGAAAAATTTCTCCAGCCGCTTCGGCTGGCCATCAATTCCCTGGCTCATGCCGTGCAACTGCACTGAAAGCAGGTGAATGCCCAGCGTCGCCAGGATTCCCAGCGGCAGGATGATGACATGCAGCGCAAAAAATCGGCTCAGGGTGGCCTGCCCGACGGAGGCCTCGCCCTGAATAATTTCCTTGATCGCCGCCGGCCAGGCCGTCATTTGTCCGGGCAGATATTGGCCGACTTCCTCCACGGTCTGCAGCCCGATTTTGGTGGCGTTGACCGCAATCTGGTGCCACGGCAACAGGTAGCCGGTAAAGCCGAAGGCGAAGGTGATCCCGAGCAGCGCCACGCCGGTCACCCAAGTGATTTCGCGCGGTTTCGAGAAGGCTTTCATGGCGAACGCGGTCAGCAGATGCACCATGACGCTGGCAATCATGAGGGAGGAGGCCCACGAGTGGATGTTGCGCACCAAGGCCCCGCCGGGCACATGGTTGGTGATGTATTCCACCGAAGCGTGCGCGTCACTCACGGTCGGCTGATAATAAAAGAGCAGCATGAGCCCCGTAACCACCTGCACCATGAAGAAAAAAAGGGCCAGCCCGCCCATGTAATAGCCCCAGGAGAGACGATGAACCGGCACCTCTTTCTTCTTGACCATGGAGGCGTAGTTCATTTTCTCGACCGGGAAACGCTCGGCCAGATACTCCTCGATTCGCTGAAGTTGCTTGGGCAGTTTCATGGTTTGATCAGGTGGCGGCTCAAGCCAGATCCCTTCCCGGCTTGGTGATATACAGGCTGCATTGCGCCAGCACTTCGGCGGCGGGGCGGCCCTGAATGGGCTGACCGGGCTTGCGACTAGCCACCACTTTGCCGGCGGCGTCCACCAACGCCCAGGCGATCGCCGGCAGCGGCGTCCTGGCGGGCGCCCCTTCATTGGGCTTGCCGGTGCGGATGTCAAAGAAGGAGATGTGGCAGGGGCACAGCACCCGTCCCTGCGCGTCCAGGTCGCTGCCCACCGTGCAGCCCAGGTGCGTGCATTTCGCCGAAATGACGATGGGCAGGCCGTCCTGGCCCTTGAAGGCCAGGCCCGGCTGCATCTGGTAATCAATAAAATACTTGCCTTTGTTCTCGCTCAGCTCGGCATAGCGCGCCACCAGGATCATATCGTTGCGCTGGCGCTCCAACTCGTAGGCGCGCTCCTGCGCCGTGATTTGCAACCGCTCCAATTTCTTTTGCAGCAGGTCCGCCTCCGCCTCGGCGTCCGGACGCGGCCCCTTGAAGAAGTTCACGGTCTTTTCGGACACCCCCATGGCCATAAGCCCGGTGGCCCCCGCCACGCCGGCGGCGCCCTTGAGAAACGCGCGGCGGCTCTCCGACGCCACCGTTGCCTGGACGGCCTGCCGACGACGGCGGGTGGTGTTCCAAACGACGATCTGCGGCGCGCGCCACAGATAGGCAAAAGGCACCGCCAGCACGTGCATCAAGCGCGTGAACGGCAGCAGCAGAACCAGCACCCAGGCCCCGATAATGTGCAACTTGAACAGCATCGGAAAATCCGCGACATAAGTCATGTCGGGCGACAGCGTCAACAGGCCCCAGAAATAGGGGACCACCGTGCCGGTGCTCCAGGCCGCGCCGTGCCGGAAATGGAGGGCGCTCATCATTCCAAGGATAACCTGCAACAGCAGCACAACCACCAGGATCAGGTCACCTGTGCTGGTCACCGCCTGCACGCGGGCGTTGGTGAGGCGGCGGTAGATCAGCGCGCTCAGGCCGGCGATGGCCAGCACTGAGCTGGCAACTCCCACCGTCTCAACCGCCAGCAGCGCGCCCGGCGCCGTCAAAATGCTCGACCAGACTTTCGGCAATACAAACGCCACCAGGTGCCCCAGCAACACCACAATGACGCCGATGTGCCACGGCGCCGAGCCGAACAGCAACTGGCGGTCCTCGAGAAATTGCGAGGAGCGGGCCGACATCGTAAAGCGCTCGTGCCGTGAGCGCCAGACGCAGCCAACGATGGCGACCACGATGGCCAGGTAGGGCAAGCCAACGAATAGAAAAGCGTCAATCATAGACCGGTAAAAAGTGGCTAAGGTTGAAGGTGCAAAATTCAAGTTTCAGGGCATAAAACGGCACGGGCGCATTTGGTCCTTGGAACTTGGGATTTCCCTGAACCTCGATCATTGATAATTGTGACTCCGTTGTCATGCCAGCGCCTCTTCAGCATGGGTCGCCTTGCAGCCGCAGCCCGCGCTGACGGCGGCGCAGCCCATCCCATGTTGCTGCATTTGCTCCAGCGGGCTGGGGGCGGGCCGCATCCCGGGATACATGGCCTCCAGCGTTTCACGCACCGCTTCCAAAAGCGCGCGGTAAGGATTGGCCTCGGCCAACGCGGCGATCATTTTGCCCACTGGTCCCAGCAGGCAATACTCGACTAGCTCACACCGCTCCGATGCCTCCGTCTCCGCGGCGAAGCGAAGCATCACGGCAAGGTGGTCGGGCAATTCCGCGCCGGCCTCGAACCCAGCCTGGTGATAGCGCTCCTGCAAGGCGGCCATGAATTCGCCCCGCTTGAAGTTTTCCTCGCCAAAAAGATGGATGCTGACATAGGGCACACAGGACGGCGTCACCTCAAAGGTGGCCAGGTAAAGCTCCTCGCGCTCCTCCGGGGCCAGCGCGCCAAAGGCGGCCTGAAAACGAGCCAAGGCGGGCGCGCTGCCCGCCCATTCGGGCAGGGTGATTTCTCCGGCGGGATATTCCAGGAGCCGGGCCAAGCCTGACAGCCGGTGGTGGATTTCGTCCATTTTCATGCGCGGTTGCCAAAAGTTGGAGCGAGGCTGAAGCCGGAGCAGCCTTTGCAGGCTTCCGGACTGCAAGTGCTGTGGATGGCCTCCTCGCGCTGCAGCGGCGGCAGCACATACCGCTGGAACTGCGTCGGCAGGGCGGTCATCTGGCAGATCGCCTCGGCTTCCTCCGGGGTGGTCCGCCCTTCGCGCAGGATTTTCCGCACCTCGCTCTCATCCCGGTCCCGCACACTTTGCCACCGCTTCCAATGCCGCACGGCCATGAGCTTTTTCATCACTCCTTCGACCACCTCCTCGTTGCCCGCGCTAAACAGGCTGGCCAGGTATTTGATCGGCAGCCGCGATTTCTCGAGGCAGGTGAAAAAGTTTTTGGCCTCGTGCCCGTAGGTGCCATTCTCCGACTTGCCGACCACCGGCAACAGCGGCGGGACATAAAAGAGCATCGGCATCGTGCGGTATTCGATGTGCAGCGGCAACGCCAGCTTCCACTCCATGATGTATTGCCATGCGGGCGACTTTTGGGCGGCTTCCAAAAACGCCTCGCTGATGCCGTTCCGGCGGGCGGCGGCGATGACCTGCGGGTCGTTGGGGTCGAGGAAAGCCGTCCGCTGCGACTCGACCAGCGCGCGATTGGGCACCTTCATGGCGGCGGGCACGCGGTCGGCATCGTAGAGCATCACGCCAAGATAACGGATGCGCCCCACGCAGGAATGGAAGCAAGCGGGCGGCTGCCCTGTTTCCAAGCGCGGAAAGCAAAGGATGCACTTCTCTGATTTGCCGGTCTTCCAGTTGTAATAAATCTTTTTGTAAGGGCAGGCGGCGACGCAAGCCCGCCAGCCGCGGCATTTCTCCTGGTTGATCAGCACGATGCCGTCCTCGCCGCGCTTGTAGATCGCGCCGGACGGGCAGGCGGCGACGCAGCTCGGATTGGCGCAGTGATTGCAGATGCGCGGCAGGTAGAACATCGTCATCCGCTCGACCTCGAATAGCTGGGCGCGCTCCTCCTCGGTGAGTTGATCCAGGTTCAAATCGTTTTCCGCGTAGATCGGGGAGCCGGAGAGATCGTCGTCCCAGTTGGGGCCGGCCTTGATCTCCATCGGTTCTCCGGTGATTAGCGAGACGGGGATGGCGGTGGGCTGGTCATCCCCCTGTTTGGCGGTGAAGAGGTCCTCGTATTTATAAGTGAATGGCTCGTAATAATCGTCCAGGTTGGGCTGGTTGGGATTGTAGAACAGCTTGAGAAAAGCGTCGGCCCGGCTTTGGCAGCGCAGGTCCAGCTTGCCGTTGCCGTTCCACTTCCAGCCGCCGTTGAATTTGTCCTGCTCCTCCCAGCGCGTCGGGTAGCCCGTGCCGGGCTTGGTCTCGACGTTGTTCCACCACATGTATTCCGCGCCGGGGCGGTCGGTCCAGACGTTCTTGCAGGCGACGCTGCACGTGTGGCACCCGATGCACTTGTCGAGGTGAAAAATAACCGAAACGTGGGCTCTGACATCCATGGCTTTCCTTTGGGCTAAAACACGACCTTTTCCAGTTTTCGCACCACGACAAAGGTGTCGCGGTTGACGCCCTGCGGCCCCCAGTAGTTGAAGGCGTAGGTGAATTGCGCGTAGCCGCCAATCATGAACAGCGGTTTCAGCCGGGCGCGCGTAAGGCTGTTGTGGACGCCGGCGCGCTTCAGGCCGCGCTCGGGCGATTTGGGCACCCCGAGCGTCCGCTCCGGGGCGTGGTAAAGCAGGCAGATGCCCTGGGGAATGCGGGCGCTGACAATCGCCCGCGTGCAAACGACGCCGTGGTCGTTGAAGACCTCAATCCAGTCGTTGTCGCTGATGCCGATCAAGTCGGCGTCCTTGTCATTCACCCAGACCGGGTAGCAACCACGCGAGAGCGTCTTCATGCGCAGCGTGTCGCCGTAGGTCGAATGAATGTGCCATTTGCCGTGTGGCGTCAGGTAATTCAGAACCAGGCCGCCGGCGTTTTTCGGGGACTTCTCCAAATCGCGCGTCACCCGCAGTTCGGCGCGCGGCTTGAAAGTGGGCAGGTGCTCGCCAAAAGCGATATAGGCCTCGTGGTCGAGGTAGAGATGCTGCCGTCCGGTCAGGGTGCGGAACGGAATCAGTTCCTCGATGTTCTGGCAGTAGGCGGAGTAGGTGCGTTGGCCATTGGTGATGCCGGTCCAGAAAGGGGTGGTCAGCGTGCGCCGCGGCTGGCTGGCCAGATCCTCGAAGGTGGTCCGCACCGCCCGCGTGTCCTTCGCCAGATGCGTGTGGTCAATGCCCGTTTTGAAGGATTCGCTCTGGTAGGCGCGATACGCCATCTCGCCGTTGGTTTCCGGGGCAAAATGCAGGATCACATTGCAGGCGTCCTTTTCGTCGCGCAGGCTTGGATACTCCCGCCCCCCCCATTTCTCCGTTGGATTCGTCTGCAGGTAGGCATCGTAGGCGTCGTCCACGTCGAAGTGCGTGCCGTGCATGGAGAGGCCGTTGTTGCGGAAGTTTGGTCCCAGCGAAACGAATCGGTTGAGCAGGTTGGCGTAGTCGCGGACCACCACCTTGATGTTCGGCGCGGTCTTGCCGGGTATGAGATCGCACTCGCCCTTGGCCCAGTCCTTGACGGTCGGCTGCGCCAGTTCCGCCGGGGTGTCGTGCATCAGCGGCGAAACCAGGATGTCCTTCACCGGCCCGGAAAAATACCTCGGAGCCAGCCGCGCGGTCTCCTCGGCGATGCCGCGGAAAATCGCCCAGTCGCTCTTCGACTCCCAGCACGGCGGCACCGCCGCCTGCAGCGGGTGGATGAAGCTGTGCATGTCGGTCGAGTTGAGGTCGTTCTTCTCGTAGTAGGTCGCCGCCGGCAGCACGATGTCCGAATAGAGGGCCGAGGTGTCCATCCGGAAATTCAGGTCCACGATCAGGTCCATCTTGCCCAGTTCGACCTTGTCGTGCCACGTCACATCCTGGATGTCGGGCTTGGCGCATTCGTCGGCGATGGCGTTGGTGTGCGTGCCCAGGTAATGCTTGAGGAAATACTCATGCCCTTTGGCCGACGAGCTGAGCGCGTTGCCGCGCCAGACGTAGAACAGACGGGGGAAGCTCTCCGGGTTGTCCGGATCCTCCATCGCGAACTTCAGCTTGCGCTCCTTCAATTGCCGCACCGTGTAGGCCACGATCTCCTCGTCGGTCTTCGCGCCGGCGGCCTGCGCCTCCTTCACCACCTCGAAGTTGCTCCGCGTGAACTGCGGGTAGCACGGCAGCCAACCGAGCCGCACCGCCAGCGCCTGCTTGTCGGCGGTATGCCCGTGCGCCATCGGATGGCGGCTGTCGCTGACGGCGCAAATTTCGCTGAACGCGCGGTCGTAGCGCCACTGGTCCGAGTGCATGTAGTGGAACGACGGGGTGTTCTGCTGCCGCGGCGGACCGGCCCAGTCGCCGCCGAACGCGATCGGCGCCCACGAAGCCTGCGGCACCAGTTTTTCCTGGCCAACGTAGTGGTTCAAGCCGCCGCCGCTCTTGCCGATGCAGCCGCAGAAAATCAGCGCGTTGATGGCGGCGCGGTAAATCAGGTTGTTGTGATACCAATGATTGACGCCGGCCCCAATGATCACGCTGCACTTGCCGCCGGTGTGTTCGGCGGTCCGCGCCCATTCGCGCGCGAAGTTGATCGCCACGGAACTGGCGACCCCCGTGAAGCGTTCCTGCCAAGCGGGCGTGAACGGCTGCGAATCGTCCTCATAGCCCTTGGGCCATTCTCCTCGGAATCCACGGTTTACGCCGTATTGCGCGAAATAAAGCTCCATCGCCGTGGTGACCAGCACCGGGCCGTTGACCGTGTCCACCTGTCGCACCGGCACCTGGCGCGCCATGACCCGTGAATTGGCGCCATCGGAGAAATCGGTGATTTCCAGCGTCGCCGTCAAATCGGTGCGCCCTTTCAGCTCCAGCGCCGGCTTGATCGGCTGATGGGTGACGGCGTCCTCCAGCTTGAGGTTCCACTCCCCCTTCTTCTTCTGCCAGCGGTGGCCGACCGTCCCCTTGGGCATCTTCAACTCGTTCGTCGTCTCGTCCACCACAAAGAACTTCCATTCGGCATTTTCCTGCTCTTTCGTCGCCGCAAGCTGGCTGGCGCGGAGCAGTTTGCCCGCCCGGTAGCTGCCGTTGGGCAGCTTCTCCAGGGTGACGAGGAAGGCGGCGTCGCTGTATTGTCGCAGGTAATCCTGGAAGGCGGGCACCTGGCGGTCGGCGTAGTTCTCCTTAAGAATCACATGGCCGACGGACATCCAAAACGCCGCGTCGCTTCCCTGGTGCAGCGGTATCCATTCGTCCGCGACTTTCGAAGTTTGGCTGAAATCGGGCGAAAACACGACCACCTTCGTCCCGCCGTGCCGCGCTTCGACCAGAAAATGCGCGTCCGGCGTGCGGGTCATCAGCACGTTGGAGCCAATCGTCGCAATGAACTTGGAGTGATACCAATCCGCGCTTTCGGCGACGTCGGTTTGCTCGCCCCAGATTTCGGGGGAGGCCGGCGGCAGATCGCAATACCAATCGTAAAAGGAGAGGGAAACGCCGCCCATAAGCTGGCAAAACCGCGCGCCGGCGGCGTAGCTGATCATGCTCATGGCCGGGATGGGCGAGAAACCGACGATCCGGTCGGGCCCGTGCCGTTGAATGGTGTGGATATTGGCCGCCGCCATTAGTTCGTTGGCTTCCGCCCAGGAAATCCGGCGAAAACCGCCTTTGCCGCGCGCCTGCTGGTATTTTTTGCGTGACTCAGGATCGCTGACGATAGACCGATAGGCGGCGACCGGATCGTCCGGATGCGCCTTCTTCGCCTTGCGCCAAAGGTCGAGCAGCGCGCCGCGGATGTAAGGATGTTTCACCCGGATGGGGCTGTAAATATACCAGGAATAGCTGATGCCCCGCTGGCAGCCCCGCGGCTCGTAAGGCGGGATGGCCTTGTCAATAATCGGGTAATCCAGCGCCTGCAATTCCCACACCACCACCCCATTCTTGACATAAATTTCCCAACTGCACGAGCCCGTGCAGTTGACGCCGTGCGTGCTGCGGACTTTTTTGTCGTAGCTCCAGCGGGTCCGGTAGAACGATTCCCAAGTCCGGTCCTCGGGGGCAAAGATGTCTTGTATCCAGCTCATGTGATTATTTTCTGCGGCGTTCCAGGCGATGGTCACGACCGCGTTGCGCGCGTTGCCGGCGAAGGGACAAAACCAGCCCGATCAACAAAGCCAACGCCAACCCCCCGCCCGCCGGCGCGAAGGCCGCGCGAGTCGGGACGGCCTGGGCGGAATCAAGGGTCGAAAAATACTTCGCCAAGTGCATCGCCTCCTGCTTGGTTACCGGATGCCGCTTGTAGTGGGGCGCCATCACCTTGAAGGCCGATTGTTCGATGGCGGAGACCAAGGGCGTATTTCCTCCCATCTTGGCAAATATCCCCGTCAAGTCTGGCCCCAAATTCCCGCCTTCGCCCGCCGCGCTATGGCAGGCGGCGCAGGCCAAACCCCCGTTGCGCAATGGTTCCGTGCCGAAAAACAGTCCTTTGCCGACGCCCGGGTCAGGAGGGGCCATTTGGGCCAGGAATTGCGCCTGGATGCGCTCCTGCTCGGCCTTCACCCGCTCGCGGATGTCCGGCGCCTTCATGAATTCCGCCAGCTCCGTCACCTGCGTGTCGGTCATCGGACCGACGTTTTTTTCCATTCGGACGATGGCGGCCTTCAACTGGTCCATCGGCCAGCCGATGGAGGGCGTCAGGTCCGGTCCGTTGAGTTTGGCGCCCGTCAGGCTGTGGCAGCCGGCGCACATCACCGCAAACCGCCCGGCTATGGGGTCCGATTTGGGTTTTTCGGCTTCAACCGGTGTCGCGGCAACGACATCGGCGGATGATCTCTGCATGGGCGAGCCGGCCGGAGAATTGCTCGTGGCCGACCACGTCACTTTCCCGGTCAAACCTGCCCAGACCAGGAGTAGTCCGAGCATGCGATATCGTCTCGTCATGGTGCAGGGAATTTAAGGTTCCCTCCGCGGAAACGCTTTGACGCAGGTCAAGTTCTACTAAAATGCGCGCATCTGTGCAGTCGAAGAGCCGCAAAGGTGCCAAAACACCAGTAAAATCAAGGTTTTCGTTGCATTGACAACGAGTTGGAAATGTTTATTATTGTGCCGGGCTGCCAGAGTAGCTCAGGGGTAGAGCAGGGGACTCATAAGCCCTTGGTCGGGGGTTCAATTCCCTCCTCTGGCACCACTTCTTGAATAAGGGATTCCGTAGATTTTCCGCTTCCCAATGTAGCGCGCCAGAGGCAACAGGAAAATCGGGCCGGCAAATCGAAATGACATGGCGCGGTCCGGGAGTAGCCAGCCCGCTGGCGCTTGCCGGGCGTTTCGAATTGGTTGCAACCGCTGGCACTGGCCAAACGATCTCTAATTTGCAACCGAAAGGACGGCAAGGGGAGCGTTCGGTCGCGTCCATCGCCCGCCAGCGACCTGCTTGGCGAACGACTGGGGGCGCGCCTCGGTTTCCGCTTTGCGGGCGGGGTGAGAGCAGGTAGGCTCTGCGGCAAAGCGACAGTGAGGATAACAAACACGATTAGCCGCAAGAGGCGCGAGACAAAAAAATTTGATGTTGGATGCGGACAAAACCGCGCACTAATCAGTAAAACAAGACCAAACCCATGAAAAACTACGTTAAAGACAAAGTCATCATCATCACCGGCGGCTCCTCGGGCTTCGGCCTGTCGGCGGCCGAAATGCTGCTGGAACTGGGCGGTAAAGTCATTATCACCGGGCGCAACACCAAACGGCTCAACGCGGCGGCGAAGCAGCTCGCCAGCCCCAACCTGCTGGCGGTCCGAGCCGACGCCGTGAGCACCGCCGACTGGAAGATGCTCGTCAAAAAAACCGTCAAGCGGTTCGGGCGGATTGACGTGCTGATCAACAACCACGGCGCTGGCGTGAAAATCGCCGAGGTCGAGCAGATGGACGACCAGACGATTCAGACCGTGCTCGACATCAACATTGGCTCGGTCATCAAGGGTTGCCGGGAGGTGATCCCGACGATGAAAAAGCAGGGACGCGGCCACATCATTAATGTGTCGAGCGGCTGCGCGTATCACGGCTGGCCGAAGTGGGCCGTTTACACCGCCGCCAAGGCCGGCATGGTGGTCTTCACCCGCTGCCTGCACCAGGAAATGGCGGCGTGGGGCGGCAAGGCGACCTCCTTCATTCCCGGCGCGGCGCGGACCAATTTCTGCGACGCGGCGAAAATTGACGGGAGCTGGCTGGGCGAATACCCGAGCGCGGAGGATTTCGCGCGCAGCCTGGTGCATTGCGTGGACGTGCCGGAGGGCACGGTGATCGAGGAGATTGACATCTGGGGGACCAAGCAGGTGAAGGACATGCTGGTGCCATATTGAGCGGATTTACTGATGAGTGCTTGGGAGAGACGACACGCGCCCCCTCCCCCTGCCCTCTCCCCCCAAGGGGGAGAGGGAGAACGTCACCCACGGTGACAAATTTTGTATTGCATACCGGAGACCATACAGTATGAAACGCGCGCTCCAAGTTTTGCTCGGGCCGGTTCTGCTGCTGGCCATCGCGCAAGCGGCCGATGCGCCCGCGGAGGCTCGGCGAATCCTGGAAATGGCTGGCGTTCAAGGCGGCTTGATCGTTCACCTGGGCTGCGGCGACGGCCGCCTGACGGCGGCGCTGCGGGCCAATGAGGCTTATGTCGTTCATGGCCTGGATGCCGACGGGCGGAACGTGGAAACCGCGCGCCGACATATCCAAGAGTCGGGCGTTTACGGGCCGGTCTCGGCGGAGCGGTGGACTGATCCCGCGAGCCTGCCCTATGCCGAGAACTTGGTGAACCTCTTGGTGGCGGGCGATCTTGGCCAGGTCCCGATGGACGAGGTTCTCCGGGTGCTGGCGCCGCGCGGCGTGTTTTGCCGGAAAAAAGACGGGCAATGGATCAAAACCGTCAAGCCCTGGCCGGCGGAGATGGATGAGTGGTCGCATTGGTGGCACGAGCCGGATGGCCGGCCCGTTTCGCGGGATCAACTTGTGGGACCACCGCGCCAGACCCAATGGATTGATGGCCTGCCTTACTCGAAGAAGCACTGGGGGCCGCGCATCAGCGCGATGGTGACCGCCGGCGGGCGCCTGTTCACCGTCGAAGATCAAACCCCCTCGACGCTCTTTAATATAGCCGACCGCTGGGAGCTGATCGCGCGAGACGCCTTTAACGGCTTCATCCTGTGGCGGCTGGAGTTGCCCCGCTGGGCCCGGGGCGAGTGGACCGCCACGCGGAAGAAAGAAGTTGCCGAGCCGGCGCCCGCGGGCCTGCTGCTGGGGGCTTACGGTGAGCAGACCGGCGCCCAAGGCGGGCGCGAAGCGGTCGAAACCATGGTGGCCACCGAGCGGTGGCTGTTTGTTGCCCTGGCTGAGGACGAGCCGCTCTCCCTGCTGGACGCCGCCTCGGGGCGGATCCTGAAGACTTACCAGGGCAGGCCGCCGCCGCAACAGGTGATTTTAAGCGACGGCCTGCTGCTCATCGGCTCAGGCAAGCAACTGACGGCGGTGGATCCGGAGTCGGGCGCGACCCGGTGGCAGGCGCCCGGCAGCTCGCTGGTGGCGGAATCGGGCCGCGGGTATTTGCTGCGCGGCGGCGGCCAGGCGCTGGCTTGCGTGGACCTCAAAACCGGGCGTCCGCTCTGGGAAACCACCTACGCGCAAGCTGCGCAGGCGTTGAACGCGAAGCAACCCGCGCTCGGCAAAATGGGCTTTGTCGGCCCTTTGCAGGCGGGCGCGGGGGTTGTCCTGGCGCCCTACCGCGTCGGCCTCAAGGATTCGGAGACGATGTTCTTTGAGGCCGCCACGGGGCGTCCGCTGTGGGCGCTCAATTATCATGACCGTCCGTATGCCCAAGGCGGCGGGCCGTTCATCGTGGACGGGGCCATCCTGGTTTTGGATTCCGTTGCGGGAGAAATCAAAACGCTGGAAGCGAAATCCGGCCGGCTCCAAAAGACGGTGGCGGCGCCGGGGATACGGTTCGCCGGGCATCATCCGCGCTGCTACGAGAGCCGCGTCACGCCGCGCTTTATCATCGGCAAGGAGCGCGGGGCGGATTTGGTGGACCTGGCCAGCGGAGCGGTGACCTGGAACAACTGGCTGCGCGGCTCCTGTCGCCGCGGGGTGATTCCCGCCAACGGTTTGCTCTACGCCGGCCAGCATTCCTGCCGCTGTTACACCGAGACGGCCTTGCGCGGATTGAACGCCTTGGCGCCGCCGGCCGGCAGGCCGGTTCCGCCCTCCCCGCCGGACGATGCCAGCCGCCTCGAGCGCGGCCCGGCCTTCGGGTCCCTTTTAAGCCGCAAACCGTCGGCGTCCGATCCCGACGATTGGCCAACTTATCGTCACGACAGCAGTCGCAGCGGCGCTTCGCTCGCGGCCATCGGCAATTATTTGGTGAAACAGTGGTCGGCGGGACCGGGGGGGCGCTTGACGGCGCCGGTGGTTGCCCACGGCCAGTTGCTGGTCGCTGCGGTTGACCAGCACACCATTCACGCTTTCGACGCCTTCGACGGCCAACCGCGGTGGCATTTCACGGCTGGCGGGCGCCTGGATTCGCCGCCCACCCTCCATGAGGGCCTGGCGCTCTTCGGTTGTCACGATGGTTATGTTTATTGCCTGAAAGCGGATTCGGGGGAGCTGGCCTGGCGTTTCCGAGCCGCTCCGCGCGAGCGCAAGGTGGGGGCTTACGGCCAGCTCGAGTCCGCCTGGCCGGTGCCTGGCAGCATCCTGGTGCGCGCGGATGGCGCGGGCCGCGCAACGGCGTATTGCGTTGCCGGGCGCTCCTCCTTTCTCGACGGCGGCCTGGTGATCTATGGATTGGATCCGCTGACCGGCCAGGTGCGGCATTGGCGATCCTTGGACGGTCCCTGGCAGGACCCGACCGCCGGCTCGACGGCGCAGAACCCCAACCGCGGCTTCACCATGCCGGGCGCGCTGCCCGATGTGCTGGTGGCCGACGCGGAGCATGTGTATCTGCGCGAACATCGCTTTGATCCCGACCTCAAAACCGTAAGGGACATGGCGCCGAACTATTACCGGTCTCCCGAATTAACCGGCGAAAACAAGGGCGGCGATCACAAATACTGGGACAACCTGATCGAGGCCCCCCGGCACGCGGTCTTCAACATGCCGGCCTGGTTTCACCGCTCTTATTTTCAAAATTTTCCGGGCCGGCGGCTTTATTCCACCACCGGTCTGCTCAACGGCCAGTGGCACTCGCGGATGTATTGGGCTTACGGGCAGGTCACCGGGCAATACCTGGTCTTCAACGGTTCCATGGGGTTTGCCGTGCAACAGTATGCCACCACTTTCCGCGATGGCGGCGCCAACGCGGGCGACGGCTACGTCATCGCCGCCGGTCAAACCGCCGAGCGGGAAACCGATCAAAAGCTCTTTGCCCTGCAAGCGCAGGATTACCGCTGGCGCATCAAGGCGTCCGTGCGCCCCTCGGCGATGGTGCTGGCGGGCGACAAGTTGCTGCTCGCCGGGTCGCCGGACTTGCCGAATCCCGCCGAGGCGCTAAAAGCCGTCGAAGGCCGCCAAGGCGGCCTGCTCTGGACGCTTTCCGCGGACGACGGGCGGAAACTGACCGAATACCAGTTGCCAGCGCCGCCGGTTTTCGACGGCCTGATCGTTGCCCGGGGCCGCGTTTATGCGAGCCTGGTCAATGGCCAGGTGCTTTGCCTTGGCGCGGAAAAGGAAAAAAGCAACGGCCAACCACCGGCGGAAAAATAACCGCGCCGAGCTCGCTGGCTCGCCCGTGAATACATCACCCGCCTTGCCGACGGCATCGCATCCGGAGGCTGGGGCAAGGAAATTGTCCGCAAAAGCGGGCGCGACCCGTCGGTTAGCGGAATGGCGCCCATTCGGGCTCGTTTTGAAAAATCCAGCGGTAATACTCGCCCCCTTGCAACTGGGTGGCGGCGGCTTCGTCAACGATGACCGTGCAGCAGGGGTGCAGTTGCAAGGCGGTGGCGGAAATCATGGCGGTCACGGGCCCTTCCACCGCTTGGGCGATGATTTGGGCCTTCTCCGCGCCGGTGGCCAGCAGGACGCAACGGCGGCTGTCGAGAATGGTCCCCACCCCCATGGTGATCGCCCGGCGCGGCACCTTGTCCACGCCGCCGAAATAAGCGGCGTTTTGCGCCAGCGTGGTCGGCGTCAGCGCCTTGACGCGGGTGCGGGAGCGAAAGGCCGAAAGCGGCTCGTTGAAGCCGATGTGGCCGGCCCGGCCAATGCCCAATAATTGAAAATCAATCAGGCCGAATTTTTTGATCAACGCCTCGTAAGCGGCGCATTCCTGATCGAGGTCGGCGGCGGCGCCATTGGGGAGATGCGTGTCGCGGGGATCAATGTTCACCTGGCTGAACAGGTGACGGTTCATGTATTGCCGGTAGGAATTGGGGTCGGTGGGCGCGACCCCGACATACTCGTCCAGGTTGAAGGTGTGGCAGAGGGAGAAATCCAGCCCTTCCTCGCGATGCATCCGCACCAGGTGCCGGTAAACCGCCTCCATGGTGGCGCCGGTGGCCAATCCCAGCACCAGATACGGATTGGCGCGCAATTCCCTGGCCAGCAGCCGCGCCGCCAGCCAGGCCGCTTTGTCCGCCGTCGGTTGGATGATCACTTCCATGACCGCAGCTTACCAGAAGGCCGCCGCGCATACAGGAAAAGTTTTTTCCTTGCGCCTTGCGAATTCCCCGCCCGCGCGACGCGAAACGGTTAAAACCGTTGAGGTTTTTCCCTGACGCCCCTCACCCCGCTGAAGCGGGGTGTTAATGAGAAGGGGCGATTGCGGGGAAGGTTCAGGCGGTTTTGGCGGGCCGCAGCCGGGCTTCGATTTCGCGGCGCCAAGGGGCGGAGGGCTGCGCGCCCAAGCGGGTCACGGAGAGGGCCGCCGCCGCGTTGGCAAAGCGGACGGCTTCCCGCAAGGAACGCCCCTCAGCCAGCGCCACCGCCAGCGCGCCGTTGAAAACATCGCCGGCGGCGGTGGTGTCCACCGCCCGGACCCGGAAGCCCGGCGCCCAATCGCAGCCCTGGGCGTCGGCCACCAGGGCGCCCTTCGCGCCCAGCGTGATCACCACCGCCCCGACGCCCATGCCGCGCAATTTCGCCGCCGCCCGGACGGCGTCGGCGGGCGTTTTGATGGTTATGCCGCTCAAAATTTCCGCTTCGGTTTCATTGGGGGTGAGGAGGTTTACGCGGCGCAGCAGGCCCCGCGCCAAAGGCCGGGCCGGGGCGGGATTCAGGATCACGGTCATGCCCCTGGCCGCGGCGAGGTCCACCGCGGCCCGCACCGCCGCCAGCGGAATCTCCAATTGCGCCAGCAGCACCGACCCGGCGGCGAATTCCCCGGCGGCCCGCCTCACGTCCGCCGCCGACAACCGGGCGTTCGCGCCGGGGGCGACGGCAATGCTGTTTTCACCGTTGGCGGCGACGCATATCAGGGCGACGCCCGAGGGGGCGCGCGGATCGCGCGCGACGCGGCTCACCCGCAGGCGGTCGCGCCGAAAGCCGCGAAGCGCCTCGCGTCCGAAGGCATCGTCGCCCACGCGGCCCACGAAGGCGACGCGACCGCCGGCGCGGGCGGCGGCGACGGCCTGGTTGGCGCCTTTGCCCCCGGCGGCGGTCGAGAAGCGCCCGCCGAGCACGGTTTCGCCCGGACGCGGCAGGCGTTCGAGCCGCACGATCATGTCAGTGTTGGAACTGCCGACGACCACGATGGGTTTGGGGTGGGATTTCATGTGCTGCGGTTGGTGCGGTTAGCCGCGGCGACGCTGGCGGTATTGGTCGAGGATGACGGCGATAATGATGACCAGGCCGGTGACCAGGCGTTTGGTCTCGTCCTTGGCGCCCACGGCCGCCAGGCCGCTGTTAAGCACCGCGATGATAAGCACGCCGAAAAAAGTGCGGATCACCGAGCCGCGCCCGCCCATCAGGCTGGTGCCGCCGATGACGGCGGCGGCGATGGCCTGCAGTTCGAAACCCGCGCCGGCGTTCGGATCGGAAGCCTGAAAGCGGGAGGTGTGAATGACGGCCGCCAGGGCCGTTAGTCCGCCGCAGATGACAAAGACCGCCAGTTTGATGGGCCGGGGGTTGATGCCGGAGAGGCGGACCGCCTCCTCGTTGGTGCCGATGGCGATCATGTAGCGGCCAAACAGGGTGCGGGACAGCACCAGTTGCGCGGCCACCACGATGAGCAGGGCCAGCAAAAAAGGCGGGGACAAGCCAAACCACGCGGCCTGGGTGATCGGCTCGACGGCCGAGCCGATGTATTGGGTCTGCGACTTGGCGATGAAATGCGCGCCCCCGCGCGCCATTTCGAGCATCCCAAGCGTGACAATGAAGGAGGGCAGCCCCCAGCGGATGCTGACCCAGCCGTTGAACAACCCGCAGGCCAGGCCGACCGCCAGCGCGGCGGCCACCGCCAGGCCCAGCGGCCATTGTCCTTGCACCATCAGCACCCCCATCGCGCAACTGCACAGGCCCAGCACCGAGCCGACCGAAAGGTCAATGCCGGCGACGATCAAGACATAGGTCATGCCGGTCGCAATGATAATGGCCGCCGGTATCTGGTTGGCGATGGTCTGGAAGGTGACCACGCTGAAGAAATTGTTCGCGCGCCAACTGAAAACGGCGATCAAAAGGCCCAGCGCCGCCAGCATGCCGGCGTAATCCAGCAGCGCCCGGGCAATCTCGCCGCCGCGCCGGTTATCGGCCATTGGTTGGGGGTCGGTCGGATTCATCAATTTGCCGTGGTTGGCGGCTTGGCCAAGTGTCCGCTCAGGGCCGCCGCCATGATTTTGTCCTGCGTCCATTCATCCCGCTGAAAAGCAGCCGCCACGCGCCCGGCGGACATCACCACGAGCCGGTCGCACAGGGTCATCAGCTCCTTCAAGTCGGAGGACACCACCAGCACCGCCCTCCCCTGCCCGGCCAAATCCGCCAGCCATTGGTAAATCTCAAAGCGCGCGCCCACGTCAATGCCGCGGGTCGGTTCGTCGAAAATCAGGATGTCGCAATCACGATAGAGCCACTTGGCGATGACAACTTTTTGCTGGTTGCCGCCGCTGAGCTCCACCACCCGCTGCCAGACGGAGTGGCACCGGATGCGCAGCCGGCGAACCCATTGCTCGGCCACGGCGGTTTCGGCGGAGCGCCGTAGCCAGCCGCCCGGCCCGCCCAGCGCGCGCAGGTTGGCCAGGCTGATGTTTTCCCGCACCGGCAGCGGCAGCAGCAAGCCCTGTTCCTTGCGGTTTTCCGTCAGCAGGGCCAGGCCCTGGCGAACCGCGTCGCGCGGCTCGCGAATTTTAGCCGGGGCCGCCGCGCCGCGCAGGTAAATCTCCCCGCCGTCGGGCCGGTCGGCGCCAAAAATCAGGCGCATGGTTTCCGTGCGGCCCGCGCCCATCAGGCCGGCGAAGCCGAGAATCTCGCCGCGCCGCGCCTCGAAGGAAACCCCGCGCACCGGGCCGCCGCGCAGGTTGACCACCTTGAGCGCGACCCCGCCGCCGGGCGCGGCCGGGGCGCGGCGAATGGCTTGCCCCACCTCTCGCCCCACCATGAGCCGCACGATTTCGTCCAGACTGAGCTCGGCGGCGCCGGCCGTGGCCACCAGACGACCGTCGCGCAAGACCGACAGGCGATCGGCAATTCGCTTGATCTCCTCCAAGCGATGCGAAATGTAAATCAAGCCCACCCCGCGCGCCTTGAGGACGGCAATCTGCTCGAACAACCGCTCAATCTCCGGGTCGGTGAGCGCGGCCGTCGGCTCATCGAGAATAAACAGATCGCACTGCCGGGAAAGGCCGGCGGCGATTTCCACCAATTGCTGGCGGCCCACCCCCAAAGCGGCGATGGGGGTGGCGGGGTCCAAATCGGCGAGGCCGACCTGGGCCAAGGCTTGCTCGGCGTCCCGGTGCAGTTTTCGATAATCAATCCAGCCCCACCGATGAGGCAGGTGCTCAATGAAGATGCTCTCCGCCACCGTCAGCGTGGCGACCAGGTTCAACTCCTGCATCACCATGCGCACCCCCTGCCGCTCGGCGTCCGCCCGGCTGGCGGGCGTGTAAGGACGGCCTTTGAGGCGCATCACGCCGCCGTTGGGAGCGGTCAGCCCCGCGATGATGCGCGCCAGGGTGCTCTTGCCCGCGCCGTTTTCCCCGACCAGCGCATGAACCTCGCCGCCGGCCAACTGGAAATCCACCCCCTCCAATACCACCGTCGCATAACTCTTGGTCAGGCCGCTGAGGGCCAGCAATTCATCGGCGGGCGGCGCGCCGCCACGATTGGCTTCCCTGGTCGCGTGGTGCATAGGCATGCCCGTGGTGCAGGGTTACGGATGAGTGCTTGGGATAAACGACACGCGCCCCCTCACCCTGCCCTCTCCCCCCAAGGGGGGAGAGGGAGAACGTCGCCCACGGTGACAGATTGTGTATTGCATCCCGGAGACCATACAGCAAGATGGCGCGGTGGCGGTTTCCCTCTCAGGGTGTGACCGGAGGCAGCGCCGCCTTCCAACCGGCTTTGAGCAGCCGGGCCATTTCCTTTTTGGCGGGGGCATACGCCGGATTATCCGCTAGGTTGACGGTTTCCCACGGATCCTTTTCCAAGTCGAACAGGGCTTCCACCGGCCCTTTTTCAAAAGAGAGATAGCTGAACCGCCGATTGCGCACCATTTGGCTGGTGGCGTTTTCCACCATGAACACCGCCTGCTTCCACGGTCGCTCCGGATTCACCAGCAAAGGCGCAAAGCTCAATCCTTCCAGATGGGCCGGCAGTTCCAAGCCCAGGAGCTCTCCCAACGTGGGCACGAAATCCACAAACTCCACAAATTCCCGCACCACGCGGCCATTGGCGGGCGCGCCGGGCACGCGCATCCAGAAGGGCGCCCGCCGGGTGGCCTCCAGCATGGAATACTTGGACCAGAAGCCGTGATCACCCAAATGGAAGCCGTGATCCCCAATGATCATCACGATGGTGTTATCCGCCAAACCCTCCTTTTCCAAGGCCGCCAAAATCAAGCCGATGTTCGCGTCCACCATGCTGACGCAGGCGTAGTAGGCGGCGATGGCCTCGCGCGCCTGCTGGGCGGTGGGCTGCTGCCGCGTAAAAATGTCCGGATTCCCGCCGTTCACCCGCTTGGGATACGGGCAACCTTGCAAACTGGCCGGCGGGGCGGGCGGATCCGGAATTTTGGCGGGGTCGTAGAGGTCCAGGAATTTCTTCGGGGCAATCAGCGGCGTGTGCGGGCGCGATTGATGGACGGAAAGATAGAACTGCTTTTTCTCGCGCGCGAATTCCTTCAGTAACGCGATGGCCACCTGGGCCGCCCGGTAATCGCCTTCCTCTTCATGGGCAATGCCGGAATCGCCGTAGCGGTCCGAGTTGCGCCTTTTCCACTCGCGGTATTCGCGGCTGTCTTTGTCCTTGGGCGCCGGGTCCCGGTTTGGGCGTTTGACCGGGGCAAAGGTCAGAATGGGGCCGGGGCCATTCCATCCGGGCGGTTTGCCATACATCTCGATGCGGTCAAAAGTGGACAACGGCGCCTCGGCATATTCGACCTGGTGAAAAAGCTTGCCGATAACCGCCGTGTAAAAACCGCGCTTTTTCAGCATCTCCGGCAAAGTCAGGGTGCCGGGCGGCAGGCACTTGTCCATTTCCTGGCCGTTGGACCAGACGCCGGTGGTCAGGGGCCGCAGCCCGGTGAGAAACGAGCTGCGCGAAGGATTGCAGGCGATGCCCTGGCAATAGGCGCGATCGAACCGCACTGCCCCGGCGGCAAAGCGGTCCAGGTTGGGTGTCCGGCAGATTTTATTGCCGTAACAACCCCAAACATCCGCGTTGCAGTCCTCCATGGTGATGAACAGCAGGTTCATGCCCCGCGTGTTGGGCAGGCCGGAAGCGGCCATGACCGCGAGATTCGCCATCAGTATTAGCGCCGCACCCCAGAGGCGCGCGCGCCCGCCAAAGTCCCGCAAAGGTTTCATGGGCTTCATCCTCTCCGCAAGCCGCCGGCTGTCAAGCCCCCACTCGCGATCGGGCTGCGCCGCGTTTTGGCGGTCGGGCACAAGGTAAGAAAGCCATCGGTCAATGCCTTTGCCCGGCGCCCAGTTTCCATGATTGCAGCGAAGCCGGCGCTTGGCTAACTTGTTTGGGTTGTTATGACGTTGACAGAAAAAATTTTGGCGCGGGCCGCCGGCAAAGCGCAAGTGCGAGCCGGCGATAACGTGTGGGTCAAGGCGGACATCCTCATGACGCACGATGTGTGCGGACCGGGGACCATCGGGGTTTTCAAGCGCGAGTTCGGCAAGCAGGCGAAGGTCTGGGACCGCCACCGGGTGGTGATCATTCCCGACCATTACATCTTCACCTCCGACTCCCTGTCGAACCGAAATGTGGACATCCTGCGCGAATTCGTCAAAGAGCAGGGGCTTCCTTATTTCTATGATGTGATTGACGACCCGAACGGCACTTGGAAATTCGACGCCGCCAAGGGGCAACTGGTTCGGCAATACGGCGCCCACTACGCGGGCGTGTGCCACAGCGCGCTCCCGCAGAAGGGCCACACCCGCCCCGGCGAAGTGCTGTTCGGCACCGATTCGCACACCTGCACGGCCGGCGCCTTCAACGAATTCGCCACCGGCATCGGCAACACCGACGCCGGCTTTGTGATGGGCACCGGCAAGCTGCTGCTCAAGGTCCCCGAGACGATGCACTTCCGGCTTGAAGGCCGCCTACAGCCGGGCGTCATGGCCAAAGACATCATCCTGCACGTCATCGGCGCGATCGGTTTTGACGGCGCCACCTACCGCGCGATGCAATTCGACGGCCCCGGCGTGGCTTGCCTCTCCATGGATGACCGCATGACCATCGCCAATATGGCCATCGAGGCCGGCGGCAAAAACGGCATCTTTGAGTTCGACGCGCGCACCGCCGAATACGTCGAAGCCCGCACCCGGCTCAACGGCACCAAAACCGCGTACGAACCCGTGACGCCGGACCAGGAGCAGAAATTCATTTACGAGCTGGTGGTGGACCTGGAAAAACTGGAGCCCACCGTCGCCTGCCATCCTGATCCCGGCCAGCGCAAACTCGCCAAGGAAATGAGTCAGGTTAAGCTCGACCGCGCCTACATCGGCTCCTGCACCGGCGGCAAGACCAGCGATTTCGTCGAGTTCGCCCGCCTCATCCGCGGGCGCAAGGTGGTCATTGACACCTTCGGCGTGCCGGCGACACCCGAGATCGTGCGCGAATTGCAGACCACGCAATGGGAGGGAAAGAGCCTTTGGCAAATCATGGTCGAGGCGGGCGTGATGATGACCGAGAACGCCGGCTGCGCCGCCTGCCTGGGCGGGCCCGTGGACACCTTTGGCCGCATGAACACGCCCATGAAATGCATCAGCGCCACCAACCGCAATTTCCCCGGCCGCATGGGCCACAAGGAAAGCCAGGTCTTCCTGGCCTCTCCGGCCACCGTCGCCGCCAGCGCCCTCACCGGCAAAATCACCGATCCGCGCGAATTCCTCTGAGCCGGCCCCCGCCTTGATCTCGTAAGCCCGCTTGCAATCCGCGAGGTCCTGGCGTGCGGCGCAAGGGGTATAAGGGGGGCGCCGCGCCGCTTTGGCCTGGGGTTACTGCATGGTCTCCGGGATGCAATACAAAATTGGTCACCGTGGGCGACTTGCTCCCTCTCCCCCCTTGGGGGGGAGAGGGCAGGGTGAGGGGGCGCGTGCCGTCTATCTCAAGCACTCATACTCGCCGCTTGTCTGCGTGCGACGCACAAGCAGGCTGCACTCCACGACGCTGGCGCGCGTTCGCCAGCCCCGCGGTTAGCGCCGTTCCTTGACTATCCATTCGATGGTGACCTGGATGGCGTCGCCGGTTTTCAGGACGTCCGCGCCGACGATCGAAAAATTGGGCGGCTCGATCTTGAAGGAAGTCATCCGCAGCCCGATGGCGCCAGCGATTCTCAGCTTATCCGCCCCGTCCCGGGTGATCGTCACCGGCATGGTGATTAGATTGGTGACTCCGGCCACGGCCAAATTCCCCTTGGCTTCGCATTGGGCGGCCTGGCCGGAAACTTGCAGCACCCTCAATTCCACCAGGCTGTAGTTGATCATGGGGAACTCCGTCGCGCGCATTTCTTTTTGCATGCGTTCGTCCATGGTTTCCTTGCCGCTTTTGAGGGAGGTCACCGGGATTTTGACCTCGACCTTGGCGGGGATCGGGCCGCCGGACGCCTGCAGCACCCTCTCGGGATTAATCTCCAGGTAGCCGCTGATGACCTGCCCATCAACGGTCCAATCATGCAGGCTGGAGGTGCCGGTGAATTTGACCTTGCTGCCAGGCGTGCTCACAAACCGCGCCAGCGGGCCAGCCACGAGCGCGGCGGGGGACGCGGGTGGCGCCGCCGCAGGCACGGCGACGGCATTGGTGGGGACCGGCGGCGGCGGTGGGACCACTTGTTCCGATTCGCGTTTTCGGCAGGATGCCGCAAGGCACAGGCAGGCCGCGGCCAGGAGGAAACTTCGGATCAGGAGAGGGCGCTTTTCCATATCTAATCCTTTCGTCGTCCCGCCCAAGCCGGTTAATTCCGGCGACGGTGGGCATAGGGTTGGACGCGCCGGCCGCGAAGCTATTCAATTTCCGCGTGTTCGTTCTGGTTCTTCGCTGTTTTCGGTGGAATAACGCCGCCAGCCCGGCAGGGCGGTAGAAAATAGCCCACCCTTTCAAGGGTAGAATGCGGGTGCAGGAAGGCCCAAAGTCCCGGAGGGACGAAAGCAGATCTTCGGAAGGGCGCGGTAGTTGGCGGCGAACCCGCGCGGATTTCTTTCGCCCCTGGCGGGGCTTGGGGACTCAGGCGGGGCGTTGTTCCCAGCGATAAATCGCTGGGCTATTACCTGCCGCCCCTGGCGGGGCTGAGCACAACGATGCGTCCCAAACCAGGCGATCCCCTCACGAAAGAGACACTTGGCATTCCACTGGCGAGCAAGGCCATGCCGATATCGCCTGATTGCCTGATAAAACAACTCCGGCAGCAGCTCCGTCAGGAGCGACATGATGATAGAAGCGTCGCTCGCATAAGATTTCTCCGCCGTTTGGGGCGGCCTAGACTGAATCTCGCAAGTAACAAAACCCTTAATCAGGCCGCCCCAAACGGCGGAGGGGGTGTGGGGCCCGAGGCGGGCTATAAACATGTCGCTCCTGACGGAGCTGGCGGCCAGCCATTCCACCGAAAACAGCGAAGAACCCGATATGTTTCCCCCACCCCATCCATACCCCTCACGGTAACATTTATCATGAGTCAACTCGGCGGGTCTGCCCGGTGTTTTCGGTCTTGTAACTTTCCCGCAACCTGCTAGGTTGATATTTGTCACCGCCAGCCCGATCAGAATAATAGGGCGGCCTTGAGCCTGCGCCGTTAACCGTGGTGGAACCAAAAAAAATATGGATTCCGCAAAAGCAAGCCAGCCCGAGGGGGCCGGGAAATGGACGGGAGAAATTTGGGGCGGCTTTGCCTCGATGCTGGTGGCTCTGCCCTCGTCAATCGCCTTCGGCATCGCCATCTACGTGGTTTTAGGCCAGGAATACCTGGCCTACGGGGTGTTGTCGGGCATCCTCGGCGCCATTGCCATGGGCTTGGTGGCCCCTTGCTTTGGCGGGGCGCCGCGTTTGGTTTCGGCCCCTTGCGCTCCCGCCGCCGCCGTGATGGGCGCTTTGGCCGCGGAGTTGCTCAAATCTTCCGGAGCCTCGCCCCACCTAATTGTGGCCCTGCTGACCATTACAGGGGCGCTTTGCGGCGCGCTGCAAATTCTTTTTGGCGCGCTGCGCGGCGGGAAAATGATCAAATTCATCCCCTACCCGGTGGTTTCCGGATATTTGAGCGCCGTCGGCATTCTCATTCTTCTAAGCCAGATTCCCAAGTTTCTGGGAACGCCGAAAAATTTGGATTTGTGGCCGGCGCTGACCGATTTCAGCCAATGGCAGTGGCCTGGCATCATCGTGGGACTCTGCACCATCGTTGGCATGCTGGCGGCGCCGCGCCTGACTCGCAAGGTGCCGGCCACCATCATCGGTTTGGGGGCCGGGCTGTTGTCATACGGGGTTTTGGCGTTTTTCCTGCCGGAACTGCGACATTTAACCCACAACAAACTGGTCATTGGCCCGCTGTTCGAAGGCGGTTCATCGCTTTTTTCCAGTCTTGGCGAGCGTTTCAAAGGATTGAGCGACCTGCGCCTCGGTGACCTCAAATTGATTATCATGCCCGCCTTGACGCTCTCGGTGCTGCTGTCCATTGACACCCTCAAGACCTGTATCGTGCTAGACAACCTTACGCGCTCCCGGCACGACTCCAACCGGGAATTGGTCGGCCAGGGGTTGGCGAACCTGGCCTCCGGGCTGATCGGCGGACTGCCGGGCGCGGGCACCATGGGCGCCACGCTGGTCAATTTGAATAGCGGGGGCCAAACGCGGCGCTCGGGCATTCTCGAAGGGGTATTTGTGGTGCTGGCATTTCTGCTTCTTGGCAAAGTGATCGGCTGGATTCCCATTGCCGCCCTGGCCGGCATCCTCATGGTGATCGGTTGTCGCATGGTGGACCGCCAGACCTTTCATCTGCTCAAACAAAAGGCCACCATCCTGGATTTCGTGGTCATTGTGGCCGTCGTTTTTGTCGCCATCGAGGTCAACCTGATCGCCGCCACCGGCACGGGCCTGGCGCTGGCCATGTTCCTGTTCATCCGCGAGCAGGTGCGCGGCTCGGTGGTGAGGCGGAAGCTCTATGGCAACCGGATTTCCTCCAAGCAATACCGCCTGCCCGAGGCCAAGGAGGTCATGGAGCAATATGGCGATTCCACCGTGGTGGTCGAGCTGCAAGGCAGCCTGTTTTTTGGCACCACCGACAAGCTCTATACCGAGCTCGAGCCCGATCTGAAACGCTGCCGCCACGTCATTCTCGACATGCGCCGCGTGCAAACCGTGGATTTCACCGCCACGCATTTGCTGGAGTTGATTGCCGACACCCTGAGCGAACGGGGCGGGCACCTGATTTTCAGCAGCCTGCCGCCTAACCTTCCCACCGGCCAGGATTTGGAGAGTTATTTTGGCGAGGTCGGCTTGTCCAGTTCCGCCCATGCCATTAAAATTTTCGAGTCCTTGGACGCGGCCTTGGAATGGACGGAGGACCAACTGCTCGAAGAGCATCGCCTGCTGGCCAAGGGGCAGGAATATCCGCTGGAATTGCCGGAGATGGAGCTTTTGCGCGAATTCGAGTCCGACGATGTGCTGAGCGCCTTGAAATCCTGCGTCGAACAGCGCGCCTATCGCGAGGGGGAGACCATTTTCAAGAAGGGAGATTCGGGTGACGAATTGTTCCTCATCCGCCGCGGCATTGTTCGGGTGTTGTTGCCGTTGGAGAACAATCGCCGCCATCTGCTGGCCACCTTTGCCCGGGGCAATTTCTTCGGCGAAATCGCCTTTTTGGACCGCGGCCAGCGGTCGGCGGATGCCGTGGCCGACACCGCAACCGATCTCTTTCTGATTTCGCGTTCACGGGTGGACGAACTGGCCAAACAGCATCCGGTTCTGGGCATCAAGCTTTTCGCCCGCCTGGCGCGCGGCCTGGCTGTCCGGTTGCGCTACACGGACAGTGAATTGCGGGCTTTGAAGGAGTCCTAAGCCACTTTGGGCGTGATTTTGCCGGCGGCGCCGTTACCATGGGCCCATGATTTCGCGGGAAAAATCCGAGGTTCTGTTCGCGGAAGCGCTGAAGCACATCCCTGGCGGGGTTAATTCTCCCGTGCGCGCTTTTCGCGCCGTGGGCGGGCAGCCGTTCTTTGCCTGCAAAGCGGCCGGCGCCCGGCTTTACGACGTGGACGGCCACGAATACATTGATTACGTCGGCACCTGGGGTCCGGCCATCCTGGGGCACGCGCATCCTAAAATCATCCAGGCCGTGCAATCCGCCGCCGCCCAGGGAACCAGTTTTGGCGTTCCCAATCCGCACGAAGTCACCATGGCCCGGCTCATCACCGGCGCCATCCCCAGCGTGGCCAAAGTGCGGATGTGCAACTCCGGTACCGAGGCCTGCATGTCCGCCATCCGGCTGGCGCGCGGCTTTACCAAACGGGAAAAGATCATCAAGTTTGACGGCTGCTATCACGGCCACGCCGATTCCCTGCTGGTGAAGGCCGGCTCGGGCGCGCTAACCTTTGGCCATCCGGACAGCGCCGGGGTGCCCGCCGCTTTCACCCAGCACACCATTGTATTGCCGTTCAATGACGCCGAGGCCGTCCGCAGCGCCTTTGCCGCCAACAAAGACCAGGTCGCCGGCATCATCCTCGAACCGGTTCCCGGCAACGCCGGTCTTTACCTGCCCCGGCCTGGTTACCTCGAATTCCTCCGCGAAATCACCGCCGCTCACGGCAGCTTGCTGATCTTCGACGAGGTCATGACCGGCTTTCGCCTCGCTTTCGGCGGCGCGCAAGAGCGGTTTGGGATCAGGCCCGACCTTAGTTGCTTTGGCAAAATCATCGGCGGCGGCCTGCCGGTGGGCGCGTTTGGCGGGCGGGCGGACATCATGGACTGCCTGGCCCCGCTGGGACCGGTTTATCAGGCCGGCACGCTCAGCGGCAATCCGCTGGCGATGGCCGCCGGCATCGCCGCGCTCGAGGAACTCCGCGCCTCCCATGCCCACGCGCGCCTGGAACAACTGGGCGCCCAACTCGAAACCGGCCTCCGGGAAGCCGCCGCCGCCGCCGGAGTTCCGGTCACCTTCAACCGCTGCGGCTCGATGTTTTGCGGCTATTTCACCGATGCGCCCGTGCATAATCTCGCCGATGCCCTGCGGAGCGATCGCCAAAGGTTTGCCCGCTTCTTCCACGGAATGCTGGCCGAGGGCGTTTACCTGGCCCCCTCCCAATTCGAAGCCGGATTCCTCTCCACCGCGCACACGGAGGACGACATCGCGCGCACCGTTAGCGCCGCCGCCCGCGTGCTCAAGCAGATGGCCTGACGCCATGAGAATCCTCGCCCTCGACCACGGAACCGTCCGCATTGGCGTGGCGGTCAGCGACGAAATGAAAATGATCGCCCTCCCGCTGGAGTCCATCCCGGCCGAGCCGTTCGCCGGTTTTCTGGCCCGGCTCAAGGATTTGATTCGCGAGAAGGAGGTGGAATTGATTCTGGTCGGCCTGCCGCGCAACATGGACGGCAGCGATGGCCCGGCCGCCCTGAAAGTTCGGGAATTTGTCACGGTGCTGAAAGACAGTTTGGCGATGCCCATCAAGACTTGGGACGAGCGGCTCACCTCCGCCCAAGCCCACCGGATGCTGTCCGAAGCCGCCGTTTCCCACCGCAAACGCAAGGGCAAAGTGGACCCGATGGCCGCCAGCATCCTGCTGCAAAGCTATCTCGACACTTTGTCCTGATCCGCCTTTCCCTTGCGCGCCATGGCCGCCCCCGACAGCGTCAAAGTCAAGTTGACCATCGCCTACGATGGCACCGCCTACCAAGGATGGCAGGTGCAAAAAATCGGGTTGGGGGTGCAGCAAAAAGTCGAGGAGGCCTGCGCGGCGGTCCTGGGCGTCCCCATCCGCCTGCACAGCTCCAGCCGCACCGATACCGGCGTCCACGCCCTGGGCATGGTCGCGCATATCGAAATCCCCCGCGCCCGTTTCAAAATCCCGCCCGCCAAACTGGCGCTGGCTTTGAACGCTCATTTGCCGGAGGATATCCGCATCCTTTCCGCCGCCCGCTGCCCGGCCGGTTTTCACGCCCGCTTTTGCGCCACCGGCAAGCAATACCGTTACTTTCTCTGGAACCATCGCGCCATGAATCCCCTGGTCCGTTTCACCGCCTGGCACGTGGCCCGCCCGCTGAATGTCCCGGCCATGCGGGCGGCGGCCAAATTTTTCCTCGGCCGCCACGACTTCCGCTCCTTCGCCGCCAACCGGAATTATCCCTGCGAAAATTCCGTCCGCAGCTTGACTCGCCTGGACCTGCGCCGCCGCGGTTCGGAGTTGATGTTCGTCATCGAAGGCGACGGCTTTCTTTACAAAATGTGTCGGGGCATTGTCGGCACCTTGGTTCAAGTGGGCCTGGGCAAAATCCCTGCCGCCGAAATTCCCAAGATCATGGCCGGGCGCGACCGCCGCATCGCCGGCATGACCGCGCCCGCGCATGGGCTGGTATTGTGGAAAGTCTTTTATGGACGAAAAGAAGCGCCCGCAGCCAGCACGCCGGATGATGAAAAAACATCCGAAGGCTGACCTGGAAATGAACGTGGTGCTGCTTGAACCGGAGATTCCGCCCAACACGGGCAACGTCGCCCGTCTGTGCGCCGCCACGCGCACCCGCCTGCACCTGGTGGAACCGTTCGGCTTCCAGCTCGACGACCGCCAACTCAAGCGCGCCGGCATGGATTATTGGGCGCACGTGGAGTGGCGTCGCTGGAAAAGCTGGGCGGATTTCGCCAGCACCCTGTCTCCCAGCGCCCGCCTCTGGTTCATTGAGTCTAACGGCCCGCGCCATTACGCCGAAGTCCGCTACGAGCGGGAGGACTACCTGGTCTTTGGCCGCGAGACCGCCGGCCTGCCCAAGGCCCTGCTGGCCGCGCATCGCGACCGCTGGCTGCGCATCCCCATGTTCAATCCCCAGGCCCGCTCCCTCAACCTCTCCAACTGCGTCGCCCTGGTCCTTTTCGAGGCGCTGCGCCAGCAAGGCTTCCAAGGAGAGTTGGCCTGAGAAAAGCCGTTTTGAATTTAATCGCGCGCCGTTGTTTGCTGGGGTCCAATTCTTTGCTTGGCCAGCCAGGGGCCGGACTGGCATCTTGGGGCCATGAAAGTGCATTTTTTCGGCGCCACGCGCACGACCACCGGCTCGATGTTTTTGCTCGAAGCCAACGGCTCGCGGGTGCTGCTGGAGTGCGGGCTGTTCCAAGGGCGCCGCGGCGAGACCATCGAGCGCAACCGCAACTTCCCCTTCGACGCGGCGAAATTGGACTGCGTGGTGCTGAGCCACGCGCACATTGATCACTGCGGGAACCTGCCGAACCTGTGCCGGCACGGCTACCGCGGAAACATCTATTGCACCTTTGCCACGCGCGATTTGGCGAGCATCATGCTCGAGGATTCGGCGGAGATTCAAAGGGCGGACGCCGAGTTTGTGTCCCGCAAGCGGGCTAAAAAGGGGCTGCCGCCGGTGGAGCCGCTTTATTCGGCCACCGAGGCGGAGGCGGCGGTGCGGCAGTTTGTGTCGCTTAATTATGACCGGCCCATTGCTGTGGCCGACGGGGTGACCCTGACGTTCCGCGACGCCGGGCACATCCTGGGGTCGGCGCAAGTGGTATTGGATGTGCGGGAGGGCGGCCGGAAATTCCGCTACCTTTTCAGCGGCGACGTGGGGCGGGGCGGCGACGACATTTTGCGCGATCCGGCGGCGGTGGACGACGTGGATTTTCTGCAAATTGAATCCACCTACGGCGCGCGCGAGCACACGGCCAAGCCGCTGGCGGTGGAGCGCCTGGCCGAACTGGTCAACCAAACTTTGGCCGCCAAGGGCAAGGTGATCATCCCCTCCTTTTCGGTCGGGCGCACCCAGCAGATCGTCTATGAGCTGCACAAATTCACCCTGGCGGGAAAAATTCCGCGCATCCCCATCTATGTGGACAGCCCCCTGAGCGTCAACGCCACCGAGGTTTACCGCCTCCATCCCGAATGTTTCAACGAGCCCACCTACAAATTCCTGCGGGAAGTGGCCAACCCGTTCGGCATGGACAACCTGACCTATATTCGGGAGCTGAGCCATTCGATGAAGCTCAACTCGCTGGCGGAGTCGGCCATCATCATCAGCGCGTCAGGCATGGCGGAAGCCGGGCGCATCCGGCACCATTTGAAAAACCACCTCGGCAATCCCGCCAACCTGGTGCTGTTCATCGGCTACTGCGCCGAGCACACCCTGGGCGCGCAAATCCTGGCGGGCCGCAACCCGGTCAACATCTTCGGCGAACCCCACGAAGTCCGCGCCCGCATTGCGGCGGTGGACGCCTTCTCCGGCCATGCGGACAGGCACGAGCTGCGGCGGTATGTGGAAAGCCTGACGGGCCGCCTCCAGAAGATAACGGTGGTCCACGGCGAGGAATCGCAATGCCTGGCCTGGGCGGAAACCTTGCGCCAAATCAAACCCGAGGCGGAAGTGACGGCGCCGGTGCAAGGTCAAGTGATGGAATTTTGACCGGACCCGCCGCAGGCGGCTACGTCCCTTGGCGGGCAAAGCGGCGGTTTCCCGCCACGGCCAACGAGTGAGGCGAGGCGGAAAAGCCGGCCAAGGGCGGCGCCCGTGGCGACGTCCACCACCCAGCGGCCGCCACGCGAAAACCAGGGGCGGTGCGGGCGCGCCCCTCATTGCGCCACACGCCCCACCCGCGTGTGTTCGCTTGCGCTTGCGGGTTTGGGCCGTTTGTGGTTGTATATCGCCATGAAAGGAAACATGCGCAAAAAACTGGCGCGCCTGCTCCTGCTCGCCGCCAGCGCGACCCTGATCACCGGCTGCGCCACCGTGGGGGAAACCGGGCGCAGGCAACTAATCCTTCTCAGCCAGGGGGAGGAAATGGCGCTGGGACTTTCCAGCTTTGAGAAAATCAAAAAAGAAACCCCCATCAACCGGGACCCCAAAATCAACGCGATGGTGCAGCGCGTGGGCAAACGAATAGCCGCAGTGGCCGATTTGCCCGGCGCCCAATGGGAATTCGTGGTGTTTGAAAGCCCGGAGGCCAACGCCTTCTGCCTGCCCGGCGGCAAAATTGGCGTTTACACCGGCATCCTGCCCATCACCCAAAACGACGCCGGCCTGGCGGCGGTCATGGGACACGAGGTGGCTCATGCCTATGCGCGGCACGGCGCCGAACGGGTCAGCGAAGCCATGGGCATTCAATTGGTGGGCCAGGCGCTGGGAGCCTCGCTTTCGCATGCCGATCCCCGCGTCCAGGCCACCGCCATGGCGGCTTACGGTTTGGGCGCCACGCTGGGCCGCGAACTGCCGCACAGCCGGGCTCAGGAATCCGAAGCCGACCGCATCGGCCTGCGGTACATGGCGCGCGCCGGCTACGATCCCGAGGAAGCGGTCCGCTTCTGGGAGCGCTTCGCCGCCCACAACGCGCAGCGCGGCGGCGACACCCCCTGGTTCTTGCGCACCCATCCGCTGGACCAAACCCGCATCCAGCAGCTCAAGAACTGGATGCCGGAGGCCAAGGCGCAATACCAGCCGGCCAAAGCCACCCCATGAGCGCACCGCCGGTCCATGGTTCGGGAAGCTCGCGCCTGGCCGTGGCGATCGTGGTGGTGGGCGCCGCAAGCTTGCTGGCGCTGGCCGTGGCCGGTCTGGCTTTCCTGCTGCTGCGCGCCCCCGGCGAAGCCGTCCGGCACACGGGGGAGAGTGTGGTGAAAGTGGCCGAGAGCGCCTACGAATTCGGGAAAAAAATCGCGCGCGACATAGACAGCGCGCTTCATTTCACCCCCCGCGTCACCGTGGGACAAACCGTAGTGGTCGAAAAGAACACCCCCATCCTGGAGCTGGTGACCACCCGGCGCCAGTTCAGCCACCGCTATCAATGGACCAACACCTGGCTGCACAGCACAAAAACCATCGTGTTCGACGGCGAATTCATCGCGCGAGCGGGCTTCGACCTCAAGGAACAATTTGCCATCGGCATCGAAGAAAAGACCCTGGCCGTCAGCGTTACGCTGCCGCCGCCGAAAGTGCTGAGCGTGGAGCTGGTTTCCTTCAAAACCGCGGATGATAGCGGCTGGTGGAACCGGATTTCCCAGGAGGACAAAGACCAGGTCATCAACCAGGCCCTCGCCGCCGCCCGCGCCGAGGCCGCGCGCTCGGATTTGCCTCGCCAGGCCAAAACCATGCTGGAGGAGCAGCTTAAAGGCATCATCGAGAAAAACGGCGGACGTATCTCCTATTTCAGCTCGGGCGCCGAACCGCGGGAAGGCCGGAAATGAATTCGACCGCCCGGCGGGCGCCCCAATCGTTCAGGCGCGGCCCAGTCGCGCCGGACAGAAAAACGCCGCCGGCACGATGGCCGGCGGTGTTCGGGTTGTTCTTACTCATTACTCAGGAGTGCTTGGGATAAACGACAAGCGCCCCCTCAACCTGCCCTCCCCATGAACCCCTTGGTTGCCGGAGCCGACGTAAGGAGGCTCAAATTTATCCCCGGGCATGATGGCCATGATATCAGAGCCTCCTTGTGTCGGTGCCTGCGCGGTTCAGGGGTGGCAAGGCGCGAAACCAGTTTTCGGGGAAATCTCTCCCCCAAGGGGGAGAGGGATAACGCCGCCCTCGGTGACAAATTGCGGTTCTTCGCTGTTTTCGGTGGAATAACGCCGCCAGCCCGGCAGGGCGGTAGAAAATAGCCCACCCTTTCAAGGGTGGGATGCGGAGGCAGAAAGGCCCAAAGTCCCGGAGGGACGAAAGCAGATCTTCGGAGGGGCGGAGGCGGTAGTTGGCGGCGAACGCGCGCTGATTTCTTTCGCCCCTGGCGGGGCTTGGGGACTCAGGCGGGGATTTGTTCCCAGCGATGAATCGCTGGGCGATTACCTGCCGCCCCTGGCGGGGCTGAGCACAACGATGCCTCCCAAACCAGGCGATCCCCTCGCGAAAGATACACTTGGCATTCCACTGAAAACAGCGAGGAACCGCTAATTTGCTTTTCCCTGCCAACGCTTGAATCCGGCGGTTCGTCTGGTCATCTGTATCTTTACCGGCCGTTGCGGGCTGGTTTGCGCCGCCCCCCCGCGCCCGAGTTTGAAAGGATGAATTGGCATCCAAAGCCGAAAGCCAGCGCCCAACCCCAACGGTGTCCCTGCGGCCCCAAGGGGGGCGGCGGTCTGCGGCCTGGCACTCCGGCTGAAGCCGGGACAACACAGGGCGTCGTTCCGCCGCGGCTATTTTACGACCAACACTTTTTCCAGCAGCTCGTTCATCCGCTTGACCATCGCGCGGGGATCGTCCAGCAAGCCGGCGGCCACGCGGGCGTTGTCGAAAACCTGCGCGGCGGCCAGCGCCGCCAGCGCGGCGTCGGCCTGTCGCATCCGGTCCAAGCGCGACATGAGCGCGTGAGCCGGATTGATTTCCAAGTCGAGTTTCGCGTCGGCCCCCTCCTTCTCCGGGTTCATCGCGCGCAGCAGGCGGCGCATGCCGGCGGTGACGAATTTATCACTGTCCACCACCGCCGCCGGGCTGTCCACCAGCCGCTTGGAAACACGCACCGCGTTCACCTGGTCGCCCAGGGTTTCCTTCAGCCATTTGGCGAGCGCCTCCGCCTGCTCCGCGTTGAGCGCTTCGGCGGGAGGGGGCGCGGCCAGTTCCAATTCCGCCTTTTCCGCGGGGCGCAGGGTTTTGCCGTCGAATTGGCCGAGGTGCTCCATGACGAATTCATCCCACGGATCGTAGAGGAAAAGCACCTCGAACTCGCGGGCTTTGAAGACCTCGAAGTAGGGGCTGGCCTCCGCCGCCTCGCGACTGGGCGCGAGCAGGTAATACATCTCGACCTGGTTGCTCGGCATGCGCTTGACGTAATCCGCCAGCGAGGTGGTTTTGCCTTTTTCCGTCTTGGAGGATTCGAAGCGCAACAGGCGGCCGAGCGGCTCCTTGTGGGCGAAATCGCTGGCCACCCCTTCCTTGAGGAAGCGATGGTATTCGGCGTAAAAGCTGTCATAGGCCGCCGGCTCCTTCTCGGCTTGTTCCTCGAGGAATTTGAGGAAGCGTCCGGTCAGCACCTTGTTGAGCTTCTGCATCAGGGCGGTGTCCTGCATCGTCTCGCGGGAGATGTTGAGCGGCAGGTCCTCGCTGTCCACCACGCCCTTGAGGAAGCGCAGCCAATCGGGCAGCAGCCCTTTGGGCCGGGCCTGGATGAGCACCTTTTTGCAATAGAGATGCACCTCGGATTCCTTGCGGCCGAAACCGAGCAATTCCCAGTTGCGCTTGGGCACAAACAGCAGCGACTGGATGGCCAGCGGCGCGTCGGCGGTGAAATGCAGACGCAACAGCGGCGGCTCCGGGTCATGCCCCAGGAATTGGTAAAACTCGTTGTATTCCTCTTCCTTGATGCCGCCCTTGGCGCGGGTCCAGATGGCCTGGACGGTGTTGAGCCGTTTGCCGTTCAGATCAATGGGGAACTGAATGAAATTCGAGTAGCGCTTGACGAGCCGCTCGATGGTGGCGGGCTGGGCGAATTCCTTGGCGTCCTCCTTGAGGTGCAGCTCGATGCGAGTGCCGCGCGGGCAATCGCCGGCCGCCTCGAGATCGTAGCCGCCGGCGCCCTCGCTGGACCAGCGCCAGCCTTGCTCGCCCGGCAGATAGGAGCGCGTGGTGACCACCACCTTGGCCGCCACCATGAAGGCCGAATAAAAACCGACCCCAAACTGGCCGATCAGGTGCGCGTCCGGCTTTTGCTCCGCCGCCAGCTTTTGCAGAAAGGCCTTGGTGCCGGAACGCGCGATGGTGCCCAGGTTTTCCACCAGGTCCGCTTGCGTCATCCCGATGCCGGTGTCGGTGAGGGTGACGGTGCCGGCCTTTTCATCCGTGGCGATGGCGATGGACAGCGCGGTGTCCGGCTGATGCACCGTTTCCCCCGCCGTTTGCAGAAAGCGCAGCCGCTCGCAGGCGTCCGCCGCGTTCGACACCAGCTCGCGGATGAAAATCTCGCGATCCGTGTAGAGTGAATGAATGACAATATCCAGCAACTGCCGGATTTCCGCCTTAAATTCATGTTTTTCCGTCATAAGCCAATAAATCTGGCAGGGTAATAAGCGGGCGGGCGGCTGCCGTCAAGGGGAAGAAACCGCGAATAAAAAACGCCAAAAGACCGCCCTCGAAGGCGCGGGGTTTTCGTTGTCCAACCGGATACTCCCCGCTCCGTCTTTGCCCGCGGGAAATTTCGGAGAATCACTTTGCCTTGCTCGCCGGTTCCGCCGTCAAGCGGCCTCGCCACCCTTGGAATAATCCTGGGAATCAGTATCATCGCGGCGTGACTTGTCTCGGCAAAAACGCGGGCGGCCCGCGGCGAATCCCGCGGGCGCTGGTTTTTCTTTGGCTTCTGCTGTGCGGCGGGGTTGGAGTTTTGGGCCAGGACTGGCGAGGTTTTCACGGCCTGGAGAAGCGGGGTTTCGAGCCGCAGGCGCGCGCGCCAATCGAGTGGGGCCCGGACCGCAACGTGCGGTGGCGCGCGGCGATTGAAGGCAAGGGACATTCTTCGCCGGTGCTGGAGGGCGGGCGCGTTTACGTGACCACCGCGGTCGAGCGTTCCTGGCGGCGCGCCTGGAAAACCTGGTTTTACCGGCTGTCGGCGCTGGCGGTGTGCGGGGTGCTGTTCGCGGGCCTGCTGTTAGTCCGCGACTGGCCGCCGCCGGCCGCACCCGCCAAGCTCTGGCGGCGCCGGTTGCGCCTGTTTCTCATCCTGTCCCTGTTGCTGTTGGCCGCGGGCGTGGTCATCGTCGGCCCGGGCGCGTTGCACTACGCGCACTCGATTCCCCGCGCTTCCAAGGTGACCCTGCTGTTCGCCTGGCTTTGCTTGTTTCTGGCGCCCCTTCCTTTCGGCGGGCGCTCGTCCCTGTGGCTGGGTTCAGGCCTGGCCTCGCTGGCGGTCAGCCTCCTCGGTTTTCCCCTGTTTGCCGCTGCCGACCGCCTCTTTCCGCTCTTTTCCGGTTTGAACCTGGTCCCCAAGCTGCTGCTGCTTTCAATCACCGGGCTGGGGCTCGGGCAAATCGGGTGGTGGCTTTGGTCGCGGCGGGCCTGCCCGCCGCCAGACAGGCGGGCCGGGCCGGCGGCGCCGCCCGCGCCCGGCGATCTCCCGGCGCCGGCGATGAACCGGGGCCTGCTGCTCCTGACATTGGCGGCGCTGGCGACCAGCGGCGGATTGTTGGCGGCCTTATCCTGGCGGCTGGCCCGGTTTTCCGCCGAGACGGCGGTCTGGCGTCCCGAAGCCGGATGGTGGACCGCGATTTTGTTCGCATTAACCCTGGCCGTTGGGCTGTGGCTGCCAGCGCGATGGACGTTTCCGCTCTCCGGCGTTTTGCGGCGGAGCGCCGGCTGGATTTATGCCGGGGGACTCCTGCTTCTGGTGGCGGGCTTTCTGCTGACCCACGGGGGTCAGGACCGCCAGCGCCAACTGGAACGGGCCATTATGTGCTTTGACGCCGAAACCGGACGGCCCTTGTGGACCACCCGCGCCTTGGCAACGCAAGGGGAACCCGAGGCGGAAGTCAACACCCCCGCCACGCCGACCCCCGTTTTACTTCCCGACCGCATTTGCGCTTATTTCGGCTCCGCCGGGATGATGGCGGCGGACCGCCAGGGCACGCTGCTTTGGAGCAACCGGCAACTGCCTATGCGGGCCATGTTCGGCGCGGCTATTTCGCCCCTTCCCTTCGGCTCCGTCCTGCTGCTTCTGGGAGACACGCTGCCAGGCGAGAGCGCCGACGGCACGCGCGCGGAGACCCCCTACCTGGCGGCGATTGATTCCGCGAGCGGCCGCCTGTTATGGCGGCAAGCGCGTCCGCCGTTGACGCATGTGGATCCCACCTATGCCACGCCCCTCTTGACCCGTTACGCCGGCCAGGACCGCCTTCTGGCGCAATCCCGCGAAGGCATCACCGCCTTCGATCCGGCCTCGGGAAGGGAACTGTGGAACTGCCGGCTCCCTCATGGCGGGGCGCACCTGGTGGCCGGCTTGGTGGCCGACGACCGGCGTGTCTATGTGTTGACCGCCGCCAAGATCGTGGCGCTCGACTGGGACCGCCTGGAAAAGGGCGCGGAAGCCGTCGTCTGGAGCCACCTCAGCGCCGGCGAAAAAGCCGCCACGCCCGTCCTGGCGGACGGCCTTCTTTTTGTGGTGGGCGAAACCGGCCAGGCGCTCTGTCTTGACGCCGCCACCGGCGCGTTGCAATGGAAAACCCGCCTGCCGGGGCGTTTTTTTGCCTCGGTGATCGCCACCGCCGAGGCCGTTTATTTTACCGGCGAGTCCGGGGTGGTCCACGTGGTGGCGCGCTCCCGTGAGCTCAAGCCGCTGGCGCATAACTCGCTCCGGGAAAAAATCTACGCCACCCCCGCGCCGGCGGCGGACCGGCTTTTTCTGCGCACCGAAAAGGCGCTCTATTGCCTGGAAGCCGCGCCGCCGCCTTGAGGCTCATCGCCCATCGCCCGCGCGGAAAATGCTTAGCTGACAGGGCCGGGCGCTTGTGTTAGGATGCCGGCCAGGTCAGAAGCCTTATGCACAAGCAAACGGCAAACCAGTGTGAGCGCCGGCGGCTTCCACCACCGGGCGGGGAAAGGCGCCGATGGTGAAATTCGATTCGCTGCGTCTCGCCGCCGCCCTGGCGCGAGCCGCCAACGAGCTCTTGGAGGCGCGCGAGGCGGAGGGCTGCTGGAAAGGGGAGCTTTCGAGCAGCGCCCTCTCCACCGCCACCGCCGTGGCCGCCCTGGCCATGGTGGAGCACGAGCTGAAAACCGCCAACCCGTTGCTGCGGGAGAAGGTCCAGCGGGGGGTGCGCTGGCTGGTGCGAAACGTCAACAGCGACGGCGGCTGGGGCGATACCACGCGCAGCTTCAGCAACGTCAGCACCACCGCGCTTTGCTGGTCGGCTTTCGCGCTGGCCCCCGGCGCGGAGGAGCATCACGCCGAAACCAGCAAAGGGGCCGAGCGCTGGCTGATTCAAAACGCCGGCAGCATAAAGCCCGCCATCTTCGTGCCGGCCATCAAGAACCGCTACGGCCGGGACCGGACTTTTTCGGCGCCCATCCTGATGACCGGGGCGCTGGCGGGGCGGCTGGGAAACAGCCTCGAGGCCTGGCGCCACGTGCCGCAGTTGCCGTTCGAGCTGGCCGCCTTGCCGCGCGAATGGTTCGCCGCCCTGCGCCTGCCGGTGGTCAGCTACGCGCTGCCAGCCCTCATCGCCCTCGGCCTCGCCCGCCATCACAACCGGCCTTCCGCCAATCCCCTGCGCCGGGTGTTGCGCGACCTGGCCACCAGCCGCACCCTCAGAGTGTTGGAGGAAATCCAGCCGGCCAGCGGCGGCTTCCTGGAGGCCACCCCCCTCACCAGCTTCGTCACGCTGGCCTTGACCGCCGCCGGCCACACTCGCCATCCAGTCACCGAAAAATGTGTCAGCTTTCTGCTTGCCGCCGGGCGCGAGGACGGCAGTTGGCCCATTGACAGCAATCTGAGCACGTGGGTGACCTCCCTCGCCGTCAACGCGCTTTGCGCGCCCGCGCTGGGGGCGGACTCGCTGCTGAATTTGGCGGACCTGAACGAGCTGCGCGCCTGGCTGCTGGCGCGCCAATACCGGGACCTGCATCCCTACACCATGGCCCAGCCCGGGGGCTGGGCCTGGACGCCGCTGCCCGGCGGGGTGCCGGACGCGGACGACACGGCTGGCGCCTTGGTGGCCCTGCGCCTGCTCGGGGACCTCAGCCCGGACGTGGTTGAATCCGCCCTGGCCGGAGTCCAATGGCTGCTCGAATTGCAGAACAACGACGGCGGCATTCCCACTTTTTGCCGGGGCTGGGGCGCGCTGCCATTCGACCGCAGCGCGGCGGACCTCACCGCCCACGCGCTGCGCGCCTGGCTCGCCTGGCTCCATGTCCTGCCCCCCGACCAGCAGCATCGGGTGCAATCCGCCATGACGCGCGCGGTCCAATTCCTCATCCGCGCGCAGCGGGACGATGGCGCCTGGGTGCCGCTTTGGTTTGGCAATCAATACGCCTGGGGAGAGGTCAACCCGACCTACGGCACCGCCCGGGTGCTGTGCGCGCTGCCGGAGCTCGCCGCCCGTTCCTACCTCGAGCTGGTGGAACCCCTCAACAGCGGCGCGCTGTGGCTGGTGAAAACGCAAAACCATGACGGCAGTTGGGGCGGCGGCCATGGCGGGCCGCCGTCGGTTGAGGAGACGGCCTTGGCGGTCGAAGCGCTGGCCGAAATCCTGGCCCACCCCATGGCCCTCCTGCCGGAAACGCGGGAACAAGTCCTCAACGCCTGCACTTGGGGCGCCAACTGGCTGGTGGGGCGCGTCGAGGCCGGCGCCTGGCAAACCCCCGCCCCCATTGGTTTCTATTTCGCCAAACTTTGGTATTACGAAAAGCTCTACCCGCTCATCTTCACGGTCGGCGCGCTGCGCAAGGTGGCCCGCCTGCTGTAGGCGAAAATTTTCGCTTGACCGGACGGCGGACCGGGGCTAGTCTGGCGCGGTTAATGACAACGAGCGTTCGTCAAGTGCTGGTGCTGGCAGTCGCTGTAGGCAGCGACGCCGTGCGCGCTTGTCGGACCTGAATTACTAACCATCTCGACAAGAACCCACGGCTGAGAGGCGGTCGTGGGTTTTTTTGTTGGCCCGCGACGCCGGCCGCCAACCAGGAAAAAAAGCATGAGCAAAACAACCGCAGCAGCGCCAAGAAAAAAGAACGCCCGCCCGCCCCGGACCGAGGTGGGCCGGACCATGCTGGGCAGCGACATTTTTGTCGAAGCCCTCGAACGCGAAGGGGTGGAAGTCATTTTCGCCTACCCGGGCGGGGCCAGCATGGAGTTGCATCAATCCCTGACCCGGTCGAGGAAAATCCGCACCATTCTGCCGCGCCACGAGCAGGGCGGCTCCTTCGCCGCCAGCGGGTATGCGCGCGCCACCGGCAAGGCGGGGGTGTGCATGACCACCAGCGGGCCGGGCGCCACCAACCTGGTGACCGCCATCGCCGACGCCTACATGGACTCGGTGCCGCTGATTTGCGTCACGGGCCAGGTGGTCCAGGCGATGATCGGCCGGGGCGCCTTCCAGGAAACCGATGTTTTCGGCATGACCCTGCCGATGGTCAAGCACAGCTACCTCATCACCGACCTTGCCGACGTGCCCCGCATCGTCAAGGAGGCCTTTCACATCGCCACCACCGGCCGGCCCGGCCCGGTCGTCATTGATTTCCCGAAAAACGTGCAGCAAGCCCGCACCCAGCCGGTCTGGCCGGGCGAGGTCAAATTGCCGGGCTACCCGCCCCCCGCCCGCGCGGACGACCTCGCGCTCCACGAAATCATCGGTTTGCTCCAGAAGGCCGAGCGCCCCGTCATCTATTGCGGCGGCGGCATCATCACCGGCAATGCCAGCGCGGAACTCCGCGAATTCGCCGAACTCGCCGGCATCCCGGTGACCACCACCCTGATGGGCATCGGAGCGTTTCCCGAAACCCACGAATTGTCGCTCCGCTGGCTGGGCATGCACGGCGCCGCCTTCGCCAATTGGGCGGTCAACGGCGAACTCAAAAAAGAAATCCTGCCCGACGGCGCCGAGCGGGTGACCAAACTGGCGGACGGCGCCGACCTGCTGCTGGCTTTCGCGGTCCGGTTCGACGACCGGGTCACCGGGAAGTTCGAGAAATTCTGCGAACACGGCACCATCGTGCACATTGATGTTGACTCCTCGGAGCACAACAAAAACCGCAAGGTGCATCTGGCGGTGGAAAGCGACATTAAATACGCGCTGGGGCGGCTGGTGAAAATGCTGCGCCAGCGGCCCTTGGCGAAGAAATTCGACGCCTGGCGCCAGCAGATCGAAGTCTGGAAGCGGAAGGCGCCGTTCCGCTACCAGATCACCGAGGAAGTGCGGCTCTCGGACCACATGGCGGGCTGCGAGAGCGAGATCATTTTGCAGCAGCAGGTGGTCGAGGCGCTTTACGAGCTGACCAACGGCGAGGCCATTATTACCACCGGCGTCGGCCAGCATCAAATGTGGGCCGGCCAATGGTATAAGTATTCGCGTCCGCGCCAGTTTATTACCAGCGGCGGGCTGGGCTCGATGGGCTTCGGCTACCCGGCCGCCTTGGGGGTCAAGGTGGCCCACCCCGACAAGCAGGTGGTGGATATTGACGGCGACGGTTCCTTTCTAATGAACGTGCAGGAACTGGCCACCGCGCACATCGAGAAGATCGCCGCCAAAGCGATTATCTTGAACAACCAGCACTTGGGCATGGTGATGCAATGGGAGGACCGCTTTTACAAAGGCAACCGCGGCCACACCTACCTCGGCGACCCGGAAAAACGCGCCAACATTTATCCCGACTGGGTCGCCATCTGCAAGGGCTTCAACGTCCCCAGCGAGCGGGTCATGTATAAAAAGGATTTGCGACCGGCCCTTCAGCGGATGCTCGATTCCAAGGAGCCCTACGTGCTGGATGTGATCGTTCCTTACACGGAGCATGTGCTGCCGTTTATCCCGGCGGGCCGCACCGTCGCCGAAATGATCATCTAGGCCGGACCCGGCGGCGCTTGGGCGCGGTCAGGGTTGGGAGGGACGCCCGGCCCGCGGGCCTTCGGCCGGCGGCAGCCAGAAATCGGCCGGCTTCAGCCCCAGGTCCTTGACCATTTGGAGGCAGTAGTCCAGCCGGCCAATGTCGCGGTCGGTGTTGTTGGTGCCAAAGGCAAACTGGCAGCCGGCGGCCTTGGCCAGCTTCAGAAACGCCGGGCTGGGCAGGCGCGCCTTGCCATTGATTTCCACGGCGATTTTGCGGGCGGCGGCGGCCCGCGCCACCCGCCCCATGCGCGCCTCGGTCCAAAGCCGGTCATAGTCCCCGGCCAGCTGGGCGGGCAGGTAGGTTGGGTTCACATAGATGTCAATCGGCTCGTTTTCCAGAATCTTCACCGTCCGGTCCACCAGCATTTCCATGAAAGCCTCCGGGTCCTTGATGGCGGGCGTCTCGTCCTTGAGCCAAAGCCGCATCCGCCTGCCCTGGTCGTCCACGATGGTCATGGCATCGGTGAAGACATAATCAAACCGCCCAATGGCCGCGCGGGAAAACATCCGCACCCACTCCCGCCCCTCGGCTTGCATCCCCACAAACACCGGCTGCCCTTTCATGGACTCGAGGTATTGGTATATGCCGGCGTCGTTGGTGACCGGGAAACCAACCCCGCAATTGACCGCCACGCCGTAGAAAATGCCCGTCCGCCGGGATTCCTCGAGGGCCTCCGCCAGGGTCAGCCCGCCCTTGAGATGAACATGAAAGTTGACCAACGGGTAGTTGGCCACGCCGAGGCGGATGATTTCCTTCTCGTAATCATCGAACTCCGCTTTCCCCGCCGGCGACGCCTGGCCGGCGGGCAGATGGCGCGCTTTAAGGTTGCGGAAGTAAACCTTGCTTTCCGGATCGTGACATTGCAAGGCGAAGGTGCCCGCCGCCAATTTGCGCCCCGGCCGGTTGGCGATGGCGGGCGGAGTTTGCGGCTCCACGTAATCCGCCAGCAACAGATCATTGACCCGAATTTGCACCTGCTTGCCGCGAACCATAATCCGCAGCGTGAACCACTCGTTGTCCGGCGCCATCGCCTTATAGACATTGCGCAACCCGTAAAGGCTGCCGGTCAGTTTGTTTTCCCGGTAATTGGCCGCCGCGCGCGGGCTGCTGCAAAGCTGTGCCTCAAAGCCTTTGCCGGGGAACCCCGTTTCCTGAAAGGCGGTGTGGAAATATACGCCGGAATTCGCCCCCGGGCGGGTCATCACCTCGGCTTGAAATTCAAAGTTGGTAAAACTCGCCTGGCCGTCACGGCCCGCGTAATAGAGGTGCGCCCGCGGGCCGTCGCACAGAATCGCCCCGTTCTCCACCCGGAAGGAGGCGGGATTTTCCGCGGCGCGCCAGCCCGCGAGGCTCTGGCCGTCAAAAAGGGGAATCCAATCCTGCGCGGCGGCGCCCAGCGCCAGGCCCGCGGCGAGCAGGCCAGCCCGGACTCCTCGCCCAGCCGACACGCGTTTGCGGCTCATGAGCTGCGGGGCGGCTGGTCCGGACGGACGGGTTTATTGTTCCTCGATTTCCCCCTCGTCGCTGCCGAACATTTCGAGCGGGGAATCCTTTTTCTGCTGGTCATAATTGAAGACGATCTGGTTGAACGCGCCGGCGTTGAATTTAACCTGCCCGAAGTTCGAGCTGGTGCCCAGCAGTTGCTGGCCGTCCCATTTTTCCAGCGCCAGGGTGAGCTGGCCGCGGCCCGCAAAAATCACCCGCACATCCGCCGGGTTTTTCTCGGCGACGACCGCGTTTTCGCCGGAGAACTCGATGGCCTGCACCCGGTCGAGGGGGATGTCCATTTTGGCGAAAGCGGTGGCGAAGGTCATCTGGCCGTCCTTGATGGATTCCAAGGTGCCGGAGATTTTGTCCTTGTTGGAGAGTTCGGCCACGTCGGTTTTGCTTTTGCCGCCGGCGCCGGAGCGGTCCTCGATTTTGCCGTCCCACTCGGTGAGGAGGACGTTGGCCACGCGGATATAACCCATGCCTTGGTTGCCGAACAGGACGCCGGAGCCGCTGCCGACCCATTCCATGTTTTCCTTCCATTGTTTGACCAGCACGCCGTCCACGAGGAGGGCGATGGTGCGGGCTTCCTTGTTGACGAGGATTTCCAGGTGAGCCTTGGCGCGCTGGTGCAAGCCCGGCACTTCCGCCTGCCCGAGGTGCTGGCTGCCGGAGTTGCGCCGCACCCGCTGCAAATAGACGTAGCCGGAGTTGATTTGCAGCATGTAAGAGTTGTTGCCGTATTCCTCGAAACCGTCGGTGTAGATGCTCAGGAAGAACTGGAGCTGGCCGCGCCAGCTCAGGTCCATTTCCAGGCGGGCCATCGCCGGCAGTTTGATGTCCCGTCCGATATTGCCCGGGCGCTGGGCGGTAAAGCCGTTGTTCGAGTAGCGCCAGGAATTGCGTCCGGTGCGGCTGGTCCAGCCTTCCATGCCGGTTGGGCCTTCAAAGATGGCGGCGGACGCGGCTTTCACCAGGCGCAACGATTGCACCCGCTTGCGCGGAAAACTCATTCGCCCGGCGTAACTGGTTTCCAACACCAATTTGGTGTCATCGAGCAGAACGACATTGCCCGTTAATTCATCGCCGTTGGTCAACTGCACCAGGCAGGCGCCGCCCTCGTTGGCGGCCTTGGCGGTCCGCGGCAGGAGTATCTTGGCCAGCTTGGCGGTGCTGAACTCGATGTCCGCCCGCGCCTCGGGCGAACGCCAGCGCACCCCTTTCTGGGCGTCAATCGAGATGAGATTGCCGCGCAGCAGGTCCCCGTTGAGGAAGCGCAGTGTGTGCGCGTAAGCCGGGTCCTGAACCTCCGTCTTGTCGAGCGGTTCGGCGTCCTTGGGCTTGGGGACAACTTTGCGCGCGCCGGAGGCGTTTTCGAGCTGTTGAATGGCTTTCAGGCCTTCCAGCACGATTTCCGAGCGGGCGCTGCCGGCGGCGAGGGCGGCCAGCAATCCCACCCCCAGCAAGGGCCGCTGAAAAGCTGATAATTTAAGGCATGCGCGGATTGGCTTCATGAAAATCAACGTTCGTAAATCGGCAGAAATCGGTAATTGAGGGCCAGCGACAGCAGGCAGGCGGAAGTGGTGAAAGTGGCGCCAAAACTGCCCTCCCAAGCGCCGTCGCGCCCCTGGGTGGCGGACATGGCTTTGATATTAATGGCATTCCATTCGCGCCAAGCCTTGGGCGAGGTGTGAAAATAGGCCTGGGCCGCGTAATAAAGATAGTAATGAAAATAATGGTCTTCGCGCGGGGCCGTGCCGAGAAAACGGGTGGCCGCCAAAAACGGTTTGGAGTTTTTTTGCTTGGCCAGCGCCAATACCAGCGCGGCGATGGCGGTGCGCGGCGCATTGCCGGAATCCGGCCCGGTGTAGCCCACGCCGCCATCCGCCCCTTGGCAAAGGAGGAAAAAGCGGATGCCCTTTTGGATGGCGTCCTCCGGCACGCCCACTCCGGCATTGCGCGCCGCGAACAAGGCCACCATCTGGGCGCCGCTGACGGTGGTGTCGGCATCGCTCGTTTCCGGCGAATACCGCCAGCCGCCGTAGGCATTGCGGGCCTGGGCGGTGAGAATCAGTTCCACCGCCTTTTGCAGCGCGGGACCGAGCCGGGCGTCATGCACCGCGCCATAGGCCTCCGCCAGCGCCAGGGTCGCGAATCCATGATTGTACATCGAATTGCCGATGTACCCGTTTTTCGCGTTTTGCTGCGAGAGAATGAACTCGAGGCCGCGCTTGATATTGACCGCGTAAGGCCCGGTATTGGGGTCTTCGCCGTGGGCCAGCATGGCCACCACCGCCAAACCCGCCACGCCCGGCTGGCTGCCGTAAGAATCCTTCCACGCCCCTTTCTCGGTCTGGTTCTTCACCAGCCATTCGAGGCCCTTCTTATACATGCGCTCGACTTCCGGGGGGATGGCTTCGGCAAAATCCTCCAATTCCTGGGCGTGGCTACGCCCGGCGCCCGGCCAACACAGGGCCAGCCCGCAAACAGCCAGCCCCAGCCTGGTTTTCCATCCTTGAAACCGTAAATTGCGGATCATTCCCTTCCTTAATTCACTTTTTCCACCGCGCTGAAATAGCTCTGCAAGGCCTCCCGGTATTCGGCCGGCAATACGCGCGTGCCAGTGCCCGCCACGCGCTCCCCGGCGCGGGCCGGACCCGTCTTGCCGCGGGCGTCCCCGGTGAATTGCTGGTTGGGCCGGTCGGAGGGGCCGCCGTTATTGTTGCCCCCCGGGCTTTGGCCGCCCGGATTCTCGCCCATCTGCGGCTGGCCCTGGCCCATGCCCAGCATTTGCATGAAGGCCATCATGCCTTGCTGGCTCTGCCCCTGCCCCTGGCCCTGTTGGCCTTCCATCAGCGCCTTGAGCGCCGCGTCCAAAAGGTTGATCGAGTCCGTCTGGGCGTTGAAGGCCGGCTCATCCGTGCGCGGACGCTTCAGGTGCGCGGTGGCGTCGTCCATGGCTTCGTTGGCGTGCTCCAGCCATTCCTGGGCTTTTTGAAAGATTTTTTCCTTTTTCAGCTTGCTCAATTCCTTGCCCAGCGCCCCTTGGCGTCCCGCCAGCTTGCCGGCGTCTTCTTCATAAGATTCCGTCCCTTTGCGATACACCTCGATGAGGCGGGTCTGTTCGCGCACATTTTCCTGGGTTTCACGGATGCGCAGCAAGGCCAGCATCTTTTCCAGGTCTTCCTCGGACATCTGCTGGCCGCCGCCCCCGCCCCCGCCGCCGCCCCCACCGCCGCCGCCGTCCTTTTCGCCATCCAGTTTTTCCGCCCATTGGAAAAACTTTTCCGACAACTGCTTGCTTTGCGCCATGGCCTGGGCGCCGATGTTTTCCTTGATCAATTCCCCCACCTGGGCCACCAGGTCGGGGGCCTTGGTGGCCTCCATGTCCTTATGCACTTCCTCATGCTTTTCCGAGGCGGTGCGCTGGGCGAAACGCTGGATTTCCTCCTGCAGCTTGCGGCTGTTTTTCGCGGTTTTCTCCTGATCGGCGGACAGGCGGTTTAGGTTTTTGCGCACCTCGACCGGCATCTGGTCGCGCGTCAGACCGATGGTGGACGGCAGAACTTTTTGCAAGTCCTCGCTGGTGGTTTTCTCAATATCGCCCACGGCGCGGAGGCGGTCGGCGAGGCTTTTCGCCTGCATTTTGTCCAAAGCGGAGGCCATCTTTTTCTGCAGGTCTTGCAGGTTTTCCAGGGCCTTCTGCTCCTGCTGCACGGCCTTGTCCACCTGCTCGGAGCGCTCGTTTTGCTGGCCCTGCTGGCCCTGCTGGCCTTGCTGCTGTTGGGACTGCTGGGCGTTGCGCAACGATTGGCTGGCGGCCGCCATGTCCTTGCGGGCGATGTCCTGCATGATCTCGGTGTTTTCCATCCAATCTTTCAGCGTCTCCTCGGGGATGGATTTGTTGCGCAGGGCCTCTTTGGTGGTTTTAAGGGCTTCTTGGGCCAGCTTTTCCAAATCCTTGGCGTAATCCGATTGCTCGTTGGACTGTTCGCCGAGTTGTTTGGTGGTTTCATCCTTGGCCAATTGTTCCGGCTTGAGGTCCTTGAGCAGTTTGGTGTCGCCCAGTAGGTTCTCCTGGCGGCGGGTCAGCTCCTCGATGGCGGCGCGCAGTTTCTCGAACTCCTCGAGAATCAGCCGGGCGTGCTCTTCCTTGCTCATGATGAAAATCCGGTGCATGGCGGACTCGGCGGGAGCGCGATCCGGCAGGAAATCCAGGGCGGTCGCCCGCAAGCCAATAATCGTGCCCGGCGGCGCCTTGAGCAGCAAGGGGGCGAAGTCGTATTTGCCGTCCAGCTTTCGGTCCTGGTGCGCGCCGGCCTTGATTTCCTTGCTCACACTTTTGACTTCATCCGCTTTTTGCGGCAGCATGATGTCCAATTTCACGCCGAGGTTTTTGACGCCGAAATCATCCTGGCTGGCGATGCGGATGGGCAGCACCTCGTCCTCGAGCACGGCAATGGCGCGGGCCAATTCCGGCATCTCGACCTGGGGCGGCTGGTCCTTCTGCACCGCAAGCGTCAGGGTGGCCGGAGACTTCGCCTCGAGGCCCAGTTTGTCGCGCCAGGTGAAGCTCACCCGGGTGTCCGTCGCCAGGGTCAGCGGCGGCGCGATGAATTCGGCGCCTTTGACCGGGATGTCGGAAAAGGTGTCGCTGCCCATGCCGGCTTTGGCCAGGGAGCGGGTGGTCTGCCCGGTCAGGGAAAGGCGGCTGCCTTCCACGGCGCCAAGCCGGCCGTTGCGGACCTCCTTGGTTTCTTCCGGGTAGCGGAGATAATCCGGCAGTTGCACGCGGGCCATCATCTGCCGCAAGGCGGGGCGCAAGGTGGGCTCGACGGCGATGGTGCGGCTGACATCCCCAATCTTCAAACGCAGCTTGCCGGGCTGGGTCTGGGCGGGGATGCGAAAGAGAGCCAGGTTATTGCGGATCGGCGCCTTGATGGGCGGCTGCCGGTCATATTGCGCCGAGGCCTCGGACGGTTTGACGAAAGAGCGCAGGGAGACCCCGCATTGAATGTCGAAGGGCTCGCCGTGGGGCACCACCAGGGTGGCGGGCAGGTCGGACAACGAAACAAAAGTAAAACGGGGAGTGGATGATACCGGCAGGAGCCAGCGGGCCAGGGCGTTCAGCCCAGCATCGGGCACCAAAAGGCAGGGGGCTAATACCAGCAGCAGCAGGAAAACCGCCGTCAAGGCGAAGAGCTTGGGCTTGCGGGTGGCGACAGCCAGGCGGAAGTCGAATTTCAAGGCCTCGGTGGAAACCTGGGCGATAGCGGCCCGGCAGAGGGCGGGCGAGAAACCCGCCGGGCGCTTGCCTTCCTCCGCCAATTCCACAATGCCGAGCAGGCGGTCGCCCAGGCGGCGATACTGCTTTTGCACTATGTTCGCCAGCGCGCGCGTGTCGCGCCGACGCCAGACCCAAAGCTGCAGCCAGCCAACGGTGAAGAAGGCGAGCACCCCCACCCCAATGCCGGTGAACAGGAACCGCAGCCAGACCGGGGTGTCCCAGAAGCGGTCGGAAATAAACAACAAGGTGTATGAGAGCAGCAAACCGCTCAGCGCCCCGGCAATGGCGATGATGGTGTCCACCCGCCACAAACGACGTTCCATCACCGAAAACTGCGCGCGCAACGCCTCCGGCAACTGCACCAGGTGTTCGGCTTGAGAGTGCATATTTTTTCCTGTTTAAGGGTTTATGGCGTCCCATTTCCCGGCCCAACAGACCCCTGCTGTCCCGCCACGCTGTTGTGGCGGCGCTCGCCTGGTCTGAAATAGCCGCTTCAACTTAACCATTGGTTAGACGCTTTATGGCGCTTTTTGCCCGCCAAACGTCAGTTGCTCTGTCCTTTCACCCCGACTGGCGCCCTTTTCCCAGTTTGACCCGTTTTTTCCAGGTTTGACTCGATTAAACCTGTAAAGCCGGTGTAAATTTCCCCTCACCAGCCATTTCATCAAATCATACCGACAATTTTGCGGCCCGTCCAATAAATACCAAGCAATAAAATAATGCCGCCCGCCCACCAGGGATTAGCCCAAAGTTTGATGCGGATTTCCTGGGGTTTGGCCTCCGGCAAGGCGGTGATGGCCCCGACCAGTTCGGCCATGTCCCGGATGCCGCCACTGCGTCCGCCCGTCAGGTCGCTGATCTCCCGCAAAATCGCGGCATTGACCGGCTGGCCCACCTTTTCCCGCTGCACGCGCGCGACCACAATCTCCGTCTCCAGGTTGCGCGCGGCTTTATCGCTGCTGATGGTGAGCTTGTATTTGCCGCCCTCACGGGCGGGGAAAACCCCCTTATACAGCCCCCAGCCGCCGGGCACGGGGGCCAGCTCCAGGCGTTCGGTCTGACCGGAGGGCGCGACGACGGTGGCAAATACGCGCCCCCGCTCCAGCGGCAGCCCGCTGGCATCGAAAACGGTGGCGTTCAAATACACGCCTTCGCCCACCCGCGGATTCTCCGGGTTGAAAACCAGCCGCATCCCCTGACCGGCGGCGAGGTGCCGCTTGTGGGACATCCAGCGCACGACCTGGCCCCAGAACCGGTAATGATACTTGTCTTCGACCCCGCGCCGCCAGCGCCAAGCGGCGTCGGTGCCCATAAAGAGCGTCTCGCCGTTGCCGTAGGGCCGGGTGACCAGCAACGGCAGGCGGCCGCTGGCGTTGCGCAACGCGGAATGAACGGCCAGGACCTCCGAGCCGGGCCGGCTCTTGTCCACCCCCGCGCACCAGTAGAAGCCGGGCAAATTCCGCCAAACCAGCTCGTTCCGCGCCTCGTCGTTCGCCAGCATGGTCAGAAAGTGACCGCGCCCCGCGCTGGTCAATTGAAAGGTGTTTTCCGTGGGCAGCGCGATGCCGCTGGGCTTGGCCTCGTCGTAAGAAACCGGTATCATGTCGCCCACCGGCGAAGAAACGAGCGTCATTTGGCGGCCGCGCGAGCCGGGCAGAAAGACCAAACCGCTGCCCTGCTGCTCGACCAGCCCTTTAATCAGCGCCAGATGGTTCGTTGTGAGCTCGTTTTCTCCCACGCCCACATCACCCAAAAAAACCACATCATAGCCGGAGATGGCCTCCTTGGTGTCCGGAAAACTCTTCAGGTAGTTGGTGCCATCCCCCAGCGGCATCCCCGGATGGAACAGCAGGCAGTGGACATCCACCCCGGGATCGCGCTCCAGCGCGTTGCGCAAATAGCGGTATTCCCAGCGCGGCAGGCTCTCGACCACCAGCACCTTCAATTTCTCCGTTTTGACCGAGATGCGAAAGACCTGCTCGTTGTTGTCTTCCAGCAATTCGCCCTCGGCCACCGGCACATTCAGGCGCAGGGTGCGGTCTCCCAATTCGCGCGGGGACCAAACCAGGGTGTCCTGCACTTCGCCAAAGGCCGGAACGGTAATTTCCTTGCGCGCCTCCTCGCCGTCGGCGCTCAAAAGGCTGACCGACGTTTTCACCTCGCGCGGCAGATGGCTTTGAACCTTGTAGGGGATGGAAACCTGCTCGCCCAGCAGCCCGTAGGCGGGCGCGTTCACCTGCTGCAAAACCAAATCCGGCAGGTGTGTTTCGCTGCCGACCGCAATCGAGTAAATGGGCACGGAGCGGGTGCGGCAGCGGGTGGCCGCGCTGACGGGAGAGGCGCCCAGATTCCAATCGCCGTCGCTCAGCAGGAAGATGGCGCGCAGGCGCTTGTACCGCTGCAAGGCGGTGTCCAGCGCCGCCCCCAGGTCGGTGCCCTCCGGGCGCGCGGCGGCGGCATTGGTCGTTTCGCCGGGCGGCGGGGAGAAATCCTCGACCATCACCTTCGCGGTCGCCTCCCAAGGCTTCCAGAATTTATTGGTTCGCTGCGCGCCGACCCATTCGTCGCGCCGCAGGATTTGGCGTTCCTCGAGGGCGACATCGCGGGTGGTCATGCTGGCCGAGGCGTCCAGCAACACGGCGATCTGCGGCGGCTCGGTCTCGATGATTTGTTTGACGAATTCCGGCTTTAGCAGGGTGAAGCCGATCACGGTCAAAATCACAAAACGCAGGAGTTCGAGCCAGCCGATGCCCCGGATCGTGCCGCGCCGCCGCCAGTTTTGCCAGCAGAGCCACCCGCAGCCCAGCCACAGCAGCAGGGCGAAGGCTATTACACTCCAAGGGGCGGAGAAATCCCAGTGGCTCATGCCGGGCCTCCCTCCCTGGCCAAACGCGGCGCCGCCGGTTCCGGTTTCGGCGGCAGCGCCAATATGGCTTCCGCCAGCAGGAATAACAACATCGCAAACAAAAAGGCCCGCCAAAGCTCGCTTTGCAGCTTGCTTTCGCCCTGTTTGGGCTCGGCAAACAACTGCACCCGGACGCGCCCGAACAGCGAACGGGCCTTGCCGGAATCCAGGATTTCCGGCTCGTCTTCCGCCGCCGGCCGGTTGACCGCCACCAGGCGGTTGCCGGAGCGATACACCCCGGCCTGCGTGCGCGGATCCTTATAGCCGTCCACCGAAATCCAGGTTTCCCCCGACGCCGCCTCGCCCAACTGGCCGCAAACCATCTGGCCGGCCTGGGTGAAGCGTCGTCCGCCATTCTCCAGCAACCGCTGCACCAGCGGCACCAGCACCAGGCCCTCGCGCAAATTTGACCATTCCGGCGAGGGCGACGAAGCGCAAAAGACGATTTCGCCCCGGCCCGTCACCCGCCGCACCAGGAACGGTCCGCCGTCCTCGAAAGCGGCCAGCACGTTTTTCTCGCCGCTGAGGGGCTGGCGGCGGGTGAAAAACAACTCGTTCAGCGGCAGGCTCAACCCCTCGTCCGTCTTGGCCAGCAAACCTTCTTTTTCCTCCCAGCGGCTCAACGCCCAACTTTTGTCGGTTTCGGCGGTTTGCGTCTCCCCATAGGCCAGACCCTCGAACTGGCCGGGGTCGCCCGGCGCGAAAATGCCGACACTTCCGCCGCCCTCGGCAAACTGCCGCAGTTTTTTCGCCGCTTCGCCCTTGGGCAGCGGGGCGTTCCAGAGAACCAGCGAATAGTCCGCCAACGGGGCCGACTCCGCTTGCTCTACCGACAAAAGGTCGGCCACCCGGTTGGTGTCCCCGGGGATGGGGGCGGCGGACAATTGCAGCACGCGGCCCGCCGCGGGGTCCGTCGAAATGACCGCTGTTTTCAAGACCACCGGCGGACCAAAGACAAAATAGGCGCTGTTATCCCGGGGGTTGTCGTCGGAGGGTATTTCCACGCGGCCCCAGCCGGCGGCGGTGGCGCTTTCAATCACCATTTTATGCCGGTAGCGAAAACTTTGGCCTTGGACCTGCAAATCCACCTGCGCCCGGTTGCCGTCGTTGGCCACCGTCAAAGGCAGCACCGCTTGGGCGGGATTGTTGCGTTCGATATTTATGACGAGGTCCAGTTCGGGCGGTTCGGAGCGGTAACGGCGATGGACTTCGGTGATGGCGATGGAGGAGCTCTCGCCCGCCGGCGGCTGGTCCATGGCCAGGAGGCGAACCCGGACATTCTGGGGCAGGCCGGCCAGTTGGGTGGTGATGGCCAGCCAGCGGTCGCTGTCGGGCTGCCAGTTGCTGCGTTGCAAGTCGCTGGCCAGCCAGATTTCGAGGTTGCCCGGCCGGGTGCGCGTCACCCAGTCCAGCACGGCTTGCAGGGTGGCGGGCAGGTCGGCGGCGGTGTCGGTGGCGGCTGCGACGGACAGTTGGGGCAGCGACAACGGATCCCCAATCTCCTGCGGCGTCCGCAGTGCGGTGTCGAACAGGATAAACCGGCTGGTTTCCTCGTAGCCTTTGGCGGTCTGGGCCAGCAGGCGCGCGGCCTCGGCCCGTTTCGAGGCGCTGCCGCCGGGCAAACGGGCCTCCATGCTCGCCGAGCGGTCCAGCACCATGATGATGGCGTCCGGCGCCGGATGCAACATCCAGCCGATCCACCCGCCGGCCAGGGGACGGCTGATGGCCACGATCAGCACCAGCAGCGCCAGCACCCGGAACAGCAGGATCAGCCATTGCCGCAATTTGGCGTAACGGGTGCTCTTGCGGGTCGCCGACAGCAGAAACATCATCGCCGCCCAGTTGATCGAGCGATGCCGCAGCCGGTTGAACAGGTGAATGATAACCGGCAGCAGCGCCAGCGGCAGGCCCCAAAGCAGTAATGGCTCGAGAAACGTCATGGCTGGCGCGTCGCTTGGCTCATTTGATCTTCAGCGCCCGGCCGCGCATGAACGAGCGCAGCACCCGCTCGTAATCGTCGCCGGTGGAAACCGAGCGAAACTCGATCGCAAAACGGTTGCACCCCTCCGTCAGGGCGACCAAATGCTGTTTGAGGGCCTTCAGGTATTGATGCCGGATGACCGCCGGCTCCGCCAACAGCGTCGCCGGTGATTCCAGGTCGAGGAACCGGATGGGGCGGTCAAACGGGAAATCCAGTTCCAGCCGGTCCATCAGGTGAAACAGCACCACATCGTGTTTTTGAAAACGCAGGTGCTGGAAGCAATTAAGCAGCGCCTCCACTTCGCAGAAGAAGTCGGAAAAAATGACCACCAGCGCCCGCTGGCGGACTTTTTCGGAGAAATCGTGCAGGCGCTGGATCAGCGCCGTTTCCCCGGCGGGCTCGACCATTTCGAGGATGTCAAACAGGGTTTTGAGGTGCCGGGGGTTGCGTTTGGGCGGGAGGTCATGAACCACCTTGTCGCTCAGGCAAACCAAGCCGGCGGCGTCGCCCTGGTGAATCAGCAGGTAAGCGAGGGTGGCGATCAGCCGCCGCGCGTAGTCCAGCTTGGGCTCGCCCTCCCCTTTGAAGGCCATCGAACCGCTGCAATCCAGCACGAAGTAGCAGCGCAGGTTGGTGTCCGCCTCGAACTCCTTCACGAAAAAACGGTCCGTGCGCGCATAGACCCGCCAGTCAATCCGCCGCACGTCATCGCCGGGGGCGTATTTGCGATACTCGGCGAATTCGACGCTCGAGCCGCGGTGCGGACTTTTGTGGAGGCCCGCCACCGAGCCGATCATCGGCAGACGCGTGCCAATCGGCTGCTGCACGAGCCGCGCGACGACCTTCGGGTCGAGGAACTTCCTTTCGGGGCGCTCAGCCACGCTTCTCGGCTCCCTGCAAATCCGCCCAGAGGCGGTTGATGATTTCCTCGCTGGTGATGCCTTCCGACTGCGCCTGGAAATTGGTGAGAATGCGGTGGGTCAGGACCGGTTGGATCACCGCCTCGACATCCTCCATGCGCACCAGGTAACTCCCGTGCAGCACCGCATGCGCCTTCGCCCCCTTGATCAGGTATTGCACCGCGCGCGGACCGGCGCCCCAGGTCACCCAGCGTTTGATCCACTCCGGCGCGCTGCCATCACCCGGACGCGACATGCGCACCAAATCCACCACCGCGTCATACACATGGTCCGGCACCGGCACCCGCTGCACCAAATCCTGGTAGGTCATCACCCGCGGGCCGTCTATCAGCTTGGACAGCGTCGCCGCCGGCGCGCCGGTGGTCTCGCGCGCGATGCGGCGCTCCTCCTCGAGGGAGGGGTATTTGACCGTGATGAAAAACATGAACCGGTCCAATTGGGCCTCGGGCAGCGGGTAGGTCCCTTCCTGCTCGATCGGGTTTTGGGTGGCCAGCACGAAAAACGGCAGCGGCAGGCTGAAATTCTGGCCGGCGGCCGTCACTTTGTATTCCTGCATGGCTTCCAACAAAGCCGATTGCGTCTTGGGCGGCGTGCGGTTGATTTCGTCGGCGAGGATGATATTGGCGAAAACCGGCCCTTTGACGAACTCGAAGGCGCGTCGGCCCGGCTGGTCCGTTTCCTGCAGGATGTCGGTTCCGGTGATGTCCGACGGCATCAGGTCGGGGGTGAACTGGATGCGGCTGAACTGGAGCGACATGACGTTCGACAAGGAATGGACCATCATGGTCTTGGCCAATCCCGGCACTCCCATCAACAGGCCGTGGCCGCGCGACAAGATGCAGATGAGCAGGCGCTCGATCACCGCGTCCTGGCCGATGATGACCTTGGCGATCTCGGCGCGGATTTTTCCATACAACTCCCGCATCTCGTCCACCGCCGCCACATCGTTGTCCGAAAGGTTCGATCCGGTTGCGGTCGGCGGGGCGGGCTGGGGAGCCGCCAGTTTATCCAGGTTTTCGCTCATAATGTTTTATTATTGGCAAAATGTTGGCGAACGCTAAAGGCCCCTCCAAACCAATGCAAGGCAAATCTCCGCTTTCCTTCTGACACCGCAAGAAGCGAAGTTCTGTGATGTTCTTGGGAAAGTGGCGGAGAGGGGGGGGGATTCGAACCCCCCGATGGCGCCAGCGCCAGCGTTCCAGTTGCTCTGCCCGACTCCTTGCTTTCATCTTCATGGCCTCCAGTTTCGGCCAACCTTTTCCCGTGAGGCAACGATAGCTTTCCCCCACCCTTTCCTCACCCCACACGGTAACATTTATCTTGAGTCAACGCGCTGCTTTCCAAAAAAATCGCTTGAAACGGTTAAGAAAATAACAGCAAATAAGTGTCAGGAAGCATCTTATGGTTAAAGCATCTTATGGTTAAACAATGCGAGATGCCATTGTTGGAAGGTGTGGCCGGCCTGGGTTTGGGGCCGCCCCCCCGTGCTTGGCTTGGCCTTCAACTTCCCATTGATTTCAACCACTACAGCGATGTCCAAAAAGCCTAAAACCAGCGAGTTAAAGATGAGTTCGCTGTTCGACCTGCTGGACCAGCAGGACGAGGCGATGCAGGAATTATTTGCCAAGGCGCTTAACCTATACGTGTCTCCCGGCGCCGATGCGCGGTCGGAAAGCGAGAAACTGGACCGCCTGAAACAGGCCATCGAGGATTCCATGGCCAAACCATCCCTATGATCATCAAGGAACTGCGCCTAGGCAATTTCCTGGTATTTCCGGGGGAACAAGCCCTTGAACTCCCCACAGACGGGGAGAGCAACCTGGTGGTCATTTTGGCCCCGAACAATACCGGCAAGACCAACATCATCCGCGCCCTAAAATTCCTGTTTTACGGGCATTTGCCGGATTGCAACGAGGTTACCGCCTATCGGCTAATCCACGATGGCGTCCGCGAGGCTGCCCATGTCGGCACGGAGGTTAGCGGCTGGGTGGAGGCCACCCTTGAGCTTGACGACGAAGAACTGACCCTCCGGCGTACGGTCAAGGCCCGCAAAATGGGCAAGGACCAATGGATGGCAGCCGAAATCACTTTCGGCAAGCTGGTCCGGGAGCCCAAGCTGCGGCTGTTCCTGGATTCGGATGGCGTTTACCAGACGAAAATCCGCACCATGGTGCCGGAGCAATTGTTCGACGCCTTCTACTTCAAGGGGGAGCCGCTGGATGGCAAGCTGCTGGGCGGGGTGGGCGCCATTCGTGATTCGCTGGCATCGTTCCTTCACGAGGACCGCTGGGAAGAGGTGGAGCGCGCGGCGGAGCAAGTCCGGCAGCGCTACACCAGCGAGCTGCGACGCCTGGCGGATAAGAACCAAGTGTACACCAGGCTGCTGAACGACGAAGAACTGTTCCGTGGCCACGTGGTTAAGGAAGAGGCGAAACTGGAGAAAAAGAAGGAGGACCTGGAAGACGCCATCGCCAAGTTTAACGAACTCACCGGCCGGCTGCAGGACCTGGGCAGAGGCAACGAAGCGGAGAAATGGGTGGTGCAACTGCGGGACTTGCGGAGCCGGCAGGAGACCGCCAGGCGAACCAGCGAAAAAGCCGATGCTGAAATCGCCCGCCTGGTTGGAAGTTCCCGCGGGATTCCCTTCCTGTTGTCGGCCATGCCCGCCGCCCGCAAGATTCTGGCGGCGTTGCAGGAGGAAAACATCCTGCCGGCCGACGTCTCGGAACGCTTTGTGGACAGGGTTTTAGCGGCCCCCACCTGCGTTTGCGGTCGCTCGCACGATGACCAAACCCGCTTGGCCTGGAACCGTTACAAGGCCAAGACCCTCAGCCTGGACATGAATCGCGGGCTGAGCGACCTCCTGAACGCCCTGCAAGATTCCAACTCCCACAGCTTTAGCCGCGTCAGCGCCGAGGTCGCCCGGAAAATCCAGGACGCCCAGGCCCGGCGCAAGCAGGCGCTGCTGGACCTGGCGAACTGCGACGCCCCGATCCAGGACCTGGAGAAAAAGCTGAAGGCTTCCCCCCTGGAGGAGATCCGGGTGATCACGCAAAAATTGCGAGAAACCGGCAACCTCCGCGATCGGCTCAAGGGCGAGGTGGCCCAGTTGGAGAACTCCATCCGGGGCATGCGCCAGAACTTGAACAATATCAAATGCCAGTTGGAGAAAGCCCGGCCCGCGGGGGCGGCGGCGGTGAAGGAACGCCGGCTTCAACAAGCCCGCGCGCGGGCGGAAAAGCTCCGGCTGCTGATCCACGAATCGCGCGAGGCCCTGACCCGCACGTTTCACGAGCTGCTGCAGCAATCGGTGACGGAATACTACGACCAATCCGCTTATGACGGCAGCAAGGCCCGCATCAACCGGGCGACCCTGCTGCCGAGCATCGAAAGCAACGGCCAGATCCACGGCAACCTGGGCGGCGGGCAGTCTCAGCTCCTAGCCCTTGCCTACATCGTCTCCCTGTCCCGCCTGCGCAAGAGCCTGCACACCCAAATGCAGGAGTTGGGGATCGGTTTTGGCCGGGTGGACGACCAGTCGTTCTTCCTGGACTCCCCTTTCAACCATGTTACGGAGCATTACGCGCAGGCCATCGCGCGGTTCCTCGCCGGGAACGCTCGGCAGGTGATCGTCCTGGTGGCCCGGCAGCAATGGACACTTGTCAGGACCATGCTCGAGCCGGCGGCCCGAAAACTCTTGGGCTTTAAATACCATACCCTGAAGGAGAAACTGAAGGAGTTGCGAGCGAAAGACCCCAAGCTGGAGGATTTTGTCTATGATGTCAACGGCTGCAAGGTCAGCCTGATCGAAGAATTGCCGAAGTCCGAGGCCGGCCCGTTCACCACCATAATCCCCATCCACTGATGCCAACCCTGCGCCTGCCACAATCCGCCGAGCCGCTGCTGCCGTTCTGCCTGAGATCGGAAGACGCGGCCGAGAACGCCTGTTTCGAAACTTATGCCGACCTGTTCGCCTTTGCCGCCGCCTGCGGATTTGCGCGTCTGCATGGGCGCCAGCCGCAGGAACCGGAAAAATTCCTGGCCTCGCCATCTCCGATTGACATCGCGGTATTCAAGAACCAGGGCCTGTTCCACAACCTGCTGCTGATTGGCCTGGGCAGTGAAAGAAAAGCCGACATCGCCCGCGACGAGGACCGCCTCTGTCGGCTGGTGGAGGCCTTTGCGGATGTCGGGTGCAAATACCTGGCCCACGAATTGCAATCTTGGACCCCCGCAAGATTTCATTTGGAGCTTGGAAGGATCCTGATCGCGGCTGCAGAGGAAAATGTAAAGGTTGCCATATAAAGACGTAAAAGGATTGTCGCGAAATGGCCGCTTTCACACAACTGGCGGGGAAACTGAAAATTAGTTATCGCTCGGGGCGGGACGACCTGGTGCGGGATTTTTATATCCCCTGCCTGGAGCGCGCGGTTCTTTACCGGCGGGCGGTTGGGTATTTCACCAGCGCCGGCTTGGCTTACGCCGCGCGCGGTGTCGCCAGCCTGGTTCAACGCCAGGGGCTGATGCGGCTCGTTGCTTCGCCGCATCTCCAGGAGGACGACCTCGAAGCCTTGCGCCGCGCCGCTGAGCGCCCCGAGGAGATCCTGCGGAGCATTGTATTGCGCAGCCTCGGGGAAATTGAAGATTACCTCGTTCGAGAGCGACTCAACGCCCTCGCCTGGATGATTGCCGAAGGCGCCCTGGAAGTTCGGCTGGCCCTTCGTTTGGACGAGGAAAACCAAATTGCGGCCGGACTTTATCACGAAAAGATCGGCATCTTCACCGACGAGGAAGGCAATCACGTCGCCTTTGCCGGATCCGCCAATGAAACCGTCGGGGGTCTTGTTGAGAATTTCGAGAGCATCAAGGTCTTTTGGTCTTGGGACGATCCCCAGCGCCGGGTGGCTGAGGAGATCAGCAACTTCGAAGCCCTTTGGAATAACCAAACCTTTGGCCTTCGCGTGCTCGATTTCACCCGTATCTCGCACGATCTGCTGCGCAAATACCAATTGAGCCACCGGCCCCAGGCCCAGCTCGAGGAGCGCGCCCGGAAGGATTATCGGGTAGGCGTGGCTGCGGTCGCTCCCGGAACGATTCCCTCCGGACTCATACCTCGCGATTATCAGAAGGATGCCATGCGCGCCTGGCTGGCCGCAGGCGGCCAGGGCATCCTCGCCATGGCCACCGGGGCTGGCAAGACCCTTACCGCCCTTTACCTCGCCTGCAAACTGGTCGAAAAGCCAGAGAACCGCCCCATGGTCATCGTCGTGGTCTGCCCCTTCCTTAACCTCGCCTACCAGTGGATTCGCGAAATGGGCCGGTTTGGCATCGCGCCGGTGCAATGCTTCGAAAGCCGCGCCCTCTGGGAACCGGAGCTTCAGGAGGCCTATCAGCGACTCACCGCCAAACTTTCCCCGGTCATTGGCGTCGTCGTCACGAACAAGACTTTCCTTTCAACCACTTTCCAGATGGCGCTTAAACCCAGCCTCGCCGTCCACCTTCTCATCGCGGACGAAGTCCACAATCTCGGCGCGCCCCGGCTCAAGGAGTTGCTGCCGCAGCCGGTCAAGCTTCGCCTGGGCCTGTCCGCCACTCCGGAACGCCACGGCGACCTCGAAGGCACTCAGGCCATCTTTGATTACTTCGGCCAACCCGTGTACGAGTTCAGCATTGCCGATGCCATCAAGAAAAATGTCTTGGTCCCTTACCTCTACCATCCGGTGCTGGTGAGCCTGACGGACGAGGAGACGTTGGAATACATGGACCTCACCGAGCGCATCCAGCGACTGTTTCCCAAAGACGAAAAAGACGGCCTCTCCGACGCGCTCAAGCTGCTGCTCATCAAACGCGCCCGCCTCCTGGCTTCCGCGACCAACAAGCTTCCCGCCCTTCGGCAAATCATTCAGCAGCTCCGGGAACCGCTTGAACGAGGCATCGTCTATTGCGGCGATGGCTCCGTGGAATGTCCCCTGACCGACGACCTGAGCCGTCAGATCACGGTGGTCACCCGCATCCTGGGCGACGAGTTGGGCCTCCGTGTGCGCCGCTTTACCTGTGACGAGTCGGGCGAGGAACGCGAGGAAATACTCGCCGCCCTTAAAAATCGCGACCTCAACGCCGTCGTCGCCATCCGCTGCTTGGATGAGGGCATCGACATCCCGGACGCCCGGATCGGTTTTCTCCTGGCCAGCTCCACCAATCCGCGGCAGTTCATTCAGCGCCGCGGCCGCCTGCTGCGCCGGTCCGATGACACTGGCAAGCGCCGCGCCATCATCTACGACTTCATCGTTGAACCACCCGACCTGGGATCGAAGTTTGAGGATGGCGGCTTTAACTTGGAGCGCCGCTTCTTTCAGCGCGAACTGAACCGCATCGTCGAGTTTTGCGCGTCCGCTGAGAACGGCCCCGATGCCCTCCACCAACTCGAAGCTTTACGCCGCAAATACAACGTGGTAGCCTGCACCCCATGAACGCACCAAAACAAGCCGCCGGAGAGACCAAGTCGCGGGAAGAATTTCAGAAAGCGCCCGAGGAAATCCGCGAGTTGATTAAGGCCGTCCTTCAAGAGGAACGTCAGGTCATGCACATGCGGACCCGGCCTGACATCCACAAGAACATCCTTCAACACGTCAAAAGACTCATCTCATGATCCTGGAAAAACTCATCATTGAGAATTTCCGCCAGTTCCGGGGCCGGCAGGAAATCCACTTTTCCACCATCACTGAGCGCAACGTCACCCTGGTCCATGCCGAAAACGGCTTTGGCAAGACCGCCCTGTTGAACGCCCTGCTGTGGGGGTTTTACGGTCACGAAGGGCTAACCGAGGATCTGCCAAAAAAAGAAAGCATTATTCACGAGGGCGTTGCCGCCCGCTCCCGAAATCCCTCCGCCACCTCCGCCAAGGTTACCATCTGGTTCAGTCATGACCATGAACGCTACCGCTTGGAGCGCGAGTTGACCCTGGAACAACAGAAACTCGATTCCAAAAAGACCGATTTCAATCTCGAGGTCACGGTGGACGGAATGCCCATGACGGTTTCATGTCCGCAGAAGAAAATCCTCACCCTGATGCCCGCCGGCATCAGCGAGTTTCTCTTCTTCAACGGCGAAGGGATTGAGCACCTCGCCCGCGAGGAAAATTCCGCCAAAATCACCGAAGCCATCCGCCAGATGCTGGGCCTCAAGCTCCTCGAAACCGCCATCGAAGATCTTCGCCACCAGAGTGTCCTGGGCAAACTCCGATCCGAACTTCGCGAGCGCACCAGTGAGGAAAAGCAGGCTAAAATTGATGAGCAGTCGCAAGTGGACGAGGATATCGCCGAACTGAACAAGCGGAAGGAGACGAACCAAAAGAACATCGCTGCCACCGATGCCGAGCTGGAGATGGTCAACGCCAAGCTCGAACTGAACCGGGAGGCCCACCACCTGCAAAAGCGGCGCCAGGACCTTGAGGCGCAGCAAGTTAAACTCACGGATCGCCTTGGCCTGGTCACCAAGCGCCTCGGGCAGATCGTCGCGGAAGACAGCTACGCCCTCTTTGCCGGCGACCTTGTCAAACGGGGGCGCGAGATCGTCAACAAGCTCCGCGCGGAAGGCAAGATCCCGGCCCGCGTGCTCAATACCTTCCTTAAGGAACTGCTCGACAATCACACTTGTATCTGCAAACGCCACTTGGCGGACGGCTCCCCGGAGCGCAAGGCTGTCGAAGACCTGATGACCTACGCCGGCGACCAGCAGTTCAATAATGCCGTGGGCGCCCTCGACAACGCCCTGGGGCGCATCGAGGAGGGCGCGGAACACACGCGTAAGACCCTGCAGGAGACTAACGCCGAAAGGCTTAAAATTCTCGAGGATCTAAAACACGTCCGCGAGGAGCTGGCCGACATCCACCAAAAGATTGGCGGCAAAGCTGACGAGGAAGTGCACAAGCTGGAGGATGCTCGCGAGGCCCACTTGCTCCGACAGCGGGAGCTGGTCGCCGAGAAAGCCCGCCTGGAACTCAGGCTCGAAGAACGAACCAAACGCCGGGAAGAACTCACCAGGGAAATTCAGGCCATATTGGACAGCGAGGCCGATGCGCAGAGGGCCCAGCGCCGCCTCACGGCGGTCGAAGACAGCGCGCAACTCCTGGAACGGCTGCTCAAGATTGAAACCGACGAACTTCGCCCCGTGCTCAACGCGGAGATAGATGAGCACTTCCGCAAAATCATTGGTGTGGGTTACTGGGCCGAACTGAGCGCGGATTTTCGGCTCAGCATCAGGAAGCGTCTCGAATTCGACTCGCCCGAGGAAGGCGTTGGGGACCCCCTCGAAATTGATGTCGCCCTCAGCCAGGGCCAGCGACAAGTCACATCCCTGGTGTTTATCGCCAGCTTGGTCGCCCTCGCCCGACGCCGTTCCGAAATTCCCACCATCGTCAAAGGGCTCACCGGCTCCGATTACCCAATGGTCATGGATTCCCCCTTCGGCCAATTAAGCCAATTCCGGCCTGGTGTCGCCCGCTGGATTCCTCAACTGGCCCCTCAGGTCATCATCTTCGTTAGTAGCACCCAATACGAAGGCGCCGTGGCCGACGAGTTGAAGCGCTCCAAGCGCATCGGCAAACGCTATTTCCTCACCTACCACGGCCCCAACATCCACCCCGACGCCAAACGTGAGCTGAAGATTGGCAAGGACCCCGTCACCGTGTATTTCGAAAGCAAAGAGGAATTTACCGAAATTCAGGAACTTGAGTCATGAGAAGAATCCAGCGTGCAATTGACAAAGAGCCCATCGTGAAGGCCTTGACCGATGGGGAGCATCCCTGTTTCCGAGAAATCTTCCGCCTGCTGATTTTTGCGGCAATGCTCGGACTGAAGATGAAACGCCGGGAGCCGCTCGAAAAAGTAGATTCAGGAAAGTCCGTTCCCGAGATATACTTCACAAATAGCCCTGTCTGGCCAGGGCTTATCTACCTGATTGCAATCGTCGAAACAAGTTCAACCAATGTTCTTCAGGCACATGACGAAGCAGAAAACATGCTGGCCACCATATTCGAGGAATACGCCAACGGCGGTCTTGCGTTTCTTAAGGAAAAATTCGGAGAGGCTCAGCTTGACGTTGTGTCACTTATCGAAATTATCAACGAACTAACGCTGGTTCCAATAGAAAGCAAACCCAATCTAACGGATATCGCCATCTAGCGTTATGGGCAAGTCAACATTCGAAACTGGGGAAGAGCTACGCAAGAAGGTCTCTAAAATCATCACTTGGAGGTCGGGCACAAGTCGGGCGCCTCACAAACCGCTGCAATTGCTTCTCGCGATTGGCAACGCTGAATTCGGAGGACCTCGTCTTCAAAGTTTTGCCACACTTGAGGAGAAACTTAAGAAGGCACTGCAGATTTTTGGTCCAGTCAGGAAGTCAGACCATCCAGAATATCCGTTCTGGCACCTTAAAACCGACGGGATCTGGGAAGTTAAATCTGAGGCCCCCGTGACTCTCCGCCAGAGGAGTCTAAATCCCACAGCCAAAGAACTCCGCCAGAAGGGTGCCAGTGCCGGCTTTTTGGCCGACTACGATCAAGCGCTGCGTGACTCACCGAAATTGCGAATGGATATCATCCACGACATTCTGGACACACATTTCCCCCCGAGCATTCATGAGGACATATTGAACTTTTTTGGACTAAACCTTCGACATGGGCAAGGCATTCAGCCGCGAGAAGAAACCCAATTTCGGCAGCGCGTGCTCGTTGCTTACGACAGTGCTTGTGCTATTACCAATTTCGCTGTGCGCATGGAGAATTCCGTTTTGGGGGTCGAACCCGCGCATTTACTTTGGCCACAGGCCGGCGGAAAAGATCAGGTTGCGAATGCAATTGCAATGACGACTCTGCACCGCAAACTATTCCACCTAGGAGTCTTCACTATAGATCCTAACTACCGCATCCGCGTATCAACTAAAGCGCATGGCTCAACCGGATTTGCGGAATTAGTCGCAAAGTTCGATGGAAAAAAAATTAACATACCAGCGGATACGGCCCAGCAACCAAGCCAGGATGCCTTGGCCTGGCACCGTAAACAGGTTTTTCGTCCCTAATTTTAATCTAAGCGGTCGAAACTTAGCCGTCGCTTCGTTCACAAAAGGCATTGTCTGGGCGTCGATTCATGAGCCACCTCTCCACAAAACCGGCAATGCCATTGTTTCCGACCTCAGATGCCAGATAACCGAGGCCTCTGTGCAGATGTGCGCGGAGGCAGGCACTAACCCCATCTGGATCATTTGCGAAGCCATCTACCACTGCACGTTTGTGAACAAGGGCAGCGTAGGAGTCAGCTTGCTCCCCCGCAAAGACCTTCCAAGTCATCTCAACTCCTCCTTCTGTAGAAATTTCTACCGTAGGCGGCGCAACCCGCTCCCGCAAAGAGCAACAAAACGCCCATCGACATAGAATATTCCAATTTTCAATACCCGTCTGGCGTTTCAGCTTTATAAGCTGCTCACGGCCTTGTTGAGACACTCGAATTGAATCAACTGGTGCTTTCATATTTCCAGAAATATCCCGGTTTAATGGTGGTGGCGCGGTTTTGTTCATCAAATTCCAGGGCGTAACTCCGTCCAATATGCGGCTTCAACCGTTCCAAGCTGGCTTCATCGACTTCCTCGTCGGTGGAGAGCAGGATGACTTGGTGGGAGGCGACGGGGAAATAGCGGTCCAGCAGGTGGCGTCGGTGGGAGGAGTCGAGGCGCCCCAGCGGGGTGTCAATGATGGTCGGCAAAGGCCGGCCCGAGGCCTTCGCCAAACCCCATAGCAGCGCTGTGGCCAGCAACTGCCGTTCGCCGGCCGATAACCGGTCGAATGGCAGCGGCTTGCCGTCACCCCCAGTCAATTCCAGGCGGAAGGTGGCGGGGTCAATTTTCAAGCCGGTGACCAAGGACCGCTTGCGGAGCAGGTGGTTGAACGATTCCAGGACCAGCCGCTCGAGGCGCTCCGAATGTTTTCGAATCACGGCGACTCGAAATTGGGCCAGGGTTTCCCGGACTCTGGCCGCGTGCCGGATGATCCGGGCCGTCTGCTCCCGGTCCACCAGCAGTTCCACTTCCCCGCCCAATTCCCGCTCGCATTTCCGCTTCGCGTCCTCGAATTGCCGGGTCAACACGCGAACCTTGTCCTCCTGGGCGGCAAATTCCGCCTGCTTCTGCTTCTCTTGCTGGCGCAGGCGGGCCAGCTCGCGCTGGAGAGACGCAATGGCGTCGTCCGCGGGCACACGCGCCAGCTCCATTTCGCAGCGGGTCAGGCGCTCCTGCAACGAGGCGACCGCCTCCAGCTTTTGTTCGATGGCGGTCCGCAAGTCGGGGAGGACCGTGACGCGCAAGTGCCGCAACTCGGCCGCCAGGTGCTCGCCGGCGTCGAGGACGATGGGCTCGGCAACAGCCCCGATCCGGTCGGACCGGTCGTCCCGCAGCAGTCGGTCAATTAAATCGAGCTGCCGCGCCGGCAATTTGTGGCGCTTCAGCAATCCGAGCACTTCCTTGTCCCGCTCCTCGAGCGCCGCCACTAGGAGGGTGGATTTGCGGGCCTCGGCCTCCCGGCGGGCCTGTTTCTCCGCTTCCTCCAGCAAACCGGGGATGAGCAGGAGCGGTGCGGGTCCGGCCGCCAGGTCGCGCAAGGCCGATTCCTCCGCCTGCAATTCCTGCTGCAAACGATTGCGCTCGCTTTCCAAATCGGCCCGCAAGAGGTAAAGATCGCCCCCTTCCAGCCGGAATCGTTCCTCGCACCGTCCCAATTCCCTGCCCACGGCGGCCATTTCATTGCCCAACCGGCCCTTTTCCTGCATGGCCTCATCCATCATGGTTTGCAGCCGCGCCAGCTCCTCCTGGGCGTGCCGCACCTTTTCGGCTTCCGCGCCGGTTTGGGCTTCGCTGCGTTTGCGGCGAGCGAGGGCGATCAGGTCCGTGTCCAGCCGGTCCACCAAGTCCAAGCCAAGCAGGGTATGGACGGCGGTCCCCAAAATCTCCGCCGCGTGCTCCCCTTCCGCCAGTTCCTTGATCTGCTCGGCATCGAAAAAGAAAAGGTGGGCGATGCCGCTGGGGATATAGGCCTCGATGTATTCATCCCAGTGCTCACTGAGCAGGGGGTCCGGTTCCGCGTCGCGGGTGACCTCGATATGTTCCTCAATCCCTTTGGCGTTCTGGTGCCAGGACCGGCTGAGGCGGTATTGGTGCATTTCCCCGTCCACAACCCGGCGAAAGCGCAGTTCGAGACCAGCGCTATCGGCCGGGTTGGCGCCGCGATGGATCATTTCGCGTAAATAATCGCGATAGGCCAGCTTGCCGCGGCCGGAGCAGCGGGCCTTGGGCCCGTATAGCGCCAATTGCACCGCGTCCAGCAGGGTGGTCTTGCCCCCGCCGTTCATGCCGCCGAAAAGAATCACCGGCTGGCGGTCGTCCGGAGGCGCGAGCACGGCCTCCTGCCGGCCGCCATAGACGCCGAAGTTGTTGATGACCAATGAATCCAGTATCATTTGCGTGGCCTTTTCAACAGTTTGATTTTTTCCGTTGCGGATTCATGATGTCTCAGTTAAATTGTTGGGGTGCTCTGCTTGACCGAATGCTGACGCTTGTCGTCAGAGTTTAACGTAGGTCTAGGCGGGGCACTTTTTTTGCCCTTACCGCTGTCGAAAGCATGGTTGGTTGGCTTAAAAACCCAGTGAAGGTAGGCCATTGACCAGCGTCCACCCGGATAAGGGGCGACGCGGGTGGATACTCCGATGTTGAACCTGGTGCCAGCCACCCGGCAGATTTCCCGGTAAATATGGCGATACAATTGTTCTTTGGCTACCGTTCGTTTACCCCGTCGTGTCTGACCCTGTGGGATGGCCTTATGCTTATCGTTTAACCGAAAGGAAATGGATCCCAAGACGACATCGAGGCATTGCATGAGGATATGGTCGTGTGACCGGACCTCGGTGATGTCCTGCTCCTGCAGGGACAGACCGGTTCGGCGGATATGGCTGTCTTGCGCCAAACCGCATACAAAACCGCGAAACTTGGCCATTTGTTCGCGCGTGTCGCCAATCTCGTCCAGGTAGATCCTCAACCGGGGAGGCCCGGCGTGGCTGGGCATGTGGCGCAAGCCAAAGCCGTGCTTAAGAAACTGGTAATAAAGCAAATAATATTCTTGGGCCTCCTGCTCCCTGGTTAATCCCTTGGGCACGCGGGCATTTTGGGTAAACATGATGCGCACCACCAGGCGGTGCGCCGCAATCTCGTCGAAGAAGGCCGTCACCATCGCCTGGTATCGCTCAGCCACCGTTGGATCGGCTTTTTCCCACTTCACCTCGCTCACCAGGTTCAACTCACTTTTCCGTTTAATCAGACGATCGTTCACCCCGTTCAAATTCGACGCTCCAATGCGCAAACCGCCGTAGAAATTGGAAAAATACTTTCCCCGACGATCCGATTCGTCACAGATAATTAAATATTCCTTTTCGGTTTCCATGTTCAAAAAGTCCGGCACGGCTTAAAACAGCGTCTTCTGGTCCGCGTCGGCCTCGCACGGTTCCGGGGATTCGAACAATTCCAAGCTGCGTTTTCCGTGTCCGGCCAGTTCCCGCGCCGCCTGGTGGCGTCGCGCGGTTTCCAGCGCCTCTTCGCGGCTGTCGTAGTAATGCCGGCGGATCGTTTTTTCCAGGGCCTCGAACAACCCGGCTCGCCGGGCATGGGCCCGCTGCTGGCGCTCGACGCTCAGCAGTTCCCGCGTCAGCTCGTAATGCAGGCGGTCCTTGCCGCAAACCTCGCGCAAGACTTGCATCTCGGATTCGCCAAGCACCAGGTTGTCGTCCAGCCGCCGGCCCGGATACGGCTGTCCCGTGGCCTGCGCGTAAACTTGCGGCAGCCGGTCTTCCATCTCGTGCTTTTCCACCACCCAGATCCGCCGGATTTCCTGCAGTTCCGCCAGGGTGATCAATTCGATGTTTCGGACCTCCGGCGGCCCGTTCTGGCGAATCCAGGTTTGTGCCGACAACAACTTGCGCAGCCAATTTTCCCGCGCCTCTTGGGTGTATGGGCCGGGAATGGGTTTCCCATCTTGGAAAAGCTGAATAGCGCCGCTCATCCGGCGAAAATCTCGCAGATGATGGTCTTTATTTTCTTCTTGGTTTCCTGTACCCGTCCGAAAGTCAAGGGCGTTGCGCAATTGCAGCAACGGTTCCATCCATTCCTTTTCCTGGTCGTTTTGGATCATGGCGGTCATGGACTTGTCCTTGTCCACCAGGGTGCAAACCCAGCAGCCGAACCGGCTGTCGCCGCAACTGGGGGTTGAAGTGTCCACTACCAGCGGGCACTCGCCATCCGCTGACGCCCCAGCATACATGTTCAGCAACTCCTTATTGCTGATACCCCACGGGTTCTGTACCTGCATTAGGAACATCCAAACATCATCGTTAGACCAATCCTCAATAGGAGTATATATGGAACAACCATCGAGCGTCGCACTTGGACTGAGTCGGTCACGAACCCGATATTTTTGATTGCGTTTGAGCACACGCGCACGGGCTGAGCTTTCAGCCTTTCTTGCTCCAATCAATAAAATCGCTTCACCATTTTCAGTTACAACTTCACGGATAAATCGGTTTGACGGTTTGATCTTAAGCCGTTCCGTGCACCAGCGAAATTTATGCCTCGGTGCCGGATACCCCCTGCCTATCAGATTTACCCAAAAAGACTCCTCTGTCTTTGGCTGAAGCAGCTTTGGGTGAATCGGCATTTTCTTGCTTGTCGCAGTGCTTCCAAGGACTTCCAATGATTTTTGAACCCACATGGCCACGATGGGATTTTCGACCATGGTGTCGGTGCTGATGACATGGACGGTCTTGCGCCGTTGTTCGACAGGCAGTTCCGCCAAGGCGAGCCAGGTCAATTGCAAGACCGCGGTAGAATCTTTGCCGCCGCTATAGCCAATGATCCACGGCACATCGTCCGCCGCATACAGTTGGCGGATTTCCTCCTTCAACAGCTCGAGGGTGGCCTTGAATCCCAGGGCCGCAAAGGCCGACTTTTTGTCCGGTGTTTTTTCGCTCATTTTCTGCCTTTCGCCCAGGCGTTTTCCACCTTTTGTTCCTCCGGGGACAGTTCAATCCCCAATTGCTGTTTGATCACGTTGGTGGTCAGGATGACGTTGGTGGTCACCTTCGACACCTTGCCGCCAATGATGGCCCGGCCTTCCCACAAGCGCGCGTTTTTCCGGGACCAATCAATGTGCGAAAGCCCTTTGAGCCGCGTCTTCCAACCGCTCGGGTTGCCCTTGAGCAAAGCATTGCCGGCCTTGCCAATCGCCTGGAGGGCGATGCCGTGCGAATGAATGAAGCCCTCGCGGACCTCGCTGGCGGCGATTTTCCCGTCGCGCACCTGCATCCAGGCCGGAAATTGCCGGGCCACCGACTCCCAGAATTCGCGGGCCATGGCCGCGTCCTGCTCCAGGTCGCCGCTGGCCAGGTCCTCCACCAGATCGGCGCAGGCATTGTAAAAAGCGCTCAGCGTGAACAGCTTCCGCGACCTCGGCGCCAGGGAGTTTTTCTCCAAGTCCACGATGTCCTTAAAGACGTCGGATTTCATCACCACCAGACGGGCGAGCTTGGCCTTTTCATTGCGGTGGTCGTAGAGCAGGCCGAGCGAGCGGCTGGGGCGGATGGCGTAGCGGTTGAGATCGGCGAACATCTGCTGGCAGCGGGCCAGGCCGATGTCGAGGAAGAAGACCACAGCGATGGTTTCGCTGCCGAGTTCAGGCTTTTGGTCGAGGGCGGAGAGGATGGCGGCCCGCCGGTGCTGCCCGTCGTTGATGATGAACTTGGCGTCCATCGGCACTTTCAGTGTGCCAATGCGGCTCTCCCCCGGCTTGCCGGACAGAGGAACAAATTCCACCTCCGAATCAATGGAGGCGGTGATGGCCGAGAAGACGTAATCCTTGGGGTTGTCGAGGATGTAATTGGCGATTTCCGGCACGCGCGCCTTGTTGAGGGTGCGCTGGGCGCGCAGCTCCGGCGGCAGGTCCTGCTCGTCGAAGATCGAAATCTGCCGCATCATCCGCAGCGTCCACATGGACACGTAATACTCGCGCCCAGACTGCACGCCGCGAATGACCGGAAAATTTAGTGTGGACAAGGATTCCATAATCACCCTAAGTTTGTGAAAAGTGTGCCACGCGGGAATTGTACGTCAATAAAAAAACAAACAAAAAATATTTAACATACAACCATGTCGGAACGCCCCGTTTACCTGGATTGCAACGCGACCACGCCGCTGGACCCGGAAGTGGAGGAGATCCTGTTCCATTATTTGCGGGAGGAATTCGGGAATGCCGGGAGCCGCACCCATGAGTTCGGCAACCGCGCCAAGCAGGCGGTGCAAAAGGCCCGCGACCAGGTGGCGGCGGTGGCCAAATGCCAGCGCGAGGAGGTCCTCTTCACCAGCGGCGCCACCGAGAGCAACAACCTGGCTATTCTCGGACTGCGGGAATTCGCGGAAAAGGCGGGCCGCAAGCATATAATCTCCACCGCCATCGAGCACAAGGCGGTCCTGGAACCGCTGGAATACCTGGCTCGGCGGGGCTTTGAGGTGACCCTGGTCAAGCCGGAACCCGACGGAGCGGTCTGCCCGGCGAAATGCGCCGCCGCCCTGCGCGCGGACACTTTGCTAGTCTCCGTGATGCACGTGAACAACGAGACCGGTATCATCCAGCCCCTCAGCGACATCGCTGCCGCCCTCGCCAACCATGAGGCCTTTTTTCATGTGGACGCCGCCCAAGGTTTTGGCAAGCGAATCGCGGACCTGCAAAATCCGCGCATTGACCTGATCAGCGTCAGCGGCCACAAGCTTTATGCTCCCAAAGGGATCGGGGCCCTGATCACCCGGCGGCGGGGATACAGTCGCCCGCCGCTGGCGCCGCTCCTTTTCGGCGGCGGTCAGGAACGGGGCTTGCGCCCCGGCACGCAGCCAGTCGCCTTGATTGCCGCTTTGGGGAAAGCCGCCGAATTGGCGCTGCGAGACCACGCCAAACGGGAGGCGCGCTGGCGGCAAATCCGCAAAGAGGCCCTGGAGACATTCCAAGGTCTGGGCGGCATCCCGAATGGCGACCCGGAAAAGGCCCTGCCTAACACCCTGAACATCGCGCTGCCGGGACTGGACTCGGAAGCAGTCATGGTGGCCTTGAAGGATGTTTTGGCGATCTCCAACGGCTCAGCCTGCACCTCCCAAAACTACACCGCCAGCCATGTCCTCACCGCTATGGACCTGCCGGAAGAACAGATCAAGGGGGCTCTTCGCCTTTCCTGGTGCCATTTGACGCCGGAGGTGCCGTGGAGTGCGGTTATGCGAGCCATTGATCCTCTCAAATAAATCCCAGGCAAAATCTCCGACTATAAAGCAAACCAACCGGACCGAAATAACCGTCCTAAAAAAATGAGATGCTACGAATCACACTCAAACGCCCGTTGGGGTTGCCCCGGTTTGATGGACACCTTGGGGCGGTGCGCTAAAAGCAGTGGGCGTATGAACAAAAAGCCGAACGAAAACCAAACCACCGTCAGCAACGACACCCAAGCAACACCTTGCCCCGAACCAGGTCAACCGTGATAGCCCGATGCAGTGCCGGGTGCGGATCCTCGAAAAATCGCGGGTAGCACAGGAAAGAAACCTTCAGTTCATCCGTCCGGAACTTGATGACGTTGTAATCATTGCCAATCTCAAAAGCGGCCACCAAACGAGCCACCAATGCATCCAGCGCCTCGCCCAGCGATTGTTTTTCCAATCGGCACACATAATGGTCGTTGGGCAATCGCTTGCCAAAGCCAAGCTGCCCCACCCCCTTTTCATATTCACCAAGGTTCATGGACTGTTGACTGATTTGCATTTTCCCATTTTACCGGCTGCCATTGAAGTCCCATTTTGCCTTTGCCCAGCGCTTGAAACTTGCGCTTTGGGCCTTTTTCACTAGTCTTTCCCGATGGCTCTCTGGATTCTCAACCGCCCGGCGGAACTTTGCGACTTGACCGAGCTTAAGGTCGCCGAAATTTTGTCTTTGCTCTCCGACGATTGGGTTATCCGCTGGGGCTTCTATTACCAGGACAACGCCGGCCAATCCCGCGAGGGCGATTTCCTCGTCCTTGGCCCTCAAGGCGGTCTCCTCGTCCTTGAAGTCAAAGCTGGCGGCTTGAGTTATTTCCACCGCACCGGCAAATGGACTACGAACGACTCCGACCACCCCCTTTACCAGCTTGATGCCGAGTGGAAATCCGTCCTCACCACCACCAACCGCCATCAGGGTCAAAGGCCGCCTCTCTTCGTGTCCAAAGCCCTCGCTTTGCCCCACGTCGAGATTGCCCCCAACATCTCCCACTACCACGATATCCCCCGCGACCTCATTCTTTCCCTCCCCGAACTTCGCCAGTTCGAGCTCGTTTGGGCTCGGCGCTTTAACCGCAACCGCATCCTCCTCGATCGCCGTTCCCGCGAAATCTTTTTTGATACCTTCGGCAAGGAGGCTGCTCCCAAGGCAATCCGCCATTTCGTGGACGAGTCCGACCGTGCCCTCATGCGCCATACCGAGCGAAACTACGACCTCCTCGATCAACTCGCCGAAAACCGTCAGTTCATGTTCCGCGGCGGCACCGGTAGTGGTAAAACCTGGCTTGCCTTCGAGCAAGCCTGCCGGTGGGCTGAGCAAGGCCCCGAGGGCTCCTCGGTCCTTTTCCTCTGCTACAACCTCGCCCTCACCGATTTCCTCCAGGAGCTAGTTCACAAAGCCCAAAGCCGCCATCGCCCCGCCAAAGGCAAGGTCACGGTGCTGAGCTGGGAGGGCCTCGCTCAAATGCTCTTTAAGCGCGCCGGTTTGCCCTACGAAGTTCCTGAGGCGCCGGAGCAGCGCCTTGAGTTTTACACCCGCACCCTGCCTGAGCTAATGGCCCAAGTGGTCGCCGAAAAATGGTCACCTCCCGAATACGACGCCCTCGTGGTGGACGAAGCCCAGGACCACGACACCAGGATGGACTCCTTTCCGGACAATTGGGAAGGCCCCGGCTGGTGGGGTGTTTACTGGAAGCTCCTAAAGGAAGGTCCTTCCTCGCGCATCGCGCTCTTCTACGACCCGGCCCAGCGCCCCGTCTTTCGCAACCTCGATGCCTTTGATGAATCCGCCATTTACCGGGCCTTGCGGGCCAACCCGGTCCGTGTGGCGCTCAAAAAAACCGTCCGCTATAGCAAACCCATCCTGCGATATTTGCGAAGCCTCAAGACTCCAGCGACATCCAGCTTGGTTGACAGCCTGCTCTATGACGCTGCTCTCCCGGAAGGCCCCGAGGTCGAAATCCATCGAGCCGCTCGGAATAAAATCCCCAGCCAAGTGGCCGCCATTGTCGAAGCCTGGATCGCCGGCGGCTATTGCCGGCCCGAGGAGATTCTCATTCTCTCCCAGCATGGCCGCGCCGAAAAATCGGCCTTGGCCGGATGCGCGCAAATCGCCGGTTACCCCGTGGTGGATTTCCTGCAGCGCCAGCGCGGCTGCCTTAACTTCACCTCCGCCAACCGCGCCAAAGGCCTCGACGCCCTCGGTGTCATCCTCGTAGATTTTCCGCCTTTTCAGGAGATCGGCGAGGATGGCTTGCAGATCAGCTTTTTCATGGGGGCCAGCCGCGCCCGCCAATTTCTGGTCGTTGTAAATCAAAAGGAATGAAGATATGAAAACCATCGAGATTGATGACGACATTTATCGTCACCTCGAAAAGAACTGCCAAGGTTTTGGGGATACACCCAACGCCGTTCTGCGGCGGTTGCTAAATCTGGACGGCCAACCCCAGGCTCGTGCAATAGTGGAGCCTGTGAAAGAGCCGGCACCCGACACAATGGTAGTGGGCAGGCAGGAATCTGGCAGTTTGCCGGGACTGCGCCAAGCCGCTTGGGAGACACCAGATTCGCAGCCAGCTTCAGCAACGGTCCCGCCCCAATCCCCGGTGAACCCGCCCCGACCGTTGGCCGCCCATCTCACCCCGGCCATTGCGCCATTGGTGGAGAAACTGGAGGAGGCTTCAAGCCATACGGTCGTGGATCGTTTCTTGGCCATTCTCGGTTATTTTCACCGGTTGAATCCGGAAAATTTCAAGCAGGTTTTAAAGGTAAGCGGCAGGGGTAGGAAATACTTCGCCTACACAATCAGCGAGATCGAAAAAACGGGCAAAAGCACTCAACCGAAGCAAATCCAAGGGACGCCCTATTATGTGGTCACCAACAATGATACCCCGCGAAAAAAAACCATCATCTCGGAGGTAATGACGGTCTTGGGATACACGAAAGCCGATATCCACGCCGTCTGCGCAGTGATGGACAAAAGGCCGTCATGGAAGCAAGCCTTGGAAAACGAAAATTACCAATCGCCGAATTTCCCCCTCAGCAAGGGGAGTGTCAACGCAGACTCGGATCCAGACCCGTGGAAAATATGATACTCTGGCGCGGGGGATTTGCGCAGGGTCACCTACAGTTCCGGGCAGGCGGACGCCGAGTTGGAGCGGGACCGGCTGGAGCGGGGCAGCGCGGTGACGCGGGGAGAGCAAACCGTTTAGGACAAACGACCTGGCCGGGCGCTGGATCAGTGAATCCAAGTATGGAGGGCGGGGTTGAACAGGTAAGGTCACGCGCAGCTTTGCTGTGGACAAGGCGGCCAGCCTCAACGTCTATTACCAGGGGCAATTGATCCTAACGGCGAGCCACCAGTGAGATGCCGTTAACGGGACGCTAGGCAGCGTCGGTTACAACGGGCACACGGCGAGTTACCAATAGCTCGGCTCGCCGAACTTTCTCACCAACATCACGCTGAGCAAGGACAACAAGGGCTCGAAAATTGGGCGCGGGTTTGACGCGTTGGAAAGGCTGGAATTGGTTGACGCGCAGACGTTTGGCTTCGGGAGCAATTACCAGGTGGCTGGGGCTATTGGGTGCCGCTTTTCTCACGGGCCTGGTTGGGGCCACTGACCAATGGCTGGCGTTATTGGAGCAACGGCACCGAGGTTGTGGGGCAGCAAGGCGATTATCAGTTTGACGGTATTGGCAACCGGCGAGTAGCAAGGAGTGGCGGCGCTGGGCAGATACGGAGTCGTGCTACTCGGCGAACGCCTTGAACCGCATTTTACAGGGATTTTGGTGATTTTCTTAGGAAAGTGGCGGAGAGGGGGGGATTCGAACCCCCGATACGGTTATTAGCCGTATAACGGTTTAGCAAACCGCCGCCTTCGGCCACTCGGCCACCTCTCCAACCTGCCAACTTGTCGCGAGTTATTGGCGGTTTTTGGCTTTAGCAACTCACCCGCGAGACGTCGGCATCCATCATCTTACAGATATGCAAGATATGCATGAACACGTCGCGCACCTTAGCCAAAAAGCGTCAATGGCCTAATACCTATAAACGCACCCAGCGCGCCGGTCAAGTCTGTTTAATCGAGGTTCCCAGCCCTGTTGCGCGCCGCGGAAATGCCTCGTGATAGTCAAGGAACCGCCGGTGTGAGCAGGCGGTAATAGCGGTTGGTGGCGGCAGGGGCGGGGTCGGTCACGCGCTCGACCCGGTTGGTCGCCCGCGCCGGCAGGTCCGCCAGCCGCGTCCAGCCCCCGCTCCCCAAACCGTCGCTGTGCTCGACCGCATAGGTCTTGTTCGACACCGCCACAAACTCCAGCGCCGCCGTCCCCGCCCCCGCCGCCAGCCTCTCCCAACTCAGCCGGCTCGCCCCGTTGGTCGGGTCGGTCCCCGCCCGATACTCCGCCCGGTTCGACAGCCCGTCCCCGTCCGCGTCCCCCTCCGGGTCCGCCACCCCATAGGCCGCCTCCCAGGCGTCCGGCAGCCCGTCCCCGTCCGCGTCCGCCAAGATCGTCAGCGTCGCCGTCGGGCTCGCCACCCCCAGCGGGTTGGCCACGCTCCGCACAATCACCCGGTAGCTCTGCGCCGACGGGCTCGCCGGCGCCACAAAACTGAAATACCCCGCCGGCCCCGCCACCGTGTTGCTCGCCAGCACCGTGCTGCTCCGCCGCCATTCCAGCCCAAACGGCCCCGGCTTGCCCGCCACCAGCACGCTCAAAGTCACCCGCTCCCCCGCCACCGCCGTCTGCGACAACGGCCCCTGCACTATCGCCGGCGGCACCACCACCACCAGCGCCGCCCCCGCCCACACCTCCCCGTCCGCGTTGCTCACCCGCACCGCATACTCCCCCTCCTGCTCCGTCTGCACATTGGTCAAAACCAGCGTCGCGTTGGTCGCCCCCGGCAGCACCGCCCCGTTGAACAGCCATTGATACGCCAGCGGCGTCCAACTCCACGCCCCCACCGTGAACACCGCGTTGCTCCCCGCCCGCGTCAGCTGCGCCGCCGGCGGCGTCTCGATCACCGGCAGCGCCAGCACCGTCAGCCGCGCCCCCGCGCTCACCGCCGACCCGTGGGGATTGCTCACCACCACATCATACTCCCCCGCCAACTCCCGCGCCGCATACTCGATCGTCAGCCCCGCGTTGGTCGCGCCCCCGATCCCCACCCCGTTCCTCCGCCATTGATACGTCAGCGGCCCCGCCCCCGCCGCTTCCACCCCCAGGCTCACCCGCGCCCCCTCCCCCACCACCGCCCCCGCCGGCGAACTCACCACCCGCGGCCCCAACCCGCTCACGTCCGCCCCCCAGCCCGCCGTCGGCGGCCCCGCCACCCAGTTCTCCGGGTCGTCCCCAAACGCCCCCAGCTCCCGCCGCTGCAACGAATACCCGCCCCCGTCCGCCAGCTCCGGCCAGGGCCGCTCGTCATCGTATTCCACCCGGTCCACCCGCACCCACCGCACCCCGCCGCCCCATCCCCCCCACGGTTCCACCAATTCCAAAGCCTCCCCCTCGTTGGCCAGCCTCCCCTGATACGGCCCTGCCAACAGCACCCCCGGCGGCGTCGCATACCGGGCCGCAAATCGGCCCCGCGCCAACTCGTCGGACGGATCAAACCCCACCACCAACACCCGCCCGTGCCCGGGCAGTTCGAACCCCGCCGCAAACTCATACTCCACACCCCCGCGCAGCCGCCAGCCGTTGGTCCCCGCGAACAGCGGCACCGGGTCGCCCGTCAGGTTTACCAGTTCCAGGTATTCCTCCCCCTCCCCAGCCGGGTTATACATGATCTCCCCCACCACCACCGGCCCCGCCAACGGCGGCGCGTTGCCCCCCCCCAGCGTGACCGCCTGCGCCGTCACGTAATGCGTCCCGCTGCGCGTCTCGTGACGGATGAACGACTCCCCCGCCCGCGCCGCTCCATACGCCGCCCCCGTCCGCCACCCCGTCAGTTCCCCAGCCGCATCGGCCGCCGCCAGCCAGACTTCGCCGCCCCGCTCCGCGTCCAAAACCAAACCGCCCAACGACCCCTGGCCAAACGCGCTCTCGTAGAGCACCGCAAAGCCCCCGGCCGCCACCACTGTCCCCGCCGGCACCCGATACTTCCTCACCGCCCGCCGGTCGTCGCTCAGATACCAGCCGCCCAAGTCCACCGCGTCCGCGCCCCGGTTGTGGATTTCGATGGCGTTGGTCTGACCGGCGCCCGCCGCGCTCAGCAGCTCGCTGATCACCACCGATGCCAGCGCCCGATAATTCGGCGCCCCCTGCGAAGCCGAGCCGGGGAAGGACGCGATCTCCGATCCCCCGTCGGGCAGCCGCCCCTGCGCAACGCCCGGCGCCTGCGGGCCAAAATAAACCGCGTCCACCACGCTCGTCCCGTCGGCCTGGTACAGCAGCAGCGCCTCGCCTCCGGCGTTCAGGCTGAACCCCACATGGTCGGGCCCTGCCGAAAGATCACCGTCGGCCACCAGCCGCGCGAACCCTTGCGGCCCGATATAGGAAAGCGGCGGCAGCGCATGTTTTCGCGCCCCCGCCGCCGAGGGATCATCGCTCACCCACAGCCCGTCCAGTTCCACCGGCTGCCCGCCGGGGTTATGCAACTCGAACCAATCCGGCCCGCCGGCCGGATCGGCCAGCCACTCGTTGATCCGCAGGCCCGCCGCCGGTCCCAAAACCGCCGGCACCGCGTTGGTCGCGCCCGGGGTGGGGCCGGCCAGCAGCCGCCAAACGCCCGCCACGCGCCCCATCGCCCAGTTCTCCGCCTGGGGACCGTATTCCACCATGTCCACCAACTGCCCCGCCGCGCTGAACAAGCGCGCCACCCCGCCTTCGCCGGGCAGGTCCACCCCCAGGTTCAGACCCCCCGTCGGCGCCAGCCAGCCGCCGTCGCACCACACCACCAGATGCCCGCCCGCGGCCATCACCGTGTTGGACGGAAAGGCCCACGGCGCCGAATCGTTCACCGTCAGCCGCATCCCCCCCAGGTCCCAAGCGCCCGGACCCGGGTTGAACAGTTCCACGTAATCGGGGGTGCGCCCCTCGCGCGTCACCTCCCCCGTGTTGCGGGCCAGCAGCTCGTTGAGCACCGGCCCCGCGTAGGCGCCCAGGTAGTTCGACGCGCCGGGGCTGGCTGTCAGCGCAAAGTCGGCGAAACTGTCCGCGCCGTCCGGCAGCCGGCCGCGCGCGACGTTCTCCGCCTGGGCCGCGTAGGTGACCCGGTCCAGTTCCCGGGCCAAGGGGTCATACAGCGCCAAGTAGCCCCCCGCCGCCGGCAGCTTGAACCCCGCCTGGTTGCCGCCCGCCTGTTCGCTGGCGTAAAAGAGGGCGTAACCGCCGGCGCCAATGAACGCCGGCTGTCCGATCTGCCACAGCGCGTTGTCGCGCCCCACCCAGCAGCCTTGCAAGGCCACCGGCTGGGCGCCCGGATTGTACAGCTCGAACCAGTCCTGCGCCCCCGCCGCCGGATTGGCCAGCCACTCGTTGATCTTCACCCCCGCCAAAGGGCCGGTCGCCGCCGCCTGGTTGGCCGCCCCGGGCGTCGGCTGCGTCAGCGCCCATTGCCCGTTCACCCGCCCCACCGAGTAGTCCGCTACTTGCGGCCCGTAACCCAGGGCGTCCGCCCGCCGCCCGGACGGATCATACAGGCTGACCACCCCGCTCTCGCGGGCCAGCGCAAAGCCGGCGTGCAGGCCGGGGGTGGTGTTGGTCAAGGCGTCGCACCACACCACCAGCAGGCCGCCCCCCGCCAGCAGCGTGTCGGCGGGGAACACATACCGGCGCGGGTCGGCGTTGTCGCTCAGGCTCCAGCCGCCCAGGTCCACCGGCTCGCCGCTGGCATTGTGCAGTTCCACCCAGTCCGGGTAGGTCCCCTGATGGTTCACCGCCGCCACGTTGTGCGCCATGATCTCGTGCAGCCGCACCGCGAAATCGGGCGGGGCCGAGGGCGGTTCGCCCGGCGTCCCGCCCGCCGCCGCGCTCGCCCGCCAGTTGGCCGGGTCGCTGGGGTCGCCCAGCGGGTTGATGATCTCGAGGGAAGAACCCCCGCCGTCGGCGTCCACCGGCCAGGGGGGAACGTCGTCGTAAATGACACTCCACAGCACCTCCTCGCCCCGCTTGAGCGCCAGCCGCTCGCCGGCGTTGTCCAGGTTGCCGCCATACCAGCCGAAGACGCTCACCCCGGGATAAGCCGCGGCAAAGGCGGCCGGGTTGTTGTTGTTGGCCAGCACCAGCCGCGCGCCGGGGGCCAGCGCGGCTTCCACCGGGAAGCTGTAAGTGATCCCCTCGAAGCTCAGCCCGCCCAGGGACACCGCCACCGGCCCGGTGTTGAGCAGCTCGAGAAACTCGAACGCGCTGCCGCCGGGTGGGTTGTAGTGCAGCTCGCTCAGGCGCAGGGGCGTGCCCAGGGAAGCCACCTGAAAGGCGCCCTCCACCAAGGGGCTCCATTGCCCGTTGTGCAGCGCCCGCGCCTTCACCACCGCGCTCGCCTGCAACACCACCCCCGTCGTGTACGCCCGCGCGCTCGCCGACACCGCGCCGGAACCAGGCACCCGGGGATCACTTCCATCCACGGTAAAATAAATCGTCCCGCCGGGCGGGGCGGCGAGGGTGATATTGGTTCCGGCGGCCACCTGGCCGCCAAGAAGGCTGAAAGATGGGGCGTTGGAACTGTAAAGGCCGTAGGTGACAAACTGGCTGAAAAGCGGCTGGCGCCGGCCCGGCACCCAAGTGGCCGGGATGTAGGTATTCATGGAAGGAATGACGCCAATCAGCTCATCGCGCATTTCGTAAAACCGCTTCAGCACGTTGGTGTCGGTCAGGGCGCCGTCATTGAAGAAATGTTTCTGGACGCGGTCGGCCCATAGCAAACGGAATTCGGGACTGTTGGACAGGCCCCGGTAGAAAATCCCGATTTCCGTGGGGCCCGCCAGTCCGCCCGAGTCGAGGGTGAACAAGTTCCGGCTGAGATTGCCGGAGCCAAAGGCGCTTTCGTAATCCCAACAAAAAAAACGAAACCGACCGTCCGGCTTGCGGGGGCGGGCGGCGTGCCAGTTATTTTGCGGCCAATCGGTTTCCGCTCCATACATGGCCACCAGGAGATAGTCCACAAAATTGGTCAGGTCCAGACGCGCGGCCACCTCTTGCAGGACGGCAAAATCGGTGAAGTCGCGGTTGTCGAGGAAGTATTCACGCAATTCCTCCCAGACGGCGCGATCGCCGGCCTGGACCTGGCTGAGGATGCCCAGATGATCCCATTCCGAATAGCCATCCCAGTTTTCAAAGGAATCATCGTTGATTCGTTCGCAAGGGTTGTAATAGCCCTTATAGACGCCGTTGATGAACAAATTGACGAAGGTGCCCTGGGAACCGGAATGGCCGGTGTCGAATTCCAGGCGCCGGCCGAGTTCATCCTTGATAAAAGGGTTGGTCATGTCGTTTTTGCCGGCCCGCAGCGTGATGGTCTCGTAGGTTGGGGCGGGGGAGCGGGGGATCAGGGGATAATCGAGTTTGGCCGGACCGTAGTCGGTGCGAAAATAGAGGCGGTAGGAAAATTTGCTGCTGGTGGTGTAGCGGAAGCGGGTGTGATCGCTGCCTTGCAAGCGCAGGCCGCAATCCACTTGAAAGCCGCTGTTGTCCTCGGGCCGAATGAGCTCCGCGGAAGCCGGCCGCTCCCAGGCCCGGCCGCGCATGAAATTATTGTTGTAGTCGGCGGGGCTGGTGGGAACCCAAACATTGTCGCTGTTGTAGCTGCCGCCGCTGATGGCGATGATGCCGTTGCGTCCCGTGAAATTTTCCTGGTCGGTCACAATGGAAAGCACCGGCAGCGAGCGAATGGCGGCGCTCTGGTTGAAAAGGTAGGTGTGGGTGACGGGGCGCGAGGGCGCCAACCCGGGCCGGAAGGCGCTGGCGCGCAAGACGGTGGAGCCGCTGATGCGCAAGGGGGCGCGATAAGTGAAGCCGGTGGTCAGGCTGGGCTCGGCGCCGTTGGTGGTGTAGCGAATGATGGCGCCGGGCGTGGGGGTGCTTAAATACAAATCAAATGGCTGGACATGATGACCGCGGCGGACACTGAAATGGACCGCTTCCGCCAGCCCGATAACGGTTGAGGCGCCGTTGGCCGCGCCGGGTGTGGGATTCTCGAAATAACGCCATTGGTTCGAGGCATCCAGGCCGAACGAACAATCGAGGCGCTGTTCTGGGAATGACCCAGGCGGGCCGCCCGTTTGCCGGCGGGGGGACGAGTCCGGCGGATAAAGCCCCAGGCTACCGTTGCCGGAATCGAGACTGAAATTGAGGTGAAACCGGTTGGTGGCGGCAGGGACTCGGCGGTCTTTGCTCGAGGCAAAGACGACGAGATATTCGCCGGGCGCCAAAGCGCGCGCGGGGAAAACCCATTTGCCTGGGTCCAACGGGTCGTTGCTCAAGGACCAGCCCTCTAAATTCACCGTGTCCGCGCTTCGATTCTGGATTTCCACCCAGTCTGCCGCCAGGTCGTCTTCGTCCCGCAAGCCGGTCCGGTTCGCGGCGCAAAACTCCGTAATGAGAATGTCAGGAGTCGCCAGCCCCGGCTCCACCTGGCATTGCCAGAAACCGGGGGCGGCAAAGGCATTGGGGGGTGACATGTAGTCAGTAATGCCGTGGGAAGGAGCCCAGGCAAAGGTTACGGTCCCGGATGGCGCCGGTGGAAATTGGAAGATGCACCAACCGCCGGGGTTGATGACCACGTTGGTGGCCGGCTGGCCGTTGACGCGGAGGTCGGCGGCGTCGAGGCCCTTGACTGGCTCACTGAAAAAAACCTCCAACTGGCCAAGCTCGCGCACGCTGGCGTTGGGGGCGGGGAAAAGATTGGTGACCGCGGGGGCGACGTCGTCCACCAAGGTGTAATCCCAATTGGTGGTGGTCATGGTTTTGGCGGGCGAATCGAAGTTTTGAATGCCCGACAATCGCACCCGCACCGGGCCCGGGGGCAGGTTGACAATTTGGAAGGTGACCACCGCGCCGGCAACGCTCGGGAGGTTCAGCGCGCCATTGTTATTGACGCCGAGGTCATTGTGAACCACGCCGGTGACCGGCTCATTGAAGGTAAAAACCAGGCGGTCCAGTTTCCGCACCACGCCCGGCGGAGGATCAACGGCAATGACATAAGGAGGAACAGTGGCCGCTTGGCCGGCCAGCCAGCCACCGGCCAGCCAAATCACGGTCGCGCCCCGCATTTTTCGGACAAAAGGCGTCATTTCCGGGACAAATTAGCTTATTCAAAGAGCCCGGTAAAGGGCTGATGCCAAATCAAGGTTTTTTCGGCGGGCCGGGATACCGGCTGGCCTCAAAACTCAACGGACGCCCGCCACCTTTATGGGCTTGGGGAAGTTGCTGGCCGCTGCCAGCGCCGGTTGGTCTCCGAGATGAACTTCAGCATATAGGAGCGCTCGTTGTTGGCGGTGACATTCCAATCTTTGTCCTGCATGGAAAGGTCGAATACCCACAAGGCCGCCAGGGGCACATTGGCCTGCTCCAGGTCTTTGAGCAGCGCGGTGAACTGGGACCGCTCTTGGTCCGGCCCCAGCTCCTTGCTGGCGCCGAACTCGCCGATGAACAGTGGCTTGCGGGCTTGCCGGGCGGCTTTCTGCATGGCCTGCAAAACTTCCGGCTGGGTGGCGGGCTGGGTTTTGGAAAACCTCTTCTCCTTGCTGGGATACCAATGCACACACAAGACGGACAGCGGATCAGGGTTGTCCCGCTGCAGCACCTCAATGAATTGCTCCCGCGTATCCACGGTCCAGGATTTTTCGGCTGTATTATGCCAGGCGCCCGGGCGGGGGGCGGAATTGCCGCTGACAATGATCCGGTGCGGATCCAGGCGCCGCACAACTTGGCCAAACTCGCGCAGTGCGGTGACCATGATCTGGGCGCTGATGGCGTCGTCCGCCGTGGGCTTGGGCACGCCGAGGCGCGGCATCGCCTTGTGGGCTTCGATCAGGTTCAGGGCATTGGGCAAATCCACGCTCAGCGACATTTCGTTGCCGAATTCCCAACCCCAAATCGCCGGAGAGGCGCGGTAGCGGGTCACGAACTCGGTGGTGTATTGGCGCATCAGCGCATGAGTCTGGCTGTCGGGCTTTCCCCAGGCGCTGTGCGGTTCGCCCGCCAATTCCGCCAGGGTTTCCCAACGCCAGAAAAGCGACGGGATCAGTCCGATGCCATTGGTTTCCGCCGATTTGACGACCGCGTCCATTCGCCGGAAATACTCCGCGCGATTGGTCTGGTAAAGCCGCCAGTCGGACGGCCAGAAGCCGCAAGCGGCAAAACGGGCGAAGGGGATTTGATGCTGCCGGAGCACGGCAAGTCCAGCCACGTAGCTGGTATTGGTGGGATTAGCCAGCACCCGGCCAAAGGCGCTGAAATAGTTGACCCCGATGCCGCGGTAAGAACGGCCCTCCCTGAGCAACACCCCATTCTGCATCGTCAGACCCGGCGGCGGCTCCGCCGCCCCGGCCAGGATTAACGAAAACAGCAATGGCAAAACACAGCGCATGCCCAAGCTTACGGGCGGCAATGCGGATGGCGCAAGACGTTCCAGCGCCGGGTTGCGCCGCAAAAAACCAATTGACCAAACTTGACCGAAATGTTTGAATCAAACACAAATAAACAATAATAAACAATTATGAGTTTAACGAGGCGACAGCACATCGAGTCCGCGCTCCAGAGACGGGGGGAGTGCTCGGTCGAGATGCTGGCCCGCGAGTGCGGGGTCAGCGACATGACCATTCGCCGCGATCTTCAGGCCCTGGCGGGCGAAGGCAGGATCATCCGCACCCATGGCGGGGCCGCGCCGGCGGCCCGGGTCTCCTTTGAATTCCAATTCGTGCGGCGCGCCCGGAACCACGAGGCCGCCAAGGCGCACATCGCCCAAATCGGCGCCGCTTTGGTTCCGGACGGCGCGGCGGTGCTGATGGATTCCGGCTCGACGACGCTGGCGCTGGCCAACCGGCTGGCCGACCGGCAGAAGCTCACCCTGATCACCACCTCGCTGCCCATTGCCTCCGCGCTGCAATTTGCCCCCGGGGCGCAGGTGCTCCTGCTGGGCGGCTACTTGCGCCGCGATGCCCCGGACCTCTGCGGCGCGCTCACGGAAAAAAACCTGGCCGCCTTGCGGGCGGACCTCGCCTTCATCGGGGCGGACGCCATTGATGAGCAGGGGAACATTTACAATCAGTCCCTGGAGGTCGCCCGGATGCTGGAGCTGATGGCCGCTGCCGCCAAGGTTACCTATGTTGTGGCCGACAGCTCGAAGATCGGGCGCACCGCGCTGGTGCGCTTTGGGAACATCTCCCATTGGGCCGGTTTGATTACCGACCCGCACCTCTCCTCCAAGACCGCCCGCGCTTTGCGCCGGGCCGGGATCAGTCTTCTGCAAAAAATTCCAAAATCCAACAAAACGAAAGACCCATGAAAAATTCATTTCTGAGCCGCCGCCAGTTCCTCCAGCGCGCCGCCCTCGCCGGCGGGACCATCGCTTTGCCCACCTTAATTCCCGCCTCCGCCCGAGGCGCGGATGGAGCGGTCGCGCCGGGCAACCGCATCACCATGGGCTGCATCGGCGTGGGCGGGCGCGGCGTTGCGGTCATGCGCGGCTTTTTGGCGCTGCCGCAAGCCCGGGTGGTGGCCGTCTGCGATCCTTACCTGGACCGCCAGAAGGCAGCCAAGAAGATCGTGGACAACGCCAACAAAGATGAAGCCTGCGCCACTTACGGGGATTGGCGCGAAGTGATCGCCCGCCAGGACATTGACGCGCTGCTGATCGCCCCGCAGGACCATTGGCACGGGGTCATTGCCAGCGCCGCCGTCAAGGCCGGCAAACAGATGTATTGCGAGAAACCTCTGGGCGTGAGTTATGCCGAATCCAAGGCGATTCGCGACGCCGTGCGCGGACGAAAGCTAATTTTCCAGACCGGCACCCAGCAGCGCTCGGACCGCAAATTCCGGCAGGCCTGTGAACTGGCGCGAAACGGCTACCTGGGGAAATTGCACACCATCGAAGTGGCGGCCCCCGGGCCGACTTACAAGCCGAAATACCAAGGCAGCCTGGATCCTCAACCAGTGCCGGAAGGCTTCGACTGGGAGATGTGGAACGGGCCGGCGCCCAAGCAACCTTACAACCCGGGGCGCGTCGCCTGGCCCGATTGGTATTTGATCTGGGATTACTGCGCGGGCTTCATCGTCAATTGGGGCGTGCATCACCTGGACATCGCCCTCTGGGGCTGTCCGGAACTCGCCACCCAGAAATTCGAGCTGGAGTGCGCCGCCGACTACCGGAAGCAAGGCTTCACCGACAACGTCAATGGCTGGAGCGCCACTTTCACTTATCCTGGCGGCCTGCGCATGGTCTATAAGGATGCCTCGCAACAAAAGTCGGGCGTGAAATTCATCGGCGACGCCGGCTGGGTTTACGTGGACCGCCCCACGCTCGAAGCCAGCCAGGAATCGCTGCTGACGCTGAAATTAAAGGACTCCGACCTTCACCTGCCGGTCTCGCAAAATCATGCGCTGGATTTCCTCGAAGCCGTGCGTCAGGGCAAAGACCCGGTGGCGGACGTGGATGCCGGACATCGCGCCTCGTATTTTGGGATGATTGCAGACATCGCGGCGCGCCTGAAACAGAAAGTCACGTGGGACCCGGTCAAGGAAACCTTCATTGGCAACCGCGCCGCCGAGGCGATGCTTGACCGACCGTTGCGCGCGCCGTGGAAATTGTCATGAGCCTGAGGATGGCCGTAGGCGCCGACGGAAGGAGGCTCTAAAAAAAGTGTAGAAACGTCAGCGAGGCATGATGGGTGTGAAAATAAAAAATGAGTCTCGTGACCTCGACTCCTGCGCGGGAGTTGTTCGACATTATCAGTGGATCTGCAGGAGGCGGGCTTCTGCGCAAAACTTCGGGCTTGGGATTTTCGCGGGCGCTGTTCCCCCTCACCCCCGGCCTGCGCCCGCCTGCCGAGCGGTGGGCCGGCTGCGGGCGCGGCAGGCAGGCGTCCCTCTCCCTCGGGGAGAGGGAGCCGCGTTCGGCAGCACTCATTGCACCCGCAGGCCCCGCTTTCACGCCGCGCCGCCAGCAATGTTTCCCGCCCCCCAAGGGAGAGGGATCAAGGGTGAGGGGAAAGGGCGTCACCGAATAGAGAAGGCTTCCATTTTTGGCCAGCGGTTTGCTTTATTAGCGATTTTTAATGTGGTTCTGCGGCTGCCCGCTTCCGGATCGGCGGCCGAGGCATCCACTGCCAACGCCGCCCCGGTGTTTCGCGCCGGCGCTTATGCCGTGGATGTCACTCCCACGAACTTTCCGGTCATCGTGAACGGCGGTTTTCTCAGCAAGACCGCCACCAACGCCCATGACCGCCTGCACGCGCGTTGCCTGGTTTTGGACGATGGCCGCGAACGCGCGGGCATTTGCGTGCTCGACACCTGCCTGATCCCGCGCGAGTTGGCGGACGCCATCAAAGACGACGTGCGGCAAGCAACGGGCATGGCCCCGGAACGCATCCTGATCTCCGCCACTCACACCCACAGCGCCCCTTCCCTGATGCAGTGCCTGGGCACGCCGGCTGACCCGAATTACCCGGCTTTTTTACGGCCCCGAATGGTGGAAGGTTTTCGCCGGGCCATCGCCAATCTGGCGCCGGCGCGGGTCGGCTGGGCCGTGACCGAGGCGCCCGATCACACCCACACGCGCACTTGGATTCGACGGTCGGACCGCCTCCTGACCGATCCTTTTGGCGAGCGCACCGTGCGGAACAACATGCACCCCGGCTACCAGAACCCGGACGTGATCGGTCCCTCCGGCCCTTCCGATCCGCAGATCATCGTGCTTTCGCTGCAGGCGCCCGACGGTCGTCCGCTGGCGGTGCTGGCCAATTATTCCATGCACTATTTCGGCGCGCCGGCGGTCTCGGCGGATTACTACGGGCGCTTTGCCGAAAAGCTGGCGCTGCGCCTGGGGGCCACCAATAGCATGCCCGCTTTTGTGGGCATCATGTCGCAGGGCGCCAGCGGCGACCAGCATTGGATGGATTACAGCCAGCCCAAGCGCAACGTGCGGATGGATGATTATGCCGACGACCTGGCCCGCCTCACCGCCGAGGCCGTGCGGAGCATCAAACACGCGGAGTGGACGCCGTTGGCGATGCGCGAGCGGGAGATCAGGCTGGCCGTGCGGCTGCCCGACGCCAAGCGCTTGGAATGGGCGCGCGAATTAGTGGCAAAAATGGGCGAGCGGGATCCGAAAAACCAGCCGGAGGTTTACGCGCGCGAACAGCTTTGGCTGGCGGCAAACCCGGTGCGATCCATGAAACTGCAGGCGCTGCGGATTGGCGGGCTGGGGATCGCCTCGTGGCCGGCGGAGGTGTTTGCGATCTCCGGGCTGAAGCTCAAGGCTCAAAGCCCGCTGCAGCCCACGATGAACATTGAGCTGGCCAATGGCGAGGAAGGTTACATCCCGCCGCCGGAATTGCACCCGCTGGGCGGCTACAATACCTGGGCCTGCCGCACCGCCGGATTGGAAGTCCAGGCGGAACCGAAAATGATCGAAGCCCTGCTTGCGTTGCTGGAAGAGGTCGCGGGCGAAAAACGGCGTCCGGTAACGGACCCCTTGGGCGAACACGCCAAGACGGTGCTTGCCACGGCGCCGGCCGCCTATTGGCGGATGAACGAGTTCAGCGGTCCCTTGGCGCTCGATGCCGTGACGAGCGGTTTCCTGGGCCGCTACGAGGAGGGCGTGGTGTTTGGGCTGGAGGGACCGGCCTCGGCGCGATTTCGCGGCCCTGGCGTCCCCAACCGGGCCGCGCATTTTGCCGGGGGCCGGCTCCGGGCGGACCTGCCCCGGATCGGTCAGGATTACGCGGTCGAATTTTGGTTTTGGAACGGCCTGCCGCACGACGCCCGCCCCGTGACTGGTTACCTTTTCAGTCGCGGTCTGGATGGCGACAAGCTCGAGCGCGGCGATCACTTGGGCATTGGCGGGACACACCGCGCCGCCGAAAGCGGACGCCTGGTGATTTACAACGGCAAAGAACGCAACCAAACCCTGGCCGGCCAAACCGCCCTGACGCTGCGCGCCTGGCACCATGTCATCTTTGTGCGCGAGGGGCGCAAAGTTGCCGTTCACCTGGACGGCAAACCGGAAATCAGCGGCGAACTTGAATACACCGCGCCGGCAGAGGGCGCGTCCTGGTTTTTCGGCGGGCGCTGCGACGGTTTCGCGGGGCTGGAAGGCAAGCTCGACGAAGTGGCGGTGTATGGCCGGGCTTTGAAAGGCGAGGGGCTTGAGGCTGTTCTTCGCCATGCTGCGCTCAGCCGGTCATCTGGCGCAGCCGACGCGGCCTCCGATTTTCCATAAATGAGGGTGATTTGCGTGATCCCAGACCATCAACAGCTCTTCGATAATGGCAGTGGCATTGTACGACGCGGGTATCTGCGCATACTGGATGGTCTCCGGGATGCAATACACAACCTGTCACCGTGGGCGACGTTCTCCCTCTCCCTCGGGGAGAGGGAGCTACATTCGGCAGCGCGCATTGCACCCGCAGGCCCCGCTTTCACGCCGCGTCGCTTGCGATGTTTCCCTCCCCATGAACCCCCTCGTTGTAGGAGCCGACGTAAGGAGGCTCAAACTGGTCCCCGGGCGCGGTCGCCATGCTATCAGAGCCTCCTTACGTCGGCTCCTACGCGGTTAAGGGGCGGCAAGGCGCGAAACCAGTTTTCGGGGAAGTCTCTCCCCAAGGGAGAGGGATCAAGCAGGGACCCCTCGCGAGGGGCTGATGATGGAAGAAACTCTACAAGAATTGGCGGAATTTGCCTGGCTGGCGAATTTCTTACTTGCTTGCTTTTCAGTAACTTACAAAAGGAGTTTCTTAAGAGGGTGAGGGGATAGAGCGCCTCCGAATGCGAAGGACTCCCGTTTTCGCCCAGTTTAACCTACCAATGGCCGCGACCAATCTGATTCGTCAACCAATAACCAGGAAAGGAAAATTATGGGAAAAATACATATCGGACTGAACGCCGAGTTCTCGCGCAGCTCGGACAAACCGTTTGAATGGGCCGTCCAAAAAGCCGCCGAAATGGGCTACCAATATTTTGAGCCCATGATCCACTTCGGCCGCGAGCTGATGAGCGAGGCCGGCTATTTCCATACGGTCTCGATGTTTGACGATCCCTGGCGGATCAGGGAGGCCTGCGACAAAGCGGGCCTGATCATCTCCGGCCTGCAGTCGCACGGGCCGCTGGGCCGCCCGGATGTCCACGGCGAATACATCAAAATGGCGATTCGCGTGGCGGCGGAGATCGGTGTGCCGGTCATCAACACCGATGAAGGCATCAAGGCGAAATGGACCACCGAGGAAGAGGATTTCGTGCTGATCAAATACACGCTCCAGGAAGCGGCCTTCATCGCCGAACGGCGCGGTGTTAAAATCGGCCTCGAACCGCACGCGCAATACTCGCGCCATCCCGACGGCCTGGACCGTATTTACAATCTGGTGAAATCGCCCGCCATCGGCATCAATTTCGACACCGGCAACGCCTACCTTTGCGGCCACGATGTTTATGCATGGCTGGACCGCGTCGCTTCGCGCCTCGTGCATCTTCACGCCAAGGACATCTCCGTGGCGCACTCGGACGCCGAGCGCGGCAAGGTCACCGGCACGCCGGTCGGCTGCGCCTGCGGCGAGGGCGTCCTTGATTGGAAGCGCATCATTGACACTGTGAAAACGAAATGTCCCCGCGACATTGTTTTCTCCGTCGAATGCGGGACCCCGGCCAAGGCGGCCAAGAGCCTTGAGCACTTGTCGAAGCTGGTTTGACTGCTCAGCTATAATACTCCCTGCGCCCGCTTCAACGCCGCGAACAACTCATCAACTTACCCAGCTCTGCGCGCGCTGGCGTTCGCCGCCGAACTCGCCAAGCCTGGCGAGCAATGGCGTTTGCAGAGGCGCGCCAGCGTCGTGGAGTGCGCCAGTCCTCTGGCGCTTTGGCAGTGCTGAGGCGTCATGCTTGACCAACGGCTGGCGCACGCCAAAGCCATGCGCCCAGGCAAAGCGGTAGAGGACTACCGCACTCCAAGACCTCGCGGAGTTCCCACACCGCTCGTGCCGAGCGCGACCTAAAACGGTTAAAACCGTTGAACTCCTATATCGGACACCGGCCACCCCGCTGAAGCGGGGTGTTAATGGGAAGGGCGCTTGTTCGGCGTGCCAGCGCGTGCCGCAGACTTCCAGTCTGCTGCCTGCCCGCCGCCAGGCAGGCGGGTATCGCGGATTTCCAATCCGCAAGGTTTGGGTATTTTCCAATGGTTTCGGGTTTGTCCAGGGCCCTGCCGACTGGA
>Ga0101944_10000541_pt1 | contig 107743 bp, 88 predicted proteins | sample DewCreD2012metaG_FD_75245 | JGI IMG/M metagenome (GOLD analysis project Ga0101944, IMG submission 75245) | Hot spring sediment bacterial and archeal communities from British Columbia, Canada, to study Microbial Dark Matter (Phase II) - Dewar... ... | reverse complement strand
TTTCTGATGAGGCGAAAGACTGGCTTGCTCAAACAGGTTATGATGTAACCTATGGTGCTCGTCCGTTAAAGAGAGTAATTCAAAAATATCTCGTCAATCCGCTTGCTCAGGAATTGCTTGCTGGTAATTTTGGCAATGGTGATACAATTAAAGTAAATGTAGCGCCAAGGATTGGTTTATCATTTAGTAAATAATCTTTTTCACACTGATCTGTCATCCTGAACCTGTTTGCCGGCAGGCAGGCTTGTTTCAGGATCTGCATTAGCGAAGAGCTAAAAAAGCCAATAACAAAGTTAACCGTAGGAGAAAGCTTCTGCGGTTTTTCTATTTTTTAAGTGTTGTTTTCTTTGGAAAGAATTGATCCCTCCTCTTGATTTTCTCTCTATTTTTGCAAAAATCGCTTATTTTAATCTAAATTAACACACAGGAAAAACACACAATATACACACAAGTAGTTACACAAATAAAAAATTTACAAAATACTTGTAATAGCAAAATAATTTTTATATATTTGAACTGTAAAATAAGGAAAATGAATATGGAAATAAATTATTGGAAGCCAACAACATCTTTGGGCGTAGTAAAAGCAACAATACATCAAAGTGGAAAATTAGGATTTTCACAAGCAGCCATTGATAAACTTAATTTATCACAAAATACATATATAATGATTGGAACTAATAAAGAGAATAAAAAAGACAGTAATATTTATATGGCTATCTCAAAAGAAAGCAATGATTTGGCAATTAAAGTGAACAAGGCTGGAAATTATTATTATCTGAATACAAAGGATTTCTTCAATGAGATAGGTGTAGATTACAAATCTAAGTCCGTAATCTATGATATTGTAGATATAAGTTCTAATAATGAAAAAATTTATAAGCTTGTTCCGCGAGAAAAAGATAGAAAGAAAAAATAATTCAACAGGAAGGGAAAATGTCTTCTCATCTAAGCCAACCACAAACGAAAGAAATATTCTTTGACTCTGACGGACAATTATTTAAACACATTGGTCGGAATCAGATTGATTCTGAAACGATTGCTCTCATTGAGATTGTAAAAAATTCCTACGATGCAGATGCGACAGAAGTGCTTATTACTTTTGACAAAGTAAATAAGCATAACGGTGAAATAATTGTTACTGATAACGGACATGGAATGACTCATAATCAGTTTGAGGAATTTTGGATGTGTCCTGGTACTGCGCATAAGGAAAAAGAGCATACTTCTCCTTTTTATGGGAGAACGATGTTAGGACGAAAGGGTATGGGCAGATTTGGAACTGACAAGATTGGTGCAAAGGTAGTCGTAAAAAGTAAAACTAAAGTTGAGCTAATAGCTTTTGCAGCAACTATTGATGCAGATGAGTTTGAGAAACCTAACGCAAAATTTCAGAACACACCCATTTTGATAAACTTCCTGCCTAGACAAGAAATTAAATTTGTTGAAAAGGATTATGAGTTCGGAACTCAGATTCGTATGAAAAAACTAAGAAGAACTTGGTCATCTAAAATGATAGGAGAAGTACGTGAAGAACTTTGCCGAATGATTACACCCGATGAAAGATCTTCTAACTTCAATATAATTTTTGATGTAAAGGATGATGTATCCTTGTCAGGCAAGCTTGAAAATTCTATCAAGGATGGGTTTTCACACGAACTAATTATCGAGGTAGATGAGAATGATAATTATGTAATTAAAATAAATAACAGGAAAATTAAAGATGGTAATGTTCTGGAAGACTGCTTGGATATTATCACTGCTTTAAATAATGAATTTGAAAGTAATCATGAAATACAGGAAAGTTTTAAAAGTTTCGGACCTATTTCGGGAAGGATCCTTTACTTTGATAAGGGAGGGCTAAAGAGTCACGCATCTTCAAAACACGGTAAAAGAGCAGATCATACTGGGGTAAAATTATATCGCTCTGGCTTTATTGTTAAACCATATGGTGAAAAAAATAATGATTGGTTAAGACTGAAAGCAAAAAGAAACACAAAAGGCTGGAGATACTACATCAATGCTGATAAAATAATGGGCTATATTAACATTGACCCACAAAAGAACCCAAAACTAGAGGATACAACCAATCGACAAGGCTTAATTGATAACGAAGAAAAAAATACTTTTGAATATTTTTTCTCAGAAATAGTTATAGAGGAACTTAATAAGGTATTAGAAAAAGAAGCAACAACACAAAAGGAAGCTAATCTTAAAAAACGTCATCAAAGAATTACACGTCAGGCCGCAGAAATACTTTCTAACTTAAAAAGTGAAGAGATTAAAAAAGTTGTTAATGAAAATAATAGGCGAAAGAAGATAGAAATAGAAAAACTAGTACTTGATTCTAAGATCTCTAACAATGGCAAAAAAGGTTTAAGAAAAACACACGAACACAACGAAGAGAATCTAGCTAAAAATCCAACTGGCGAAAAACGAGGCAAATATCAAAAGCATCAAAGAGAACTAGAGAAAACAGACCGTCTTGTTGTTCGGTCGATGGATGCCTGGATAGATGGAACAAGATGGCGGATAAGACCTATAGACGAACCAAATTCTGAATCTGAAGCTTGGGTTAACTCAGATGAACAAGAAATAATTTATAACGTCGGACATCCGATGTTCAAAGCAGCCGAACAGTCAGATAAAACAATTGGAAAGGAAATTGAAACTGGATCCGGCATTGCAGTTCAAATGCATATACATAAAAGTATTGCTGTCGCATGGGGTCTATTTCACGAAGAGAAATTAAAAGGTTCTTTCTTTGAAAGATATAATGAATATGTTCAACAAGCTGCTAAAAAGATAAAAGAAGAAAGCGGTCATTTCATTGAAGAAACACCGGAAGAAGAACTTGAAGAAATAATAGAGGAGAACTAAAATGGCAAAGTATAATCGAAATTCTGGCAAGAAATGGACTTCATCTGAAGTTTCAAAATTACGGCAACTTGCGAAAGATAATACACCAACACGTGTAATAGGTTTAAAATTGGGGCGAACTGAAGATTCGATTCGCAGTAAGGCAAGTGAAAAAAATATTTCACTAAAACCCACAAATCAATCACCTTACAACAGAAAGAAAAACTAGCACTTATTAATTTGATAAAATGTGTGAGGGAAGGTATGATTAAATGCCAACATTAAAAAAACAAAACAGAAAAAGTTTAGTTGGTTTTATTTTAGTTAATGTTGTTCTCTTCTCTTTATTATCGAACAACTTTGTTATTGATACTACAGACATCAAAAATCTTATAAGCAATCCTTTAGATCCAAGAATATTGTCAGTCGTTCTATTGTTTGTACTATCAATTATCCTTGAAGGTTTACTAAGTTCAAACTTAAAAGCTATCATTGTATTTCATCGTATTAAAAATCCTTTACCTGGATGTAGAGCATTTTCTGAAATTGCACCACGGGATAATAGAATTAATATGCAAAAACTTGCTATGAAATATGACAACAATCTGCCTTCCGAACCAGCGTCCCAAAACTCAGAATGGTTTAGATTATATAAATTATATGAAAAAGTTCCAGTGGTCGAAGAATCGCACAAATCATTTTTAATGACCCGTGATTTGTTAGCCTTAAGTATTATATTCCTAATTCTTTCTACCACATTACACATTGCCTTGGGTACCTCCGCTATTAATATAATCTATAGTACTGTGATCTACGTTGTATTAATAATAATATTTAAAATCTCGGCGCAAAATTATGGTAATCGATTTACTGCGAACGTAATTGTAGAATATTTAAACTGAATAAACAATCAGGAGAGTAAAATGAGTGATTATTTTGAAATTGATTTCTTGGAAGTTGGCGAATCAAAAAGCGGCGATGCAATAACTATTAGATATAAAATTGGTGAGCACACAACAATACATGTAGTCGATGGCGGATTCCAAGAAACTGGTGATTCAATTGTAGAGCACATTAATAAATATTATGGAAATCCAAGTTATATTGATCGTGTTGTTGTTACACATCCAGATGGAGATCATGTAGGTGGATTAAAAACTGTTCTTGAAAAATTCTCAATAGGTGAATTATGGATGTTGCGTCCATGGAATTATGCTGGTGAGTTAATCTATCGATTTGACCGTTACACTTCCGTCGAAAATCTAAAAAAAAGGCTTAAAGAAATTTATCCGAATATCGCAACATTAGAAGAGATTGCTAACAAAAAGCAAATCAATATTTACGAACCTTTTCAGGGAGCGGTGATTGGAGAGTTTAAAGTACTCGCACCAACAAAATCTCGTTATTTAGATTTAATTGTTGAATCAGAGAAAACACCTGAATCTTCGGAAGAAAAAAATGTGTTATCGAGTTTGGCTTTTGGTGAAATCACAAAGAAAGCAATGAAAAAGGTTATCAATTTTATTCGAGCAAAATGGGGAGAAGAAAACTTTTCTGATGAACCAACATCCGCTGAAAACGAAATGAGTGTAATTCAATTTTCACTTCTCTGTAATCATAAAATACTCTTAACCGGTGATGCTGGACGCTTAGCACTAACCGAGGCTTTGAATTATGCACCTCGTATAGGTCTTACGCTTCCTGGAATTGACAAGTTTCAAGTCCCCCATCATGGTTCAAGGCGAAATCTCTCATCAGATATACTCGATGCTTGGTTGGGACAAAAATTAAGCTCAAAACCACCAAATGGAACAGAAAAATTCAGCGCAATTATTAGTGTGGCAAAAAAAGATGAAGAACACCCAAGGAAAGCTGTGGTACGTGCATTAATTCATAGGGGTGCAAAAGTTATTGATACTAAAAAAGGAACGCTTTGTGCGTATTTCAATTCACCTGACAGGGGATGGGACACTGCAGTACCATTAGAATATCCAGAAGATCAAGAAGAATGAAATACTTTCCTCAATCTAAAAGCTAAAATACTTGAAGCATAAACCAGGTAAAAAAATAAAAGTCAATCGCATACCGGAAAGAGGATTTTATGATTTGAAACGGTCTATTCGTGGACGTCACGGTCGTACCGTGATATAAGTAGTAATATCTTCTACGGAACGTCCGTGACAGCAGAAAAAATAGTTTATTGTTTGTTTTCCCCAGATTGAAGTCCTATGTTAATTTTCACAAACTTATTAACAACCGCAAAACTCTTTTCTACAACCATTGCTTCAATAATAAATTACATTCATCCTTTCCTTCAGGCTACAGTAAAGTGTTTGGTTTATATTTAAAAAGTCTATTTAAGGAATTTTATGAAAGCAGTTATTTGCACTAAGTATGGTCCGCCCGAAGTTCTTCAGATTAAAGAAGTTGAAAAACCATTTCCCAAACTCAACGAACTACTTGTAAAAATATTTGCTACAACTGTACATATTGGAGATACCAAAATTCGGCGCCTTGAACCGGGAATGGAAACCGTTAAAGATTTTTTCATAAAACCACTTATGAGAATAATAGTTGGTTTTACCAGACCAAGAAAAAAAATTCTTGGAATGGAGTTCTCCGGCGAAGTTGAGGCAGCGGGCAAAGATGTAACTCGCTTTAAGGTTGGCGATCCTGTTTTTGCTTCCACCGAATTCAGGTTTGGCGCCTACGCTCAGTATTTGTGCATAGATGAAAATGGAGTTGTTGCAATTAAACCAAACAATATGACTCACGAAGAAGCTGCTCCGGTATCAAACGGCGGAATAACCGCATTAATTCATCTTAGAAAAGCTAAAATCCGTGAAGGTCAGAAAGTTTTAATCTATGGCGCTTCGGGCAGCGTGGGTACTTATGCAATACAAATTGCTAAAAACTACGGCGCTGAAGTCACAGCGGTATGCAGCACTTCGAATCTAAAATTAGTAAAGTCTTTGGGAGCAGATAAAGTTATCGATTACACTAAAGAAGATTTTACAAAAAGCGGAGAAGTTTACGATGTAATTTATGATGCTGTAGGAAAAATTGAACCTTCAAAACGAAAAATATCTCTTAGCAAAACAGGACATTACATAAGTGTTTTTTCTGCATCGGGAAATATTAAATTAAAAGCAGAAGATCTTTATCATTTGAAAGAACTTTGTGAATCAGGAAAACTTAAGACGGTGATAGACAGAGTTTATCCTTTAGAAGAAATAGTTAATGCCCACAGTTATGTTGACAAAGGACACAAAAAAGGAAATGTAGTAATAAAAGTTGAACACGGTGATAATTAATCTTCTCTTTTTAATTAAGTTATGAAAGTAATTTTTATCTCTTGAGTGAACATTTGATTGAAAGGGATTTAAGTATGAATGGTTTACAAACTCCCGGATTCGATAATTGGTTTAATAATAAAATTGATTGCATGGACGTCCCGCTTGTCCCGACTTTTTAGAAAGCATTAATTTTTATATTTTGGAATCAGTTAAAACCGGAGACAAAATGAAAAAGAAATTCACAGCTGTAATAAACAAAGAAGAAAAATGGTATGTCGCTCATTGTGTTGAACTCGATGTTGTAAGCCAGGGTAAAACAATTGAAGAAGCACAAGCAAATTTGAAAGAAGCGGTGGAATTATATCTTGAAAGTTTTGAGCCAGAGGATTGTCCTGGCTCAGACAGCGAAATTATCTTTTATCCTTTTGAAGTAGCCGTAAATGGCTAAGCTACCTGTCATATCAGGCAAAGAGTTGATTAAAGCTCTTGAGCGAGATGGATTTCAGATCGTGAGGCAAAAGGGAAGTCACGTTAGTCTTCATAAGGGTGAGTTCAGAACAGTTGTTCCTCTGCATACAGATTTATCTAAAGGAACGTTGCTAAGTATCTTAAAGCAATGTAGTCTAACCAAAGAAAAACTTTTAGAACTATTAAAGTAATTATCACTGCAATGACACGACTGTGCCAGCAACGGAATATATGAATGACCCAACAAACCTCGGCTTCAACCATTGGTTTCAAGATAAAGTTGATTTATCTAAAACCAATGATTTTAAAATTGTAAGAGTAATCAGTGTAAACAAAAACAGCTTTGTTGTTTCAAACGGAGTAAAAGATATTTATGCAGAACTGACAGGAAAATTTTTGTTTAACTCAGAAGACTCGCTTGATCTGCCTGCTGTTGGTGATTTTGTTTATGCTCAATTGTTTGATGATGATGAGCTGGCTATTATTCACGACATACTTCCGCGCAAGTCATTACTGAAAAGAAAAGCATCCGGCAAAAAGGTTGACTATCAGCTTATCGCTGCGAATATAGATACCGCTATTATTATGCAGTCGCTCGACGCAAATTTTAATTTAAGAAGACTTGAGCGTTACCTCGTAGTGATAAACGAAGGCAAAATTACTCCAGCAATATTCTTAAGTAAAAGCGATCTAATTAGTCCAGAAGAAATTGAACAGAAGAAAAATGACATTCGTAAAATTCTTCCTGATGTTACAATAATAGCATTCAGCAACAACAACACAATTGACATCGAAAATATTAAAACCTTTTTTGAACCATTTAAAACTTATTGTCTGCTTGGTTCATCCGGTGTCGGCAAAACTACTCTGCTGAATAATTTAATTAATAAAGAACTTTACAAAACTCAACCAATAAGAGAGAAAGACGGAAGAGGGAAACACACAACAACACGCCGCGAGTTAATTGTTCTGGAAAACGGAGCGATAATAATTGATAACCCGGGAATGCGTGAACTCGGAGTTATCTCAAATGAGTCCGGTCTTGGTGATACTTTCAATGAAATTGATGAGTTGTCCGATCAGTGCAAATACAAAGACTGCACTCACACTGTCGAAGCCGGCTGTGCAGTTCTTAAAGCATTGAGTCTCGGAAAGATTTCAGAAGAGCGATATAACAACTACATAAAAATTTATAAAGAGTCGTTGTATAATGAAATGTCCTATGTTGAAAAAAGACAGAAGGATAAGAAGTGGGGTAAGTTCTTTAACTCGGCAATGAAAGAACTAAAAAACAGGAAAGACAGTTATAAGTGAATGATCCATTAACGCTCTCAGTAAAATTAATTTTTCTGTTGGGTTTTACACTTCATAACATCGAAGAAGCTATCTGGCTTCCGGAATGGTCTAAGTATGCAAAGAAATTCCACGAACCGGTTAATAGAAACCAATTTGTTTTTGCAGTTATTGTTGTCACTATAATCGGATATCTTGTTACCGTTGCAGAAATTATTGAGAATACTCCCGGCAGTATTTTTAGTTACATCTATCTTGGTTTTATCGGAATGATGGGATTGAATGCAATATTTCCACATCTTATTTCTACATTTCTGTTAAAGCGTTATGCCCCGGGCTTAGTAACCGCAATGTTTTTGAATCTTCCGCTATCAATAATAATAATAACGAGATATTTAAATGCTGACATTGGTGTTTATTCTTTAATCCTTGCCATCTTGCTTGTATCGGGGACTATGCTTTTAGCATTAAAGCCCTTGTTTAAAGCAGGTAAAAAGTTGATCAATTTTTCAGCAGATTGAGAACGATATAATATTAGTATGAATAAATTTAATGGTTTAATAAAACTTGTACGTTTCGAACTACCATTCTCTGCTGGAGTGTGTGTTTTGATGGGACAGTTGTTGGCGCTTGGTGAGTTTGCATCAGTTGCAGTATCTTTTTTCGGTTTTGCGTCGGTGTTTTTAATTTCTGCTTCAATATTGGTAATGAATGATTACTTCGATGTTGAGACCGATAGAATAAATGCACCGTATCGCCCGATTCCTTCAAACCTTGTTACACCGAATGAAGCTTTATTCTTTTCACTGCTTCTGCTGTTCGCAGGACTTTTATTAAGTTATTTAATCAGTGTTACTGTACTTTTAATTTCAATTGTGCTGGCAGTTATTGGATTTCTTTACAATCGTTACTTAAAGAAAAGCGGATTGCTCGGAAACCTGATGGTAAGTTTTTCCGTCGGGATGACTTTTATTTACGGCGGTGCATCGGTTGGACTACCTTTTCATAAAATGGTTTTGTTCTTCGGATTGATTGCTGCTTTGATAGATCTTGGAGAAGAAATCGCAGCAGATGCAATGGATATGAAAGGCGATGAACTTATAAATTCAAATTCATTGGCAATAAAGTACGGTCAGCAAGCAGCACTTAAGATTAGCAGATTGATTTTCTTTTTTGTTATCCTGTTATCATTTGTTCCGTTTCTAATAGGTTGGTTTTCATTCGTTTATTTAATTCCAATCAGTATAATGGACGCATCAATTGCTTATTCAACCTTTAAACTGCTAACCTCCAAAATTGAAGAAGGAAGAAAATTTATACGGTGGATTTATCTTGGGGCAACTTTCGGTCTTATTCTTTTTATTGTAATTAAAATCACTATCGCTTAAATCTTTCAAATAGTTCTTTCTATATTTATTTATCAGTCTGCTGACACAGGTTTTTGCTGTATATTAACAGTTTCTTTTGCCTCATCACATATTGAAATAAATACTAAAGAATTTATAAGATTCATCTGTTCCCGAAACTTTCCCAATAAAATTAAAATCTAATACTACAGAATTATATCTTCTATATTAACTGCTTTCCTTGAAAGGAGGATAACCTTATGCTCACCAAAAAAGATATTCTCTTTGTCAAAGAACAAATTGAGTTTCACAAAGAACCGGTACTTTCAATCTATGCAGATGTAAATCCGGCTAACCCCGAAAATTCAAACAATGCGTGGAAAATCAGAATTAAAAACAGTCTTAAAGAAAACAATATTTCTGAAATTATTAAGAAAAAAGTTCTTGAAGTTTTGGAACTTGAAAAGCCGGCAGCAAGAACAATTGCTTTGTTTGCTGCAGATGATTTTATTGAAAGATATGATCTTCAGATAGATTTACCGGTTGTTGATATTTCAAACGGCAAGGTTGATTTGACATGGGGAAAACCTAATGTAGCGCCTTTGGTTTTTGCAATTGATGAATACGAAAGAACCGGAATACTTTATCTGAAAAAGCATGGTTGGAAATTTTATGAAATGTTTCTCGGCGAATTAAACGAATTGCACGATACATTCAAAGATATTTCTCAAGCTCAATGGGATGAGTTAAATAACCAACTGAAAGAACTATATCAAAACTTTTTGAAGAACAGAGTTCCAACACATCCGGATAAATTCCCTAAAAGGGTTAATTCATTTGTAACGAGATTTTATAAACAACTTGCTTCTCTTGTTGAAAAAATTATTGCAGCACAGAACATTAAACGATTAATACTTCTTGGTCCTGAGGAAGAAACAAAATTCTTTTCGCAGTTTCTTTCAAAGTCATCAAGAAATTTAATTATATCATTCGCCGGTGATTTGCCTGTTCAGGATCCGTCGCCAGCGCGAATACTTGAAAAGGTAAATCCGATTTTAGAGAAAATCGAAAGAGATTATGAAAAAAATCTTGTTGATAATATTTCAAAAGAGAGTTTTGTTTCTGGTATTGAAGAAACACTTGATGCTTTACAGAATGGAAGAGTTCACTTGTTAATTACTCCGTGGAATTTAAATACCTCCGTATGGATGTGTGAGGATGGTTATTTAAGCTCATCCGAAGAAAAAGTCAAAGCTATTTGCGGCGGTGATAAAATTAACCAGGTTAATTTAAGAAATGTGATTATTGATCTTTCTGTTTATTATGGTGCAAGATTAGAGTTTGTTCGCGGTGAAGCTGAGCAAAAGCTTTTGGAAGAATTCGGTGGTTTGGCCGGATTACTTAGATGGTGATTTGAAATTAAAAAGAGGTTATCTGTGAGAGTATTTAAAATACCAGTAGTGTCCAAAATAAATTATTAAATAAAAAATTCTTTAGAATAATTAAAATATTCTAATGATTTTAGACTATTTGAGAACTCATCCCAACCCTTCTCTTACAAAGAGAAGGACTTATTAAAACCTATGACTTAATGTTAATATTCTGACAGAACATATTAAAATGTCGTTTTATTGACGGTAAGTCTCTCTCTTTTCAGATAACCTCTTTTCTATTAAAGATTGTCAGATCAACTCTTCATTAGATTTGTTGTTTCCGTTTCCATTGCCATTAACATCTTCATCTTCTGGAATTACTCTTGCAATATCTGCAATAGTATCTCCTTCATTTAATCTGATTACTCTGACGCCCTGAGTATTTCTTCCCATCACACGAATATCTTTAACGCTCTGTCTGATAACCATTCCCTGTGTTGATATTATAACCAGTTCGTCTTTATCAACAACTTCCATCATTGCTATCATTTTACCGACTTTATCTGTGGTCTTAACAGTTATTACACCTTTTCCTCCGCGTTTAGTAATGCGATAGTCATTTATATCCGAGCGTTTTCCATAACCTTTTTCTGTAACAACAAGCACGCTTGTTTGCGGGTGTTTGATTACAAGTAAACCAACAACCTTATCTCCTTTTGCTAATTTTATTCCTCTTACGCCGGTTGCTGTTCTTCCCATATCGCGAACATCTTTTTCATGGAAGCGGATTGCAAATCCATTTTTTGTTCCGATAACAATATCGTTATTTCCGTCGGTCATTTTAACTTCTATTAACTTATCGCCGGGAACAAGATTGATAGCATTTATACCACCTTTGCGAACATTTCCATACGCAGATAAAACTGTTTTCTTAACGGTTCCGTGCTCAGTAACCATAATTAAATATTGGTCGTCACGGAATTCTTTAACAGCGACAAAAGCTGTAATGTTTTCTTCCTTATCTTTTTCCAAAAGATTTATAATTGATCTGCCGCGTGCAGTTCTTCCGCCTTCTGGAATTTCATGAACTTTTAACCAATAACATCTTCCCTTGTCTGTAAAGAACAAAATGTATTGGTGTGTTGAAGCAACAAACATATGTTCAATGAAATCATCTTCTTTGGTTCCAACACCGGTTACACCTTTTCCTCCACGGGCTTGTTTTCTATATCCGCTAACAGGAAATCTTTTTATAAATCCATTGTGCGAGATTGTAACAACAACATCTTCTTCAGCAATAATGTCTTCTAAAGAAAATTCTTTATAGTCTTTAATAATTTCAGTTCTTCTTTCATCGCCGTATCTTTCTTTTAATGCAATCAGTTCTTCTTTAATGATTTGCTTTCTCTTCTTTTCACTTTCAAGTATTCCGCGAAGTTTTTCAATAAGCTTAATTGTCTCTTTGTATTCGTCTTCAATCTTCTTTCTTTCAAGTCCTGTTAATCGCTGCAACCGCATATCAAGAATAGCTTTTGCCTGAATTTCGCTAAGCTTAAATCGCTTCATTAAATTATTCTTAGCGGTCTCAACATCTCTGGATTTCTTTATCGTTTCAATTACTTCATCAATATTATCAAGAGCTATTATATAACCTTCAAGTATGTGTGCGCGTTTTTCTGCAGCATCAAGTTCAAATTTGGTTCTTCTTATAAGAACATCCATTCTGTGATCGAGGAAGTGCTGCATCATTTCCTGCAGTGTTAATACTTTCGGAACACCGTGTACCAAAGCAAGCATTATCACTCCGAAAGTAACCTGCATTTGTGTATGCTTGTAAAGCTGGTTCAATACAACTGTTGGTTGAGCATCGCGTTTTAATTCGATTACTATTCTCATTCCGTCTCTGTCAGATTCATCTCTTATGTTTGATATATCATTAATCTTTCCTTCGCGCACAAGTTCGGCAATCTTTTCAATAAGGTTAGACTTATTAACCTGATACGGAATTTCTGTAATTACAATGTTTTCTCTGTCATTTTTTAGGGTTTCAACATTAGCTTTTGCTCTCAGAATAATTCTGCCACGACCTGTTGTATAAGCTTCTTTAACTCCTTCGTAACCATAGATAATTCCACCTGTGGGAAAATCAGGGGCTTTAACATATTTCATTAAATCTGCAGAAGTAAGCTTCGGATTATCAATCAGAGCAACCAGACCATCAATTACTTCATTAAGGTTGTGCGGCGGAATGTTTGTTGCCATTCCAACAGCAATTCCACTTGAGCCGTTTACAAGAAGATTTGGCAGATAAGAAGGAAGAACAAGTGGTTCCTGAAGAGAGTCATCAAAGTTAGGTCCGAAGTCAACTGTGTTTTTATCAAGATCACGAAGCATCTCTTCTGAAATTCTCGCAAGCCGTGCTTCTGTATAGCGCATTGCTGCAGGAGAATCACCATCAACAGAACCGAAATTTCCCTGTCCGTCAACTAATGGATAACGCAAAGAGAAATCCTGAACCATTCTGACCATTGTATCATAAACAGCAGTATCACCATGCGGATGATATTTACCGAGTACTTCTCCAACAATTCTTGCTGATTTTTTATAAGGTCTGTTATATGCAAGTCCAAGTTCGTGCATTCCAAATAAAACTCTGCGATGAACGGGTTTTAATCCATCGCGTACATCAGGGAGTGCACGGGCAACAATAACGCTCATTGCATAGTCAATGTAAGAGGATTTCATTTCCTCTTCTAAAGTAATAGGAACAATTTTTTCAAATATTGTGGTCATTTTTTTTATCTTTCAACGAATCGATTATTATTAAAATTATTTCTTTTAGTTTTGGCAGATAGTCTTTGCAGACAGAATAAATAATTGTATGATCTATAGAGGAATATTATGTTTCTTAAACCAATAATATATTTCCATACAACGCTTTTATAGCAATCGAGCAACTGAGGGAAATGTTTATTTATTCGCGAAACTATTTCCCCTATCACTTGCAATCTCATAGATATTGAATCAAGTTTTTCTAACCCTGATTTTGAAGAAACAAAGTCATCGGGTTCCTTTATTTCGACAATCCGCGATTCAATTATTTCAATTGAATCTATAATATCAAGGAGTTTGTCTTTTAACAAATCTTTACGCACTTATTTTTTCTTCCGAAACTCTATTGATAAATCTTTGCTTGAGGTTTGGTCTGTTCCTAACAATATCAATTTTCCTATTAAATTTTTCTTCAAGAAATTGAATTAACGATAAAAGTTTATGTAAATCCGCCGGCATATCTACTAAAAAATCTATATCGCTATCTTCCCTCTCTTCGCCTCTGGCAAAAGACCCAAACAGAGAAATAGATGTAACGCCGAATTCTTTCAAAAGAAAGCTTTTATTCTCTCTTAAAAATTGAAGTATGTAAAGCTTATCTATTTTCATTTTGTAAATAACTAAATATCCAGATTAGCATACTTTGCATGCTTTTCGATAAATTCTCTTCTTGGTTCAACGGCATCGCCCATAAGAGTTTCAAAAATTTTATCTGCTGCTGCAGCGCTTTCAAGATTTACCTGAAGTACTGTTCTTGTTTCAGGATTCATAGTCGTTGACCAAAGCTGTTCAGGATTCATTTCACCCAATCCTTTGTATCTTGTTATAACAACACCTTTAGGCTGACCTTCTTCATCTGTTTCAATTGCCTGCTCGCCTTCTGTTTCAGCTTCCTTAATTTTTGCTTTTGCTTTGCCATCAGCTTTGAATCTCTTTAATATTTGTTCAAGCTCTTCATCGTCAAAAGCGAAAACTTCTTCTTTACCTTTTTTAACTTTGTACAAAGGCGGTTGAGCAATATAAACTCTTCCTGAAGTTATAAGTTCTTTCATATGACGATAGAAAAATGTTAAAAGCAATGTTCTGATATGGCTGCCATCAACATCTGCATCAGTCATAAGAATAATTTTTCCGTATCGTGATTTTGTCGGGTCAAAATCTTCTCCGATTCCTGCACCAATAGCAGCAACGATTGCCTGAATTTCCTGGTTCTCTAAAATTTTATTAAGCTTTGCTTTTTCAACATTAAGGATTTTTCCTTTTATGGGAAGTATTGCCTGAAATCTTCTGTCTCGTCCTTGTTTTGCTGAGCCACCAGCCGAATCACCTTCAACTATATAAATTTCACAATGCTCGGGATCGTTGATTGAACAATCTGCTAATTTACCGGGAAGATGCATTGAGTCGAGAGCATTTTTTCTTCTTACAAGTTCTCGTGCTTTTCTTGCGGCTTCTCTTGCTTCTGCCGCTTTTAATGATTTTTCTATAATCTTTCTTGCAACAGAAGGATTTTGTTCAAGGTACTCTGAAAGTTTTTCACCAACGATTGTTTCAACAACTGATTTAACTTCACTATTACCAAGTTTAGTTTTTGTTTGTCCTTCAAACTGCGGCTCCATTACTTTAACAGAAATAACCGCTGTTAGTCCTTCTCTGAAATCGTCTCCGGTTAAAGTAATTTTATTGTTTTCTTTAATCAGTCCGTTTTTATAAGCATAGTTGTTAAAGGTTCTGGTTAAAGCTGTTCTGAAACCAACCAGGTGAGTTCCGCCTTCAATTGTATTTATGTTGTTAACATAAGAATGAACATTTTCAGAATAAGAGTTACTATATTCAAAAGCAATTTCAACAGGCGTGTTATCTTTTTCACCTTCAATGTAAATTGGTTTGTGAATTGGTTCGCGCTGTTCATCAAGATATTTTACAAAATCAATAAGCCCGCCCTTGTATCTGTATGTTTCTTCTGTTCCATCGTTTTCATCTTTTAATATCATTGTAACATCTTTGTTCAGATATGCAAGTTCTCTGAGTCTTTCTGCAACGGTTTCAAAATTAAATTTAGTTGTTTTGAAAATAGTTTTATCGGGCATAAAAGTAATTTTAGTTCCTGTCTGCTCACCTTTGTAAGCACCTATTTCCTTAACTTTCTCAACCGGAACTCCTCTGCGATATTCCTGAAAATAAATTTTATTATCTCTTCTAACTTCTACTTTCATCCATTCAGAAAGAGCATTTACTACAGAAACACCAACGCCGTGTAATCCGCCGGAAACTTTGTATGAATTCTTATCGAATTTTCCGCCGGCGTGAAGCACAGTCATAACAACTTCGAGAGCAGATTTTTTTTCAATCGGATGAATATCAACAGGAATTCCTCTTCCTCTGTCTTCAACCGAAACACTTCCATCCTTATGAAGAGTAACTATAACGCGGTCATTGAAGCCGGCAAGAGCTTCATCAATACTGTTATCAACTACTTCATTAATAAGATGATGTAATCCTCTCGCACCAACATCACCAATGTACATTGCCGGACGTTTTCTTACGGCTTCAAGTCCTTTAAGTACATTTATATTTTTAGCACTGTATTCATTCGAATTATTATTCTTTGTCATAACTTCTCTTTACTTGTTTGAAAACTTTATTCTTGTAATTCTTTCCTGATTGTAGAAGGAATTAATTTTGTCAATAATTTCTTTCTCTCTGAATTTAAGTTCATTACGAACAGCAGGATTATCCGACTTTAAATTCAATACCTGTTTTACACATTTGGTTGCTTTTACAATTGACTTAAGCTCCGGAAATATTTTATGAAAATCTTTTACAACATCACCATCATCAAGCAGCATCTTAATGTTTTTAAGTTCCGGAGTTGTTTCAAGAATTTCTTTTATTGATTTAAATGAATCAGGCATAAGCCGGTTCACCGTTTTGGAGTTTAATTATTAAATCACTTTCTTCTTTACTCAGATATCTGAAATTTGCAAAATCTGTTAAGGTTATAAATGCCTGCCCAACTTCTTTCAGATACTCACTTACCTTTGCTGCTCTGAAAGCGTCAAGCTCACCAAAAACATCATCCAGTAAAAAAATTGGTGTGTTGTTCGTTATATCTTTCAAATAAAAAAATTCTGCGAAACGAAGAACTGTTTGAAAAGTTTTATTCTGTCCCTGAGATCCAAATGTTTTTAAATTTATACCGTTTATTTCAAACACAAAATCATCTCTGTGCGGACCAATAAGATTTGTTCCTCTTCTTATTTCATTTTCTCTTTGTTCCTTCAACAACCCGGTCATTTTATCTTTAATATTTTCATTGCTACTAATATCAATGGTCTGATATTTAATTGATGGGATTTCTTCCGTTCCCATAATTCTGAAGTATGATTGTTTTATATAATCATTAAAATTATCAATAAAATTTTTTCGGTGAAGAATAATTTCAGAACCATTGTTAATAAGATTTTCTGTCCATGCATCAAGTTCATCGAGTAAAGAAGGAGTTATTCTTTCAGATAATTTTGAAAGAACAACGGCACGATGTTTTAATGTTTTATTGTAATCAATTAGAATTTTCAGATAAGTTTTACTTGCCTGAGAAATCACAGAATCAACAAATCTTCTTCTTTCTGAAGGAGCTCCTTGCGTTATAGAATGATCATCCGGTGTAAGAGTAACTACCGGAAATTTTCCAATAACATCAGCAGAACGTGTTACAATTTTATCATTCAGAAAATAATATTTCTTTCCATCTGCAGAGTTATAATATATCCTGACTTTGTCAGAAGTTATTCCGTTAAAAAATCCTTTTACCTCAAACTCTGATGAATTAAAACTTAACATCTCACTGTCTTTTGCATAAAAACTTTTTGTGGAACACAGAAGATAAACAGCTTCAAGCACAGTTGTTTTACCGATGCCGTTACCGCCAACTATATAATTCAGCCCTTCAGAAAATTTAAGATTAGTATTGATATGTTTTCTAAAATTCCTAAGCTCCATTAAAGAAAGGATCATTTCAACGAGGATCCTAAGTAATTAATTATTCAATCTAACAGGCATTAACAGCATCATTACTTCTTCATTTTCCGGTGCTTTATCTGAACCTTCAGAACTGTATTCGGGTTCGATAATACAAGCTTTTGTAGGTGAATGAAGTTTAAATACAACCTTTGATGAATCCAGATGAGAAAGAATATCATTTACATAAGCTGTATTAAAACCAATATCCATTGCTTCGCCGCTATAATCACATTGAATTGTTTCCACTGCGTTTGAACCTGTATCAATATTTTCTGATGATACTTCCAGGTTATTCTTTGAAATCGAGAATTTAACTTGCTTCGAAGTTCCTGATGAGAAGATTAACATTCTTTTTATTGTTGAAAGAAGTTCTGAACGATCAACAGTTAAAAGATTTTCATTCTCCAAAGGAATAACACTGTTGTAAGCAGGATATTTTTCACCAATCAACCTTGTTATAAATTCAATATCACCTGATATGAATGAAGCATGAGTTTTACTTAAATAAATTTTTACATCACCATCACCCAAAAGTTTTGAAAGAACCGAAATAGCTCTTTCGGGAATTATATATTGCTCGGTATAATCAGTTAGAATTGATTTATTAACATACTTAACAAGTCTGTGTCCATCGGTTGCAACGAATCTTAAACCATCTTTTGCAAACTCGAGCAATGTTCCGGTCATAGCAGGCCGCATATCTTCTTTACTCATTGCGAATGATGTTTTTTCAAAAGCTCTCTTCAAATCATCAGAAGCAATCACGATTTCTTTGTCACGAGCTACGGTTGGTATTTCCGGAAAATCTTCAGGGGAAAAATAAGAGATATGATAAACGCCTTTGTCGGTAGTTAGTTTCAACCTTGAGTTTGAATCAGTAGAAACTGAAAGCTGAATATCCGGAAGAGCACGAATTATATCGTGTAAAAGTTTTGCCGGAACAACCATTTTGGCATTGCTGTCAGCAGCAACATTCTGCGATGACCTTAAAGAAATCTCAAGATCAGTAGCACAGACAGTAAGCAATCCGTCTTTAATTTCGAATAAAAAATTCTCCAAAACCGCCATTGGTGTTCTGGTCGGAACTGCAGGAATAACCTTAGAGAGAAGTTTATCAAAACTTTTACTGTTGATCTTAAATTCCATAAAATATCTCCTATTGAAACGAACAAAAATAAAGATTTATAAGCCCAATCTCAATTTATTTTGAAGGTAAATTTAAAGTTATTTCATTATCGGATACCAACACACAGGCATTATTATATTATTTATTCTTTTAAATTTTAAATACTTAGTAGTAGTAATAATTATGTTAATTTGTTAATAAGTCGTTAAATACAGGGAGTTAATAATCTTACAGAAAAATTTTATTAACAAAACAGCGTTGATATTTAAAACTTACTAACAAATAAAAATCAGATGTTCATAAATCTCAGGTTATTAACAATAAGCTTACACGATATTCACAGATTATTAACAATTGAGGAAAGAAAAATTTTTTTTATCGATGTTAATTGATGAAATTTTATCAGAAATTTAATCTTCTTTGGTAAGTCGAAATATATCTTTAATTAAAAAAAACTATTAGTGATATTTACTCAGATTTGCTATAAACAGATAAAGTTACTTTGACAGTTTTAATTTTATTAGATTCAATGAAAGTGTTATAAAGTTATATTGAATTTCTAAATTAATTTAAAACCTTATAGAGCAAAGAGAAATTTAAATTGTTTATATCTTTCTTGTCATAATACCAGCAAAAGGAATAATAACAATCTTCTATACAATTAATTTCTTTCAAAGATAAGGGGGTTGTCAATCTTTATTTGATAAATTTGATTATCCCGACAAGTCGGGACTGCTTCATTTCATTTCGCAGAACTGCCTAAGTAAACTTTAGTTTAAGAAGTCCCGATTTATTAGAAACAATACAGTAAGGCATGCCTAATGGCATTCCACTATCCCATTCACTTCGTTCAATAGGGAAAGGTGGTCAACCTACGGTTGATAAATTCGATTAAAACTTAAAGGAGATGTTAGCTGTAACCGATGGTATCTTGGCTCAATTCCACTACTCGCCTAGCTTCGCAAGGCGAAGCTGGTGGTTCGATTAAAACGGCATTTTAATGCTCTGGTTCTTGGGAGCGTAATGCTGTCTCAATTCCACTATGGTTCGATTAAAACTACTTCAGGTACTTCAGGAACATCCGGTTCTTCTGGGTCTCAATTCCACTACTCGCCTAGCTTCGCAAGGCGAAGCTGGTGGTTCGATTAAAACGGCATTTTAATGCTCTGGTTCTTGGGAGCGTAATGCTGTCTCAATTCCACTATGGTTCGATTAAAACAGTTATGAAAAATATAATAAATGGTATAATCCAAGAGTCTCAATTCCACTATGGTTCGATTAAAACTAACTCAAATTTTTCAGGTTCACATGCTCAAGTTTCACAAGTCTCAATTCCACTATGGTTCGATTAAAACGAGTTGGTGCCTACGGAACATCTTGGCAGTGAGTTTATTGTCTCAATTCCACTATGGTTCGATTAAAACCTATGTGATGATATTATTGAAGAATTAAAAAACGAACTCGTCTCAATTCCACTATGGTTCGATTAAAACCCACCCTTTATGAGGCAAAAATATGTGATTATTAAAAAAAAACAAATAAATTTCTAAAAGTTTTTAAAAAAAATTTTTCGAACCTCATTTTCCTTAAAAATGCTGGGAGGTTCAAGTTTAGATTTTGAGCCAAAAACGCAATTTTTGGTGTTTTTGAATGTGAATGTATATTTTTTTGTACGGAGGTTTCAGAAATTGGCTTTGATTTTAGATTAAAATCGCAACTTTAAAATTTGTAATTTGGGGGGGATTTTTGTGGTTGTAAAAAATTTTTACAAACTAATATCTGCTTTTAATTAGCTTTTCTCACATCTGTCCAAAATAAATTTCTTATGTGGCTAAAGCCTGTTCCTGCTTTTAATTTTTTTTTCAGTTCACTGAAGTGAACTGCAATAAATGCTGAGTAAATTTGTTTCTAATCTATTGCAGTTGGATTTATCCAACTGTTATTAAGAGACATTAGGATATTATGGGCTTTAGCCGCATTTAATTAATTCCTGTTAGTAATAATAGAGTAATACTTTTTTATAAGGGATTCAATTAAAACCGAGTTCATATTCTTTAATTTTGAACTTAAATAAGAGTTTATTGAGCAGGTTTTAGTTTATTTTGGACAACACTGGCTTTTCTATATCATTTTCTCTTTAAAAAATTTTAGTTACTTCTGAATAATTTCATGATTGAAAGATTAATTCCAGTCTCCATCATACATCAGCACACGGTCAGTTGTCGGATCGCAGTCACTTTCTGATAATAAATAAAAATATTTTTAAGAAGTTACTGCTATTTGTAATGAAGCTCTATCTTATTCTTTAACTTGCTTACAAGTTCGGCTAACTGCATATCGTCTTTTGCTTCTGCTTCAATGCTGCTGCAGGCGTGGATTACAGTTGAATGATCTCTACCACCAAAATGTAAACCAATAGTTTTTAATGATGCTTTGGTATATTCTTTTGCAAAATACATTGAGAGCTGCCTTGCCAGGACAATTTCTTTCTTACGGGTCTTGTCACGAACTTTATTTTCTGGAACATTCAGATATTCGCAAACTATTTTGGTAATATCATCAATGCCGAGATTTAGTTTCCTGTCAGATGCAATTTCACGGACAATTTTTCTTGCAAGGTCAAGTGAAATGTCTTTAGAGTTAAGCGAAGCTGTTGCAAGCATTTTAATAAGGCACCCTTCAAGTTCACGAATATTGGAAGTAATGTTGCTTGCAATATATTCAACAATGTCATTTGAAATGGTCATTCCGAACTCTTCGGCTTTACTTTTCAGAATTGCAATTCTCATTTCATATTCAGGCGGTTGAATATCGGCTGCAAGTCCCCATTTGAATCTTGAGATTAGTCGCTCATCCATTCCTTTCAATTCTTTTGGAGGACGATCGCTTGAAAGGATTATTTGTTTTCTTGCCTGGTGAAGTGTGTTAAAAATATGGAAGAATAAATCCTGTGTTTTTTCTTTTCCGGTAAGAAACTGAATATCATCAATAATCAGAACATCAATATTTCTGTAGAAATTCTGAAATTCATTCACACGGTTCGATTGGATTGCTTCTACAAATTCCACAGTAAAAGAATCTGTTGAAAGATAAATTACTTTTTTATCCGGAAACTTTTCCAGAATTCTGTTTCCTATTGCCTGAATAAGATGGGTTTTGCCCAATCCAACGCCGCCATAAACAAAAAACGGATTGAAGGATGTTTCACCCGGATTATCGCTTATTGCACCAGCAGTTGCTCTTGCGAGTTGATTACCTTCTCCTTTTATAAAATTATCAAATCTGTATCTGGGATTAAGGTTTGAATTGTAAGAAGCATCCTTTGCCGAAGTATTTCCGTTCGATGGTTTCATTGATTGATCTGTAGCTGGAAGCGGCTCAGAAGTTTTGGCAATTGAAATTTTCAAATCGCTTTCAGATTCTTTTTCATCAGCAATCACATAAGTAAGTTTTCCTTCCGGACCAATTACATTCAAAATAGCTTTGTTCAGAATGTGATTATAGTGTTCATCAATCCATTCCCAGAAGAATTGAGTTGGAAGCTGGATCTTAATAACATTATTTTCGAAGCTGACGGGTCGAATAGGTAAAAACCATGTATTGAATGTCATGGGTTTGACATTCTCTTTAATAATAGTTAAGCAGTTTTTCCAAACGGAGTTAGCGTCAGCTTTTTTAATATCAAATGGTAAATCAGCTAATTGCACTTTTAAGTTATCCACAGTTTAACCAGATTAAAAAGTTTTAAGTTATGGTTTATAAAACAAAATTTTATATGAACATCACAAAGATATCAACAACTTGTTAACATCATATAAAATTCGCTAAGAGCTTAAAATTAAAATAACTACAGAAATTTATCTTAAACCTTTTCACAAACAGATGTAAAAGTTGCCCTTCGACACGAAGTAACTGAAATGTGAAACATTGCCACAAAACCAATTTATCAACAAGTTATCCACACAGTTTTGTTTGCCTTATTGCATTGTGAAAATAGAAAGTAAGTGTATTTGAAGCAAATTAATTCAGAAAAAATTTTTCGAAAAAATTTCTATATGTGCAATATCTTTAAATAACAATTTAATTTTTGGGTTTTCAAAAATTTAATTAGCGGCAAGATCAGATTAACATAAAGATAGGAATATTGGTTGTGCTGTATGCGATATTAAAATCCTTGTTAAATAGAGCGTATATTTATATTTTTACGCACTTTTTTAATAATAAGGAGAATAATATCAGATGAAACGAACATTTCAGCCTAGTAACAGAAAAAGAAAGAACAAACATGGTTTCCGTGAAAGAATGAAAACCAAAGACGGAAGAACAGTTCTTTCAAGAAGAAGAGCAAAAGGACGAAAAAAATTAACAGTAAGCGACGAAAAGTAAACACACATTGAAACTCTTTTCTCTTTCAAAGAACGAGAGAATAAAAGAGAAGAAAAATATTCAGAATTTAATTCAAGACGGCTCTTCGGTTTTCTCGTCAAAGAACTCTCTTAAAGCAATATATTTAATTAAAGATTCTAACGAACCAGGGGTTAAAATTGCTGTCGGCATTTCAAGAAAGGCCGGCAAAGCTGTATGGCGAAACAGAATTAAAAGGTTAATAAAAAACGCATACAGATTAAATAAAATCCCTTTGGTAAATTCAGCGAAAGAGAATAACAAACAAATACTGATATTATTTACTTCTTCTGGTTATAATGAGCACAAAAATAAAAAGCTTGATTACCAGGAAATAGTTGAAGAAATAAAATCAGTGTTAGATAAAATTGAAAGAAAAGTTTCGGGCAAATCGAAATAGAAATTTCATTGCCCGGATTTACTATATATCAGAAAGATCATGATGGACAGACAGACAACTTTAGCATTTATTTTAATTGGAATTGTATTGATGGTATGGCTGTATATTACAGCACCATCACCAACAGAAGTTCAGCCGCAAAAGAAATCAACAGATACCACATCAATAGTTGAAAAAGAAATAGATTCAGAAAAGCCGGTTGTTAAAAGTGTTGAAAAGACCGATAGTACAGTATTAAAAGTCTTACCTGAAACAACAACTGCAAAAGAAAGCTATGTAATTGTTGAAACAAAACTTGGGCGATATGAACTTTCAACCAAGGGCGGAAACTTTAATAAGGTTTTTCTGAAAAAATTTAACAATTGGTATTCACCTCACAAAAAAGGCGATGAGGAAAATTTTAATAATCATGTTCAGCTGATAAATTACAGCAAAGGCGGCTCTTATGATTTTTCGCTTGTAACAGAAGATGGTGTTGCGCTTAATTCATCGGAGTTGTTCTTTGATTATACAGGAAGCTATTCAAACAAACTTAAAGATAATGATTCGATCTTTGTTGATTTTACATTAAGACTTAAGAACGGGAAATCAATTGTTAAAAGATATCTTTTCCATTCTGATAGTTATGAAATAGAGAATGAAATAGTTTTTAATGGCTTTAATGATTATGTAAGCAATAATTCATTTGATATTGTGTGGAATAATGGAATTCGGTTTGTTGAACATAATTCAGTTGATGAAGCAAATTACTCCAATGCAAGTGCTTACTCTGGCGGAGAACAAGTAATAATTGATGCTTCATCAATCGGGGAGAAAATAACAAAAGATTTCAGAGGAAGAGTTGATTGGGTTGCAGTTAGAAATAAATACTTTGCATCAGTTATTCTTCCGGAGAATCCAGATAAGGTTGAAGGAGCATATCTGGAAGGTGTTCGTTATGCTGTTGGTAAAGACGGTGTAAAAGAAATTTATGAAGCAAGATTAACACTGCCGTTCAAAAATCAGATTGAAGAAAAACATCAATTCTCAATTTACATTGGTCCGGTTGATTATAAACAGCTTGAGGCGCTTGGACGCAATCTGATTGCGCTTGTTGATTTTGGAAGCTTCTTCGGATTGAAGTTTATAGTAAGACCAATTGCTGAATACATACTTCTCCCACTCTTTCAGTTTTTGCATATGTTCATTCCGAATTACGGATTTGTGATTATTATCTTTTCATTGATAATAAAGATTGCTGTCTATCCGCTTACCAAGCAAAGCTATCAGTCAATGAAAAAGATGCAGGCACTTCAGCCGAAGATCGCAGAGCTGAAAGAAAAATATAAAGACGATCCTCAGAAGCTAAATTCAGAAACGATGAAACTTTATTCAACTTATGGAATAAATCCTGCTGGTGGATGTCTGCCGATATTATTACAGATGCCAATCTTCATTGCATTGTGGGGAATGTTCCAATCTGTAATCGAATTAAGACAGCAACCCTTTGTCTGGTGGATAAAAGATCTATCAACTCCTGATGTAATTTATGATTTAGGTTTTAAGCTTCCGCTTTTTGGAGTTCAACAAATTAGCGGATTAGCGCTTCTGATGGGAATTACAACTTTCTTCCAGCAGAAAATGACAATGAAAGATCCTTCTCAGAAAATGCTTGTATATCTTATGCCAGTAATGCTGACGATTCTGTTTATGACATTTCCATCAGGATTAAATCTTTATTACTTTATGTTCAATGTATTTTCAATTGCTCAGCAGTATTACATTAATAAAGCTGGTAAAGATGTAGAATTAGTTCCGGTTGCAAACCCAAATAAGAAGAAAGGGTTTATGGCGCGCTTGATGGAAGCAGCTGAACAACAGGCAAAACAGCAGCCAAAGAAAAAGAAATAGTTCTCTTTAATTTTACAGAGAACCATCAATGCTAAAATCTCTTAAAATATTTTTGATGTGCTTGTGCTTTTTAAGTATAAGCACATTTTCTCAAACCAAATATGAATTTCAAATCCCGTTAAAAGAAAAACAACTACCATTCGGATTAAAAACAAAAGTTTCTGCAAATAAACCTATAATTGGTTTTGCTCTCAGCGGCGGTGGTGCAAGAGGAATTGCACAGGTTGGAGTACTTAAAGCTTTTGAAGAACAAGAAATTTATCCCGATATTGTTGTGGGAACAAGTATGGGTAGTATTGTTGGAGGCCTTTATTCTGCAGGCTATTCAGTTGAAGAACTTGATACGATTGCAAGAAAAACAGATTGGAACGACTTACTGACCTTGAACAGACAATCAAACCGACGAGATTTTTTTGTTGATCAAAAGGTAACACAAGACAGAGCAGTATTATCCCTAAGACTTGATGGACTTAATCCGATATTTCCCACTTCTTTTAATGATGGACAAAAACTCTCAAACTATCTCAACATACTTACATTTGATGCACCAATTCATTCTCAGCAAAATTTTGATTTGCTCAGATATAAATTCAGAGCAGTCTGCACAAATCTTATAGATGGTTCACCAGTAGTACTAAAGGAAGGATCGCTAAGCAAAGCATTAAGAGCAAGCTCAAGCGTAACATTCTTTCTTGCGCCTGTAAAGTATGATTCCCTTACTCTTGTTGATGGTGGTCTGGTAGCAAATGTTCCCGTAGAAATTACAAAACAAACAGGTGCCGATTATGTCGTGGCTGTTGATGTTACAAGTCCGCTCTGGAGTGAAAGAGAATTAAGTTATCCCTGGATTATTGCTGATCAGATTGTCAGCATTCCGATGCGACTTGTTAATCGACAACAGCTGCAGTATGCAGACCTTATTGTTTCTCCGGAACTTAATGATTTTACCTCTGCGGACTTTAATAAAGTTGACAGCTTAATTTTACTTGGATATCAGAATTCAGTTGAAAAAGCAAAAGCTTTAAGGAAAACTATTGACTCAATTTATTCAAGAAATATTTCCGCCGAAGAAAAATATTTTCTTAATGTAATTATAGAAGATTCATTAGATGAGATTGAAACAGAGATATTTGGGTCTAACAAAATTGATTCAATTTCCAACATACAGCTTCAGAAAAAACTCGAACAACTTTTCGATACAGGATATTATAAAAATCTTTCTGCTGAATTGATTGAAGATTCTCCGAATTGCATTTTAAAAATCAACAAAGAATATAATCCGATTATTAAAGAAATTGTTTTGATAGGCGTATCACTCATAAGTTCTGATGGAATTGATAAAATCTTTTCCGAAATAAAACTTAAACCATATTCAGCAATAAAAACATCAGAAGCAATTACAAAGCTGATGAGTCTCTACCGTAAGAATGGATATTCACTTGCCGATATTCAGGAAATTAGGTTTGATGAAGAAAATAATATTCTGAAAATTTTTGTTGATGAAGGAATTATTTCAAAAATTCTTGTGGAAGGTAATGATAGAACGAATGTAGATGTTATTGTCCGGGAATTACCATTTTCCGAAGGAGATTTCTTCAGGATTATTGATGTTGAAAGCGGATTAAAAAATTTACGCAGCACAGGTTTATTTGAAAATGTTGATATTTCTGTTTATGATGTTAACGGACAAAATGTTTTATTAATTAAAATTGTTGAAAGACAAACCGGCTTGTTAAGAGTCGGTTATCGGCTTGATAATGAATACAGATTTCAGCTCGGTCTCGATATTCGTGAAGAAAATTTATTCGGCACAGGAAGCGAGCTTGGCTTTATTTTCTTTGGAGGCATTCGTAGTCGTTCATACATACTCGAACAAAAAGCTAACAGAATTTTCAACACTTACTTTACATACAAAATAAATGCATTCTACAAACTGAAAGACATTTCTGTTTATACAGATCAACCGTTTGAAACATATAAAAGATTTTCAAGAATAAAGAACGGCGAATACAGACAAATTAATTATGGAGTTTCGCTTGGAGCCGGAACTCAGGTTGGAAGATTTGGTAATCTTATTTTTGAAGGCAAGTATCAGACAGATAAAATTAAAAACATAGAACTATCGCCGGTAGATACTTATGAATACAAAACAGTTAGTTTCAAAATCAGCTCAACAATTGATACGCAGGATAAATATCCTTTCCCGGATAAGGGAATTTATTTTAATGGTTACTATGAAACAGCACAAACATTTTTAGGCGGAAACCTCGGCTATACAAGTTTTGGATTTGAATACCGAAATTATCTTTCATCAAACTCCGGACATGTGCTATCACCAAGACTGATTTTAGGTTTTTCAGATAAAACCACTCCACTAAGTCAACAGTTTTCTCTCGGAGGACAGGAATCATTTTACGGAATGCACGAATACGAACAACGAGGCAGACAGATATTTTTAGTATCTCTTATGTATCGTTACAAAATTCCGGTAAAAATTTTCTTCGATACTTACTTAAAGTTCAGATACGATTTGGGAAACACATGGGCAATTCAGGAACAAATTAAGTTTAAGGATTTACGACACGGAATTGGCGGCGCAATTTCTTTTGATACTCCGATTGGTCCGGCAGAGTTTGCTGTTGGCAGAAGTTTTTTATTTAGAAAAGATCTTCCGGAAAATCCAATCAGTTGGGGCGATGTGCTGTTTTATTTTTCAATTGGATATTATTACTAAATTTTATCTTCCTTAAAATCTTCACCCCATTTTCTTAAACTCTCAATTATTGGTATTGTTGATCTGCCCCTTTCAGTTATAGAATATTCTACTTTGGGCGGGACGCTTGCAAAAACTTTTCTGCTGATTAAACCATCTTCTTCAAGTTCTCTTAATTGCTGAGCAAGCATTTTGTGAGTAATCTTTCCGATGCTTTTCTTCAGCTCGCTGTAACGCCACGGTTTGTCTTTTAATCTCCAGAGAATTGGCATCTTCCACTTGCCGCCGATTATATCAAGCGATAATTCAACAGGATTATTATAATGCTTTCCTCGGAATTCAAATCTGGGCATAAAAATTTACCCTGCTAAGTTTAATCAATATTTTCATTTCTTACTCTTAAGTGAGTATGCTACTTTTTTGTGCGTTCTTGTTACGGCTAAATAACAAAAATATCTTGTAAGAAAACTATTAAATATTTATTAGAAAGGAAAAACTATGAGCGCTAACATTGATGTATTAAATCTGGAAAAAAGAAAAAAAGTTTTACTCGTTGCTGCAAATCCATCGGTATCAAAGCAAACCGGCTGGCCGATTGGATTTTGGGCTGCAGAATTAACCCATCCATATTTTGAGTTTACTGAAAAAGGATATGAGGTTGAAATTGTTAGTCCCGATGGAGGAAAACTTGAACTTGATGGTTTCAGCGATCCACGACACGAAAGCGGTTATTCAGCACACGATTTGATTAGCTTGGGTTTTCTTACTTCACCAAATCATTCAAAGTTACTCGAGAACACAAAAAGCATTTCGCAAGTTAAGATTGAAGATTACGACGCTTTGTTTTTAGCCGGAGGTCAATCTCCGATGTACACTTTCATTGATAATCAAAAGCTTCACAAGTTTGTCGCTGATTTTTATGATGCCGGGAAAGTTGTTGCGATAGTTTGTCACGCAACTTGTGTTCTTCTTAAAGCTAAAACAAAAGACGGCAAACTCTTGGTGGATGGAAAAACCTGGACAGGATTTGCAAACAGTGAAGAGCAGTTCGCTGATAATTTTGTTGGAATGAAAATTCAACCATTCTGGATTGAAGATGAAGCAAAGAAAATTCCCAATACAAATTTTATTGTGAACGGAATGTTCAAACCATTCGCAGTTCGTGATGGAAGATTGATAACCGGTCAGCAGCAATATTCCGGTGCAGCAGCAGCCAAATTAGTTATTGAAGCATTGGGCATTTAATTATCAAATGATTCAAGGTGTCCTCAAAATCTTTTTTGTGTCAGTCTGAGTTCATCGAAGACTGACACTTTATATTTTTGAGATTAACCTTTTATTCTTATGCTAAAATATCTAATCCCTTCAATTACCATATTCCTTTTCGGTCAGTTTTCCTTTGCGCAGTTAACTGAAAGCGATACATCAAAACTTAGCTGGAAGCTTAGCACTAATGGCTCGTGGTTAACAGGAAATGTTGAGAGAGTATTAATCCTAAGTTCTGCTGAAATTACAGTAATTGAAGAACCCTTTGCAATAAGATCTTCAAACACTTATCAGTACGGAACGATTAACAAAAAGTTAACAGAAAATGATTTGTTCTCAAGAAATTTTTTCTATCTGTTTCCGAAGAATGAAGTTTATCCTTATCTGATGGGATGGATTGAATCAAACAAAAGAAGAAACTTTTCTTTTCGTTATCAGATTGGTCCGGGATTTAGCTGGGGGTTTATTAATGACGAATCATCATCAATTAAAATTTCTTTTACTGCAACATATGAAATGACAAATTACAAAAGCTCGCTTTACTCAAATACAAAATATGATGGCGATGAAGACTTAGATTTGTTCAGAGGGACGATCAGGCTTTTTGGTAAGCATCATTTGTTTGAAAATAAAATCAGATTAGTCTATGAAGCTTGGGGACAACAAGCACTTGATGATAAAGATAATTATCGCTTCTATGGAAATATGGTTCTTGAGTTTCCTTTCACAAAACTGTTGTCTTTCATAACAGGATATAATTACTACTATGAAAGAGTTGTAGTTGCAGGAGTTAAGCCGAGAGACAGTTTTCTTTTCTTTGGAATTTCTATTGGAGAAAATAAATGATAGTAAAAAGAAATTTTAGTCCATTAAAAGTCTGGAGCTACATAAAAGGTCCGGTCATATTATCAATTGTTTGGTCTTTTGTTGTCTGGTTGATTGCAAGAAATATTTCAGTAGAAAAATTCAGCATAAATTTTTCAGTGATTGGAATTTTAGGAACAGCTCTGGCAATATTTATTGCATTCAGAAACAACTCATCATACTCAAGATGGTGGGAAGCTCGCACTGCGTGGAGTAGCATTCTGGCTTCTTGCAGAACTTTTGCACGACTGATAATTACTTTTACTGACAGTCATTCTCATCAAACAAACTATGTTAAAGAGCGAAGTGAATCATTCAAAAAAGAAATGATTTATAAAATTATTGCGTGGGCAAATTCATTAAGAATGGAATTGAGAAAACAAGATGAATGGCAGAGCATTCAATCATATTTGACTGATGAAGAAGCAATGCAACTAAAATCAAAGCAGAACAAACCGAATTTTATAAAAATGCTGATTGGGCAAAGAATTTATAAAGCAATGGCTGACGGAACACTCGGTGGATTTGACAGCTTTCAGCTTGAAGGACAATTGCTTGCACTTGCAAATGCGCAGTCAACATCTGAAAGAATTAAACACACGCCTCTTCCAAAGCAGTATGATTATTTTACAAGAATGTTTGTTCTGCTTTTTATTGTACTGCTTCCTCTCGGATTAATAAATTTTTTCAATCAATCTGAAACAAGCTGGCTGCTTATTCCGTTTTCGGTTTTAATATCGGCAGTATTTGTGATTATGGAAAGGACCGGTGCGGCGAACGAAAATCCGTTTGAAAATCTTGTTACCGATGTTCCATTAACTTCGATCTGTAATAAAATAGAAAGAGATTTATTGGAAATGCTGGGAAGTGAAAATCTTCCTCCAAAACTTGAAGCTGAAAACGGTTATTTATATTAAATGAAAATTTTTTAAACAAGGAACATTAAGTGAGCAAAACATTACTTGAAAAAAATCGTCTTGAAGCTTTCAGCGATGGAGTAATTGCAATTATTATTACTCTGCTTGTGCTGGAAATAAAAGTACCGCACATAGGCGGTGAGGTAAACTCTCAAACAATTGTTGTGGCACTGATTTCAATTGCACCAAAATTTTTTAGCTGGGCATTAAGCTTTTTTATGCTTTTGATAATGTGGATAAATCATCATCGCATTTTTAATGAACTGGAGAAAACAGACAATAACATTCTCTGGTTGAATGGAGTGCTTTTGTTTTTTATGTCATTCGTACCGTTTCCAACAGCGTTTATGGGAGATTATTTCACTCAGCCAATGTCTACATTTTTCTTTGGTATTTGTTTGATGACGGTTGGAATAGCATTCTATTTTTTGAGAGCATATATTGTTAAAAAGCCGGAACTGCTTAGAAAAGAATCTGATGTTGAGCTTCAAAGTAAGCTGGCAAGAAAAACATTACTCGGTCCCTCGCTGTATTTAGCGGGAGCGCTTAGCTCGTTTGTAAGTATTATTATTGCCTACATCATTTATGTATCAGTACCAGTTTACTTTATTTATTTTGGAATAAAGAGAAAGGAATAAAAATGAAAATAGCAATTATCGGTGCTGGAAATGTCGGCGGTGCTTTAGCCAAAGGTTGGGCAAAAGTAGGTCACACTATTTTACTTGGATTAAGAAATTTAAATTCAAGTGATGCAAAAGCGCTTGAAAAATTTTCTTCAAACATATTATCTCACACAATTGAAGAAGCAATTAAAAACAGCGAAGTAGTTTTGTTCTCAACTCCGCCGGAAGCAGCAGTTGCTATTGCAAAACAAAATCCAACTCTGAAAAATAAAATTGTTATTGATGCAACAAACGCTGTATTCAAAAAACCCGAGCCGTATAAAACTGCATTCGAAGGAATTAAAAAAGAAACCGGCTGTGAAGATGTAGTAAAATGTTTCAACTCAACAGGATTTGAGAATATGGAAAATCCAAAGTATGGTGATGCTGCGATTGATATGTTTGCTGCCGGCTCAAGTGCAAAAGCAAAACAGATTGCAAAGATATTATCGCTCGATGCGGGATTTGCAGAATGTTACGACTTCGGCGGTGATGATAAAGTTGAATTGCTCGAACAGTTTGCATTAAGCTGGATAAATCTTGCCATAATGCAAAAGCAGGGAAGAAATATTGCATTTAAAGTTTTGAAGCGTTAATTATTTCTGTAACAGAAAATCAAGAAGATATTGGTGTTCAATTCCATTATAATCTTCGGGGAAAAATTTATCGAGCGATAGAACAATCTTTTTATAATTGTCATCTATTTTTTGCAGGTTGCCGAATTCTCTCTTGATGGTTTGTTCTTCTGCTAAACTTCTGCAAACTTGAAAATAAATTTTTCCATTTTGATTTTCGGCTATGAAGTCAATCTCAAAACCGTTTTGAACACCGACACTAACTTTGTAACCGCGTTTTTTTAACTCGAGAAGAACTATATTTTCAAGTATTCCGGAAATGTCCTTATCTCTATAACCGATAAACCCATTTCGCAGACCGACATCGCCAAGATAAATTTTATCGAAAAACTCGAGATATTTTTTACCTTTAATTTCGAAACGCTGAATCCGATAAAAAAGAAAAGCAGATACAAGATAACTTATGTAGTTGTTAACAGTGTCGAATGATACTTTTATTTTTTGCGACTTGAAGTAATCTGAAATACTTTTAGCAGTAGTAATATTTCCGCAGTTATCGGCAAGGTATTGTGCAATTTTTTCAAGCAGCCGAACATCGCGAATGTTATTTCTTTTAACAACATCTTTTAGCAGCAAAGTGTTTATAATAGAATTGAGGTAATCGAGAATTGCCATATCGTTATTAAAAAGATGAATGCCAGGCAGTCCGCCGAACTTTATAAATTTTTGAAATTCATCTTCTTTACTTGAGGTATTGTTTCCCCTAAAAGTTAGAAACTCGGAAAAAGTCAAAGGATAAATTTGAAATTCAATATATCGTCCACTAATTAAAGTAGCAATTTCAGAAGAAAGTAGATGTGCATTAGAACCAGTTATAATTATGTCGGCGAGTTTTTCAGTATAAATTGAAAGTATTGCCTTTTCCCAATGAAGGATTTCCTGAATTTCATCAATTATTACATATTTTTTTTCCCTATTATTTGGCAGCAAGGATTTAATGTATTTATACAAGCTTTCATAATTCTGTATGAAATCGAATTCAAGGGATTCTTTGTTTATATAAATGATATTCTTTTCATCAAGATTTTGCTTTAACTCTTCCATAAGTGATAAAAGAATAGTGCTTTTCCCCACTCTTCGCATTCCAGTAATTACTTTTATTACCGGCTTGTCGAGGAAGATTTTCAATTTTTCTATGTAAAAATCACGCTTTATTAGCATTTTATTTTCGATGGTTTCGTTTATAATCGTAACTATACAAAAATAAGCAAATAGTTTCGACTATAAAAGGAAGGAATTGCACACCGATAGAGCTGATTAATCAGATTTTAAATCTGTGGAAATCAGTCGCATCCAAGAAGTCAGTGTTCTGTTTTTTTTTGTGACTTCGTTTGAAATTTTATTTAAACACAAAGTTCACAATGGTTTTTCACAAAGATCACAAAGAGACAAAAATCCTATCCTCTGAAAATTTTATTTATGCGGCTGATAATTGCTCCTTTGGTTCGGTTCAATGATTTTGCAATTTCATTTATACTTTTATTTGCTCTGACCATCGAAAGTAATTTTTGTTCGTCTTCTTTAGTCCACGGTTTATAAGCATCCGGATTATTTTTTCTGACTTCTTCTATTGAATATGATTTATCCTTCCTTCCCCGTAGTCTGAATTCATCAAGTCTTCTTTTATTATCTTCATCTCTCTCATCAATTTCAGAAGAAAGCACTTTGATGTTTGGTGAGTTAGGAAAAAACTCCGGCAATAAATTTTTATGAATGAAAACATTCTTAATTGCTCTCGTTACAGCAACATAAAGCACATTTACTTCTTCGGCAAGCTTTGAAATATCAATCGGATTTTCTTCTTTTTTATCAATTAGTCTTTTCAGTTTTCTGTGAGTAAGAAAATCATTATGAAGAAAAACTGTGTCATATTCCATTCCCTTTGAGCGATGAACTGTGGAGAAAATCATCTTAGCTTGTCGTTTATCTTCAACATGAGAATCCCTTATCAGGCGAATTAATTTTGGCAGCTCGTTCTCATATTTCTTTACAATTTCAACAAGCACAGAAAGCTGATTGTCCTCTGTCTTCATCACATATTCTTCAAGTTCGGAAAAATCATTAAAGCTTTTTATCAGCGCATCTTTTATCATCTCGTGATTGTGGTTATATAAGTTTAACACATCAAAAAGTGAAGCACCATCATCAGCATAAAGATAAGAGTTCACATTACCCTCAAAATAAAGCGGCTGAGTTTTGTGTGATTGTTCAACAAACTCGAATGCCTTTCCAAGCAAACCAAGATTCGTTCGCGCAATTGTTGCTTTCAGTTGATTTGAATTTTTTCCTCCAGAACCTTTTATCGGAAAAATTAAATATTCAGAGAGCATATTTTTCCACTTAAGAATTTCGCAAGCAAGATTCGCAATATCCTGTGGAAAGCGGAAACTTGTTGTAAGAGGTAATGCTGTATAATCAACCTGCTCAAGAGAATTTATTGCATAACGCCACGAATAAATCTGCTGATGTGAATCACCAACAATAACTTTAATTGCATTCTGATTCAGAAATACATCAAGCATTGCTGGAGAAGCATCCTGACCTTCATCAAACAGAATATAATCATAATTCAAAACAGGATTTTGTAATTGAAATTTTTTCAGATAGAAATCGTGCGTGATTTCAATTTCTCCGCTATCCATTTTACTTAAGAACACACGGGTTTGCTTTTCGATAAATTCATAATTCTTTGAAACAAAATCATAAGCCACCGGATCTGAAATAACATCTAGATAATTAAGCTGATTGACTTTTCTTACTGAGCTGTTGCAGAAGTAGCTTACGAAGCGGTTGATATGATTTGCAGCGAAAAGCTCAAAGTGTTTTTCTTTTCTGCGGCGAAGTTTCTGTATCTCAGCTACTTCGTGAGTTTTATATCCATTTGATTTTAATGAATAACCATATTTATAAATAACATTTTTGTAAGCAAGCGAGTGAGCGGTTTCGACTTTTACATTATCAAGCCCAAGTCTGCTGAATTTTTCTTCAGCTTCTGTTTTTACAGATTTGTTGAAAGCAAGATAAAGTATTCTGCTACTGTTCGGTCGTGATTTTGAATATTCAATTATTGTTGTGGTTTTTCCCGAACCGGCAACAGCATTGATTTTAATATTACCACTTGAGTTAATTATGTTGTATTGTTCTTCAGTAAGCTTCATTAGAATAAACAAATTCGGTAAAAGAAATTAGTAAAAGTTTTCTATCAGGTTCATATTGAAATATTTTTTTATTTCTTAGTATTAAATTAATCTAACAATCAGAAAATTCAGGAATTAATTATGAATGATTTTGCGTTAAGAAAATTTTTTTAACTCACCCAATCACATTTTTAATAAGCGAATTAATATTCTGGACTTACTAAGAAATAAATTTTATAATGTTTCTTTGTGCCTTAGAGTCTTGGTGGCAAAAAAGAACAGATGCCACGAAGACACCAAGACACAAAATCATACTTCGACTTCGCTCAATATTTAACATTTCGATTGCACTGCTGCTTAAAGTGACATTTCTATTTTTAAAACCAATTTTTTCAGAAGTCTCTATTTGAAAAATTAAAATCTTGCTTTATGTTTTAACTGGAAATTTGAGGAAATTATAATTGTTTGAAATAAACAAAAAACTTTCCGATACAAAATGCACTTACCTGATGAATCCTGAGAAACGAAATGATCACGCCAAACCCAAACTTCTCGAGCAAGTCAAAACAGAATTACGAATAAACCATTACAGCAGAAAAACAGAAGAAGCAATCACTAATAGTGGGATCATAATTTAGGTAGGAGAGATAGCAAGCAACAAACTAAGAATTTTAAATATAAATAAACAAAATGCTGGCAGATATCATTCCAGTGAATGATATTTAACGGCGGGTTAAATAATAGTTATATTTCTAAGGTAAATGATGAACTTTGATGATGCAATAAAAATTTTAGAACTTAAAAGCAATCACCCTACTGCTGATGAGATTAAATCGGCTTTTAGAATACTTGCTAAAAGATACCATCCAGATTTAACTGGAAATATGGATACAAGCAATTTTATTAGAGTCGAAACTGCCTATAAATTTTTAATGAATCACTTAGCGGAAATTGGGCATTTTTCACAAAAAGAAAAAGAAGATATAGAATCATTCCATACAAAAATATTCTTTGATGAATTTATTTTAGTTATTAGCCAACTTCATAATGATTATATTGTATTACCACGGGCACTTAATGAAACTGTAAAGGCAAATGAATTCTTTAATCTGTTAGACAATCTGTTTTCAGATAAGGTTATTGAATCATTAAGAGTGATAAATAATATTCAGAAAAAGAAAGAACTAATAAACTTATTATCAACCGTAACTGCGGGGCATACATTAAAATTTAGAAGGAACTTTTTCAAAAAGATTAAACCGATTGCAAATGGAGATAGACTTTTAGAAAAAATGATGACCAGCACTATTTATGGAGTTCCTTCTCAAATACTTAGTGCTTTTTCAGATACAGATATTAATAAAGAACCTGATGAAAAAGATGAAGCAAAAGAGACATCAAATAAAAATCAAAAATTTGTATATAGCTCTGAAAAAGTTAAGGATTTCTTAAAATCATTTAATGAACATCAAAATAAACCTAGAGCAAAAGATGATTATTATAATCAACCTGATAAGACTTTTAGAGAAAGCTACAAGGAAGAGAAGGACAAAGAAGCCGGTAAATTGCTATTTAAAAAATTGAAATATCATATTAAATCAAATAACATTTCAGATTTAAGAATAAACTTAAATGAGGTGGAAGCTATATGTCAGTTGCTAGGTATTATTTCAAACTTAAGCAAATATGTTTTGGGTGTATTTATTAAAGAACTTAGTAATGACCTTGGATTTGAACCTGTTTTGTATAGGCTGGTCGTTGAAGAAAAACTTTCGAGCAAGGATTTTAGAGTTCTTTTAGAATTTTTCAGGTACTATTTACCCAATAGAAATAAATTTCCTGAATTAATTAATCCATCGTTAAAGTATAATGATTATGCGTCCATTTTTAATGAAATGTTTTTTGTTTATCAAATAGCATTGCATACCAAACATCGGTTTAACATTGTTTAAAAATATTACACATAAGGTTCTAAATATTTTCAATATTGCTCTTACAATCGCAATAATAATTTCTTTTATTCTAATTATTGCAAACAGTAAAAATAGTTTTGATTTTTCCAGTAACGGTTTCAATACATTTTTAGAAATATTCAAATTTCCATTAACATTGTCCGCTGCGTTATTAGCAACATTAACGTTGACTTATACGATTGAGAGAATGCGGCAGTTTGAGCGACAATTAAAAATGCTTTCAAGAAACAATCGTTTTAATAATTACTATAGACTTAATGAAGAATTTTCAAAATATTTTGATAACCAAGAATTATTTTCGTTATACAAGAAAGCATTTCCTAATAATTCTGTTTTTGAAATTAGCAATCATATTCAACGTTTGTATAAATATTTTTATGGCGATAAACCAAAGTTATTCACAACAAAAATTTTAGAAAATGAGCTAAAAAACATTAATAACTTTCTCGCTGCCATAGATAATAATGTTTTCAATAAATCAGATTACGAATTAACAACTATTGACCAAGAGATTTTATCTAATATTAGTGATAGGAATCTTGAAATTATGAAAACACTAATAAAACCATTATCCGAAAAACTTGTCGCCCCAGTTTATTCTAATCGAAGTTTATCTGTGCCTAGTCTAAAAGAAATTGATAAGCACTTTCTCTTTATGAATGAATTATTTTTATCAGTCTCATTCTATGAATCACTTTTAATATTCGATGGAGAAAAAGTTAATAGCTATTCTACTTTTAGAAAAAACTTTATGAACTATTTAGAAAAGTTGGGACTAAAATGATGAGACGAAATATAACCCGTGCCTCAAGCCGAAAGCTTTTTTCGCATTTGGCTTTGTGCAATTTAAAAGTTTGTAGTTCCGTTTCGGCTTTATTATTCGGCGTAGTTTGTAAATGAAGGTTTGTTGTAATTAATATGTTATTTAATTAATGTGGTATTGTTGTTATGGGCTTCGGCTTAGGCACAATGCCGTTATACCTATATACTATGAAGATTTATTTATCCATAATAATATTTTTTGCTGCTTTTTTAATTCAAAACTGCTATACAGTTTTAGATAGCAAAACTATTATAACGAATAATAATAAATCAACTGAAAATATAAATCACAGTATTAACCAATTATCTGATAGTTGTATTATTGAAGGCACGGTAAATTATGGATCACCAATTAATACCAGAGAAACATCTTATGGAAGAGGTTATATTCTTGAAAACTACAAATGGCTTATTTCGCAACCTGAATATAAAGCAGATTATATCTATATAAAGGGGAATGTGGATTCTTCATTCATAAATAAACGTGTTAGAATCAAAGGACAATATCAAACTCATAAAGCGATTTCAAATATAGACTACACAAGGATGATCATTATTTTTGCAGAGACACTATATCTTTTAGAATAATAAAAATTTTTAAAGTAACTAATTCAAGTTATTCAAATATGTATAACCAGCGCCTCAACCCGTTATGTAAAAAGTCAAGCGTTGGCTTAAGTTTTAAATAAATAGTGTTCTCCCGAAGGGATACCTTCGGCATTATTTTTTTACTAAAAGAATTTCCTAAGGAATCCTTCGGACAATCTGTTATTAATCCCGACTTAATCGGGACATTATGTCTTTCAATAAAATTATACAGGCGAGGGTGCAATCTGACAATAAACTCACTTATCCCGTCAAAAGCGGGATCGAACCACAGGTTCTGTGAACAGGGTTGTACAAACAGTCCTTGCCGCTGAAAACCTGCCTGACGTGTATTGCTTCAGTAAGCTTCATATGGCTAAGATTATTTTTTCAGATACAGATTATTTAAGCACTGTTCAGTAGAAAGCTTGTAAATCTTTCACTTGAAAAATTGTTAAACATTTACATATTTCCATTTCCCTCTTGTGAACAACCAAAGTGTAAACAATCCAACAGAAGTTTCTGAAATAAAGATTGCCCAGAAAACACCTGAATATTCAAATCCCAATACTTGTGAAAGAATGTATGCTAAAGGAATCTGGATAAGCCAGAAAAAAACAAAATTTATTTTTGTCGGTGTAACAGTGTCTCCGGCACCATTGAAGGCTTGCACTGCTACCATCCACCAGGCATAAACAAAATAGGAATATGAAACTATTCTTAACCACATTCCGCCAACAGAAATTACTTTCAAATCGTCTGAAAATATTCTGACAAGCGCCTCACTGTTTATAAAATAAACTATTGCAACGCCGATAAGAAAAATCATATTCCAGAAACCTGTTATCCAGACAGATCGTTCTGCCCGTTCAGGTTTTTTTGCCCCAAGGTTTTGACCAACAAGTGTTGCAACTGCATTTGACATTCCCCATGCAGGCATCATTGTAAACATCATAATCCTTAATGCAATTGTAGCTCCGGCAACAACCTCACTTCCGAAATCAGAAAGCAATCTCATTATAAAAATCCACGAAGTCATAGCAATTATCATCTGTCCTATTCCGCCGAGTGAAGTTTTCAAAATTGTCTTGATAGTTTGCCAGTGTAAATGCAACTGTGAACGAAGCACTTTGATATGCTTCACGCCTTTGAATAAAAACCATACTTGTGTAAGAACACCAATTCCTCTGCCTATGTTTGTTGCAATTGCAGCTCCTTCAACTCCTAATTCGGGAAATGGACCTAATCCGAAAATTAAAACCGGATCGAGGATAATATTTATTCCGTTTGCAATCCACAAAACTCTCATTGCAATTGCTGCATCTCCGGCTCCGCGAAAGATTGCATTGATGATGAACAGAAGCATAATAACCACATTTCCCCCGAGCATCCATTGAGTGTAACGATTGCCATGTTCAAGTACCCATGAATCAGCACCCATCAACGCGAGCAATTCTTTCGAATAAAATATTCCGGCTATTGCAAAAGGAAGTGAAATTAAGACAGCAAGAAAAATTGATTGAACTGCACTGATGCCGGCTTTCTCTTTTTCTTTCTCTCCAATTCGCCTTGCTACGATTGCAGTAACAGCCATTGATAATCCCATTCCTATTGAGTAAAGCAGGAACAAGTAAGTTTCAGTTAAACCAACTGTTGCAACAGCGGAAGGACCAAGCTTTCCAACAAAGAATATATCAACCACTGCAAAGGTAGATTCCATTATCAGTTCAAGTATCATTGGAACTGCAAGAAGAAAAATTGCTTTGCCGATTTTTATTTCTGTATAGTCAGCTTCACTTCCACGGATTGCATCTTTTAATTCATACCAGAAAGAACCAGGTTTTTGATCCACAGGTTTATCTTTCTTATCCAAATCAATATTAAAATTTTCTTTCATATAATATTCAGTTATAAATAATTTTTCTTTGTGAAAACAAGAAACACTTTATTTCGCAGTTTTATCAGATAAAAGTTAAAAGATCTTTTTTAATTCGAATTAAAAAATGCTTTTCTTAATTATAAACCAGGCGGTGATATCGTTGGCAAATTACTAATTAACATTAAAGACAGGCTTTGAGAAATCCCCCGACATATTCAAAGTCTTAAACATCAAAAAAATGATTTATAATTTTATACCAAGCTGATTTACAGAAATTAAACTTTTTGTGGTTTCCTTTTCTTTCTGATGGTCAATATAATAAAAATGAGTACCAGAGTAAGAATAATAAATGGCCAGAGACTTACAAGAATAATTATGAACCAAAGCAGTGCGGTCCAGCCATTTTCAAGTGCTTTGACAAGCTTTGAAGCGAAACCAAACGGCGAAGCAACTTTTTCATAAAAAGTAATTGTAAGACTACTCAAGGCAATTCTGTTTTTAAGATAATTCATTCGTCCTTCGAGCGATTCAATCTCTGAACGCAGATTGCCCATCTCTCTTTCTATGTTCAGAATTTCATCAACTCGAGATGCTTTCTTAAGAATTTCTTTATACCGGGCTTCGAGTTCTTTCTTTGTTTTTATTCTTGCTTCTACATCAATAAACTCTTCGGTTACATCAGCAGTGGAAATGTTTTTGCTTTCAAGCTTTTCAACTGAAGAAGAAATTTTATCAATCAGTAAATTAAATTTATCTTCAGGCACACGGACTTCTACGGTATGCTCAATGCGGTCTTCAAAGTTGTAAACATTTTCATTTCCGATGTAGCCGCCAAGTTCTGCAACAGTTATTTTTATGAACTTGTGAGATTCTTTAACATTAGCCGTTTCAAAACGAATATTGCCGGATTTAATAATTTTTCTCTCAACAGAAGAAATATTGTTCTGCTCTGCAGAAATGTTTTTTGTTAAAACTTCCGGCTGAGCAAAATCAGTAGAAACATTATTTGAATTGTCTCCCGAATTACATGATGTCACAATAATTAAACTTAAAAACATAAAGCCAGCTAAGGCGGCGCGAATTAATTTTGTTGGGTTAATCATAATAATTTCCTCACTAATTTTATTGGCTTATACGGTTATAAGCAGGATAATGTTTCAGGATAATTTTCGTAATTGGGCTCAAAGTACTCTCTCTAAACCTGCCTGTCCGGCAGGCAGGTCTCTCTCTTAAAAAGAGAGGGACTTTATTATCAATACAAAACAAAACCTTGTTTTTTCTGACAGAACTATAAATGAAAAAGTTCTTTCGTCAATAAGCCCTTCTCTTATCAAGAGAAGGTTTGGGATGAGTTAGTTTAAACTCACGCCATCATTACTTTCCTTCAAGATGCTTTTTGATTTCTAACATCACGCTTTCTGGGTTATTAACGATCTCTTCACTTTTAAATCTTATTACCTTTAATCCTAAATGATTAAGAATTTCCGTTCTTTGGGCATCCTCTTTCAGTCTATACTGATGATATTTTCCATCAAGTTCGACTATGAGCTTATCTGAAAAGCAAAAAAAGTCAGCAACAAAAAATGTTTCTTTGCCAGTTATATCGTGAAAGATTGGATATTGTCTGTAAAATTTCTTTCCAAGGAATTTTTTATTACGAACTTTTTCCCAAAATAATCTTTCAGCTTTAGTAGAATTTTTTCTCAATTCTCTGCAAACAACTTTTGCTACTTCAGCTAACTTTGATTTGCTGTTTAAACTCATTTAACTGTCTAAAAATTTATCTTTAAATGATGAAAGAAAGTTCTCTTAAAAAACTCACCCTAAATCCCTCTCTTGCAAAGAGAGGGACTTTGTTGTCTAGATAAAACAAGACATTATTTGTTCTGACAGCACAATAAATGAAAAGTACTTGCTGTCAATGAGCCCAACTCTTTTAAGAGAAAGGTTGGGAAGAGTTCATTTACCAAAGTAAAGTTAAAAACAAAACTTTTTTTCTTCTGTCAGCACTATAAATATTAAGTTATCATTACCAATAAGTCCTTCTCTTACTAAGAGAAGGATTAGGATGAGTTTGCAATAGTTGCTCTAGATGGCTTGTATAATTATAACTCTCTCTAAACCTGCCTGTCCGGCGGGCAGGTCTCTCTCTTAAAAAGAGAGAGACTTTATTATCACTATAAAACCAAATCCAGTTCTTTTTGATAGCAATTAAAATATTATGACTTCATTACCAATAAGTCCTTCTCTTATTAAGAGAAGGATTAGGATGAGTTTAAATAGGAAACTTATCTATCTCTTTCATTATCCTGTCTGTCTCAACTAAGGCAACAATAATTTTCTGGTAATGCTCAATGTCACTGTTGGTGAGAGTACGACCTTTGCGGTCTTTTAACCATTTTTGTGCCGGCTGGTAACCGCCAATATAAAAGTTCCAGGCAATCTCAGGTACATTACCAAAGTATTGTACTTTGTTGATGTAAACTTTTCCAATGTCAGTCTTTGACGGGCTCAGACTGACATCAATACTCTTGTCACCCCGAACTTGTTTCGGGATCTCTTTTGAAGATGCTGAAACCTGTCTCGACTTGGCAGTCGAGCCAAGACGGGCAAGTTCAGCTTGACTTTCAATGTCACCCTGAGCTTGTCGAAGGGTGACCTCCTTTTCAAACCTTACCTTTTCAACAACATTATCTCCTTCAACAGGATATGTGGTGATGAACTGATTTACTTTTGGTGATTCTAAAAGATGTAGCAGACGCAGTTCTGTTCCAAATTTAACAAGCTGCGCAAAAGTTTCTTTGTCTTTTGGATATGGCACACGTGGGAAATCTATCTTTAAAAACTCTTTGTACTTTTCTCTGTAAGAAGGTGAGTGTAAAACTGCATAAATGTAATCTAAAATATCTTCCGGAGTTACTTTGCCAACTTTTTTTTCTATTTCTTCTACAATTTCTTTTTTAAGGTTAGGGATTTTGGTGTTGTCATTTGAATATAAATATAAGGGATGATTAAAATATGGAGCATATGGTTGAGAACTTTTATCATTAATAGAATTCGTAACAAAACAAATAAAGTGTTTATGTCCACCAAATTGTTTGGATATAATTAATCCAATATTTGTATTATTAAAATGTCTCATTAGATTTTCTCGTGCTCGACCAATTAAAGCAGGATTATAATAAATTTTCTTTAAATCAAAAGGTCTGTACAAATAATTTTTGATTAAACTTGAATTAAAAAATTCCTTTGGTAAATTATTCATTATTTTGTTTTTTAGTTCATTTTCGTTTTCAGCTAATAAAATTGAATCATTTGATGTTACGACTCCAACAGAATTCATTAGAAATAAATTATTAACCATAAATCCCTTTTCATAATCTGATTTTTCAGTGAAATCTTTTTCTGAGAAGAAATAATAGGGTGCTTGATAATTTAATTTTTTCCAAGAAACGTTATAAATAATACTTTCAGATAAGGTTTTGAATTTATTTTCTTTTTTCCCGAAAAGATCGTTACGGAAAACTATCCCTAATTTTCTCTTACTAATATTTTTTCTAATAAATATAGATATAGAAACCCCTTGCTGAATATCAAAAATATTTTCATCGTTTATTTCATCTTCACTTATATCTTTCTTTTTAGTGCTTCCGTGTAAATCAAGAATATAAATTTCATCAAAAGTTTCAAGCAGATGTTTTCTCATCTGGCGGTGAATAATTCCATCTAAAAAAGAGTTATTAGTAATCATAGCAACAATGCCGGTTTTATTCTTTTCGATAAAATGCTCAGCATACCTTATAAATTTTATATAATCATCTGATAACGGCTGAATATTTCTTTCGTTCAATCCCTTTTTGTAATCTTTAATCAAATCTGTTATCCACTTACCTTTGTTCGAAGAACTAACACTGTAAGGCGGATTACCAATAACAACCATTATCGGAGTTTCATTTTTAATATGTGCAGCTTCTTTAGATTCTTCTGCGATGCTTTCAGCAAAACCAAAACCTGTAAATAAATTATCCTGCGGTTCACTTTCTTCGAGAGAGTTGGTTAGATAAATTCCAAGACGGCGGTTAAAGTACTTGAAACCTGTTTGCTTAAAAGCCATACTTAGTTTTAAGTGTGCAATTGTGTATGGAGCCATCATCAGTTCAAAACCGTGAAGTCGGGGAAGCAAATCGTTATGTACATAAGTTGTCCAGCGTCCAAGCTGTCCGCTGTTTTTTAATTTCAAATAAATTTCACGGATAACTGCGCTTAAAAAAGTTCCTGTTCCAACTGCCGGATCAAGAATCTGAACACGATGAACACCGTTTTCAAGTTTAGAAGTATCAGCAAGTCCGGAAGGAAGATTAAATTCTTTTTGAAGAAGATAATCAACGGAGCGGACAATAAATCTTACAACAGGCAAAGGCGTATAGTAAGCGCCCATCTTTTTGCGAAGTTCAGCGTCATACTCTTTCAAAAAATCTTCATAGAAATGAATCACAGGATCGAATCCTTCATGTGTCTTTCCCCAAAGATCTTCCCAATAATATTCCTTCATCAACTGCTGAATATCAGCATGAGCAAAGATTTCGCACAATTCATTTACGATAAATTCAAGACGTTTATCGAAATCAGGTCCAACAATGTGATCAAAAAAATGTCTTAAGAAAGGATTTGACGCAGGAACAAGATCGCGGGCTTCTTGTCTCGAAAAGTTTTCAGGAGATTTGTCGTGATACCTTGCAACAAACAATCCATAAACCAGAGTTTGGGCGTACATATCTGCAAACTCTTCCTCGCTTAAATCGTGAACAAGAAGTTTTTTTATTGTGTTATAAACATTAAGTATCTCAGGTTTCTTTTCATCCTTCTTAGAAAGAACATCTTTAATATTATCTCTTATTCGCTGAGCTTTTCCTCCCATTATTTTTGCGAGATGCTCACCGGACTTTATTGGTTCTTTGTGAGATTGAGTGAAATCAATTAGAGTCTTTGCAGCAAATTCAAAATTATCCGGCAGAGGACTAATTGTTCTTGAATCCAAATCATAGTTAGCAATTTTAATCGGCTCGTTGTATTTAATTCCATTTCTGTAAAATCGAAACTCAACGTAATCTGTTAATACAAGATTAGCATAACCAAAGTATCTTTCCATTTGTTTTGATTTTTCGATTTTATCAAGAGATTCGCCGATTGTTTTTGCTTCGATGTAAAGAATAGGGATATCATTCTTCATTACAATAAAATCAGGTTTGTTCCCTCCTTTTGCTTTGGGATCGTGGTCTATTCTTTTAACGTTTATCTTTTCAAATATTCCCTGAAGCAGAATTTCAAAATCGGTACGATAACCCATTTCGGAAGTTTCAGGGCGGGCAAATTTTTTCGAAACAGTCCCAATATATTTTTCGAACAACTGTTTCATAGTTGTATTTCTACCCTCTCTTCTCCTTTGCCAGCTTATAAAGCTCTAAATATTTCTCCGCAGATTTTTTCCAGCTAAAATCTAATTTCATTCCGTTCAATTGTATTTTTCTCCAGATGTCTTTGTGTTTAAAAGTATTAACAGCACGCTCGACAGATTTGTAAAGCGCAAAACCCGTATAATCATAAAATGAAAAACCATTTCCGTGATCAAAACCGTGATAGTTTTCTTCATCCCAATCTTTAACTGTATCGGCAAGCCCGCCTGTTTTTCTCACAACTGGAACAGTTCCATATTTTAAGCTGTAGATCTGGTTAAGTCCGCAAGGTTCATAACGCGAAGGCATTAGAAAAATATCTGCACCAGCTTCAATCAAATGAGAAAGCTCGTTGTTATAGCCAATGTATGCTGCAAGCTTTCCTTTTAGTTGTGATGATAAATAGCGGAACATCTCCTCATATTTATATTCACCACTTCCAAGTATAATCCATTGAGCATCGAGTTGCATTAAGTCATTTACTGCCTCGGCAAAAATGTCAAAACCTTTCTGAACAACCAGCCGTGAAATCATTCCGACTAAAGGACGGTTTTCATCAAAAGGCAGATGAAAATGTTCCATTAAAAATTTTTTGTTCTTGAGCTTTCCCGATAAATCATTCATAGAATATTTATAAGGAAGAAACTTATCGGTTTCAGGATTCCATTCATCATAATCAACACCGTTAAGAATTCCGTAAACATCTTGTTTTCTGTTTCTTAATATTTCGTGCAATCCGGCTCCGTATTCGGGAGTTAAAATTTCATGAGAGTATTTGTTACTAACCGTGTTAATTAAATCGGCAAACACAATCCCGGTTTTCATAAATGAGACTGAGTTTTCGAATTCAACAGGTCCACCCGGATAATATAGTTCTGGTCTTATTTCAGCAGCATATAAAGTTGATTTAGAAAATCTTCCCTGATAAGCAATATTGTGAATTGTAAAAACAGTTGCAGTATGGTCAAACATTCTGTCCCAATTGTAATTGTCTTTAATGTAAAGAGGAATTAATCCGGTTTGCCAATCATTACATTGAATAACATCTGGAGTCCATTGCAATCTCTGGAGAGTTTCTATTACACCTTTACTGAAAAGAATGAATCTCTCATCTTCATCGTGATCATTTGTGTAAATTGTGCCTCTGTTAAAGTAGTGCGGACAATCAATAAAGTTTACTTCCACATTACTGTTCGGTAGTTTTGCCTGATGAAGATGAACTGATCGAACAACACCGTTAACGCGGATAAGCATCTCTCCAATATCCCAATTATAACGGAGACCGTGTTTAGCTTCATCAATAAAAAGATATTTGGGAATAAATATTTTTACTTCACAGCCAAGCTTTTCAAGTGCTTTTGGAAGTGAGCCGGCAACATCTGCAAGTCCGCCGGTTTTTGCGTATGGAACGCACTCTGTTGATACAAATGCTATTTTCATATTTCCACTTTTTTAACTTAGTGTCCTCGTGTCTTTGTGGCGAGAGATTTTTTTGCCACGAATACTAAAAGGCACAAAGAGGTTAGATTATAAAATAATTTTATTTTCTTATGTGAATAATAAGATATAATAAATTAAATTTCACCTTGTAAGTAGAAAAGAGTTTTGGTTAATAAAAATATCAAACGATGATTTCAGAAAGTTGAAGTTAAATTGCTAAAGGTTCATCTTTCAATAAGTTCATAATCAGAAAGGAATTAAATGAAAAAATTAATTAATGGTTTATCGGTTTTCTTTGAAGGCAGCAGTAGTAACAATCCAATAATTTTCATTCACGGTTTTCCATACGATCATACAATGTGGAAAGCACAGATTGATGAATTAAGCAAGAATTATTTTTGTGTTGCGTATGACATTCGCGGACTTGGCGAATCACCTGCCGGCGATGGTCAATTTACGATGGAACAATTTGTTGATGATCTCGAAATTGTTGTTAATGAATTGAAGCTTGAGAAACCTGTAATCTGTGGTTTATCAATGGGCGGATACATTGCTTTACGTGCACTTGAAAGAATGCAGGATAAATTTTCCGCAGCAATTCTTTGTGATACTCGTTCAGAAGCAGATAACAACGAAGGAAAACTTAAGCGTGCTGCTGCAATTAAAAGAATAAACTTAGAAGGACTTACTCCTTTTACTTACGATTTTATCAGAAACTGTTTTGCAGATGAATTTAAGAATAATAAACAAGCCGAACTAAAAAAGATAATAGAAAAATCATCTGAGTTTAATTCAATTGGAGTAAAAGGTTGTTTGCTGGCAATGCTAAGCCGAACTGATACAACACAGAGTCTTAGCAATATCAAAATACCAACATTAGTTATTTGTGGTGAGAAGGATTCACTTACTCCGCCATCGGTTATGAAAGAGATGTTTCATAAAATTCCCAATGCAGAATATGTCGAAATAAAAAACTCAGGACATATGAGTCCGATTGAAAATCCTGAAGAAGTGAACAGAGCAATTTCAAGGTTTTTAGAAAAAGTCAATACAAAAACTTCCTAATATTGGTTAGTTAGAATAAAAACTAATCAAAGTAAGGTCGTCTGTAAGTTTGAGCATTAGGAAATTCTTCGATGAAAATATTCCTGATTTGTAGGATATTATTTAGAAGGGCTTTAGTTTCTGATTGAAGCTCAGGTTTTAGCTGATAAAGAAAATTTAAAGCTGCAATACATTTTTCAATTGAAATAAAAGCGATACGAGAATTAACATTAAGCATCTCTTCATCTGTCTCTGCAAATTCAGGATCTTTTGATTTTGATAATTTGTGCTTATACCAATAAGATATTCTTATCTTTACATTTAACAGTGGAATATACCAGCCAAGTAAATCTAAATTTTGCTGAAGTGTATCTTTTGGATTTTTTATTTCAATTTCAGCAGGAAATTTTGATTTTAAAAGCTCATAATATTTATAAAGGTCATTAAACAAATTTTCTGACAGCAAGATTAATGGATTATCAGCATTCTTCAAAAATGTAGAAGGTCGTTCCTCATCAGAAATTTTTTCTTTAAAGAACTCCTTCTCAAATTCAGTTTCATCGTTATCATCATCAAATTCAAAATCATCCATTTCAAATTCCTCATATTGCTCATCTTCTTCATCCATAAATTTATTTATGTTTTTAAAAGCTGATTGTAAACTATTCTTCATATCTTCGTCCATAATATTGGGATTATTTTTATCATCATCCCGTAGAATCTGTTTTATTTCCATATCAATTTCTTGATTAAATAAAAGACAGCGATTTGTGTAAAAACATTTTTCGCACCAGCGATCGCAATAATTATAAATTCCGGAAATAAAAATTTCTTCGTTCATTATTATCTGTTGATTTTTTGTTGAAAATTAATTGCATTAAGATATTTGTTTATGTAATAATCAATGTTATTCAATTTGTATTGCATAATATATCTTGGATGTTCAACCACAATTATTTCTCTGAAAAATTTATGCTTGTTGTTTATCGTGGAAAAATATTCTGCGTTTTTCTTTCCAAGTAAAATTGCAAAATCTTTTCTTGCACCAAATGAAATCTGAGATTTAATATTTTTGGTAATATCATTTAATAATAATTCTTTAACATCTTTATCATCATAGTAATTGAAGTTCTTACCATCCTTGATTAAAGCAAATGGATAAAGCGCTGTGAGAAATACATTTGAGAAAAATTTTTCAGTTCCACCAAATTTATTTGCAAGTGAATAGATAAACCTGCTGGAGAGTTCTTTTTTATTTCCGAGATTATTTTCTATTCCGCAATGCTCTTTGAGTGCGACCGGATCTGTGAAAGAAAGGCCTGTAAGTCCACCGCCGAATCTGCCGGGATTTATTCCGATTATGAAAATTCGCTCGTTACTGTCGTCATAATATTTTCTGAAGAATTTTTTGACGACACTCTTAACCTCATCTGAGTCGTATGGATTGATTATTTCAATTCCACTGAGCGACTTATCTGGCAATTCAAGATTGCAAAAATATGTGATAGCTTTAGATGCAAAAGTCATTTCTTGTAAGAATGTTGGTAATCAAAAGAGCATTTCAATAAAAATTAACCTCATAGTCAACAAACTTTCCATCAGCATAATTAAATTTTGCACTGAAGAACTTTTCCTGAAACAACCAGGGAATAAAAATTTTATCACCTTCCCAAAGATTAATTTCTGTCAGTTTATTGTTTGGAATCCATTCAAGATGTCCTTCGGGAGAGTCAATTAAATTTCCGTCAAACTCATCTGCAGTAAAAAGAAAAACATACCAATCGTCTTTTCCATCAAACAAAGGGAAGGTTATAAATCCTTTCATCTTAACAGATTTAACTTTTAATCCGCTTTCTTCTTCAATTTCTCTTATTGCACATTCTTCGGGTGATTCGCCTTGTTCAAACTTTCCTCCGAGACCATTCCATTTACCTTCGTGATAATCATTTTTCTTTTTGTTTCTGTAAATCATTAGCGTTGAGTTATTTTTTTTATCAACAACATAACAAAGAGTTGCAAGCTTCATACTATAATTTTTTTATTGACTGATATTAATAAAGCAAGTAAGTTTTTATTGTGTGTGAAATATAACAAATTTTAATTTGGATTTTTATTTTTCTGTTTGGAGATTTACACAGCAACTATAAATTAACAAATGAAATTATTAAGATTAATTCGGAGATATTTAGTATGGAATTGAATAACTTAAATCTGCAAAATACAGACGAAAACGAAAACCCTTTTGCGGCAAGCGAACAAGAATATTTCTGGTCTGAAAAAATATCAGCAGCTAAAAGAAAAAATCCTGATGAAGATGATGACTTCGAGGATTTCGATGATGAAGAAGATGATGATTTTGCTGATGACGAAGATGATCTGTTTAAAGATGAAGAAGATGATGACTTCTTTGATGAAGACGAAGAACCTGAAGACGATTTGATTGATGATGATTTTGATATTGATGATCTTGATGATGAAGATGATCTTTTAGATGACGATGAGGAAAAGTTTTAATTAATGGGGTTGACGAAAAATTAAATTTTCTTTGAGTCTTGGTGCCTTTGTGGCAAAAAAAATAACTGCCACGAAGACACTAAGGCACAAAGTTAAGAAAAGAAATTTTTAGTCAGTTCAACATCCTTTCTTCTAATAACCCAGATATAAATTTTTCAGCAGATAGTTTTTTACATAATCTGTTACGCCATCTTCAAGAGATGTTGTTGGTTTGTTATATCCCGCCGATTTTATTTTGCTGAGATTGGCTTCAGTAAAGTACTGATATTTTTCACGAAGATGTTCCGGCAAATCAATAAACTCAATATTAACAGGTTTTCCAACGGCATTAAAAAGTGCTGTAACCAGATCAATCCATGTTCTTGCTTTTCCTGAACCGACATTGTAAATGCCATTTTTATCTTTATGCTCGAGAAAATGTAATGTCATATCAACAGCATCTTTTACATAAACAAAGTCGCGCATTTGTTCGCCGTCTTTAAATTTAGGATTTAGTGATTTGAATAAACGAACTTTACCGGTATCACGAACCTGCTCAAAAGCTTTATGTACAACGGAACGCATATCACCTTTGTGATATTCGTTGGGACCGTAAACATTAAAATATTTTATTCCAACAATTTTATTAAGAATGTTATTTCGCTTTGCCCACAAATCAAAAAGTTGTTTAGAATAACCATACATATTCAGCGGCCTGAGAGTTTCAAGTTTTGACTCATCATCATCAAAACCAAGCGATCCATCGCCGTATGTAGCAGCTGACGAAGCATAAATAAATCTGATATTCTTTGTCAAGCAATATTTTGCCAGTTCTCTTGTATAAAGAAAATTATTTGAGAAAAGATGATCAGCATCTTTCTCTGTTGTAGATGAGTTTGCACCCATGTGAATTATAGCTTCAATTGGAAATTCAATTGTATCATCAACCACAGCAGAAATGAAATCATCTTTATGAATAAATTCCTGAAACTTTAATCCCACAAGATTTTTCCATTTGTCAGTTGTACCGAGCTCATCAACTATTGCGATATTATCGTTACCGGATAAATTAAGCTTCCAAACAATAGCACTTCCGATAAATCCGGCTCCGCCTGTAACTACTATCATACTGAATACAATCCTTTGATTTTTAATTGTTGAAATTTAATTATAATCACTTTGGTATAAAAGAAAAGAACAGATATTGAAATAAAATTTAATGTCACTCTGAGTTTATCGAAGAGTGACCAAAGCGGAACTGATTTAATATTTTTTCGAAAAAGAAAAAGTATGAAAAATAAAATCTGCACAAAATAAATTTATTATGTGACTAAAGCCTGTTCCTGCTTTTAATTTTTTTTCAGTTCACTGAAGTGAACTGCAATAAATACTCATTAGATTTTTTATCTATTGCAGTTGGATTTATCCAACTGTTATTATGATAGGGAATAAGAAAATTCTATCTATGTTGACAAACAGCTTAATATTCATATATTTGCCACAGTTTTTAATAGTTCTTTTACATTTATAAATCTTATCAAGAACGGAGTAGGGAACAGGCCCGTTGATACCGTAGCAGCCGGTCACGATTTTTATTGTGATGTCGGGTGCTAAATCCTGCCCCTGATTAATTGGGGGAAAGATGAGATGAAGATAAGTTTATAACCTCTTCATATCATCTGAAGAGGTTTTTTGTTTTAAAAAAGCTCTTGACAGAATTGTTTAATAATTTTCGAGGCTGTTTAAACAGTCATAAATTATCAGGTTTTATAGAAGGGGCTGACTAAAAAATAAATATTTTAGATGGTTCTTTGTGTCTTGGTGTCATTGTGGCAAATAAAATATCTTTTATAAAAAGAAACCAAAACAACAGCCACAAAGTCACAAAGACACAATGTAAAAAAACACTTTTTAGTCAGCCCCAGAACAAAAACAGAGTATTACTCTAAACCTGACTGCCCTCAGGCAGATCTTGTTTCAGGGTATTATTATAATTGAAAGTTGAATAAAAAATCAGAGAAAAAATGAAAACAGAAGAGTTCAAAAAAATATTATCCGAAAGAATTCTTGTTCTTGATGGTGCAATGGGAACGATGATTCAGCGCCATAAGCTTACCGAAGAACAGTATCGCGGTGAAAGATTTAAAGATCATCCTTTCGATTTGAAAGGGAATAATGATATTCTTTGTATCACTCAACCGGAGATTATAAAAGGAATTCATCGTGCATATTTTGAAGCCGGAGCAGATATAGTAGAAACCAACACCTTCAACGGAACACCAATTTCACAGGCAGATTATCACACACACGAGTTTTGCTATGAGATAAATTTTGAAGCAGCCAAAATTGCCAAAGAAGTTGCGAACGAGTTTAAGGATACAGACAAACCAAGATTTGTAGCTGGAGCGCTTGGTCCAACAAATAAAACTCTTTCTATTTCTCCGAATGTAAATGATCCCGGCTATCGTGCTGTTACTTTTGATGAAATGGTTGAAGCATATTATCAGCAAACAAGAGGACTTGTTGAAGGCGGTGTGGATATACTTCTTATCGAAACAATTTTCGATACTCTTAATGCAAAAGCTGCCATTGTAGCCATTCAGAATTATCTTGAAGAGCATAACCTCGATATCCCATTAATGATTAGCGGGACAATTGTTGATATGAGCGGAAGAACATTATCTGGTCAAACAGTTGAGGCGTTTTACATTTCCATATCACACGCAAAAAATCTTGTGAGCGTTGGTTTAAACTGTGCTCTTGGCGCAAAACAAATGAGGCCATTTGTTGAAGACTTATCTAATATCTCAGACAAATTTATTTCTGTTTATCCCAACGCCGGATTACCAAATGAAATGGGCGGCTACGATGAAACCCCAAGCTCAATGGCAACGGTGCTTGAAGATTTTCTTGCAAGCGGTTTTGTAAATATTGTCGGTGGTTGCTGCGGTACAACTCCCGAGCATATCAAAGCTATTGCAGAAAGGGTTAAACATCACAAGCCAAGAATTCCCCAAAAGCAGGAACCATATTTAAGATTAAGCGGACTTGAACCAGTAATACTTCGTCCTGATTCTAACTTTATGAACATAGGTGAACGAACGAATGTCGCTGGTTCTAAAAAATTTGCCCGACTAATTAAAGAAGAAAAATATGACGAAGCACTTTCTGTTGCACGCGATCAGGTTGAAGGAGGCGCACAGGTTCTTGATGTTAATATGGACGAAGGTATGCTTGATTCAGAAAAAGCGATGACAAAATTTCTTAATCTTCTTGAAGCAGAACCGGATATAGCTAAGCTTCCGATTATGATTGATTCATCAAAATGGTCTGTGATTGAAGCAGGATTAAAATGTTTACAGGGAAAGGGTATTGTAAATTCAATATCGCTGAAAGAAGGTGAAGAAGTTTTTAAAGAGCATGCGAAAAAAGTTTTAAGTTATGGTGCTGCAGTTATTGTAATGGCATTCGATGAGAAAGGGCAGGCAGATACTTTTGAAAGAAGAATTGAAATTTGTAAACGGGCTTATGATATCCTTACTAAAGAAGTTGGATTTCCTCCGCAGGATATAATTTTTGATCCTAATATTCTTGCTATAGCCACCGGAATGTCCGAGCATAATAACTATGCTGTGGATTATATCGAAGCAACAAAGTGGATTAAACAGAATCTACCTCTTGCAAAAGTCAGTGGTGGAGTTAGCAATCTTTCTTTTTCATTTCGTGGAAATGATATTGTAAGAGAAGCAATGCACTCGGCATTTTTATATCACGCAATAAAAGCCGGAATGGATATGGGAATTGTGAACGCTGGTCAGCTTGTTGTGTATGAAGAAATTCCGAAAGACTTACTCGAGCTTGTTGAGGATGTTATTCTTAACAGAAGACCAGATGCAACAGAAAGATTAATTGAATTTGCAGAAAAGATTAAGAAGCAGGATAAAATTCATATTGAAGAAAAGAAAGATGAATGGCGAAATCTTCCGGTTGAAGAAAGACTTAAACACGCCCTTGTAAAAGGCGTTACTGATTTTATTGATGTTGATATTGAAGAGGCATTAAAGAAATATTCAAATCCTCTGGAGATTATTGAAGGTCCGCTTATGTCGGGAATGAATGTGGTTGGTGATTTGTTTGGTGCCGGGAAAATGTTTCTTCCACAGGTAGTTAAAAGTGCAAGAGTGATGAAAAAAGCAGTGGCTATACTTGAGCCGCAAATCAAGGCCCATCCCCCGACCCCTTCCCTAAAGAATGAAAGCCTCATCCCCGGCCATTCTCCAAAGGAGAAGGGAGTAGAAGCCTCATCCCCAGCCCTTCTACAAAGGAGAAGGGAGTCAGACAAATATGATTGGATGACTGCCGATCCAACGGTTTATGAATTATTGAAAGAGTTCGTTAAACAAAACAGAGCAAATCCAACGCCTGCTGAAGAGAAAATGTGGGAGTTATTAAGAGACAGGAGATTAGAAAATTTTAAATTCAGAAGACAACATGTAATTGGTAAGTACATTGCTGACTTTGTTTGTATCCCCCATAAATTAGTAATTGAAATTGATGGATTGATTCATCAACTGCCTGAAAATAAAGACTCCGACGAAATAAGAACTCAATGGTTGGAAAACATTGGATTTAGAGTAATAAGATTTACAAATGAAGAGGTATTTAATAACACAGAAGAAGTTCTTCAAAAAATTCTTATTGAATTAAAAGCCCTCTCCTTTGGAGAGGGTTTGGGTGAGGCTTCCTTTGGAGAAGGTTTGAGTAAAACTCCATTAAAAACAGATTTAGGAGGGGCTGTTAAACCCGGTCGTCTTTTGCTTGCTACTGTTAAAGGTGATGTTCATGACATTGGAAAAAATATTGTTGGTGTTGTACTCGGTTGTAATAGCTATAATGTTATTGACCTCGGCGTAATGGTTCATGCTGAAAAAATTATTCAGACCGCAATTGACGAAAAAGTTGATGTAATAGGATTGAGCGGACTAATTACTCCCTCGCTTGATGAGATGGTTCATGTTGCAAAAGAAATGCAAAGAAGAGGATTAAAAATTCCTTTACTGATTGGTGGTGCAACAACTTCAAGAATTCACACTGCAGTTAAAATTGATCCGAATTATGAGGGGGCAGTAATTCATGTTCTTGATGCTTCCAGAAGCGTACCTGTTGTTTCAAATTTATTGAATCCTGTAAAAGCAGAGCGGGAAAAATTTATTCAATCGGTTAAAGAGGAATACAAAAAACTAAGAGATGAATATCTTAAGAAAAAGTCAGAGAAGAATTTAATCACAATCGAAAAAGCAAGAGAGAACAAATACAAAATTGATTGGAGTAAAACACAAATAAATAAACCAAACAAATTGGGAGTTACAGTTCTTAAAGATTACTCTCTCTTAATCTTAAGAAACTATATTGATTGGACACCATTCTTTCAGACCTGGGAATTGAAAGGAAAATATCCCACAATATTTGAAGATGAAAAAATTGGTTCCGAAGCAAAGAAACTTTTCGATGATGCAAATAAACTTTTAGATAAAGTAATTTCAGAAAAACTTCTTTCTGCGAATGCAGTGTTTGGAATTTTCCCTGCAAATTCTGTTGGTGATGATATAGAAGTTTATTCAGATGAATCGAGAAAAGGTGTGCTGACAGTACTTCACACATTAAGGCAGCAAATGCAAAAGACAGAAGGTCAGCCAAATATTGCATTGGCAGATTTTATTGCACCTAAGGAAACAGGAATAAATGATTACATCGGAGCTTTTGCTGTTACTGCAGGAATTGGAATTGAAAAACTGATTGAGCAATTTGAAAAGAATCATGATGACTATAACAGCATTATGATTAAAGCAATTGCAGATAGATTAGCCGAAGCATTCGCAGAACATTTACACGAACAAGTAAGAAAAAAATATTGGGGCTATTCACCGGACGAAAATTTTTCTAATGAAGATTTGATAAAAGAAAAATATATCGGAATCAGACCCGCGCCGGGCTATCCGGCACAACCTGATCATACAGAAAAACCAATCATCTTTGAATTGCTTAAAGTTGAAGAGAATGCCGGAATAAAACTCACTGAATCAATGGCGATGTATCCAACAGCAAGTGTGAGTGGATTATATTTTGCTCATCCCGAAGCAAAATATTTTAATGTTGGAAAAATAGATAAAGATCAGGTGCTTGATTATCATCGCCGCAAAGGAATGAGCATTGAAGAAATTGAACGCTGGCTCAGTCCAATACTTAATTACTAATCAGAACAAAATAAATACTTGACAAGCGTTCCTTTAAAATTTATTTTAGTTAGGAATCCTAACTAATTTATTATCAACAAAAGGAGCGCATTATGAAAAAACAAATTATTCCTCAACTCAGTCTGATTGCTGCAGTACTTATAAGCGCAGCATTTTTATTTGGCTTCGGAAATGATGAAGTCAAATATCCCGATGGTTACAGAAACTGGACTCATGTAAAAACACTGATCCTAGAAAAAGGTCATCCGCTCTATGAGGCTTTCGGAGGTATTCATCATATTTATGCAAACAAAACTGCCCTTGAGGGTTATAAAGCAGGTAATAAATTCAAAGATGGGTCAGTGATTGTTTTTGATTTGTTAGAAACTATTTCTGCTGATAATGCAATAGCAGAAGGTAACAGAAAGATTGTGGGAGTAATGGAGAAGAATTCTAAAAAATATAAAGAAACCAGTGGTTGGGGATTTGAAGGATTCAAAGGGGATACAAGAGAAAGAGTAGTGAAAAATATGTACGGCGAATGTTTTAGCTGTCATCTTTCACAGAAAGATAATGATTACGTTTTCAGTGTTTACAGAAAATAAAACTGATATAGACAACTCTGTGTCACCCTGAGTTTATCGAAGGGTGACACTCTTGTTTTCTCTCATTGCAAATGCTTAATTTTGCTTTGTGAAATCAATATTCAATCATAAATATCAGCACTCAGATATTGATGCAAAACTCGTTCTTGCATTAGAGAGAATCAGTCATGTGTTTCGGGTTCTTCTTTGGGAACAAACCAAGAAATACAATCTTAGCCCAATTCAAACACAAATTCTCATTTACATTTTTCATCAACCCGATTTCGATAAAAACATTACAACTTTAGCACAACGGCTGAACATTACAAAAGCAACAGTAAGTGATGCTGTAAAATCACTTGAGCAAAAAAAACTAATTTCGAAAGTAGCAGACAAAGAAGACAGCCGTTATTTTTACCTTAATCTTACCCAAAAAGGAAAAGATCTTGTAAAAAAAATAGAAAGTTGGGGCGATAAGGTTAAAGAAAACTTTAAGGATATTTCCGAGTCCGATAAAACACATCTTTATGAAAATCTTTTAAAGCTCCTAATTAGTTTTGAAGAAAGTGGAATCATTAACAAGAACAGAATTTGTTTTACCTGCAGTCATTTTGAAGTGAAGAAAAAAAATAACAGCAAACTTTACTTTTGTCAGCTTCTAAATCTTCCTTTAAAAATAAATGAGCTGAGGGTTGATTGTCCGGAACATGAAATCGCAAACACAAATGTCTAAAATTCCATTTAAGTTCTTTCTGATTTCAAAACAGTTTAATTATTTTTCATCAGTCTTTCAAAACAAAAGTAGTTAAGGATGAAACATCTAATTCCAACTCTCGTCGCTCTATTTCTTTTCACTACATTTTCACAGGACAGAAATGCAGTTTCGGAAATTAAAAGAGAATCTCTTCTGAAAACAGTATCAGTTTTATCATCCAAAGAATTTGATGGAAGATTGCCCGGCAGCGAAGGTTATGATAAAGCAGCAAAGTTTGCAGCAAATAAATTTCTTGAAGCAAAACTAAAACCTTTTGGCGATGCCGGATATTTTCAGTTTCTGAATGTTGAATATAACCGAATTGATACTCCTGCAGTATTTGAAGCAATAGTGGACTCAATCACAATTCAATATGAACTTGGTAAAGATTTTGTCTTTCGTGGTTTTAGCGGTGCAAATAATTTAACACTCCCAGTTGCATTTTGCGGATACGGATTATCAAGACCTGATTTAGGTTATGATGATTATCAGAATGTTAATGTTAAAAACAAAATAGTTATGGTCTTCAAGCAAAACCCAAAATGGAAAGTTGATGATAAGAATTGGGGAACTGAATATCCGCGTGAGAAATCTCTTGTTGCAAAACAAAAAGGTGCAAAAGGAATTTTGTTCGTCTCTTTGCCCAATGAAGAAAAACCCCAGCCATTGATTGGAAGCGTTATGCACGGTGAAGGTGAACAACCAACAGACTTTCCTCAGCTTCACATTTCGATTCAAGCAGCAAATGATTTGTTAAGCAAAGTCGGGCTGACAATTAATGAATGCCAGACTAAAATTGATGAGAAGAAAAAACCATTCTCATTTCTTACGAGAACCAAAGCAAGAGTTGTTGCAACTACTTTTTATCAAAAAGATGCCAAAACTATGAATGTTGTAGGATTGCTCGAAGGAAGCGATCCGATTTTGAAAAATGAATATGTTGTTATCGGAGCTCATTTAGATCATGTTGGCTCGCAGGCAGGATTGCTTTTCCCAGGAGCGAATGATAATGCCTCGGGTTCTGCTGGCGTTATTGAAATTGCAAAAGCTTTTTCATCTGATAAAGGTAAACCTAAACGCTCTGTAATTTTTGTTCTGTTTGCAAGCGAAGAGCAGGGATTGTTTGGTTCAAAACATTTTGTACAGTACCTAAAAATTCCAAAAGAAAAAATAGTAGCAATGCTTAATCTTGATTGCGTTGGTTACGGTGATAGCATTCAGGTCGGAAACGGTAAAAGCTCATCAGATCTCTGGCAGATTGCAAAAGATTTTGATCAGAAAAATTTTAAGTTGATGGTTAATGATACCTGGAGCGGCGGCGGAGCTGATGCAACTGCATTTCACGAACAGGGAATTCCATCACTTTATTTTGTCTCAAAGTACAGTTACGATCATCTTCATCTTCCAACGGACACGGTAGAAACTCTCAATCCGGATTTGTTTGAAAAAATTGTTAAGCTCGCATTCCTTACAGCAAAGCAAGTCGCCGATGGCAAATATCAAAGAGAAGAAGTGAAGAAATAAAAATTAATGTTGTTTGAATTGTTATGGATGATAATCAGCCAATAAGAAGACGATTTGTAAAATATGCGATTTTTATTCTAAACAGATAAGATTAAAATTTAAATTGTTTCTCTTTCTCTTAATCTTAATCTTACTCTTACTCTTTCTCTTACCACCCACCCGTCAACTATGCCTTACAGAAATTATGTCACCATCTTTAACGATGTATTCTTTTCCCTCTAGTCGCCATTTACCCAGCTCTTTTGCTTTTGCGAATGAACCGCCGCATTCAATAAAGTCTTCATAATGCACAACTTCTGCACGGATAAATTTTTTGTAAAAGTCTGTGTGAATTTCTCCCGCAGCTTCCTGTGCATTCATCCCTTTTTTAATTGTCCATGCACGACATTCATCTTCACCGACTGTAAAGAATGACTGAAGTCCGAGCAAGTCGTAAGCTTCACGGATTAATTTATCTAATGCAGATTCTGTAATTCCATAATCCTGCATAAACACTTTCGCATCTTCATCTGAAAGGTCTGACATTTCCATTTCAATTTTTCCGAAGAAGAAAAGCACCTTTGTGTTATGTCCGGATTTATGTTTAATAACTTCACTTAAATATTTTTCTGTATCATTAATCTGAGTTTCATCAAAGTTAAGAGCTATCAACATTGGTTTGATAGAAAGAAGTTGATAAGTCTTCAACATCTGAAGTTCTTCTTTACCGAAATGATGATCGCGCAAAGGTTTTTCTTCCTGAAGAAGTTCAAGACATTTCTCCAAAACAGGCAATTCCCTTTTTAGTTTTTCATCCTGAGTTTTAAGTATTTGCTTCTTTATACTTTCAATTCGTTTTTCAATTAGAGCCATATCTGATAAAATAAATTCTGTTTCAAAAGCATTGATATCGCGCATCATATCAATTGAACCATCAGGATGAGGCACTGCAGGATTATCAAATAATCTCACAACCTGAACGAGCGCATCGTTGGTTTTTACTTTTGCCAGAAAATTTCCGGTAAATTGAGTTGAGCCGGCATCACCTTTTTGAAGTCCGACTACATCCACAACTTCAATTGTTGCATTAACTTTTTTCTTTGGATTAAAAATTTCAGTTAGTTTATCTAATCTTTTATCAGGGACTTTAATAACTGCCTGATGAGCTTCGGATTTTGTTAACTCTGCAGGATCGAGTAATGTTTTAGTTATTGTCTGAAATAAAGTTGTTTTTCCCGAATATGGTAATCCCACAATTCCAATTTGCATTTTTTCCTCTTGATTCAATTTCTTATATGCAAATATATTTCAAATTGATGACACTATCTTTGATATGAAAACATCTGCGGAATTATTTTAAGAAAGTAAGTATATTTTAACAGTGTTTTAACAACAACTTTTGGATGAAGAAAATGAAAAGAGTAAAATTATTTCTCTCAATATTTTTTACAGCTTTGCTTGTCTATTATTGCAGCACCGTACCACTGACAGGAAGAAAACAAATTAATCTTATTCCTGCTTCAGAAATTAATGCATTAAGTTTTCAGCAATACGGAGAGTTTCTTAAGCAGAGCAAGTTAAGTGAAGATAAAAATGCAGTTGATATGGTAAGAAGAGTTGGTACAAATATTCAAAAAGCTGTTGAAACATATTTTGCACAGAATAATAAGTCAGATCAGCTTAAAGGATATCAGTGGGAATTTAATGTTGTTGAAAGTGATGAAGTAAATGCATGGTGTATGCCAGGTGGTAAAGTGGTTGTTTATACCGGCATTCTTCCGCTTACAAAAGATGAAACCGGCTTAGCTGTTGTAATGGGACACGAAATAGCTCACGCAATTGCTCAGCACGGTGCTGAAAGAATGAGTCAGGGTTTGCTGCAGCAGCTTGGAGGAATGGCGCTTTCCGTCGCACTTCAGAATGAACCCGAAGCAACACAAAATCTTTTTTATGCAGCGTATGGAATCGGAACTACTTTAGGGGTGATACTTCCATTCAGCCGCACTCACGAAAGCGAAGCTGATCGTCTTGGATTAATCTTTATGGCAATGGCTGGATATGATCCTAATGCAGCGATTGATTTCTGGACAAGAATGTCGCAGAACAGCGGACCAAAACCACCGGAATGGTTAAGCACACATCCTTCAGATGAAACAAGAATCGCAGATATTAAGAAACACTTACCCGAAGCGATGAAGTATTATAAAAAGTAGTTAGTTTTTTAAGAAACATTTCACTCATACTCATCCCAACTCTTAATGCGGAGTTGTGAAGGCGTGTATTGGCTTAGTGAACAAGTCAATAAGAATTTTATCATCCGATGATAAGATTTTTTAACACAATAGCTCCAAGTTAGCTGTAAAAAATTTAATTCATATGAACTTACCATCCCATATTCAAGTAAAGATTGATAAAAACTTGTTTAAGGAGTATCTGTTCAATTTCAAACACCGGTTAGGGAAATACAGAGCAGATTACTTTAAAAGATTTAATGTTTCAGAAAATATAATTGAATATTTAATTGAAGAACTGAAGAAAATTCCCCGAGAACAATCTTATAATCACGCAGAAGTGCTTTATAAGATTGGTTTCATTTATAGGTTTGAATTTATCAGCAGCGTGTTTTTAGAGACGAAGAAATATTACATAAAAACCATTTGGGTCTATAAAGAAAACTCCCCTGAGATTGAATTAATTAATTTTATGCTCCTATAATGTTATGAAAGAAATTAAACTGTTTGATTTGGTTTCTTTGAAAGAGAATGTCGCAAATCCCCCTTTATTTAAAGGAATGATCGGAACGGTAATACATATTTATAAACCTAATAGATTATATGAGGTTGAATTTATAACAAAAGAGGGTGAATCATTTATATCAGTTGTACTTGAAAATTTTCAGCTTGTCAGTTTAGAAGAGTTTGATATGAAATCAATTAACGAAATAACTTTTTTCGGGGTAAAAATTTGAATGAATTATTAGGAAATATTATATCTGCTGAATTAACACTTACATTAGAAAATAATGATATTGAAATTGCTTTGTTATCCAACATAAAATGTCGTGATTATAAACAGTACATTTGGATAATTGCTGTCAAGTATAAAAACATTAAACAACCGTTTAGGTATTACACGGCATTAAAACAAATTGAAAGTCCGGAAAATGAAACAATTGAATTCATTATTTATTCAAATGATAAAATATCTTTTTATATTAACCCAAAGTGGAAAGATTTCCATTTATTTTTTGATGAGGCAATCAAACACTTAAAGAGAACTCTTTGCATTAAAGAGCCATTAGTTATTTCCGAAAGTTCTAAATCTAACTGGCAATTTGATTTTGAAATAATTAAACAACCCAAACAAATAAGAAGTAATATAGAAATAAAAACCAAAGAAGATATAGTTTTTGATTTTATTAATTCTCCAACTGAAATTTTAGACCTTTCCTCATTGAATCTTGAAATATTCCCTATAGAAATATTTAAGCTTTTTGGTATTAAAACCTTAAACCTTTCTAACAATAAAATATCTGATATTCCGGATATTGATATAAAGATGGATGATTTGCAAAGTTTATTGCTAAGTGATAATCAGATAGAGACTTTACCCTATTTGATCGGGCAATTAAAAAATTTATCAATTCTTGATCTATCAAATAATCCATTAATTGACTTACCGGAAGAAATTAGCAGACTTGAAAATCTTTCAAAACTTTACCTGCGGAATGTAATGCTTGAAGAATTTCCTGAGTGTATTAGTAAGTTAAAATCGCTTACCCACTTAGAAATCGGTTCAAAGAAAATTAAGAACATACCTGATACCATTGGTGAGCTGATAAATTTGAGAGAATTAAAAATTGAAGGGACCGCAATTGAAAATCTTCCCGAGTCCATGAAAAATTTTATAAATCTTGAATCGCTTACCATAATAAATAATAAAGAGCTTAAATATCTTCCATCGGCTATTGAAAGATTGTATAATCTGAAATATTTATACCTCTCGGGTAATAAACTTAAAAGATTGCCAGAATCACTTGGCTTTTTATCTGTGTTGGAAAGAATTGATTTGAGTAATAATCAGTTACAAGAATTGCCGCCGGATATTACCAGTCTTGGTGCTCTGGAGTATTTAGATTTGTCTTTTAATAGATTGGAAGAAATTCCGGAAGATATATTTGATATGGAATCTTTAAGTTATCTTGACATTAGAGGTAATAAAGTTAATATGGACAACCTGTTCGTTAGGTTTTTAGAAAGTCCCAAAAGAGATTACATCACATTTAACTACTAAAACTTTGATGCAATCAAAGAAAGTAATAATGCTAACCAAAGCAAATACTTTAGACAACCTTTTATTATGGGACGAAATAGATAAAGCGTTATTAGTAAAATAATTATTTCCATAAGTATTACTAATTTGCAATAGGAAGAATTCAATTTCTTATCAATGTAGGATAAAAAATGAAACCAGACGAAGTTTATGATATGTTAAAAAAATTCTTAGGATATGGAAATCCATATTCCAAATATTGGTTTATTGGTATGGAAGAAAATTGGGGTATTAGCTGTTGTTCAGATATAACTCAAGCTATAAAAGAAAAGGATATCGAATACTACAGTAAGGAAGTACAATCTTTAACCGATAACGAGGAAATATGTTCTCAATTTACTAATAGAGCTAACATGGGGAACACTTTTGAGAGTGGAATAAAGAGAATTTTAGAAAAGATCGAAAAGAAAAAAATTGATAAAATTTTGCCGGATGATATGTTCTTTGCTACAAACATTAGATTTATGCCAGTTAGAGATGATAAAAAAATCAAAGAATTTTTTCATAAATATAAAGAAGATGAAAAGGATAGAAGAAAAAGTTTATTTGAAAAATGGCGTTCTAATCAGCATAATGAACGAATAACATTTTGTCTTTCAAAGACTTATAAGGAAAATTTCAAAGAGTTATTTAATAATGAGATAGAATTTATTATTAATAAAGATAAACGAATAGGAGCTGCCGAATACAATGGTAAAAAAATATATCTGTTGGATCATCCAAGCGCATTTGGATACTTTAATAAATGTATAAATGAATTGGAAAATATCTTTTAATTAATTTTATATTTATTTGCTTCTTCATTTAATACAATGAAAAATGAAAAACATTCATCCACCCGATACAATTCGTAATATAGAACTTCTTGCCAGACTTTTAAACTATGAAAAAATAACCAAACAAAAAGCGGCTGAGTTATTTAATGTTGAGGAAGTTACAATTTCGAGAGCACTTCAGTTTTTTCGTTCTTTAGGCATAGAGGCATTTGGTCGGAAATCCGGTATTAAAATTTTCAATAAACCCAGAAAAGATGATTTAATATCTTTCGCTTCTCACTATGTTTCATTAAAACTCAACTCTGATTACTTCAAAAATTCTATTAAAGCATATTCTAAAATTGATCCGAATTTCTTTTCAAAGATTGTTTTATTTTCAAAAGCAGTAAAAGAAAATATTATTACAATTATTGAGTATCAAAGACTAACTGACAACAAAACAAATCAATATGTGCTTAAACCTTTTAGTCTTATCGAAAACAATAACAACTGGATTTTACATGCTGTTAAAGAAGACGAAAATATTCTTAAGACATTCTATTTGAGCAGGATAAAAACTTTAAAGCTAAGCGAGAAAAAATTTAATAGAGAAATCATTTCTGAAAATAAAAATGATATCAAAGAGATAGTGCTTAAATTTGTTCCTGAAGTTGAGCGGGAACTAATTTATAAAATCTGGTTTAATGATTTTGAAATAGAAAAACAGGCAGATGGATTTATTATTTTAAAAACTCAACAACAAATTAACAATAAACTAGCTGCTTGGTGTATTAGCTGGTGGGATGCCATTGAAATACTAGAGCCAAAAGAATTAAAGCAATATATAATCGAAATGTATGATTGTTTTAGAAAAAGCAATCCTTAGAATTATTACAAAACTTCACTCATACTCATCCCAACTCTTAATGCGAAGTTGTGAAGGCGTGTATTGGCTTAATGATTTTATGAAGCGTTTTGCAATCTGAATGTTTGTAAGTAAAGGAATGTTCAGATCAACTGCTTTCCTTCTGATAATGTAATCGCTATCAAGTTCTACTTTCTCTGCTGTTTTAGGAATGTTGATAACAAGATCAATTTTACCTTCACTCATATATGTAAGTATTGACGGCTCTTTATTATCAAACGGACGATATAAAACTTCTACATCAAGTGCGCCGTTTTCTTTGTAAAAATCAGCAGTTCCCTTTGTACCGTAAAATTTTAATCCCATCTTTTGCAAAGTTTTCAATTCATCTATCAGTTCTGCTTTGTTCTTTGGAGTTCCTGTTGAGAGCATTACTCCTTTTTGCGGAATTTTGAAACCTGTTGCTAATATTGATTTCAGGAATGCTTCATTAAAATCATCACCAAGACAGGCAACTTCACCAGTGGATGACATTTCAACTCCTGTAACGGGATCTGAACCTTTCAATCTTGTAAAAGAAAACTGAGATGCTTTTACTCCAACATAATCAAGATCGAAAGATGATTTATCAATTCGAGGAACTTTTTCTCCAAGCATTAATCTTGTAGCAATTTCAATGAAATTAATCTTTAAAGTTTTTGATACGAATGGAAAACTTCTTGATGCCCGAAGATTACATTCAATTACTTTTACTTCATTATCTTTTGCAATGTACTGAATGTTAAATGGTCCAGTAATTTCAAGTGCGCGAGCAATTTTCTTTGTTATCAGTTTTACTTTTCGCATTGTTTCGAGATAAGTTCTTTGCGGCGGAAGTACAATTGTTGCATCGCCAGAATGCACACCTGCGTTCTCAACATGCTCTGCAATTGCATAGCAGAATAATTCTCCTTCGGTAGCAACAGCATCAACTTCAATTTCACGCGCATCAGTTATAAACTTGCTTATTACAACGGGATGTTCAGTGTTAAGTTCTGTGGCCTTCTTTAAATACAAATCGAGTTCATCTTCGGTGAGAACAATACTCATTGCTGCACCACTAAGAACATAGCTTGGTCTTATCAAAACAGGATAACCAACTTTTGTTGCAAACTGTTTTGCATCATCAAGCGTGGTAACTTCTCTCCATTCCGGCTGATCAACTTCAATCTCATCCAGTATTTGCGAAAATTTATGCCGACTTTCAGCATTATCAATTTGCTCGGGTGATGTTCCAATTATTTTAATTCCAGCTTTGTGAAGTTTCATAGCAAGGTTATTTGGAATTTGTCCACCCATCGAAACAATAACTCCAGCCGGATTTTCTTTATCACAAATGTCAAGTACTCGTTCAAGTGTAAGTTGTTCGAAGTAAAGTTTATAGCAGATATCGTAATCAGTACTTACCGTTTCAGGATTATAATTAATCATAATTGATTTGTAGCCGCTTTTGTTTACCTGTGTTGCAGCATTAACACAGCACCAGTCAAATTCAACAGAGGAACCGATACGATACGGACCACTTCCCAAAACAACAATCTGATCTTTTTCTCCAAGCGGTATGTCGTCTTCACTGCCGTGATAAGTAAGATAAAGATAGTTTGTCTGCGCCGGATATTCTGCTGCCATCGTATCAATCTGCTTTACAACAGGAATAACATTGAGTGACTTGCGATAATTTCTAACAGTCATTTCATCGCTGTTTACCAATTGTGCAATCTGATAATCAGAAAATCCATTTTGTTTTGCTTCTTTTAATAATTCGGAATCCAAATCATTCAAGCTTTTAAGATTGCGGAGCTTCTCTTCGGTCTCAACAATATTCTTCATCTTATATAAAAACCATTTTGTGATTTTTGATAGTTGATGAATTTTATCAATCGAATAACCTTTCTTCAAAGCTTCGGCAATTGCAAAAATTCGTTTATCAGTCGGTTCGCTTAATTCTTTATCGAGATCTTTAAATCCCAGATTGTTCCCGACAAATCCTTTCATTCCAACATCAAGCATACGAATTGCTTTCTGAAGAACTTCTTCAAAGCTTCTTCCGAGTGACATCACTTCACCAACCGATTTCATTTCAGAACCAAGCTGTGTGCTTACTTGCTGAAATTTTTGTAAATCCCATCTGGGAAATTTTAATGCAACATAGTCAAGTGCAGGTTCAAAGTTAGCTGAAGTTTCCTGAGTGATTGAATTCACTATTTCATTCAAGGCATAACCAAGAGCAAGTTTTGTTGCAATGAATGCAAGCGGATATCCTGTTGCTTTTGATGCAAGAGCAGAGCTTCTGCTTAGTCGTGCGTTCACTTCAATAATTCTGTAATCTTCCGAATTAGGATCGAGAGCATATTGGATATTGCACTCACCAATAATTCCTAAATGTCTGATTAGTTTTATTCCGATTGAGCGAAGATTAAAATTTTCTCTTGCTGATAAAGTTTGTACCGGAGCAATAACAACACTATCACCAGTATGAATTCCCATCGGATCAATATTCTCCATCGAACAAACGGTAATGCAATTATTGTATTTATCACGAACGATTTCATATTCAACTTCTTTCCAGCCATAAAGTGATTCTTCAATTAAAATCTGATTGGTAAATGAAAATGCCCGTCGCGCTTTTTCAATTAATTCATTTTCGTTATTTACAATTCCTGAACCTAATCCACCCAACGCGTAAGCAATGCGAACCATCAAAGGATAACCAATTTGTTTTCCTGCTTCAATTGCTTCTTCAAGATTTGTTGCTGTTTTACTTCGCGCAACTTTAAGCCCAACTTCCTCAACTCTTTTGGCAAAAAGTAATCTGTCTTCAGTATCTTTAATTGTTTCTACCGGCGTGCCAAGAACTTTAACATTATGTTTTGCAAGGATTCCTTTATCATAAAGATCAACGCCAACATTCAATGCTGTTTGTCCACCGAACTGTAAAAGAATTCCATCCGGTTTTTCTTTTTCGATTACACGCTCTACAAATTCTGTTTTAATTGGAATGAAATAAACTTTATCAGCAAAATTTTCAGATGTTTGAATTGTTGCGATGTTTGGATTGATAAGTATGGTAGTAATACCATCTTCTTTAAGTGCTTTAATTGCCTGCGAGCCGGAGTAATCAAATTCTCCTGCCTGCCCTATTTGCAAAGCACCACTTCCGAGAATTAAAACTTTTTTTGGCTTACCTTTTTTTATCATATTTTTTTCTTAGTGGCTTTGCGTCCCTGTCTGCCGACAGGCAGGTTTGCGAGAAACAAAAATCAATTTCACGCAGAGACGCCAAGACGCAGAGGTTTATTTTAATGAACGAACGAACATATCAAAAATAAATTCACAATCATCCGGGCCTGGTGAAGCTTCAGGATGAAATTGTGATGCAAAAAACGGTTTTGAAATATGAATTATACCTTCATTTGTTCCATCGTTGTCGTTTACGAACCATTCACGCCAATCTTCCGGAAGAGTTGAAGCATCAACAGCATAACCATGATTTTGTGAAGTAATGTAACACCGCTTTGTGCCAAGTTCGTTGCAAGGTTGATTATGTCCGCGATGACCATATTTTAATTTGTAAGTATCCGCACCTGCAGCAAGAGCAAGAATCTGTGAACCGAGACAAATTCCGAGAATCGGTTTATTCTTTTGCATAGCTTTTTTTGTATACTCAATTGTTCCAAGATTCATTTTAGGGTCGCCCGGACCATTAGATAACATAATTCCATCAGCTTTAACAGAGTTAAAATCATAATCATAAGGAACACGGATTACTGAAATATTTCTTCCGAGAAATGCACGAATGATATTATTCTTTGTACCGCAATCAACCAGAACAATCTTTTTCTTTCCGGCAGGATATTCAACAGGTTCTTTTACACTAACTTCGGCAACGAGATCATTTTTATTCGGATCCTCAAATTCAACAGAGCTATCTTCATCAATTACTATTTTACCAAGCATCGTTCCTTTATCTCGCAGCTTTCTCGTAAGCATTCTTGTATCAATACCATAGATTGCGGGAATCTTTTCTTCCTTTAACCAGTCGGATAAACTTCTTTCAGCACTCCAATGAGAATATTCAAATGAATAGTCAGATACAATCAATCCACGAATATGAATACTTTCTGACTCAAAATTTTTATAAAGATTATTTTCTTTTTCTTTGCCCGGAACTCCGTAATTTCCAATCAAAGGATAAGTACAGACAAGTATTTGTCCACGATAACTTGGATCGGTTAAAGTTTCGGGATAACCAACCATTCCTGTATTGAATACAACTTCGCCATTAGTGTTGCCTTCAAATCCAAAACTATAACCCGAAAATTCGGTTCCGTCTTCAAGAATTAGTGTGGCTTTTGTTTTTTGATTTTTCATAGTTTGTCAGGAACTTTTATATAAAAAAATAGCCACTCAATGAGTGGCTATTTTGATAGACTCTAAATTATATAATGCCGATTCGAAAGTTCTGTTTTTTATTTTCAATGATGCTTCGTTTTTGGTTGCCAAATATATATTTACTGAATGTGATAAACAATTTCCGATTAAACTTTTCAGTTTGTTTAGTTCATCCTTCGAAAAGACTTTTAATAATTATTCAGAAATCTCTTAAATGAGTAATCCAAAGAGATTTTTATATCAATCATTATCTTCAATCTTTCTTTGAGCATAACATAGTGCTTGCTTATTTTTGTTATCATTTAATATATTTTTACAAGTTGACCAGAATCTAAGGTCATAAAAGAGTATGAAAAAAATTTTTAGTGTTTTAATAACTGTTTTATTGTTTTCCCAATCTTTTCTGGCACAAACAAATGTTGATTCGCTGATAAATTTAATCAATAAAAGCAGTGACAAAGAAAAGCTTTCACTTCTTATTAAAGTAGGATATTATCTCGGCTCAGACAATCCAAACGAAGCGGTGAAATATCTTGATCAGGCGATTGCCCTGTCTGAGAAGTTGGAATTAAAAGGTTATAAAGCAGATGCGCTTTTCAATAAAGGTGTTGCACTCTGGCATCTTGGAAAAATTCAGGAATCGGAAAGTTTATACAGTCAGGCAAAACTTATTTATGAAGAACTTAAAGACACTTTAAGTTTAATCAAGCTCTTCAATTCTGAAGCAATCAACTATTCAATGCGCGGAAGATCAGATATTGCACTTGAAACCTTTTTCAAATCACTCGACTTCGCAAAAAAAATAGGTTACAGACCGACAATCTTCAATACCTTGTTCAATATTGGAATAGTCTTCGATAACAGAGGAGAACTTGATAAAGCTATGGAGAATTATCTTGAGGCATTGCAATTTGCTGATGAACAAGGAGCGAAAGCTTTAGTCGAGAATTATATTGCTGAAATTTATCTTACCAAAAAAGATTTTAAGAAAGCAGAAGAGTATCTTAACAGAGCTATAATAAATGCTCAATCATCCGGTGATATTAATAGTCTCATCTGGTCTTACACAAATCTTGGCTTACTTAATTTTGAAAAGAATAAGCTTCAGGATGCAGAGAAAAATTTTATTACAGCTTTGGAACTTTCAAGAAAGTCAGACTATAAACTCGAGATTATTCACGCTCTAACCGAACTCGGGAAATTTTATTTTAAAACGAATAAACTCAAAGAAGCCGAAAAAAATCTGCTCGAAGCTTTTCAACTTGCTACAGAAGTTAATTCTGTACAGGATTTAACCAACACAACAAATATTTTAAAAGATGTTTACGCACAACTAAATAATTTCAAACAAGCATTCGAGTTCTTAAAGCTCAACAAACAGTATTCGGATAGTTTGCTTACAATTACGCAGAATGAAAAAATTCTTGAAATGGAAACAAAGTATGCTGTTAAGCAGAAAGAAAAAGAAGCGGAATTACTGAAAAACGAAAATGAACTTCAGAAGAAAATTATACAAACACAAAAGCTTATTGCAATTGTTGTTTCGGTGCTTGGACTTATTCTTGTAATTCTGCTTGCTTTGCTTATAAGAAGCCGAAGAAAAATTTTAGCAGCGCAAAGAGATTTAATTTTGAAGAATGAAGAAATTGAACTTAGCAGAAAAGAAATTGCCGCAAAGAACAAAGAGCTTGAAATTCTTAATTCAACTAAGGATAAGTTCTTTTCAATCATTGCTCACGACCTCAGAAATCCGATAGCAGGATTTGTAAGCATATCAGATATTCTTGAAACAGATTACGACCGAATTTCTGATCACGAGAAGAAATCACTTCTTTCGCAGATGAACAACTCATCAAAAAATCTGATTGCACTTTTAGAAAATCTTTTAACCTGGGCAAGATTATCGAGCAATAAAATTGAAATCGTAAAATCGAAATCAACTCTTTCAGAACTTGTCAGATCTGCAGTTAACCCTTACGAGCATTGGGCAAAGAGCAAAAGAGTAAATCTGAAAGTTGATATTAAAGATGATAAAAAAATAGAAACCGATCCGTTTATTTTTCAAACGGTTGTTGGAAATCTTGTTAACAACGCAATAAAATTTTCAAATTCAGGTGATACTGTTATAATAAGCACTGTTGCAGATAACAGCAGAATTAAACTTAGTGTAAAAGATAACGGTGTCGGTATTCCCGAACACAGATTAAAGAATATTTTTGGATTTGATAACAAGAAAACTACCAAAGGTACAATGAATGAGTCCGGAACTGGTTTGGGTTTAGTTTTGGTTAAAGAGTTATCTGACAAAATGAACTGGACAATAGAGGTTTACAGTAAACCGCAAATGGGAAGCGAGTTTATAGTTAACATTTCCGATATGTGAAAATTTTGTTAAATCTTTTATGATTAAAAATTAGATATTGAATATCACAAATTCATTTCTGATTTTTGTACAGCAAATAACAGAAACAAGTAATCGTATTTTGAAAATTTTAAACTTAGAACTTTCCGCACTCAAAAAATCAAATCAAAACAATCTTCTTCCATTAATCATTAATCAAAAAAAATTATGAAGCATACTGAGAAATCAAAAAAAATTAAAAAATCTCCCAAAACTTTTGTTCTCGATACAAATGTAATACTTCACGATGCTGCATCAATTCAGATGTTTCAGGAAAATGATGTAGTAATTCCGCTAACAGTAATTGAAGAACTTGATCATTTCAAAAGAGGCAGTCAGGTTATAAACTTAAACGCAAGAGAATTTGCAAGAACACTTGACTCACTCACCGGTTCGGCAATTTTTAATGGTGGAGTTTCACTCGGTAAAGGAAGAGGTAAACTTCGGATTGCAATTTCAAAGGGACTTCATCCGGAAATTAAAGATGTTTTCAGAGATGACACGCCAGATCATCGTGTTTTAAGCGTTGCAATGGACTGGAAAGAGAAACTGACAAATAAATCGCAGGTAATTCTTGTAAGTAAAGATGTTAATCTCAGAATGAAAGCAAAAGCACTTGGAATTCCTGCCGAAGATTACACAACCGACAGAGTAAAAAGCATCGAAGAGCTTTACTCGGGCAAAGGCATAATAGAAAATTTTGAAGATGATTTGCTTATAAAATTATTTCATCCGCCTTATGAAATTTCTGCTCAGCCGCTATTGAAAAAATTAAACGGAGAAGCACTTCCGAATAAATATTATATAATCAGAAATCATAGTCGCTCAGTTCTTGCTCAGCTTGATATGAATAAAGAAATTCTTCGCAAGGTAGATAAAATTTCTGTTTATGGAATTACACCACGAAACGCTGAGCAAACTTTTGCTGTTGATGCTTTGGTTAATCCGGCAATTCAACTTGTTTCTATGACAGGTAAAGCGGGAACAGGAAAAACATTGCTCGCACTTGCAAGTGCTCTTGCTGTTAAAAAACATTATCGCCAGATTTTTATTGCCAGACCAATAGTTCCTCTAAGCAATAAAGATATCGGTTTTCTTCCAGGCGATGTTGAAAGTAAGCTTGCACCTTATATGCAGCCACTTTGGGATAATCTTAAAGTAATTCAGGATCAGTTTCCGGAACACGATAAACAGCATCAGGCAATTGACACAATGATTAAAGACGAGAAGCTTGTTATCGAGCCGCTTTCGTATATTCGCGGTAGAAGTTTGCAGAGAATATTTTTCATCGTTGATGAAGCACAGAATTTAACTCCACACGAAATTAAAACAATTATCACGCGTGCTGGTGAAGGCGCTAAAGTTGTTTTCACGGGAGATATTTATCAGATTGATCATCCTTATCTTGATGGGCAATCTAACGGACTTTCATATTTAATTGACAGATTCAAAGGGCAGAAACTTTATGCACATATAAATCTTGAAAAAGGTGAACGCTCTGAGTTGGCAGAACTTGCCAGTAATTTATTATAAAAAGGAAAACAATATGAAAAAAATAATTTTGGGTGCGTTTGTATTTCTGTTCGTTGCAACCGGATGTCTTCAGGTTGATACAAAAGTTTATATCAACAGAGATGGTTCCGGAATAATTGAAGAAACTGTTCTTATTAAGGATGAAGTTCTTGATATGATGAAACAGTTCTTTTTGGCTTTTGATACAACTCAAACAAAGGATTTTAATTTCTTCAAAGAAGAAGAACTTATTTCAAAAGCAAGTAAATACGGCGAAGGAGTTTCATATTTATCAAGCGAAAAGCTGAAGAAAGATAATTTTGAAGGAGTTAAAGCAAGATATTCATTTAATGATATTTCAAAAGTTAATTTGAGTCTTATTGCTGATGATCAGCTGCCTGCTTTAACTGATGAGCCAACAGAAAAAAGTGATAGTGAAATTTTAAAATTTGTGTTAGATAAATCGCCTTCACAAACAAATCTGAAAATATTTTTGCCAAATATGAAAGAAGATCAGAGCGAAGAAAGTGCTGTTGAAGAAATTGATGATTCAACATTTAATGAAAATTTTGAGAGGACAAAAGAAATGTTTTCAGACATGAAAATTTCACTTAGAATTATACCGAACGAAAAGATAAAGCAAACTGATGCAGACTATGTTGATGACAATCAGATAACTTTGATGGAAATGAATCTTAATTCACTGATTGAAAAACCCGAGCTGTTCAAAGATCTTTCGAACAATAAAATAAAATCGCTTGATGAATTCAGGAAAGCAGTAAAAGATATTGAAGGATTCAGAATTGAATCGAAGGATGTAATTAATATTTCATTCTGATTAAACTATTTTTAGTAAAAATTTAATTAACTATTAACATAAAAGAGGAGTGACATATGATTAAAAAACTTTTTGTATTCGTAATTGTACTTTGTACAATCAGTTTTGCACAGACTGAAAAATTCGGAAAAGAAATTTCGCTCAATGAAAAAACAAAGATATCTGAGATTACAAACAATCCTGAAAACTTTGTTGGTAAAACTGTTCTTGTAGAAGGCGAAGTGCTTGATGTTTGTCCTGCTGCCGGCTGTTGGATGGAATTAAAAAGCGATGATGAGAAAGGTAAAATAAAAATTAAAGTACGAGATGGAGATATAGTTTTTCCAATGTCTGCAAAAGGAAAAAAAGCTTTGGTTGAAGGAACGGTTTATAAAATTGAACTAACAAAAGAAGAAGCAATTGAATACTACGAGCATCTTGCTGAAGAAAAAGGTGTTGAATTTGATCCTTCCACTGTAACTGGTCCGGTTACGATTTATCAGATAAAAGGACTTGGAGCAGAAATAGATTAATAATTAAGTGTTTTAGATAAAATTTAAGCCGCAAATTTTATGCGGCTTTTTTGTTTTATAATTCGTCAATAAGCATTTAGTTATCTTTGCATGAAAAATTATCTTATTTATGGAAACTTATAATTACTCTTTTTTAATAAAATTTCTTTACAGATACGGAAATATCTTTATAACATCTTTGATGATTCTCAATCTTATTCCGCTTGTGGTTTATGTTGATAAGAACGCTTATCTCATTATTCCCATTATTATTACTTTACTGATTATTTACTTCACTAATAAATTTTATTTTCTTTTGTACAAGACATTTCCATTTACAATTAAGGCTGATGAAGAAAAACTTATCTGCACTGATTTTATGTTTCGTAAAAAAGAGGTTGTGATTTATTATAATAATATCAAATCAATTTCCGGTGGAATATTTGAAGGACGACTTTCCGGAATTATGAAAGTGTGTGATGGAAAGACAAACATTTGTATAGCATTTTCACATCGGATAAATAATTCTACAAAGCTTATAGCCACAATACTTAGCAAAGTTGATAAAAAGATTTACGATGAGAAAATTGATTCGCTTCAGAAAATCAGTTCCAAACTCAGAAAAAAGTGACCTGCAATACCAGAATCCATTTAGTAATTTTGAATAAAGTAATTATGAAAAGAATATGAAAGTAGCAGTATTATTATCGGGCGGTGTAGATAGCTCAGTTGCACTTCGTTTACTTAAAGATGAAGGACACGATGTAACGGCATTTTATCTTAAGATTTGGCTTCAGGATGAATTTTCTTTTCTTGGCGATTGTCCCTGGGAAGAAGATTTGGAATTTGCCCGCGCAGTTTGTCAACAGGCAAATGTTCCTCTTGAAATTTTACCTTTGCAGACAGAGTATTGGGAAAATGTTGTTAGTTATACAATTGCAGAAATTAAAGAAGGCAGGACTCCAAATCCCGATATGTTCTGCAATCGCCTGATAAAGTTCGGAGAGTTTTATAAAAAGATTGACAGCTCGTATGAGAAAGTAGCAAGCGGACATTATGCACGAGTTGAAAAATTAAATGACAGATACTTATTAAAAACATCTCCTGATCCGGTTAAAGACCAAACATACTTTCTTGCATATCTCACGCAGGAACAACTTTCACGTGCTTTATTCCCGATAGGAAAATTTACAAAGAAGCAAATCAGAGAACTTGCAAAAAATTATCAGCTTCCGAATATGGCAAGAAAAGATAGTCAGGGAATTTGCTTTCTTGGAAGAATAAGTTTTAATCAATTCATCAAACATCATCTTGGAGAATTGCCGGGCGATATTGTTGAACTTGAAACCGGACAAATTAAAGGAAAACATAAAGGATATTATTTTTATACAATTGGTCAGCGCTCAGGATTAGGGCTTGGCGATGGTCCATGGTATGTAGTAAAAAAAGATATTGGAAATAATGTTATATATATATCTAAGCAGGATTACAGCAGCCGGGCAAGAAAAGAATTTAAAGTAACAAAGTTCAACTGGATTGCTGATAAACCGGAAAGCGGAGAACGGTTAAAAGTTAAAATCAGACACGGTGCAAAATTTTATAATTGTTTTCTGGAAATTGATAATCAATCTGGTACTGTTTTGCTTGATCAGGAAGATCAGGGAATTGCACCAGGTCAGTTTGCCGTTTTTTATAAAGATGATGTTTGTCTTGGCGGTAGTATTATTTCAGAATGAGTTGGGTAAAAAATTTAAGTAAACAATCTCATTGAAAAATCGGAAATCCTTCTTTACTGAGATATTCTTTATTATCTTCTAAAAGTTTTTTAAATGCTTCGACCGGAACAATTCGTGTAATTCCATAACGCAGTGATGAATGCTTTTTAACATAAATATCTCCTTTGTATGGAATAACCGGATTGTATTTTGCTGCTTTGTCTGTGATGTCGGGATAGAGCATATCTTCCTTTTCCTCGGGCACTGAATGAACAATTCCCACTAATTCAAAATTCGGAACGCCATCCCTTATTGCAAGCACAATTCCTCCGCTAAAGCCAGGATTGATTACAGCATCAACGAGGAACGAACCAATCTCATCTTTGTTAGGACTGCTTACTATTCCCTTGGTTATCATTTTATTGTTTATCGGATATCCGATAAGATAAACGAAAGTTCCCCATTCCAAATCTTTCGCATTACCAAGCTTAAAGTTGAAGTACGGAAATCTTATTCCGCTTTGAATACCATATTTTCTTCCTAGAATTGCAAGATCAGATTTGGGATCATCAACGAGAATATCAACAGTACTTCCTTCCGGAAAGCCGGCAACATATATAACCTGTCGCTCTTTTAAGGAAACAGATTCAATATACTTTGTAGCATTTCCCTTTTCGTCTGATTTATAAACTATCAATGTATCAGGAAAGTTAATTGTGTGTGAGCATGTTAATAATGCAACATTTCCGTTTCCGGAAAAAATAACCAAGGCAGTTCCTGATGAGGAATTATCAATCAGAATTTCTTTAACTGCAAGTTTCTCAATTTTACCTTTTCTTAAATCTTCGAGAGTGTAGTTGTTGTTTTCATCAAAGATGTAAACGCGATAAAATGCTGAAGCAATTATTCTTTGTATTGTCTCACTTATCTTTTGTAGTTCCGCTGAGGTTGAGCGATATGGAAATTCACTGTCGTACTGTCCATCTTTAAGTGTAGGATAAATAGAATCATAAGAAACAGATGAACAACTCAGAAGAAAGATTGCAGTTATTAAAACTGAAACAAAAACTAAAGCCCGTTTCAGGTTGTTCATAGTTATTCCTTTCAAATATGTAAACGAGCCGGATTTTAGTGAAAACAATCAGCCACGAATTTCACTAATTAACACGAATAAAATTTTTATTCCTCGTGTTTAACTTTAAAACCTTTCAGCATCCATTTTCTTGCTAAGAGTAATCCGATTGGACTAACAATTGCAATCAATCCATAAATAAACCACATCATCTCTGTATTCATTTCTGATGGTGGTTTATCTGCAGGACAGTATTGCATTAAAAACCAACCTGAGTATAAACTTGTGATCACTTTTGTGAGAAACCATGGAAATTGTCCAATTCCCATATAAATTCCTGTCATATTCTTCGGTGCAATTTCTGCAACCCACTGAAGAAATCTTGGCTGCCACATAGCTTCGCCAATTGTCATAATCAGAATGTAAGTGATCAAAGTGTTTATGTTGGGACCAAGTGCAAGAATAAATGTTGGAGAAGCCATTACAAATGTTCCGATTATCATCATATCATAAGCATTTTTCTTTGCTGTAAGAGCAGCAACCATCGGAGTAAGAACAAAAATCAGTATCGGATTCAGATTAACAAAGAATTCAAAATTATCACTTACAAATCCTTCGAAAGCCCGTGATGTGTATTGTGGAATGGTAAGCCAGTTATGTGCGAATAATGTTTGAACAAAAATTAAAATGAAAATGAAATACAGAAATCTTAAATCGCGTAAAGGAAAATTTTTGAAATAGAAAATCATCTTTTCTTTTGTTGACATATTTGACATCTCATCTTTTTCTTCCTTCTGTGCTTTTACGTACTCCTCGCCTTTTTTTGAAATTGCATCGTGCATTGCTTTTTTCGTTATAAGAAAATAAACAACAGCAATTCCTAACACAGTTAAAGCAACATAGACCCAGTAAACGCCAGTTATCTCAAATGATTTTCTAACCGGTGGAGAAATAATTCCTGGTAAAAATCCACCAAGATTCATAAGAGCATAAAGCATTGCGTAACCCATAGCAGATGTTTTTTCATCAGTAAGTTGTTTTACTCCTGCATAGCAAGCCGGCTGATAAATTCCATAACCAAGAATAATAAAAAGAATTCCAAGCATTGCAATTGAATGAGCCGAGTTCCATAATCCCGGCTGACCGGTAGAAGGCGCAATTGTTAAAAATATTCTTCCCACAAGCATAAGTGATAAAGCAATCAATAAAGATTTTCGGAGTCCAATCCAATCAACAGTAGCACCGAGAAAAAGCATTGCAAGAGTAATTCCCGCAGTAAGTACACCAACCATTCTTCCTGCATCTATATCATTTAATCCGATATATTCATTGAAATAAATTGCGAGTAAACCAAGAACGCCAAAATATGTTAATCCTTCAAGCACATAAGATATGTTTACACCAAGCAATGCCCGTGAAGTATGAGCAAGGTCTATGAATGGTTGAGTTAATTCTAAAACTATATTGTCGAATGCTGTGTATTGCTCTTTGCTTTTTAATTGTTTGGACGGAAGAAATAGCATTACAAAGTAAGCTATCGGCGGAAGTACTAACGATAATAAAAACCAGATAAATCCGTTGTACCCTTTGAAAATAGCATTGCGGGCTGTAGCCAGAATAAAAAAGAAATAAAGGATTAACCCCAAACCGATAAAAACAATAATGAGATCGTTCATAAATTTTTCCGGAATTTGTTAAAGTTATTTTTTAGGAATAGTTACTTTGAATAATGATCCTTTACCCACTTCACTTTCAAATGAAATTGTCCCACCGTTCTTTTCAATGAAATCTTTACACAATACCAAACCTAAACCGGTTCCCTTTTCCTGCTCAGTTCCTTTTGTGGAAATCTGTGAATCAATCTGAAAAAGTTTTGATTTAATGCTCGCCGGAATTCCAACTCCGTAATCCTTCACAGAAAATTCTGCAAAGTCATCGTTAAGATTTTTACAAACAATTTCTATACTTTTACCGGAAGGCGTGAATTTGATTGAATTAGAAATCAGATTTCTTACAACAGATTCAATCATATATTTATCTGCAAAAACATTACAATTATCTTCACATTGAGAATGAATCCTGATTTTCTTTCTTTCTGATTGCTCGGCATATAGTTCTATTACCTGATTAACTATTTCACACAGGTTAAACTGAGTTTTGTTGACTTCAAGCTTTCCGGATTGAAATCTTGACCATTCAAGAAGATTCACAAGAAGATTATAAACATTGCTCGCTGAACGATAAATGTTTTGAGCAGTTTCTTTTATTTCTTCGGCATTCATTTCGTTGGAATAACTTGCCAGCAATTCCGAAGCTCCGAGAATTGTATGAAACGGATTACGAAGGTCGTGTGCAATAATTGAAAACAGATTGTCTTTTGCTATGTTGCTTTTCTTAAGATTGTCACCGTAAAGCTTAAGTTTTTTTTCTGTTTCTTTTAATTCAGTTATATCAGTAAGTGTTCCGATTATTTTAACCGAGTTACCCTCATTTATTCTTTTCCCTTTTGAAATCACCCATCTGATTGTTCCGTCTGTTCTTTTTATTCTATGTTCAAAAGAATAGTTATCGGATTTACCCTCAATAAGTTCATTCAATTTAGAATTTATTAACTCTAAATCCTCCATTGGAATAAAGCTCATCCACTCATTTGCATCCTGTGTCTTTAAATCATATTGTAATCCAAACAATTTTAAGAAGCCGGAATCAACAATGGTTTTTCTTTCAGAAGGAATGTATTCCCAAACACCTGTTTTACCTGCTTCAACGGCGAGTTCATATCTTCGTTTTGTTTCGATCAGCTCCTTTTTAATACTGTGATTAAACAAAGTAAGCTGGATTATTCTGTTCAGTTCGTCAAGATTAAAAGGTTTGGAAAGATAAGCTGCAGGTTCGGTGAGTTTTGCTTTTTCAAAAGTATCTTCATCAGTATAAGAAGTAAGATAAATTACAGGAATGTCTTTAACTTGTTTAATTTTTTCCGCTGCTTCTATTCCACCGGTTTCCCCCTTTAGCTTTATATCGAGCAAAATAATATCAGGATTTTTTTCTAAAGCAGATTTAACAGCATCATTTCCGGTGTAAACAGTATCAACAACATCATAACCTGCTTTGAGAAGTTTCGATTCAATATTCTTGGCTATGATAGCTTCATCTTCAACAACAAGAATTTTAATTTTATTCATTTCCATTTGAATTAAATAGCTGCTCGAAATCTAAGAAAATAATAATCAAAGTTCACGGGTAGAATCGTTTCAATTGCAAAATTAAAAGATTGCAGAATTACAATCCCATGACGCAGACTTTAGTCTGTGCACCAATAAAGCTAAACCTGTAATTCAGACTTCAGTCTGCGCTGTAAACACACTTCAAATTATTGTTTGGGAGACAATTATATTGTTATGTGAAATCACTTTTGATTATTTATATATCATTCCTGCCGGGATTTTCTTTTCTCCGAAAAATCATCACTGTTTATTTAGGGATTCAATTCTTATCGCAGTTATCAATCCAGGTTACATCAAACAAATTATTTTAAAGCAACATCAAATCTCAATGACCATCGCCGTAATTTTTTTCACCGGCTTCTATTCGAAGTTTCAGATAATTCTGTTCCGGCGGTAAAGGACAAGTAGCATATTTTGTAAATACACAAGGCGGATTATATGCTTTGTTAAAATCCAGAATTAAATTTCCTGATGAATCCGGTTTATCAACATATAAAAATCTTCCGCCGCCATAAGTTTCTTCTCCGCTGGTTTCATCGGCAAAGATTAGAAATAATTTTTCTCCTTCATCAATTGCATCAATGCGAAAATTTTTTCCATCTTTTTCAAACACAACTGCGCCCGGAGAAAATTCTTCTTCTATTTGTCCGAGTACATTAGGTACAAAAATTTTTTTAGGCGGACTGTATGCTTCAAATTTTGCAACAAACTTCCACCCGGAGTTAACAGGAAATCTTTCTATTCCCTTGAAGTTTTTTACAAGAGGTGATTCAAGATCTCTGAATCTTATTCCGTATTTATCACCGCGAATTATAAGATTCCATTTTATTGTTCCGTATTGAAAAACAGTCATATCTTTTTTCTGATCGTCGATCATAACAATTTCTTTAACGGGCTTTCCGTCAAGCAGAACTTCAACATTATCGTAAACTTTCATTGTTACGATTGAATCTTTTAATATAAACTCACCCATATAAGCCGGCACTTTATCGGATTCAATAATAACATCGTTATCCTTTCCCGAACCAAATTTGTTAACGCCCGGTTTTAACCAGGTTCTTCCAACAAGATTTAACCAGCCATCAGGAGCTTTAAGTCTTTCAATTCTCTTCTTATGCCACTCATTAATTTCTTTAACATAATCAGGATTTTCTTCAGATGTTTTTTTACATCCAACTAACAATGAAACTAAAATTATGAAAATGCCAATGTATTTCATTTCTTCACCTTTTTATAAGAATAAAAATTATTAACTCACCTTACCAAAATCTGTGAAACCTTCGAGGTTTTGCTAAAAATGTAATTGAAATAAAAGAAAAATTCTTAATTATTTCAGAAAACCTCGAAGGTTTTATCAAATGTGCGCAACATAAATTATTAATGATAAAATCCTCTGTTAAGTCCCTTTAACATTGCGTACTCTAAAACTTTTTGATACTCGTCAGATTTTATTATTCTGTTAAGTTCTGAATACTCATTTGATTTATAAGCCGGATGATATTGATCCATAATATTTATGTAAGTGTTTTTTGATATTTCGTCAGCAACAAAATCCAAAACCTTTTCTGAGCCGGCAAGATTATCAGGAAGCACTAAATGTCTAATCAATAATCCTCTTTTGGCTATTCCTTTCCTGTCAATATGAAGATCGCCAACCTGCCTGTGCATTTCCTTTACTGCTGCCCTAACAACATTCCAATAGTTTTTTATTCCAGATAATCTTGAAGCAACTTCATTATCAGAATATTTTATATCGGGCATATAAATATCAATAATATTTTCGAGCAGCTTTAGTGTTTCAACTGATTCATATCCGCTACAATTATGCACAAGTGGAATTTCCAATCCTTTTTCAATTGCAATTATAAGTGCCTGTACGATCTGAGGAACAAAGTGAGTTGGAGTAACTAAATTTATATTGTGACAACCTCTTCGTTGTAAAGAAATCATTATGTCGGATAATTCTTCAACGGAAATTTTTTTACCAATTCCCAACTGACTTATATCATAATTCTGACAATAAAGGCACGATAGATTGCAGTTAGTAAAAAATATTGTACCGGAGCCATAAAGTCCTACTAATTCCGGTTCTTCACCAAAATGAGGACCATAACTTGAAATAATAACTTCATCAGTTGAATTACAATTTCCTGTTTCGCCATCAATTCTGTTAACAGCGCATTCGTTTGGACAAAGTCTGCATTCTTCCAGCATTTTCTTTAGTACATCAGCTCTTTGCTGAAGTTCATTCGAATTTAGTTTTTCCAAATAAAGCGGAAGCATAATTCAAAAAGAAATTTATTTATCATCACTGTTAAAGAGTGAAGGAATTTCTATTCCACTTACTTTAATTATACTGAATAATAATATTACTGCTCCTATCCATTGAACCGGACTAAGAATTTTTCCGTGAACGAAATATTCAAGTATAACTGCAGAAAGCGGAAAAGCAAGCTCACAAATTGTAGCTACAGATGCGCTTATCTTTTTCAGGCCATAGTAATAAAGAAAAATTGCCGGACCACCGGTTGAAAAAGCAATTATCAGAAATACCCAGAACTGAGTGGAAGAAATATTTGAGAAAGAATTAAAGTCTTGTGTAATCAAAACAATGATTAACATAATCACCGCAGTAATTGAAAACCGCAGATAAGTTCCTAATTGAAAACCAATGTTTCTTAAAGCGCGTTTACTTAAAACAGTCGAGAAGCCAAAACTAAATGCCGCTATCAATGCGAACAGTGCAGCTATTGCAGTTTTATCACCAGTGTTTATCAGGGGCAGATTAAAACCAAAAGTTATTATATAAGCTCCTGCAATTGCCAATGAAGCCCATAAAATAAATTCTTTAGTGAGCTTTTCTTTTAGAATAATTGCAGCAAGAGAAATTGCAAAAACTGGTTGAAGCTTCTGAATAAAAATTACAATTGACAGATTAACATAATTAACAAAAAATAAAGCTCGTGTAATTGCCATAGTTCCAAGAGCTCCTCCGAAAAAAGCAACTCCGGCAAATGCAATCCAATCTTTATAATGAAGATTATTTATTGTGCTAAAGTTTCTATAAAAGAATGGCGTAAGAATACTTGCCACTATTGTTGTTTCAATAAAAACAACCAATGGTACCGGAAGATTATACAAATAAGGCCTAAGTACTATTCCGTCAACTGCCCAGAGCGTTGCAGCCAACGAGACTAAAGTTGCCGGAAAAATTTGAGTTTTAGATTCACCTTTTGACATATTAAAGCTTAAAAAAATTGCCAGAAATAATGTAACTAATTATCAAAAATCATTTGCTTAACAAAGATAGTTCAAAAACCAATGTAAAAATTTTACTGTAAATTTTACCAATAATCACAATTTTTAATTAACACCTGTAAAATAACACTACAATTTCAGCAATTAAAAAGAAACTTAAGTGGAATAAAACTTGAGAAAACTCAGGAAAAGAATTATTAACAAATAACCAATAGAAAGTAGGGTTGAAGGGTGCAAGATCCAATCACATCCGGCAGTTTAATAGATAAAGTAACAGAAGAGTACGAACTTTCTGTGGAAAAGATAACTACTTCAAAAATGCACGAAGTTGAACAACTTCCCAATTGGGATCGGATAGACCGATCACTTCAGATAAAAATTCAATCTATTTTAAGAAGAATTAATCTTGCAAATACTTTAACAGAAGAAGAAGTAACCAAGTGGATTACAGTTACAAATGAAGCTTTTGAAGTCTCGGCACTTCAAACATATCTTCTTCTTACCTGTCTTAATATGCTTGGCGAACTTAATAAAGTTGATCCGCCATTATCATTTCTTGCCTGGCTAGACACATCAAATTCATCGAGCATCAAATCATTAAGAGATGAAGCCATAACAAAATCTATTAACTCTATTGGTTCTATTGATGATCAGGCAAAAGCAGTAAAATTAATTAAATCAGTTTTTGCTCAGTACAGATTGAACAATTCAATCGAATCGAATTTCTTCTATTTCTTTACTGATGCACTCGACTCAGATACACAGAATTGGATTTCATCAAACTGTTGGATTTATCAGGACAATCCACTTGAGAAATGGGCAAATCTTCAGAATGTAAAAGAAGGTTACAGCAATCTTACAAGCCCTGAAAACAAAAGATTAACCAATGCACGAAAAAGATGGGATGCACTTGATTCATACCAGAAACTTTATGAAGTATCTCAATTTCTTGAAGCGTTATTCAATCAGTATAATGTATGTATGGTTAATCCTCCTGTTAAATTTGAAAAGGATCCAATCTCCAAAGTATGGAAAGATATTGATATTGCAGTAAATGAACATCGCCTGAATTATCTTTCAAACAATTTATTTAATCAGCTTGGAGGTGATGGACAAAAATTCAGATTCAATGAAGTTCGTTGTGTTTATAAGGATGATGAACTTTACATTCTCGAAACTGATGTTAAAGACCGCGACAGAGACAACTGGTTAAAGAAACTTCAGGAATGGTTAAAGACAAAAATTGATGCTGGTAAAGCACACGGTGATACAGTATTTCTGTTCAGCAGAAGTCAGGCATTAGTAATTCCTGAAAAGACATTGCCAGCCATATTGGAAAACTGGATTGATGCAGCTATTAAAAATGTAATTGCAAAAAAACAGTATTAAAAATTTGTTAATTATCTGCTAACTGAATTGCGAGTCTTTTCTTGTTGTTGGATTGCTGCTTGGCAGCATTCACTGAAGACTTGGGAAGTTTTATATCAATTATTATTTCCCTCTCACTAAAATCTAATTCAAGCTGGTTAGGATTTTTCTGAAGATCTTTTTTGGATTTTTTTTGTCTGATCATATTAATCCGAAAGTAAAAAACGATTTGTCACAGAATTAATTTTTATTTTTTGCGTGAGGCAATCTATAAAGATTAATATTTAAAGTGAAGAGAAAGGAAAATTTTTTTAAAAAATATTTTTCTCACTTATCAAAGTTTAGTTTTTCGAGAAAATGAGAAGCTTCGTAACTGTTTAGTAATATTTTATCTGTTTTAAATTTAACTTCTTCGCCCGCTGCCAAACTTTTAATTCTTGCAACAGATTCTCTTCCATTAATTTTATAAACAATTTCAATATTGTTCACATCATTTTCACTTATGTTTTTCACAGTACCTTCAATATGTCCCCATGTTCTCGGCTGAATTGCCGGGGCATCAATATCAACACCCTCTTTCATTTTAACGAGATTACCTTTTACTTCAAGTACATCTTTTTCTTTAAGAAAATTATCATAGGCAAAATACCCGGCAACTATGATCACAATAAGAATTAAAAACTTTTTCATTTTTACTCCATATTATTTTTTATTACTGTTGCAAACTTCAGGCCGAAGATTTTATCTCCGTTCACAATCCTTTTTGTCCACTCAAAATTTATTTTTTTGTTTTAGAACATTTTTACAGCAATTTTGACTTGTCAATAATTCAATGTTTCTATTTATTAAATAAAACCTAAAAAGGAGGCAACCATGTTTAGGTTAAAGTTGTTCTATACTTTTCTTTTGTCCGCAGTGTTTATTGTGTTAGTGTTTTCTGCTTGTAATAATTCATCAAATGAAAAAGTTGAAATGACACAGGCAGAAAAAGTAGCACGCGGAGAATTTCTTATAACATTTGGTGGATGTGGCGATTGTCATACACCAAAAGTTTTTACACCCAACGGTCCTGTTCCCGATACTTCAAAAATTCTTTCAGGATGTCCATCAAATACCACAATTGCAAATGTTGATCCTGACTTAGTAAAGCCGGGCAGTTGGGTTTTGTTTACACAAGATATTTCAGCAGCAGTTGGTCCCTGGGGAGCTTCATTTGCGGCTAACCTTACTCCGGATAATGAAACCGGAATCGGAACTTGGAATGAGCAGATGTTTATAAATGCATTAAGAACAGGAAAACACCTTGGTGCCGGCAGACCAATTATGCCGCCAATGCCGTGGGAATTAATCGGACAACATTCGGATGAAGATCTTGGAGCAATGTTTGCTTATTTGAAATCCCTTAAACCGATCAATAATAAAGTTCCCGATTATCTGCCACCGGATAAAGTTTTCGCTAAGAAGTAAGGTTTATTTTTTTCATAGGCGTGAAGGAGAGCACGCCTTGAATTTTTATTACACACATTTACCCGTTTCAGTAGCATTAACTCAAAATCTATCTGCAAAATTCAATCACTTTCAGAATCATATTTTTTCTTTATTTTTGCACCGCACCCTTAGCTCAGTTGGTAGAGCAGTAGACTCTTAATCTATTGGTCGGGGGTTCGAGTCCCCCAGGGTGCACTTCTTCTTTTTAAGACTCCCTTTTCAGAAACACTTTTTGAATGTTCAATATTCAATGCTCAATATTCAATTTATAATGGAGAATTTAGAATGAATTAAGATTTTGAAGTTGAGCTTCCTGCTTATTTACCTGAGCAAAATCATTTTCTTTGTTTCAAAATAATCACCCGCTTTTAGTTGATAGAAATACACTCCGGATGTTGGATACTTGATACTGGATGCTGGATTAAATTCAACTTCATAACTTCCTGCAGGTTTGTATTCATCAACTAAAGTAACAACTTCATTTCCAAGTAAATCATATACTTTTAATGTTTGATGACTGCCAACTGGCGACTGCCAACTGATCCTGGTGATTGGGTTAAATGGATTAGGATAATTCTGTTCAAGTAAAAATCCGTCGGGATAATTTTCATTAATTGACTCACTTGAATTGGGTTCAAAAGGTGAAAAGAAAATCAGCATATTATCTATAGTTGCGCGCCATTGACCCCAGCTATGACCTTCGTGTCTTTCTTCCCAACTTAGCTGATAGTTGTTCTGCAGTAAAAAATTTCTGAAGCTTCTCATATTATCCGGCAGAGAACCTTCGTATGTTCCCCAAACAGAGCACCACTTAATATTTTTTACAGGACCATTTACTATGAGATTATAAGCTTCATAATTATTTGGCCAGAATGCACCGGAGTGCAAACCACAATAACCAAACACTTCGGGATGATTGTAGCTAATCAAAGCAGAAATATTTCCACCGAATGAATCGCCAAGAACAAGTCGTTTATCGGCGGAAGGTATTGTATTAAAATTTGAATCAATAAACGGAACAAGTTCATTTACAAAAAACAATCTGTACTGAACTCTTTTAGAACCGGCATATTCATCATTTCGGTTGTTTGGTTTAACAAACACAGCAATTACAGAATTGATTTTATTGCTATCAATAAGATTGTCGAGAACATTTACTGCGCTTCCGAGAGTAATGTATTCAAATCCATCCTGAAAATATACAGTTGGATATCTTTTTGATGATGTAGAATCATAATCAGGCGGAAGATAAATTTTTAATTGAAAATATGAACCAACATTCACGCTGTAAATTGTTTTGTTAACAACTGTGCCGTGAGGAATATTGCTTTGATAATTTATCTCCCACGGTTGAATGTAATCGGGCATTGCAAGTTCAGAGTTTGGACCAAATCCACCGCTAACCTGATGAGGATTTTCCGGATCGAGTATCCAATCACTTCCGTTTCTTACAAATTTATAATCAAGCCGTGCATCAGATTCAAAAACTTTTGAGTAGTACCAGAAATTTGTTCCGGAAATATTTGTTAAGTTCCAGTTTGGTGTCCAGCTGTTGAAATCGCCGGCGAGTGAAACAGAGCTTACATTTCCACGATAAATAAAATTTGCCGAATCACCGGTTATGAAAGGAATTCCTTTTGTTCTTGCATAGACAACAAAGCTATCAACCGCAGCCTGCTTTAATGATGGTTCGGATAGCGAATTAACATAATTTATAAATTGCTGAAACTGATTCTGCGCATAAAGATTCAGGTTAATTAAAAGAAAAATTAGTGTTAGATATAATTTCATATAATTACTATTTTTAATTAAATATTTATTCAAAAATAATTAAACTAATATGAACGTTAACATTTCCGAATTCATCGCTAAGCCATCAAACAAATTTAATCTTTCAAAAATCAAAACTGATTACACCGCCGGAATTGATTCGAAAGAAAAAGCCGAAAAACTTTTGAAGCAGAATATTGAAACAATGACTGAGCTTCAGGATAAACTTTATGCCCAGAATAAGTATTCGCTGCTGATAATTTTTCAGGCAATGGACGCAGCCGGAAAAGATGGTGCAATAAAACATGTAATGAGCGGACTTAATCCTCAGGGCACTCAGGTTTATAGTTTCAAGCAGCCATCAAAAGAAGAACTTGATCACGGTTATTTATGGCGTATTCAGAAAGCTGTTCCTGAAAGAGGGAGAATCGGAATCTTCAACCGCTCGCATTATGAAGAAGTTTTGATTGTTCGAGTTCATAACCTGATTCGATTTCAGCAAATTCCGGAAGAACTGATTGATGATAATATCTGGGAAAAAAGATTCAGACAGATAAACGACTTTGAACGATATCTTTATGAAAACGGAACAGTTATTATCAAATTCTTTCTTAATATTTCAAAAGAGGAACAGAAGAAAAGATTTTTATCAAGAATTGAAGATCCTTCGAAGAACTGGAAATTTTCTGCTGCCGATGTTGATGAAAGAAAATACTGGAATGATTATATGAAAGCTTATCAGGAAGCTATTTCTGCCACAAGCACAAAATATGCTCCATGGTATATTATTCCCGCTGATAAAAAGTGGTTTGCAAGATTAGTAGTGAGTGAAGTTATAGTTCAGACAATGAAAAAATTAAATCCCGATTATCCCAGGCTTTCCGATGAACAAATTTCTCAACTCCAGAAGTGCAAAGAAATTTTATTGAATGAAAAATAATTTTGAGTAAATTTTTTATTTGACGCTTAAGCCGGAAAACACGCCATTCAATTAACAATTAACTTTTAACCATTAACCTTTTCCATAAAACCTTAGCCATTAACCACAAATCATAATCCACCTATCATCATCAAATACCTTCTGTTACTTAAATAATCATTTAACGAAACATTGACACTTCAGAGAAAGTCTTAATAATCAGAAATTAAAAACAACAAGAGGTTTGATATGAAAAGATTAATTACTTCCAATGAATTTTCTTCTTTGCTGATTGGATTATCTGTTTCATTGCTTGTTCTAACTTCCTGCTCAGCAAGTGAAACTACAAAAAACTCCGAAGTTAAAACTTCTGACAAAACATTCATCTTCAGAGATGGACAGGATATTTATCGTGTTGAGTTTGATGGAAAGCGGATAGCTTCACTTTACAAAAACGATAGTAAAATTCCCGACAATGAAATTGACAATTATAAAGATCTTATTGAGTATGAACTGAAAAATCTTACAAAAGATTTATATGCAGAGAAAGAGAAACCAACACGAATTAAAATATTTATTGATAAAGACAAATCAGAAAACGATACGACAGAATATGATGAAGAAGATTTTGATGATCCAATGTCTTTCAGATTCAGAATTGACGATGATTTTTTGAAAGATATGAAAACAGATCTTGATAGTTTGATGAAAGATTTGAAGGACAAGGATTTTGAAGTTTATATAAATCCGGATGAATTAAGAGAGCAAATGAAAGAATACAAAAAATATTTCAAAAACTATACCTTGCCCAAACCGCCTAAAATTGATATGGAGCAGTTTCACAAAGAGATGAAAAAATTCCGCGAGCAAATGAAACATCATAAGCTGAATATTGATAGTTTGGAAACAGAGCTCAGAGACAAGATGAAGGATTTAATAAAAGAACAAAAAAAGAGGATAGAGATTATCGAATTAAAAGATGAGAACGATGAATACAATAAGTCAGAATCTTTTGTTGATGAACTAAAAGATGAACTTATAAAAGACGGTTACCTTGATTCATCTTCAAAGGAATTTAGTTTTAGAATGGATGAAGAAAAAATCTCTGTTAATAATAAAGAATTGCCGAAAGAATTACTTAATAAATACAAAGAGATTTTTAGAAAACATCACGGAAGAAATTTGAACGGACAAATTTTTATTGAGATAGATTAGTTAATAATTGATTTCATCACTTCATTCTGCTGAGTAGGCTGTCCAATAGGTTAAAAATTGTCTGTATTGTAGAGACTTGCCAAAGCAAATCTCTACTAAATTATTTTTTATATACCATCATTTTGCTTTTCCTCACAACATATTACCGCTTGTAAATTTTTTACAACCACTTAACAAAGTTGACATTATTTTTACTGACATAATTTCTTCATCTTTTGAACAATCACGGGTTCCTTAAATGAAAAATAAATTTGTCTTTCCACTTTTAGTAAGCTTACTGTTCATAGGCCAATTAGTATCCCAAAACAGAGTTCTTACTTTAGATGATGCGATAAACATTGCATTAGAAAACAATCGCGATATCAGACTTTCAAAAATGACAGTTGAAAAAGCCGGTGCTGCAGTTGATGAAGCATTCGGATATGCATTGCCGAGTCTTGATCTGAATGGAACATTCACACACTTTTTAAGAAAACCAAAAATGCCATTTCCCGATTTTGCCGCTTTGCTTAAGAATGCTACTTACTCAATATTGTTTGACGAGAATGTAATTCCAAGAGACAACAACAAATTTGTTCCGGTTGAAACTCAGCTTCAGTCATTTGCACAATCGAACAACTATGAGGCACAACTTCTTCTTACACAAACATTATTCAGCTCAACTGTATTTCGAGGAATTGGCGCTTCAAGAATTTATTACAACTTATCTAAAGCAGAATTGAATAATACAATTTCAAAAACAGTTCTTTCGGTGCAAACTACTTTTTACGGAGTTCTGCTTTCAAAACAAATTTATGAAATAACCAACGCAAGCTTTATGAATGCGCAGGACAATCTCCGTAATGTCAAAGCATTATTTAATCAGGGACTTGTTTCAGAGTTCGATATGCTGCAGGCAGAAGTACAGGTTGAAAATATTCGTCCAATAGTTCTGCAAATGGAAAACACATTAAAGACAGCAAAAGATGGTTTGAAAGTTTTACTTGGTATTCCACAGGAAGAAGAAATTGACATTACGGGAGAGATTGTTTATGAACCTGAAACTCTACCAACAGAATATGATTTAATCTCAGAAGCGCTTCACTCAAATTTTGGATTGAAAAGTCTTGACCTGAAAAAACAGGTTGATGAAGCATTCATTCAGCTAGATGTCTCTGAATACTGGCCTAACATTGCCGCATTCGGAAGTTACTCTTATGCCGGCTCATCTGATAAATGGAATTTTCAGAATTATTCGTCTTTAACAGTTGGTTTAAGTTTCTCAATAAATCTCTGGAAAGGAAACAGAACTAAAAACAGAGTTGAGCAATCAACAATTACTTTTAAGCAAACTGAAGAACAGATGAATCTTTACAAAGATTTTCTTGTAACACAGGTAAGATCAAAATATAATGAGCTGAAAAGAGTTCAGAGTTTGGTTGACGCACAAAACAAAAATGTTAAGGTTGCTGAAAGAGCTTATGAAATTGCAAAAGTGAGATATAAAGAAGGAACAGGAAGTCAGTTGGAAATTCAGAATGCAGATATTGCATTGAAACAGGCAAGAACAAATTATATACAATCAGTTCATAGTTATCTTGTTACAAAATTTGAAATGGACCAACTGCTTGGCAGAACCAATCACGAATATTTATCAAAGTACGAAACAGAATAATTAAAGAGTTTTATAGAAATCAGGAGAAATACAGCGATGAAATCAATACTAAAATTATTTAGTGCAACTATTTTCATTTCAACATTATTGCTCACATCCTGCGGCGATGATAAACCAGATGCAAAAAGTATGGATGAAATAAGGAAAGAGGAAGGAATTCCCGTACAGGTTGAAGAGGTCAAATATCAGCCATTCAACAAATATTTAACTTTCTTTTCGAAGCTTACCGGAATTAAGGAAGCAACAAAGAGTTCTATTGTTGGAGGTAAGATTGAAAAAATAAATGCATCAGTTGGTGATTATGTGAGAGAAAAACAAATTATAGTTGAGTTTGATACATATAATCCGGGTGTTCAATATGAGCAGGCAAAATCTGCTTATGAAAATTTGAAAAAAAATTACGAACGTGTAAAAGCTTTACTCGAAGCAGGTGAAACTTCTCAGGCAAATTATGATGCAATTGAAACTCAGTATCTCGTTGCAAAAAGAAATTATGAATCAGTTCGTCAGATGCTTTTCATTGAAGCTCCTTTTGACGGAATTCTTGTTGATATGAAAGTTAATGTCGGCGACAATGTTAAAGGCGATGTTCCGCTGTTCACAGTTTCTCAAACCAACAAGATGAGAAGTAAAATCTGGGTTTCAGAAAAAGAAATCTCACAGTTCAAAAAAGGAATGAAAGCAATTACGGAATACAACGGACAGCAATTTATCGGAAAAGTAGTTGAGATTTCTTTGGCGATGGATCCTGCAAAACAGGCATTCTTTGTTGAAGTGGAATTTGATAATCCAAAAGGAATTATCAAGAGCGGTGTTACAAATGAAATCAGAATACTTACTTATGAAAAACCCAATGCTGTCATCATTCAGCGAAGTCTTGTGAACAATGATGAAAAAGGAAGTTATGTTTTTGTTGTTGAGAATAATAAAGCAGTTAAAAGATATATAACAAACGGAAATGAAAGCGGATTGTTTTATGAGGTTTCAAATGGATTAAAGGTTGGTGATATGCTTGTAGTTAAAGGAGCATCGCAGCTCGAAGATGGTTCTAAAGTAAATGTGATTCAATAAAAAGGAATTGAAAAATGTTTCTCGCAAAAGTATCAATCAATCGTCCGGTTCTTACAACTGTTGGAATATTAATCTTTCTGATTTTCGGATTAATTGCATACAACAGATTAAACCTGAATCTTCAACCCGATGTTGAAATTCCATTTGTAACAATTCAGACAATTTATCCAGGCGCAGGACCGAAAGAAATTGAAACGCTTATCACAAAAAGAATTGAAGACGCCGTTTCAACAATCAGTCAGATTGAAAGAATAGAATCTTATTCGTTAGATGGAGCTTCGATTATTATCATTGAGTTTCAGCTTGGCAAAGATGTGAATGTTGCAAATCAGGAAACCAAAGATAAAGTTGATGAGATTATCAATAATCTTCCGACGGATGCCAAAAAACCAATTGTTCAGAAAGTTGATTTAAGGTTATTCCCGGTTGTTGATGTTGTGTTAAGCGGAAATCTGGATTCAAGACAGCTTTACGAAATTGCAGACAAAACTCTTAAAGACAGATTTTCACAAATTGATGGTGTTGCAAAAGTACAAATTACAGGTGGACAGCAGCGTGAAATCCGTGTTCAGCTTGACAATAAGGTTGTTTTCGAAAATAATATTTCACTGCCGCAGCTTTCGCAGATTCTTCAGATGCACAATATGGATATTCCCGGCGGATATTTTCAGATTGGAAATCAGGAATACACTGTTCGGCTTGATGGACAATTTCATAATCCCGAATCAATTCGTGAACTTGAAATACCAACAGCATTCGGTCCAAAAAAAATCAGACAGATTGCTGATGTGCTTGACGCAGGAAAAGATATTCGTCAAAGGGCAACTTTCTTTAATGTGAAAAAGAATTTCAGAAATGAAAGTGTTGTGAGATTAGGTATAATAAAATCCAGCGAAGGAAATGTTGTTAAAGTTGCCGATGCAATCAGAACTTCACTGCCGGAAATTCAGGCGGCTTTGCCCGAAGGTTGTAAACTTGAAATTGTTAATGATGCATCTGAATTTGTTAAAGCCAGCGTTGATGATACGATGAGCAATATTTATCTCGGAGTAATTTTCACAGCAATAGTTTTGTTCCTTTTCTTACACGATTGGCGTTCAACTTTGGTGGTTGCAATGTCAATGCCGACATCTATCATTTCAACATTTTTACTGCTTCAGGTTTTCGGGCTTTCATTAAATATGATGACTTTGATGGGATTGTCTGTTTCAGTCGGAGTACTTGTTGCAAATTCTATTGTTGTAATTGAAAACATCTTTCGTTACAAAAAGATGGGTGAAACAATTAAGCAGGCATCATACAAAGGAACATCTGAAGTTACAGTTGCAGTACTCGCGTCAACATTAACAAATATTGTGGTATTTCTTCCAATTGCAAATATGTCTTCTATGGTTGGATTGTGGCTTCGTGAACTTGCTTTGGCTGCGGTGTTTGCCACAATTTTTTCGCTCATTATGTCATTTACACTAACACCATTGCTTTCATCGCTTATTCTTTCGAAGGAACACAAGACCGGCAAACTTGCAACTTGGTTCAACAACTTTGAAGCGAGACAAACGGAGATCTACAGAAAACTTTTGAGCTTTATTCTTCAAAGCAAGTTTAAAAGCTTTTTAACTGTTGCTGCATCAATTTTAATTTTTATAATTGTTATAATGTTGTTTGGACCGAAGCTTGGTTTTGAATTTATTCCACAAACAGATGACGGCAGAATTAATGTTACTGTTGAACTTCCTGCCGGCTATAATCTTGATGAGACTGCAAACACTGTGCGGCAAATTGAAAACCGAATTAAGAAACACAGCGAAGTAAAACATATACTTACTAATCTAGGCAAACTCAGCGATCTTGATGTCGGAACAAATATGGCAAGCATTGATGTTAAATTAGTTGATGTTAAAGAAAGAGATACAAAACTTCTTGATATGATTTCCATCCTTACAAAAGAGCTTGCCGATGTTCCGAATGCAAAAATAAAAGTTGATGTTGGCGAACATATGGGTGGTAGTGAAGCGCCGATTCAGTTTTTCCTTCTCGGACAGGATTTGGATGAACTTGAAAGATTAAAAAATGAAACTGTTGAAAAAATTAAAAATGTTCCGGGACTAATAAACTTTGATAATAGTTCACGAGCAGGTAAACCGGAAATAACAGTATATCCAAAGCGTGAAAAGCTCACTGAAGTTGGAATGACTATAACTGACCTTGCATTTACTCTTCGTTCTGCAATTGAAGGAATTCAATCAGCTAAATATCGTGAAGCGGGTGATGAATATGATATTACTGTAACACTTGATGATGAATCGGTAAACTCGCCGGAAAAAATCGGTAATATTACTGTGGCAACTCATGCTGGAGCTTTTCGATTAGCACAGCTTGCAGATGTTAAGTTCACAACGGGATTTACAAAAATTCTCCATCGCGATAAGTTCACATCAATAATGTTTACAGGTTCCGCTGCACCTGGTTATCCTCTTGGTGATGTAACGAGTGAAATTGAAAAACGATTTAATGAAATCGAACTTCCATCCGGTTATTCATTTCGTTGGGGCGGAAATGTTAAGATGATGAACGATATGATTCAGGATATGATTTTTGCTTTCTTCCTTGCTGTGCTTCTGACTTATATGTTACTGGCAGCAATTCTCGAAAGTTTCTGGCAGCCGATTATTATTATGTTTACTGTATTGCTTGGTTTACTCGGAGTTGTTCTCGCTTTATTCATTACGAATACTTCATTCAGCATTACATCACTTATGGCGATAATAATGCTGATAGGAATTGTTGTGAACAATGCAATTCTTATTCTTGATTACACTAATCAATTAAGAAGAGAACAAGGATATCTTCCTAAAGATGCTTTAATGGAAGCCTGCCCGACTAAATTAAAACCACAGATAATGGCTTCAATTGCTATTATACTTGGAATGCTGCCATTAGCTTTAGGCATCGGTGATGCCGGAAAAGAAATAAGAATGCCGCTCGGAATTGTTGCAATTGGTGGATTGATTGCATCAACAATACTAACGCTGTTTGTAATTCCTGCAATTTATAATTTAACTTCACGCGCAAAGTTTATTGATCCGATGAGCAGAGAAAAAGTTGGTTGAAATTATTGCGGAAGTAAAAAACCAAAAGTTCAGATTAAAATAATTTTCGGAGAGGTTCAATCTGTTTTATCAATGAACCTCTCTGAAAAAACATTTCTCAAACACTTCTGATGAAAATATTTCTTCTTGCACTTCTGTTCAAAATAAATTTATTTATGTGGCTAAAGCCTGTTTCCGCTTTTAATTTTTTTTCAGTTCACTGAAGTGAACTGCAATAAATCCTGATTAAATTTGTTTTTTATCTATTGCAGTTGGATTTATCCAACTGTTATTATAAAGATTAGGATGTTAAGGGCTTTAGCCGCATTTAATTAAATCCTGTTAATAAGAGAGTAATAATTTTAATTAGGGATTCAATTAAAAACGAATTTGTTTTCTTTTATTTTGTAATAAAATCAGAGTTTAGTGATTAGGTTTAAGTATATTTTGGACAACAGTGTTTTCTTGCCAAATCTTAAAAATTAATGTTTGAAAAATTTTCGTTTTGGATTATATTGAAGTCAGCGGAATAGAAAGGTTATAATTAAAATCAATATTTTAATCTTCTAACCTTCCTAGCATATATCAGATAAAAAATTTTTTTCACAATCCTGAGGAGACATTAAATGAAGCTCAAAATTCTAACATGGCTTTTTACATCATTTCTGATAGTTGCTTATAATCAATTATTATTCTCCCAACAAACAATCTCTGACCCTCTGAACAAAACCCCCACACTAATCGAATCAAGTGAATTAATTTTAGTCTGGTCAGAAAGACTTTCTGATGGTTCCGGCTACAGATTTGGCCAGAAGATTTATGACTACAACGATGCAAATCCCAATCCACCTAATCAACTTATTGCTGGTATAAGAGGTGATGAACAGGGTGCAACAAATAATAGCCAGGTCGCTGTTGCTACAGGTGACTTTAACGGCGATAGCAAAACAGATTTTGTATCTGCTTATGTAAACTCTCAAAACAAAGTTAGAATGATAATTCCAACAATCAATCCTCAAAATTTTGGCTGGTCTAGTGTTAATAGTATTCTATCACAGGGAACAATAAACTCAACAAACGAATATTACAGAAGAATGAGACTTGCTGCGGGAAATTTTGATACAGATCCTCAGGCAGAGTTTGTTCTTGCATATATTGATAATACAAACAAAATCAGATTAGAACTTTATGATACTGATGGATCACTTGTACCTGTTTATCGTGGTGGCATTAACGATGAATCATCACATACAACCTTAACACGATTTAATGTTACTACTGCAGATTTCAATGGCGATGGTAAAGATGAAATAGTAATTTCAGGTGTTGATCCTACCGGAGGCGGCGGAAATAGTTGGGGAATTTTTGTAAAGGTTTATGAAATTACTGGCAGCGGACAATTCACAATCGTTCCAAAAGCAAAACAAGTCATTTTCAATCAGCCGCAATTCAGTCTTTCAACACTTAATGTCAGCTTAGCAAAAGGTGATTTTAATAATGATATAAAACCCGATTTAGCATTTGCATTCTCCTTTTTTACTCAATCAATGGGCGAGAATGATTCTTATCTTTATTTGCTTGAAGTCAGTGAAAACCTGAATACTATTACTTTTAATACTACGCGAAGAGTAATGAGAAATTCTGTAGGACAAAATCAAATGGCAAAAAATGATCTTGTATCCGGAGATTTGAACGGGGATGGTAAAGATGAAATTTTCTGGGGCATAGAAGGGAATGTTTATGTCTATGAACCTGATACTGCAATGGTTCCCGTTTACAGAACAGAAATCGGAGGTTTATATACAGGAGATGCAGATGATCAACTTACAAATAACTATCTTGGAATCCTTGATGTTGATCGTGATTTCAAAGATGATTTAGTGACTGTAGAATCTTTTTACTTTGGTGACCCAAACTCTAATCAATACTTTAGATTAAGAGTATATGGAATAACAGGAAACAATATCAGCAGCTTATTCCTTAAAGCACAACGAAATAATGAGGAAAATATTCAAATCAGTGGTGGTGGCTCAGAATTCAGAAATTACGCAATAACATTAGGAGATTTTAATGGTGATAGAGTAAGGTTGGGTTCGCCAAGCCGATATCAGATAACGGATATACTTCAGCCAATGGTGATTCTCAATGCACCACCAATACATTTTGATATAATTAACGGGGTTCTGTACGACCTTAATACCTGTTACAACGGGAATAATTGTGATTTTTATTCTCAATATCAGAAAGTTTCAAGTCAATCAGTTGAAGTTAAGTCGGAAGTTCATCGTGACTGGGGAGTGAGTGCATCTTTATCTGGCGGAGGCAGCATACTTGGATTAGGTGTAAAAGCAAGTATGACTGCAAATTATGGTGAAAAATTCCAACGGACTTCAAACTCATCACAAACTGTTACGGTTGGAATTCAGGTTACAGCATCTGAAGATGATTATATTTATGCTACAGTAGCTGACTATGATGTCTGGGAATATCCTGTTTATACAGACAGCGGCTTTCAGGGAAATTTATTGGTTTTGTTTCCTCTTCTTAAAGAAAACAGATGGTTCCCGGCAAAAAGCTGGAGCGGAAGTTTATACAAACCAAATCACGAAGTAAGTAATATACTTTCTTACTATGCTTACACTGATTCACTTGAACAGAATGAAGAACTGGCTGTCAGAATTAAAGGGAGTCTTAATGAAAGTTTCGTGCTTAACGGAAGCTCGAACATTGACTGGTTTCAAACTTTTACTGAGTTTCAGCAAAATCAGTCCTTAGCATCAAGGCGCGTTGGATTAGAAGTTGGAGCAACTGTAAGTGGATGGGGACTTGAAGTTGGGGTAAGTGGAAATTATTCTCAGGAAGAAATTTCGACTCATACAACAAGTGTTACAGAACAAATCAGTCTGAAAGTTCATCTTGATAATGTTAATATGGGTCTTGGTGAAGTTTCATATCTTGTTACTCCATACAGTTATTGGGCTAAGAATGGAGCGTTGGTAATTGATTATGCTGTCAGGCCCGAAGTTTCTGCACCCGGAGGCACTCAAACCTGGTGGCAGGTAAATTATCAGAGCAAATCTGATCCTGCATTTATACTGCCCTGGAGATATGATCCTGAAAAAGGTTTTACATTACAGGACCCCAACAAGAGATTTCAAACTAAAGAAATTACTTTCCAGCCCGCTGATGTTCATCCTGGAGATACTGTTTTAGTTAAGGCAAGAATTCATAACTATAGTTTAATTCCAACACCAAGCGCTGTAAATGTTAAATTTTATGTTGGTGATCCGGATTCAGGTGGAACCTTAATCACTGCATTGAATGGACAAAGTGTATTCTCAACATCCGGAATAATTCCGCCAAGAGGGAAACAACAAGTTCAAATGCAATGGGCAATACCATCAAACCTTCCGCTATTTTCCAGAATTTATGCGGTTATTGATCCGGATAATCAGATAGATGAACTACATACAAATAATAATAAAGGTTGGGCAGTACTTGGCAGAACTGTTCCAACATCGGTGGAAGATGATGAGAATGTTTTTGTGAGTGATTATCAGTTATACCAGAATTATCCAAATCCTTTTAATCCTTCAACAAAGATTGTTTATTCAATTCCATCATTCGGAAAAGTAACAATTAAAATTTTTGATATACTTGGAAATGAAATATCAACATTAGTTGATGATATTAAATCAGCCGGTATGCACGAAGTTGAATTCAATCCGACTTCAAATACACTGAATCTCGCTTCCGGAGTTTACTTCTATCAATTGAAGGTTAGTGATCCCACAGGAAAGAATAATACCTTTATAACTACTAAAAAGATGATGCTCTTAAAATAACTTTAGTATTGTTTAAACATTAAGGCGAGTATAACGCTCGCCTTTTTTATTTCAATCTCATTTTCATTTATCAATACCACAATCTTCTTTTTATTAATAACTCCAATCTTTAATTATTTCTAAATCATCAATCGGCATCATAAGCATTGGTTCACCGTTATATTTTAATCTGAGCTTTAAATCTTCAAGCAGAGGTGATTTATCATCAACTTTAATCGGAAGCAAATCCGGAATAAAAGCATTTATGTTTATTAAAGGTTTTGTTGGAAATTCTTTTAAATCAAATTCTTCTTTACTAAGATTTACTTTCAATCTTGCAACTTCAATTGCATCGCTTAATCCACCGAGCATATCAACCAGACCAAGTTTTTTTGCATCTCGTCCACTCCAGACTCTTCCTTGCGCAATGGTTTCGATTTCATCGAATGTCTTATTTCTTCCTGCTGCAACACGACTTACAAAATCTTTATAAAGAAATTTTATTCTTGTTTCAACCATTTGCGATTCTTCTTCAGTAAAATCTCTGTCAGGAAGAGAAAGGGGAATTATTGGCAAAGTAAAACCAAAACCAAGATCAGCAAATTTCCCACGCTTAACAAAATCAGTTGATAAACCTAAATCCTGTTTAAGACTTTTATTATAAAAAAATGAACCAATCACACCAATTGAACCGGTTATGGTGGTTGGTGCTGCAACGATAGTATCTGCATACATCGAAAGCCAGTAACCGCCGGAAGCAGCAACGAAACCCTGAGAAACAATTATAGGTTTTTTACCTTTATTTTTTCTGAGTACTTCTGCAATCAAATCTGCAGCAAGTGCATCACCGCCGGGTGAATCAACCCTTAATACAATTGCTTTAACATTATCGTCTTCAAAAGCAGATTCTGTTTGTTTAACAAGACTTCGGGCATTTATTCCATCATCCATTGAAGTTCCGCCAATTGCGTATATGATTGCAATTTTTGGTTTCTCGCTCCAGTAATTGTCTTTGGGCAAATTATATTTTTCCAGAGATGTTGGTGTAACTAATGCTCTGGACTTACTTTCATATTTTTCTATTATTTTACTTATATCACTCCATCTGCCAAGAGTATCAGCAAGCCGGAGTTTTATTGCTTCATCAGGCAAATATGCAAGTAAGCTGTCGACTAAGTTATCAAACTGTTTGGACGAAAAGTTTCTACCTTCGCAAACATCTTTTTTCGCAACTTCATAATACTCATCAACTAATTTTTGTCTCTGTTCTCTGTCGGCTTCACTGAAATTTTCCCGCGCATAAGTTTCTGCAGCTGATTTGTATTTGAAATATCTTAACTCGTGGAATCCGATTCCAAGCTTATCTAAACTTCCTTTAAGAAATGTTCTTCCAATCAGATAACCATTCAGAGTTATGCCTCCAAGCGGATCAAGAATAATTTTATCAGCAACAGATGCAAAATGATACTCATCCATTCCTGCTCTGTCAATATAGATGTAAACTCTCTTTCCTGATTGTTTAAACTCTTTAAGCTTTTCACGAACTTCCCAGAGCATTTCTCTATTAATCATTGCACCGGAAAAATTAATTGCAATCGCCGAGACTGATTTATCATTTTTTGCTGTTTCTATTTTATTAAGTAGTTCAATCAGTGAATTTGAGTTATCGAACAATCTGAATGTTTGATACTTAAGTTGACCTTTCATATCAAACTCAACAATTTTATTATCAGAGGTGAATCGGCTGAATATGTTTCTGTCATAAGCACCGATGCGGATTCCGTGTGAATTGAATAGCTGTTTACCATCTTTATCCAGATGGGAAATTGACATCAGCCCAATACTTCCGAAGCTAAATTCTATTCCAACATTTATATTTTTATTCTCAAAGTATCTTCCGACTAATCTCAGACCATCAAGAGGTTCAACAACAGCACCAACGCTGTAGTTTATTTCTTCCGGCTGCATATCTCTTGATAAAAGATAATCGCCAAAAATTGTTATAAGCTGATTACCAAAAGGTCTCAACGCAAGATCAATAATTCCTTCGCGCTCTCCATTCGTTGGAAGATTGCCAACTAACCCTACAGAAAAATATTTATTTGCTCTTATCAGCAGTCCCAAGGAAAAAATATCCGCACGATTAAAAACACTTACATCACCGGTTGACCATCCATAACCAAATCCTGCACTAAAAGAGTTATTGCCCAATGCTGCAGAAAGTCTGAAATCAGTAGTGTGAAAATTGTTTAGAGTTTGATTGTACATTGAAAATCCGAAATTTGGGACTGCAGCAAAGAACCCCCAATTATTAAAATCATTCCAATCACCAATTTTATCATTCCAGGTAAAAAGAAAATCCTGCTGATGTAATGTTGAAAGCAAAGCAGGATTATCCCAGCCATACAATCCAAACTTGTATGCACCTGCCGAAGCAAACGACATATCATTTTGCTGATAGTAAGACGGAAAATTTATTTGTGAGAATATGGGAAGTGAAAACAGTGAAAGAAGTGCAATTAATCTTTTCATAAAGCTCTCCTCAAAAAAAATTTCTTAGTTGGAACAATGAAAAATAATCACAATAAAATTTAAAGAGAGAAATTTATGCCCTCAGGAGAATGAACTTAATAGTGTTTTATGTAGTTGAGAAGTTAGAATTCATTAGAATCATTCAATAACTTATAATAACTCAGGAGACTACTATGTTTTTAAGAAAAATGCTCTTTATAATGTTGGCCTTCATTACTGTGATTTCTTTAGCGGCTTGCAGTGATGATGATAACACAACAGCTCCAACACCAACACCTAAAGCCAATGTATTGGTTGTTCACGCTTCACCTGATGCACCCGGAGTTGATTTGTTAGTTGATAACGCAGTTGCAGGAACAAATCTTACTTTCCCTAACAATACAGGTTATTTGCAGGTAAATGCAGGAACAAGAAATGTAAAAGTTAATGTAACAGGTACATCAACCACAGTTATTCAGGCAAATCTTAATCTTGCAGAAAACAAAAACTATACTGTTTTCGCAGTTAATCAGGTTAGTGCTATTGAGCCATTGGTATTTGAAGATAACCTGACCACTCCCGCAAGCGGTAAAGCTCATGTAAGATTTATACATTTATCACCAAACGCTCCGGCAGTAAATATAACATTAACAGATGGAACAATAGTATTTGGAAATGTTCCATTCAAAGGTTCTGTTGATTTTACTCCGCTTAATGCAGCAACATATAATTTACAAGTAAGAGATGCAGCAACAAATCAGACTGTTGTACTAGAGCTTCCGAATATTACACTTCAGACAGGAAAAGTTTATACTGTATTTGCTAAAGGTTTATTAGGCGGATCAGGAAATCAGGCATTGGGTGCTCAGATAATTGTAAACAAATAAATTTTGTTTGTTCTTATTCAATCAGAGGCTGTCTCATAAGTCTTAAAAATCCGGTAGCCGCAACTTTTAAGTTGCGTATTTGTTAAATTTTCGCAAGCTAAAGCTTGCGACTACCATAAGAATTTGAGTTATGAGACAGCCTCTTTTGTTTTTATTCCACTTCATTTCAACTAATCTTTATTGTTTATAATTTTGAACCGCAAAAGAAATTTTATAAACGAATGATAGAAATTAATAATCTTCACAAAAGCTTTGGAAACAAGAAAGTTCTTCGCGGAGTAAATTTAACAATTGAGCCGGGCGAAACAATTGTAATTATCGGAAGAAGCGGCTGTGGTAAAAGTGTACTTATAAAACACATTGTTGGTTTGCTTAAACCTGATGATGGTTATGTAAAAGTTGAAGATAAAATTGTAAATGAGCTTAGCTTGAAAGAGCTTTATGAACTAAGAAGAAAATTCGGATTTTTATTTCAGGGCGCTGCATTATTTGATTCGATGACTGTTGAGGAAAATGTTGCTTTGCCTTTAATCGAATCATTTAATCATTACACACTTAAAGAAGTAAGAAAAATTGTTGAAGAAAAGCTTGAGCTTGTTGGTTTAAGCGGCGTGCTGCACTTAAAGCCAGCAGAGCTTTCAGGCGGAATGAAAAAGAGAGTCGGACTTGCAAGGGCACTTGTAACAAATCCATCTTACATTCTCTATGATGAACCAACAACCGGGCTTGATCCTATTATGTCAGATTCAATTGACCAACTGATTAAAGAGCTGGCAGAAAAACTAAAAGTAACTTCCGTTGTTGTTACTCACGATATGTACAGCGTTAAAAATGTAGCAAAGAAAGTTGCAATGATGAACGACGGAATTATATACTTTACTGGAAAACCCGAAGAACTTCTTAATTCAACAGACAAAGTTATAATGGATTTCATCAGAAGGACTGAAGTTTAACAGAAATGAATTTACAAAGCACTTTACACTTCCTTATAAAAATCTTATATTGTTAAGTAACCTTATTCAATCTGTGAAACCTTCGAGGTTTGGCTAAAAATGTAGTTAAAATAAAAGAAAAATTCTTAATTTTCAGAAAACCTCGAAGGTTTTTATCAAATGTGTGTAATATAACTTATTAATAAAAGAGGAGGCTTGTATGGACACAATTAAAGATATAATTCACGGCCGCGAAATCTTCACAGTTGAATCCGGTACTTCAGTAAAAGCTGCTGTTAATTATATGGCAGAAAAAGGTGTCGGTCTTGTTCCTGTTTTGAGGGAAGGAAAGCTTGTCGGTGTATTTTCAGAAAGAGATTTGGTGAAAAGAGTTATTGCAAAAGATAAAGATTTAAACTCAACTTTGGTTGACGATGTAATGTCAACTAATCTTGTAATTGCAAAAATTGATGAAACCACCGAACAGGCAATGGCTAAAATGAAAGAGGCAAAGACAAGACATATCCTGATTATTGATAACGATAAACTTGTTGGTGTTTTATCAGTAAGAGATTTACTTGAAATTGATTTAAACCAATGCAAAACAACTGTTGAAGTTCTTCACAATTATATTTATTCGAAATAAAAAATGAATCAGTTGCCATCCTTTGTTGAAATTATACAGCTGATGCTTGCGCCCGGATTGATGATATCTGCCTGTGGATTGCTGCTGCTTGGAATGAACAATAAGTATTCGCTTGTTGTAAACAGAATAAGATTGCTTAACGATGAGAGAAGAAAAATTCTGCATAAAATGGATGATAAAGATTTTAACTATCACGAGAATGTCCGGCTTGCAAGCATATTAAAACAACTTGATGCACTTGTATATCGTGTAATGCTTGTAAGAAATGCTGTGCTTTCATATACAGTTGCAGTTGCACTTTTTGTACTTACCTCGCTTTCAATTGGTGCTGAAGAAATTTTTAATATCAGCAGACTAAATACACTAATTACAATTCTGTTTTCCTTCGGAATGCTTTCAGTCCTAAGCGGAGTAATCTTTGCAGCTTATGAAACTTACAAAGGATATGAAATAGTTAAGTTTGAAGTAGCCGCAGAAGAATAGATAAAATTTTCTCACACTGAGTGATAATTCCTCCGAAGTTTTATTTTGATTTAATATGTCACACTGAGCCTGCCTGACGGCAGTCAGGCTTGTCGAAGACTGACAAAAATTCTGACTTATTAAACAGCCCCAGCAGACATTTCGGAATCAGTGTTGTAAAGAATAAAAGGGGCCAAATTAGTTTTTAATTGAATCCCTTATAAAAAGTATTACTCTCTAATTTTATTAACAGGATTTAATTAAATGCGGCTAAATCCCTTAATATCCTAATCTTTATAATAACAGTTGGATGAATCCAACTGCAATAGATAAAAAACACATCTAATCAGCATTTATTGCAATTGACTTCAGTGAACTGAAAAAATTAAAAGCAGTGTCAGGCTTTAGCCACATAAATAAATTTATTCCGGACAGATGTGATCAGAATAAAAAATAATCAGAGTTTAATCTTGACTTTTTACAATGCATCAGATAAGTTTGAGCAGACATAAAGGTTAAGTAATTGGAAAGCAGCAAAACCAATATTACCACCTCGACTATTAAAGACAATGGGGTTACTAAAAAACAGAAACTTCTCGATCAGATACGCACACACCTCCGGGTAAACCATTACAGCAAAAGAACAGAAGAAGCATATATCGGATGGATAAAAAGATTTATTCTTTTCCACAATAAAAGACATCCGAATGAAATGGGCAAAGAAGAGATTCAGAAATTCATCA